>Ga0209839_10000139_pt1 | contig 34566 bp, 32 predicted proteins | sample OrgsoiDNA2013050_FD_185800 | JGI IMG/M metagenome (GOLD analysis project Ga0209839, IMG submission 185800) | Permafrost soil microbial communities from the Arctic, to analyse light accelerated degradation of dissolved organic matter (DOM) -... | ecosystem: Environmental > Terrestrial > Soil >... | reverse complement strand
AGCGGGGTCGGCGCCTCTTCGGCCATGTGGTGTCCAGAGTCGATGGGGTGCCCAGTCAGGTCGTGAGCCCAGTTCGTCCAGATGGCCAGCGGGTCTCCATGGAGTTCTTCGAGGTCGTCGTGTTCTGACCACAGCACGAGCGTCGGGCACGTGACTTTCTTTCCCGCTGCGCGGTCGGCCTCCTCATGACGGCAGTCGATCGTCAGACCGGCACGGTAGTCCTCGAGCATGGCGCGCACTACCTCGGGTTTGCGCGTGGCGTCTCGCCATTCGTCGTAGTTCTCCGCGCCCATCGCAGCGGGATTTCCGTGGTACCAGGCGTCAGGATCGGCGTTGATGACTCGTTCGGGAATCTCGGGCTGGGCGAAGAAGAACCAGTGCCAGTAATGGACGGCGAACTTGCCGGTGATCCGGTCGAGATGCTCGGTGATCGGGATGCCGTCCAGCAGCGTGACCGTGGTCACTTCTCGCGGGTAATCCAGCGCGAGGCGCAGCGCGACGTAGCTGCCCCGATCGTGGCCGACGACGCTGAATTTATCGTGTCCCAGTTTGCGCATCACCTCGAGCATGTCCATGGCGACTGCACGTTTGCAGTGGGCGGAATGGTCGGCGGCCGGCGCTGGCCCGCGCGAGCGTCCGTAGCCGCGAAGATCCGGGCAGACGACGGTGTAGCCGCGATCGACGAGGAGCGGCGCGACCCGGTGCCAAGTCGCAGACGTGCGGGGATGGCCGTGTAGCAGCAACACCGCCGGCCCCTGGCCGCCGTGACGGGTGAAGATCGAGGCGTCGCCCGTATCGACGAACCTGCTCGTGAATCCCTCGAACATGATCCTCAGTATCCAGGAGCCCGGCGCGCTCTGGGTCTTCCCTACGCCGGTTGCCGACCGTCTGCCGAGACTATGTCCTGACTCTGACGTTCATGATCTGCGCTGTTCCGAGACAGTCCCGACAGACCCATCCGTAACAGAGCCCCCGCCAAGGGAGTGGGGGCTGGCTGCGCCGCGGACGAGCTCATGACGCCAGGTCACACAAACGTGCGACGACAGGCCGGTGCTCGCTCGCTGACAAGATCACCGTTTCTGCGCGTCGTGCCCGGCGGGAATGCGGGCGGCCCTCGGGATCTGCCGCTCGCCGGTACGGGCTCCGCACCACGGTCACCACACAGAGCAATCGGTGCCCGGTCGCAGCGCCTTGCGAGGCCGCTAGTTAATGCCGAATCGGCGTATCGCCGATCTGCATGGGATGTGTCGTGCAGGTTTGTTGATTCTCCGGTTATGTCGCGCGGTTCTGCCGGGCCAGCCATGCCTGCCAGGTCAACGTGCCGCGGGCATGGCCGGGGCACAGGTGATGGCCAGCGTCCATGGAGCGCAGAGGTCCGGCTGCGGGCACGCGGATGAGGGTTACCCGGCGGCGGGTGGCGGCTTCACGGGCAGCGGCGATGACGGGCAGGGGCAGGACTTGCGGTCCGCCGAAGTCCTCGGCGCGGCCCGACGGTCCTGCTTCGACCAGATCGACCAGACGGTCGGCGATCTCCCCCTGATCGACCGGCTGGAAGGCCAGATGCCTGGTAACCGGGAACAGGCGGTGGCTGAGCATCCGGTCGATCAGGGGATGGAACTGGGTGGCCCGTTGAATAGTCCAGCAGCGGCCGGACTCCACGATCTGCTCGGCCCGCCATTTGGCCCGGTAGTAGCCGGCGCTGAGCTGATCGACGCCCACGATCGAGGGATACACCAGGTGCGCCCCGGCCGACTCCGCGGCGCGCAGCATCTGGCCGGTGCCGCCCACGTCGGTGGCCTGTACCCGGCGCAGCGCCGATGTCGCGGCGTGAATCACCGCGTCCACGCCCGTGACAGCCTCGGCCAGCCCAGCCCCTGTGCTGACGTCCCCCGCCACCTCCTCGACTGCGGGCAGCTGGGACGGCCGGGTCTGATGCACCAGGAGCCGGACCTCATGGCCGCGCGCGACCAGCCGGGGAATGACCGCAGACCCGAGCAGGCCGGCCGGGCCCGTCACCAGGACACGCGCCATCATGGCCGCCTTCCGCGAGAGAAACAGTACGCTACTGTAGCGTAGCTTACCTCTCAGCCGAGTGTGGAGGGTGATCCGATCGACGGGACCGGCACTCCCGCTGACCCGCGGGTCGCCCGGACGCGGGCGGCGGTCCTGAATGCCGGGATCGATCTTCTCGCCGAGCGCGGGTACCCGGGATTCACCATTGACGCCATCGTTGCGCGGACGGGCATCGCCAAAACCACGATCTACCGCCACTGGCCTAGCCGCGACAGCCTGCTCACCGCCGTGATCAGCCACCTGGAGGGCGGCGGAGCGCTGCCGGACACCGGTTCGGTACGGCAGGACCTGACGATCTTCCTGACCGGCCGCGTCCAGATGGCACACACCCGGCAGTGGCAGCGCTGCATGCCCGCCCTCGTCGAGGCGGCCGCCCTCGACCCCGGCCTCGCCAGGATCATCTCCACGCTCACCGGCCGCTACCTCAGCCAGATGCAGGCCCTGCTACGACGAGGCCGCGACCGCGGCGAGATCCGCCACGACATCAGCCTCGAGCTCGCCGCATCAGCCCTGATGGGCACGTTCGCCTTCCGCCGGCTCCTGCTGCACGAGAACCCCACCACCACGCAAGTCACGGCCGTCCTCGACATTTTCCTGGACGGCATCTCCCCGCCAGCCCGCCAGCCGCCACCCGCAAGCCCACCACCGAGCCCGTGAAGGCCAGGCCAGACAAGGACCGTCAGCCAGCCTGCGCAGGCGCGTCACGAACCGCGACCTCGCGAGCACCAGCCATCAACGCACCGCCCGCCGCCCGCCGCCCGCCGCCCGCCGCACCGACCGCCCACGGCCCGCCGCCGCACCAGCTACCGTCTGAGCCCGCCAACCGGGTTCAGGCGTTTTCCGGGCGAACCGAATCAGTCATTTAGCCCGGCATAGGCGAGGGCCACCTCCGCGGCGAGCCCTGCGTTGTCGGCGATCAGCCGCTGGTTCACCTCGACGCTGCGCCCGCCACTCAGTTCCTCGACCCTGGCCAGGATGGCGGGCGTGACCGCCTGGCCGGTCACCCCGAGGCTCGCCACTTCGCCCACCGCATCGGCGACCAGCGCCTCGATGTCCAGCCCGTCCGCGGGCGGCCTGGCCAGCAGCAGCCCGGACGGGCCGACGAGCTGCCAGTGCGCCGCGGCGACGCGCCCGGCCTCATCCGGGCTGCTCACGATGGCCGAGACCGCCGGACCGCCACCGGCGCTGTAGAAAAGCGGCAACGTCGCGGTGTGCCAGCCGAGCACGGGGATACCGAGCGTCTCCAGCAACTCGGCGGTGGCGCCGACGTCGAGAATCGACTTGGCACCGGAGCAGACCACCATGGCGGCCGTTCGGGCGATTCGCGGTAGGTCGCCGGAGATGTCGAGGCTGTCGGCAAACCCGCGGTGCACCCCGCCGATGCCCCCGGTGGCCATAAACCGGATGCCCGCAGCGGCGCAGACCGCCAGCGTGCCGCCGACCGTGGTGGCACCGAGCGCCCGCTGGACTACGCAGGTCGCGATGTCCCTGGCTCCTGCCTTACGGGCTGAGGTTCCGGCGGCAGCGAATCGCTCGAGGTCGCCTGCGCCGAGGCCCACTCGGACCTGCCCGTCGACGACCCCGATCGTGGCCGGCACGGCCCCGGCGGCCCGGACCCGGTCCTGCGCGGCCTGCGCCGCCAGCAGGCCGCGGCCGTCGGAGAAACCATGGGAGACCAGGGTCGTCTCCAGGGCCACCACCGCCTGCTGCCGGTTCAGTGCCTCCGCTACCTCGTCTGACAGCACTAGTTGGTTCGACAACGCTGGTTCATTCGACACCACTGGCGCGAAAGTCACGGCATGCCTCCCATAGTCGCTACCGCCCGTGCGGCGGCCGCCAGGCCCTGCGGAACCCCGCCCAGCAGGTACCCCGCCGCGAACGCGTCGCCCGCGCCGGTTGAGTCAACGGCGTCCGTGGCCGCAGCCGGATGATGACGCCCCCCGGCCCGCACCCCGGCGGCGCCCAGTTTCACCACCAGATCTGGTCCGCGCAGCTCTCCGACCAACGCCATCTCCGCCTCCGTGCCAAGCACAACGTCAGGGCTCAGGGCCACGAGCAGGCGGGCGAACCTGGCCGCGCCGAACCTGGTCAGCGCCGCCGTTGACGACAGGTCAATGCTAAGCCGGGCAGATCTCGTCGCCGCAGCCGCGACGGCGGCGAGCGCCGCCCCGCTAATAGGGTCGCTGACCAGGCTATAGGCGGGCAGATGCAGCCAGCTGCAGCCGTCCAGCCAGGACTCCCGAAGATCCGGGGCCGCGAACCGCGGGCCCACCCCGCGGTCGGTCAGCATGGACCGCGTGGCGCCCCCGTCCGACAGGGACACCACCACGCCGGTGCTGCCCGCCACGACGGGTCCGGCGAGCTCGACCCCCCGGCCGGCCAGTTCCGCCGTGACCAGGTCCGCCGCGAGGTCGGTGCCACGGGCGAAGAGCAGCCGGCTCTGACCGCCGAGGGCGGCCACCCAGGCGGCGACATTGGCCGCCTGGCCGCCGACACCGACGCTGGTACGCGACGGCGTGTCGGTGTCGGGTGCTACCGGCCCGAGCAGGCGAACGACGACATCAAGATGGGCATCGCCCAGGACGCAGATCACGCCTCAGGCTGCCACCGCCCGGCGCAGCCCGGCAATGGACTCCTGCAGCAGGACCGGCCGGCCCTCGTCGGCGGCGTACTCCGCGAGCATGGCGGCCAGCGAGATCGCGAGCACCCGTGCCGCCAGTTCCCGCCGGGCGTCGACGGCCACGCCGTAGGCGGACAGCAGGTCCGCGCGGGCCTGCCCGGCGAACTCGCAGTAGGCGATGGACAGGTCGACCGCGGGGTCGGCCAGGCAGAGGTCACCCCAGTCGATGACGCCGGTGGCGGCGCCATCTGCGCCTACCAGCAGGTGGCGCACGTGCAGGTCGCCGTGGGAGACCACAAAGGGACGAGACCCGGACACGACGGCCTTAGCGGGCCCGGCATCTCCGGCGGGCCCGGCATCTCCGGCGGGCACCGGTTCCGCCGCCCGCTCGGCCCGGTCAAGCAGCAACTCGACGTCGCGGTCGGCCGCCCAGATCCCGCGGCTGACGAGCCGGTCCAGGCTCTCCCGCGCCCGGCCCGCCCGATACGGCGCGCTGGCCCGCCGCATCGGGTCGACCGGCAGGTCGTCGCCGACAACGATCGCGACCAGGCCGGGCTCATGCAGCGCCCGCAGGAAATGACCCACCGCGACCGCGGCGCCGGAACGGTCGGCGTCAGCCAGGCCCGACTCGGCCAGTTCCCGCCCGGGCAGCAGCCGAGCACCCCAGAACGGCCAGGGGTAACGCGGCGATGGCTGGCCAACGAACTCCGGGACCGGGATCGGCAGCGGGAGCCGGGCGGCCAGCCGCGGCAGGACGGCGATCTCGCGAAGCACGCCCGCAATGGCGATCTCGCGGCGGGGGAACCTGAACAGCCACTGTCCGTCCACCTGGCAGGCCGTGTTGTCCCAGCCGGTCTCGAGTACCGTCACCTGCCGGGTGTCCAGGCCGGGGAACTGCTCCCGGACCAGCTCCGCGGCGAGTTGCGGTGTCACGCAGACCTCGGGTGCCCACTGCATTCCGGTCACGACGGCAGCGAGAGGGCCACGATCGGCGTGGTCGTCGGCTTCGTCGTGCCGCCGGCCGGCTCGACCGTCAGCCCGACCCGGTCCCCGCTCGGCGGCCCGTCGGCGAGGACCGGAGCGACCTGGCCGCCGCGCGCCGGCGGCAGCAGGCCGACGGAGACGGCCCCGCCGTCCGGTTCTATCAGCCAGAGCTGGTAAACGCGGGCATCCGACAGGGCAGGCAGGCCGCTGGCGGTGAAGATCATCTTGTTCAGCCGCCTGGACACCACCATGGTCGCCGTGCCGCCCAGCGACGTGCGCTCGGTCACGATCCGGGCGCCCGCCGCGCCCAGTACGGCCGCCACCTCACGCTGCTGCGCCCGGGCCTGGTCGAGCTGGCTGCGCTGGACGCCCAGCGTGACCCCCAGGACCACGGCGACGGCCGTGGCAAGCGCTGCCACCGTGACGGCGAGCCGCGGCCGCCAGCGAGCTCGCGGCTCGGGCAGCGGGCGGACTTCTACGAGCGGCGGATGCTGCCGGGTGCGGGCCGCGGCCGTCAGGACCGCGACCTTGAGCCCGGGCGGCGGCTGGCGGGCGACGGCCACGCCGAGCCGGGTGGCGGTCTCCTGCATGCCGCGCACCTCGTGCTCGCAGGGCTGACAGCGGTGCAGGTGGTGCTCGAACCGGTCCCGCTCGCCGCCGTCGATCGCGTCCAGGGCGTAGGCACCGGTCAGGGTGTGCAGGTCGTGTCGCAGGAACCTCACCACGTCACCCCCATGCAGTCGCGCATCCGGATGAGCCCGTCGCGGATCCTGGTCTTGATCGTGCCGAGCGCGACATGCAGCAGGCCGGCGACCTCCCGGTAGGTGTAGCCGCCGTAATAGGCGAGAGTGACCGACTCACGCTGGATGTCGGTGAGGGTATCCAGGCAGCGCCTGACCCGCTCCCGGTCGAGGTTAGTCTCGACGGCCTCGGCCACCTCGTCGATCTCGGTGGCGACCGCCGCCGCAGCGGATTTCTTGTCCCGCTGGGCCTCCGCCGTGGCGGAGCGCACCCGGTCCACGGCCCGCCGGTGCGCGATCATCATGGCCCAGGTGGTCGCGCTGCTCCTGGCGGGGTCGAACCGAGACGCGCTGCGCCAGACCTCTAGCAGCACCTCCTGAGCCACTTCCTCGGACTGCGCGGGATCACGCAGGACCTTGCAGATCACGCCGAAGACCGGGCCGGCGAGCCGGTCGTAGACGGTCTCGAACGCCAGCTGGTCCCCGCGGGCGACACGCGCGAGGAGCTGATCGAGGTCACGGTCCCGGCCGCCCCCGCCGGCTTCGTTGCCCGCGGCCGATGCGCGCATGTCCGGAGTGCTCATATCCCCTATTCGAGTCTGGCGGCGGCCTAGATCGGTATCCGCGCGGTTTGAAATCTATAACGCGCTGACGGGCCGCCGCTCACCGCAAGCTGCTGGCCGCCGCCGCGGCTATCCGCGGCCATGCCCAGCTGGGATGGCTGGCCATCACGGCAAGTTCGGGAACGAACAACGGCCCGTCGACGGTGCCGACCCCGGCGGCGAGGTCGTAGCCCGGCCGGGCCCGGAACCCGCGGACGGTGTGGAACTTCCCGCCCTGGCGGAACGAGACGGTGGTCCCGCCGCTGACGACGTCCGCGATCCCGGCGGCGCGCAGCGCCGACAGCCGGTAGAGGTAAGGGTTGATCAGCCCGAGCGGCTGCCCGGCGACCTGGTCAGCGAGGGCGACGATGCCGGCGAACTCCGGGGTGGCCTCGCTGGTACCGCAGGTCGGGTACCAGCCGACGGGCTGACCCGGGAAGCTCTGGTACATGTCGGCCGCGCCGTTGCAGGCTCCGCTCATCGAGATGTCCGGCACTCCGCGCCGGTTGCCGACAACCCCGGCGACCCCGTCCTGATACGGGGGACGGCCGAAGATCACCGACTGACCACCGCCGCCCGCCAGCGGGTTCGGGCCCTTGTTCCCCTCGATGTACTGATTGGTGAAGACGCTGTAGGTGTCGTTCCACACCGTGGCCGGCCGCGGCGGGCCGGCCGCGCTCAGGTGCAGTTGCGTTCCCCCGACGCCGGTCACCAGCGGGTCGCTGTCGGGCCACGACGTCACCGGGTGCAGGTAGTAGGTAGAGCCGTTGTAGCGGACGTCGGCGGCCCCGCCGTCGCCCGAGGCCGCCAGGACCGTGACGCCCGACCGGGCGGCGGCAACGTAGGCACCGCGCAGGTTCAGCAGCGCGGAGCGGGTGGCGAAGGTCTCCTCGGTCGCGCTGAAGCTCTGGCTGATCACGGCGCCGAGATGATGGCCGATCACGTACTTCTCGGCCTTCACGATCTGCGGGAAACCGGTCGTCCCCTCGTTCTCCGAAGTTGGCGTCTCGGCCACGAGGATGCTCGCCCCCGGCGCGATGGCATGCGCGTATTCGACGTCCAGGTCTGTCTCGCCGGCCCAGCCTTCCCGGTTGCCGGTCGGCCGGTAGGGCGCCACCTTGCCCGCCGGCTGAATGACTCGCAACGACGGCGGCGGCGGAAGCCGCGCTGCCCTGTCGAACATGGCCAGGTCGTGGGCCACCGTCGGGGACCCGTAGGAATCAACGATGACGATCGTCTGCCCGGCCCCCGTTACGCCGTGGTGGTAAAGCGCCGGCATATGGTACGCCCGCTCGATCTGGGCGGGCTCGTAGCACGCGATCTTGTAGTGCTGCTCACAGTAGGCGGTGCTGGGCGGGGCCTCATGCGCGCCCGCCACGTGGACCACGGCCGGGGCGATCACGATGGCCGACCCGGCCCGGTGACCGGCCAGGCCGGGCGCCGGCGGCGCCGCGCCGACCACGACGCCGGTCAGCAAGACCAGGCCGGCGACGGCCGCCGTGATCCGGGCAGGGCGCATCCGGTCTCCCTTAGGGACAGGCAGGCCAGGTGGCCTACTGGCGCGGCGTCAGCGGCTCGCACGGCAAAGTATCGGCACTTTTCCGGTATCCGAAACCCAGGCCTGGCTGGCCGCCGGACACGTCCAGGGTGGCCGGCGGCGTACGGTGGTGCAACCGGCGGATCGGAGACAGCCCGATGAAGCTCAAGCTGGACCTGCACGATATTTACAACCGCGGCCAGGACATCGACCGCGCGCTGCGGGACATCATGGATGAGGCCATCCGGAAGAAGGCGCCGATGGTCGAGATCATCCCCGGCAAGGGCTCCGGCCAGCTCAAGAAGCACGTCCTGAGATTCCTGGAGCAGAAGGAAATCAAGGCCCTGTATCACCGGGTCGAGAAGGACTCGAAGAACTTCGGCCGCCTCTTCGTGCATTTCCGCTACAAGTAGGGCTATCCCCAGTAGCGGCCCCATTAGCGGGCCCAGTAGCGGCGGGGTGCGTACCGGCCAGCGCGGTAATCCGGCCGACCACGGCCTGGCCGCTCCGGGCTAAGAGGGTGGGGCGCCGATGCCGGGGCCCAGGCGCATACTCCTGGCCTGCCCATTCCCGGCCGGGCTCGGACGGCGCGGCATGACCGGCGTCGTCGGATACCCAGGCTAGGCCCATCCCGCTCCCCCCACCGCGCAGGCTCGGTGCTGGCCCAAGCGCGGCTAGCACTCCCCAAAAGCGGATCGTCGCACGTCACCCGGCCCGTGTCCAGGGATTCGCCGGGGCCGGCGACCGCGTGTCGGCGGACACTATGGTCCACAGGACGCCGACGGCCCGAAACAATCGGATACCTCCGTTTGGGTGTGGAAAGATGACGAGATGAAGTTCCTGCTGCGCGTGCTGATCGCCGCGGCCGCGCTTGGCATCGCCACGGCCGCGGTACCCGGCATCGAACTGCGCACCGGCAGCACCGTGTCGAAGATCCTGACGCTGATCGTCGTGGCTCTGATCGTCGGTGTGGTGAACGCCGTGATCAAGCCCATCGTGAAGACGATCGGCTGCCTGTTCTACGTGCTCACCCTCGGCCTGATCGGGCTCGTCGTGAACGGTCTGCTGCTCTGGCTGAGCAGCTGGGTGGCTGGCCAGCTGAAGCTGCCGTTCCACATCACCGGCTTCTGGCCGGCCTTCTGGGGCGCCATCATCGTCGGCATCGTCGGATGGCTGCTGAACCTGATATTCGACGATCACGACGGCAGCAGGCAGGCTGAGAGCTAGTACCTACCGCGTGGCGGGGGCGACGGCGCCGGTCCTGGGTCCTAGGGTTCGGATAGTGCAGGGTCCGGTGACGGGAGGTGCCGATGTCCCGATGGTCCGTCGTGGACCTGTTCTCCGGCGCCGGGGGCATGAGCTACGGATTCCACGCCCATCCCGACTTTCAGGTCACCGGAGCTGTCGACGCGCAACTCGGCAAGCCGAGCGCGGGACCTGGCGCGCTTGGCTGCAATGTCAGCTACCTGGCCAACGTGGGCCTGCTGCCGGTCGAGGCTGATCTCGCCACGAGCGACCCGGCCGCCGTCTGCGCGGCCCTGGGCCTGAGCGCCGGAGAGGTGACGGTGCTGGCCGCCTGCCCGCCGTGCACGGGGTTCACCCGCACGATGGCGCGCAATCACCTGCGCGACGATCAGCGCAATAGCCTGGTCCGCCGGGTCAGCCAGTATGTCGAGATCCTGCGCCCGGACATCGTGCTGCTGGAGAACGCGCGCGAGCTGGTCATGGGCCGGTTTTCCGGCCACCTGAGCGGCCTGCTGGCCGACCTGTCGGGCCTGGGCTACACCGCGTCCGCGGGCACCCATGTCCTCGACCGCTTCGGCCTGCCGCAGCGCCGCGAACGGGCGCTGGTGGTGGCCGCCCGGAGCCCGCTGCCGCGCCGCGACCTAGCCGACCTGTGGGCCGGGTGGCGCGTCAGCCCCAAGGCGACCCATGTCCGGCGCGCGATCTGGGAGCTGCCGCCGATCCGGGCGGGCGCGGCCGATCCCGGCGACGGCCTGCACGTCTCGCCCGCCCTGAGCACTCAGGCCAACCGCAGCCGGCTGGCCGCCATGCCGCACGACGGCGGCAGCTGGGCCGACCTCATCGGGCATCCCGAGGCCGGCTCGCTGCTGACCCCCGCGATGCAGCGCCGCAGCGCCGCCGGTGACCTCGGCAGCCATCCCGACGTCTACGGGCGCCTGTGGTGGGACCGGCCCGCGGTGACGATCAAGCGCGAGTGCGGCCATATCGGCAACGGCCGCTACGCCCATCCCGAGCAGGACCGCCTGTGCACTGTGCGCGAGATGTCCGTCCTGCAGGGCTTCCCGCGCGATTACCGGCTCGCCGGCTCGCTGTCGAACATGTACCGGCACATTGGCGACGCGGTGCCGCCGCTCATCAGCTACCAGCTGGCCGCCGCGTGCCGGTGGATGCTGACCGGCCAGCGGCCGGAGCCGGCCGAGCTCATCCTGCCCGGCTGCCACCTGACCGACACGGACCTGGAGGCAATCCCGGGCAGCTGAGTGCCGTGTTGCACAAGCTGCGACGACGTTGCAAAACGGCCGCCGTAATTACGCCTGCGGAACCGACCAATTCCCGTCTTAGCCTGGGACAAGTGGCCGTAAGGTGGGATCTCCACAGGCCAGGCCGCCGGGGAGCCCTGGGCCCGCGGATGAGCCATCAGACGTGAGCCATAGCAGCAGGAGACTGCGGAGATGCCGGTTCAGCAGCAGAGTCCCGCTCCCACGGTGAGCTGGCCGGTTCAGTCGGGGCCGGTGCCCCCGCTCGCGGCCTTCTATAATCCGCGGCCCGAGACTGGCTTCGGAGCGGTCGCCGGACTGTCCGCCGAGCAGCAGACACCGCTGATCCTGGCGGAGGAGACCGGTAGCTACGTTCTCACCGGGCCAGGCGGTACGGGCAAGACCCAGCTCGCCGCCGCCTACGCGCGCTCCCTGTGGCAGTCGCGTGATATCGAGCTGCTGGTCTGGATTAACGCCTCCAGCAGGGCGGCCATACTCACCGGCTATGCGGAGGCGTTCTCCCGGACCAGCCTGGCCGCCGGCGGCCCGACGGCACCCGTCGGCCTGAGCGGCTCTATCGTGGCCGCCAGCAACGGCAGCTCGGCCGACGCTGGGACCGGTATCGGCCGGGCGGCGATCGGCAGCTACGGCTCGGGCGAGAACCAGGAGGAGATCGCGCACCGGTTCTTGCGCTGGCTAGCCGAGAGCACCCGATCCTGGCTCGTCGTGCTGGACGACCTGGCCGATCCCGCGGACCTGGCCGACCTGTGGCCCCGCGGAGCCATGGGCCGCACGGTCCTGACGACTCGCTTGCTGCCTGCCTCGATCGCGCCGCCGGGCCAGCACGCCAAGCTCATTCAGATCGGGCCCTTCAGCCGGCGCGAGGCGCTGGGATTCCTGACGGCCCGGCTGTATGAGGACACCGCGCAGCGCAACGGCGCGCTCGACCTAGCCGAGTCCCTCGGCTGCCTGCCGATCGCACTGTCCCAGGCGGCCGCCCTGGTCGCGGACTGCCAGATCGACTGCCGGGACTACCACGGCGAGTTCACCGAGCGTCAGCAGGCGATGGGCATCGGCCCGGACAGCGGCCACGCGGCAACGGTCGCGGTGACGTGGTCATTAGCTTTGGACCGGACAGACCAGGTGCTGCCGTCGGCGCTGGCCCGGCCAATCCTGGCGATGCTGGCCATGCTGGACCCGAACGGCATTCCCGCCACCGTACTGACGAGCAAGGCCGCGCGGGAGTACATCGGCAGTTACAGCGCTGACCGCTCGCCCGCCACTGACCAGCAGGTCCGCAGCGTTCTCACCAGCCTCGCCCAGGTGGGCCTGCTCGCCATCGACCCGTCCAGCCTGGTGCGGACCGTCTACGTGCACGCCCTGGTGCAGGCCTGTGTCCGGCAGGTACTGCCCGCCGCGGTGCGTGACCGGGCTGCCGCCGCTGCCGCCAATGCGGTCCTGCAGGCCTGGCCCGACCGGGCCGCTGGCCCGGACCTCGACCAGGCGCTGCGCGACTGCGCGGCAATCCTGAGCCACGCCGCCCGCGAGGTCATGTGGTCGCCGGACGCGCACCCGGTGCTGCTGCGCGCCGGGCAGAGCCTGGACGCGGCCCGGCTCGGCGGGCCCGCCATCGCGTACTGGGACGCGATGATCGAGGCGAGCGGCCGGTCGGAAGAGGGGGGTAGCGAGCAGACCCTGAGCTACATGCAGCTGCTCGCGTCCGCTTACGAGGCCGCCGACCGGATCGACCTCGCCATTGACGTGCTGACCGATTCGCTCGCCCAGCGTGAGGAAGCGGTGGGACCGGGACACCCCGAGACGCTGACCGCCCGCGGCCAGCTGGCCCGCATGTGTCTGACGGCCGGCCGGCTCGGCGAGGCCATCCCGCTCTTCGAGCGCACCCTGGCCGGCCGCGAGTGGGTCCTCGGCCCCGATCATCCCGACACGCTCAGCGCCCGCAGCGATCTCGCTGCCGCCTACCGCGCGGCCGGGCAGGTAGAGGAGGCCATCACCGTCTTCCGCCGAACGCTGGTGGATCAGGAGCTGATCCTGGGCGAGGATCACCCGACGACGGTCGCGACGCGCGGCAGCCTCGCCTCGGCGCTGCACTCGGCCGGGCGAATGCAGGACGCCATCCCGCTCTACGTCCGGACGCTGACCGACCGCGAGCGGGTCCTCGGGCCCGACCATCCCGACACGCTCACCGCGCGCGGCAACCTGGCCTACGCCTACCGGTCGGTGGGCAAGCTCAAGGACGCCATCCCGCTGTACTCCCGGACGCTGGCCGACCGGGAGCGGGTCCTCGGGCCCGACCATCTCGACACCATCACCTCCCGGGCCAATCTCGCGGCGGCATATTACAACGCCCGCAAGCTCAAGGACGCCATCCCGCTGTACGAGCGGGCCCTCGCCGACCGCGAGCGCGTCCAGGGCCCTGATCACCCGGACACGCTCACCGCGCGCGGCAACCTGGCCTCGGCCTACCACTCGGCCGGGCGGCTCGTCGTGGCGACCGAACTGTATGAGACCACCCTGGCGGACTACGAGCGGGTACTCGGACCGCATCACGAGAACACGCTGACCTCGCGCGCGAACCTGGCCCTGGCCTACCACGCAGCGCGGCGGTCAACCGACGCCATCGCCATGTTCCGGCGCACGCTCAGCGACTGCGAGCAGGTGCTGCCGCCCGGCCATCCGCTGACCCAGTCGGTCCGGGAGAGCCTGGAGACGGCCAGCAGGTCCTGACCGTCGCCGCCATCCTGCGCCGCCGCCGCAGGTCAGGTACCCTGAAGACATGCAACGACGTACCGGCACCTGCTGGTGGTGGCCGCAGTAGGCGGCCGCCAGTCTTGTGGTGACGACGGCACGCCCCCAGGCGGCCGTCGTTTTGCTTGCACGAACTAGCTTGCACGGGCTAGACCGCCTGAAGGGGTGAGCCACCCCGACATTCAGGAGGTCTCTCATGTCCACCCCGACAGCATCGCTGCTCGCCAGCGAGCGGCGGAGCTCCGAACTTGAGGACGCGATAGCCCGCGACCCCGCGGCATTCCGCGTTCTCACCGGCGACCGGCCAACCGGCTCACTGCACATCGGCCACTACTTCGGGACGCTGCAGAACCGGGTGCGCCTGCAGGACGCGGGCGTCGAACTCCTCGTGCTGATCGCCGACTACCAGGCGCTCACCGACCGGACCGCCTCGGCCAAGCTGCCCCAGGACGTGATCGGCCAGGTCGCGGACTACCTCGCCGTGGGCATCGACCCGGCCCGGGCCACGATCTTCGCGCACAGCCAGGTCGAGGCGCTCAATCAGCTCCTGCTGCCTTTCCTCAGCCTGGTCAGCGTCGCCGAGGTGGGCCGAAATCCGACGGTCAAGGATGAGATGGCGGCGGCGGGCTCGGCCGTCATCACCGCGCTCATGTTCAGCTACCCGGTGCACCAGGCCGCCGACATCCTGTTCTGCCACGCGAACGTGGTGCCCGTCGGCCAGGACCAGCTCCCGCACGTGGAGCTGACCAGGTCCATCGCACGCCGGTTCAACGACCGGTACAGCCCGGAGCGGCCGTACTTCCCCGAGCCGGAGGCGCTGCTGAGCGCGGCGCCGCTGCTGCTCGGGATGGACGGCGCGAAGATGGGCAAGAGCCGCGGGAACGCGATCCCGATCCGGGCCACGGCCGACGAGACCGCCCGGCTGATCGCTTCGGCGCGAACCGATGCCGAGCGGGTGATCACCTATGAGCCGCAGCGCCGCCCTGAGGTGTCCAATCTGCTGCTCCTCGCGGCGCTCTGCCGCGACATGTCGCCCGGCGATCTGGCCGGGGGAATCGGCGACGGCGGGGCGGCCGCGCTCAAGACCGCGGTGACCGATGCCGTCAACGAGCGTTTCCTCGAGATCAGGAGGCGTCGCGCCGAGCTTGCGCGCGATCCGGGCTATCTGCGCGCCGTCCTGGCCGAGGGAAACAACCGGGCCGCGGCGATCGCCGCTGACACGATGGCGGCCGTTCGTACCCTCATGCACACGAGGTATTAGGCGGGCGGCGATGGCGGCAAGTGCACAGGGTTTACGTCGAGCGGTTCGGACCAGGCGCGTCGACCATCGGGCCGCCGCAGGAGTGGACGGACGCCCGCGGCCCGGCCGACGCAGACCACTAACGACACGGGCCAATAACGCGGTGCCGAAGCTATCCTGCGAACGTGCGCGAGATCGAGTTCCGGGCGGCGGCCTCAGGGTCGCGGGAGGGCTCGCCCCTAGCGCGCACGGGAAGGTGGCTCTCGTGGCCTCGGCCTCCGAGCCGGATAAGCTGACGCTCACCATCGCACGGCACCTGGAAGTCGACTGGCAGTACGTCCGCCGCATTGAGGCGTGGGACACCGATCAGATCGCGACGATCCGGGCGGCGGGCCGACGGGCCGGGCGGCTGCTCGGCTACAAGATCGCGACGCGGCAATCGGAGCCCAACGACGAGAACCGCGTGGTCGTCATCGTCGCCGTGCGCGAGCCGCCGAGCAAGGAAGATCACGAGCGCATGGAGGAGCGGTCGCGGCTGCTCATGGACCGGGCCTTCTCGGACCTGATGCCACCGCCCCACGACCTTGAGTAAGCACGGGTCAGGCGAGGCGCCGCTCGGTGGCCCACCGGGTCAGCTGATGGCGAGTCGAGAGCTGTAGCTTGCGCAGGACAGAGGAGACGTGGCTCTCGACCGTCTTCACCGAGATGAAAAGCTCCCGCGCGATCTCCCGGTAGGTGTAACCGCGGGCAATGAGCCGCAGGACCTCCCGTTCCCGGGAGGTCAGCTGATCGAGCTCGGGATCGAAGGACGGCCGGGCGGCATCGACGGCCGGGCCGCTGGCGAAGGCGTCCAGGACGAAGCCCGCCAGCCTGGGCGAGAAGACCGCGTCGCCGGCCGCGACCCGGTGCACGGCGGCCACCAGGTCGGCACCCGAGATCGTCTTGGTGACGTAACCCCGCGCGCCCGCCCGGACGACGGCAATGACATCCTCGGGCGCATCCGAGGCCGACAGCGCCAGGAAACGCACCTGCGGATGGGCCGGCTTCGTCGCCGCGACCACGTCCTGGCCGCCCCCGCCGGGCAGGTGAACATCGAGCAGAACGACATCCGGGAGAACGCGGGCGATCAGGTCGATCGCCGGCCTGACGTCGCTCGCCTCACCGATGACCTCGACCTCGTCGCCGAGCTCGGAACGCACTCCGGAACGGAACAGGCCGTGGTCATCGACGATAACGACCGTCGGCCGGTCACCGCCGGGAGCGCGTGCGCCCGGGGTCCCCGGGTCTGGAGTGCTCATGCCCGGCTCGGCTGGCGTTCCCCGGCGGCCCGCGGCATCGTCAGGGACACCTCGGTCCCCTCGCCCTGAACGCTGCGGACGGTCGCCGAGCCCCCGCGCCGGGTCATCCTGGCGTGCACGGACTCCGCGAGCCCTTTCCGGTCACCGGGCACGGCCCCGGGATCGAAGCCGCGCCCGCGGTCGCGCACGAACAGCGATACCTCGGTCGGCTCGACCTCGGCGAAGAGCGAGACGACAGCGGCGCCGGACCACTTCACGGCGTTGACGGTCGCCTCCCGGCCGGCCGCGAGCAGGGCGGTCAGGTTGTCGTCGAGCCCGCAGTCCCCGACGGTGACGGCCTCGATAGCTATTCCGTGCTGGGCCTCCACCTCCTGCTGGATCAGCCGTACGCCGCCCGCGAGCGTCATGCTGCGCTCGTCTATCGAGCCGGGCGCCCGGCCGTCGAACAGCCACGAGCGCAGCTCACGTTCCTGAGCCCGGGCCAGCTGGATGACCCGCTGGGGGTCGCTCGCGCGCCGCTGGATCAGGGCGAGCGTCTGCAGGACCGAGTCGTGTACCCGGGCCGCCATGTCGGCCCGCTCTTCCGCCCGGGCCCGGGCCTGGCGCTCGATGACGAGGTCGCGCGCGATGCGCAGCCACCAGGGACCCAGGACCACGACGATGGCGGCGATCACGAGCGTCAGCCCGCCCAGCGCCCCCAGAAAGTGACGCTGATGCTCCGGCAGCAGGATGGCCAGGCCGCTCACCAGGAGCAGGCCCGCGATGACGGCGCGCCAGGCAAGCCGGAGCCGCATCCTGCCTTCGGCCAGATTAACCAGCGGCTCGGCGAAGTGCCGCATCATCGCCTGCTCGTCCGCGGGCGCGTTCCGCCAGATGAGCACGATGCCGGCGACGGTGATGAGCAACGGCGAGGCCAGGGTGCCCACCCAGCTGGCGCCCAGCGCCGAGGCGATGAGCAGCACGACGACGAGCAGCGAGCCGATGCCGGCCGCCAGCGCGATGCCCCGCCGGTCGGTCAGCGCCCGGCTCGCCATGCTGTTGCTCTCGCCGACCACGGGTACCAGCAGCCAGGCCAGGACATAGGCCGCCGCGCCGAAGCCGCTCCCCAGCGCGGCCAGCACGAACACGCTCCGCACGACCGTAACGTCCAGGCCTGTCCGGTCCGCCACGCCGGTCGCCACGCCGCCGAGGAGCCGGTCCTGCCGCCCGCGCCGCAGCGGCGCGCTGCCCCGGGGGCTCAGGACACCCCGCCGCCATCGGCCGAGATGGTGGCGCAAGCGCGAGCGGGCGGCCCGGCTTTCTGGCGGCTGCAGGTCGCCGCTTTCCGTCCAGTGCCGCTCCGGCCCGTGCCGCTCCGGCCCGTGCCGCTCAGTACCGCCCCGCCAGGTGTTGCGCACGCCTGCGGCGGAGCGGGATCGTTTGTCCACGGTTCCATCATCGCGCCGTATCGGCCGCCCGGCTATCAGGGCAAACCCTGATAGTGGCCGGAGCCCCGTCAGGGTCGAGCCGGGGTCCTTCCCGATGGGCAGGCCGGTCCCGGGTCGCCACGCTGGTGCGATGGCCACAATCGCAGACGGCAGGTCGTGATAGCCAGCGGCCCCGGCCAGCTCCCGGGCATCCTCGGCACGCTCGCGCCGTTGCTGCACCACTACGGCTACCTACTCGTGGCCGGGCTGATTTTCGTCGAGGACTTCGGTGTCCTGGTTCCCGGCGAGACCGTCCTGATCGTGGCGGCCGCCTATGCCGGCGCGGGCCGGCTCAGCATCACGGTTGTCGCGCTCGTCGGGGCCACGGCGGCGATCCTCGGCGATACCGTCGGCTACGCGGCCGGCCACCACCTGGGCCGGGCCAGGGTGCTGCGATGGGGTCGTTACCTGCTGCTGACCGACCGGCGACTCGCGGCGGCCGAGCGATTTTTCATCCGAAACGGCGGCAAGATCGTCGCTATTGCCCGGTTTGTCGACGGGCTCCGTCAGGTCAACGGGATAGTCGCCGGGATCGCCGGGATGCCGCTGCGGCGATTCCTGGTCTTCAACGCGCTCGGCGCCCTGCTGTGGGTAGGCACCTGGTCCGCGGTCGGCTACCTAGCCGGAAACCATCTCCAGGCCGTGTACCAGCAGTTCACCCGATACTCGCTGGTCCCGGTCGCGGCCGCCGGGGCGATCCCTCTCGTGCTCGGCGCCCTGGCCGCGCGACGGCACCGGAGGCGGCAGGCCGCCGGGGGCGCCGATCAGGGCAAACCCTGAGCCCGCCACCGAGGCTTCGGGGTCGGGCCAGGGTCGTTCCCGATGGTCGCGCCGACGTCGCGGCAGCACGCTGGAGCCATGAACACAACCACAGCGAACCCAGCCGACGACGACAACCCCCAGTCCCAGCCCGGCGAGGCCCCGCCCCAGTCCGGGGCCCAGTCCGGGGCCGGGCCGGCGGCGCAGGCCCAGCCGTTGAGCCGCCCGGTCCAGGATCGGATGCTGGCTGGAGTCGCCGCCGGCGTCGCCCGCTACCTCCGTGTAGACGTAACGCTCGTGCGGATCGTCCTGACCGTGCTCGTCTTCGCGGGCGGCACCGGAGTGCCCATCTACCTCGCCGGCTGGCTGCTCATCCCCGAGGAAGGCCACGAGCAGTCCATCGCGGGTGAGTTCATCGAGTCTCGACAGGCCCGGTCGCACTGACCTTCCCGCTGCACTGACCTTCCCGCTGCACTGACTAAGGAGATCCATCAACATGCCAGCGCCGTCCAGCCCGGCATCGACGCGTGAGCCCTCGTTCCGTGGTCGTGCCAGCTACGCAAACCCCAACATGAGGGTCTCCGACGCCGAGCGCGCCGATGTCGCCGACCGCCTGTCCAAGCACTACAGCGACGGGCGACTCGACCAGGAAGAGTTCAGCAAGCGCCTCGATCAGGCGATGAGGGCCGTCACCCAGTCGGACCTCGCCGGGCTGTTCGCCGATCTGCCTGACGCCGAGCCTCCCGGCCCCGCCCTGCCGGGCCCGGCCCTGCCCGGCAGGGCGGGCAACGAGCCGCCGCGCGGCGAGCCGACGGATACCGCGGCCGGCCGGCGGCCCCGACGGCCGGGCCGGCCCCGGCGGTCATACCGGCGCGTGATCGGCCTGGTCCTCATCGTCGTGATCGCCATCGCCGTCGGCCACGCCCTGGCCCAGCTATTCATCCCCTGGCTCCTGATCGCGCTCCTGGCCGTCGTCTGGCTGCGTTACGGCCCCACCCACCGTCGTCGTTACTAGCAGCTCCGGTCCAGAGTCCTTGATCACCGGGATCTGCCAGTCATAGTGAGGCTGTCGCGTTACTGGTGATGCTGGCGGGGCTGGCGGGGCTGGAGGGCGGCGGTGCGGCCAGGGCCGGCTGTTTCCCGCCCGCCGGGGCGCCGCCCGGGACTTGCGGTCGCACCCGGGCATGGCTGAGGGCTGGGCCGGAACGGGGTCGCCGGTGATCACCACCGTTTTTCAGCAGTATGTGCGAAAAAACGGTGGTGATCAAGAAACCCAGCCGATTCGCCCCGGCCGCCGGCCGCCGCGGCCAGGCAGCCAGGCCAAGGCGATCACGAGCTATGCCACAGCCTCATAGTGACTGGCAGATCCCGGTGATCATGGGCGGCTTCGCCGGCGGCCGGCGCCGGCGATCCGCCGGGGGCCCGGACTACCATGTGTGAGCGATGAGCACCGCACAAATGTCGGCTAACGTCGGCGGCCCTCCGGCGCCGGTCATTCATACCGAGGATCTGACCAAGGTCTATCAAGGGACTGACTTTGCCGCCGTCGACGGGCTGAACCTCGACGTCCAGGGCGGCGAGATCTTCGGCCTGCTCGGGCCCAACGGCGCGGGGAAGACCACGACCGCCGGAATTCTCACCACGCGAGTGGTGCCGACGTCCGGGCGGGCGTTCCTGGCGGGGGTCGACATCGCGGCGCATCCGGCCCTGGCCAAGCAGCTAAGTGGGATCGTCTCGCAACAGAACACCCTCGACCGCCAGCTCACCGTCTGGGAGAACCTGTACTTCCACGGCCGACTATTCGGCATCGGGTCCAAGGCATCCCGGCGGATCGCCGATGAGCTGCTTGAGCAGTTCCAGCTCTCCAAGTGGGCCAAGGCGTCGGTATACGCACTGTCGGGCGGGATGGCGCAACGGCTGATGGTGGCGCGGGCCATCTTCCACCGCCCGTCGGTGCTCTTCCTCGACGAGCCCACCGCGGGGCTAGATCCGCAGAGCCGTCTCGCGCTGTGGGACCTCCTCGGCGGACTGCACCGCCAGGGCCAGACCATCCTGCTCACTACCCACTACATGGAAGAGGCCGACCAGCTCTGCGACCGGGTCGCGATCATGGACCACGGCAAGATCCTCGCCCTCGACACTCCGGCGGTGCTCAAGCAGAGCGTGGGCGCCGACACCGTCGTCACGGTCAAGGCGACCGGTGACATCGGCCAGCTTGCTGAGCTGCTGGCCCGCGACGTGGACGGCGTCACCCGGACCCGCCAGGTAGAGGGCGGCCTGCAGTTCCATGTCCAGGGCAACGACCGGCTCGTCCCGCGCATTGTGCTGGCGGCCGAACGCGGCGGGTTCGACCTGGTCGACCTGTCGATCTCCGAGCCCAGCCTGGAGACGGTCTTCATCAACCTCACCGGCAAGGAGCTGCGGGACTAATGGCGACGTCCGTGAGCTCGCAAGCACCGCAGGCACCGGCTGCACGCATCGGGGGCGGACCCACTCGCTCGGTGGCCGCCGCCAGCTGGACCGCGCTGGGCGCGCTCATCCTGCGTGACCTCGTGGTGCTGCGCAAGCACCTCTGGGAGTTCGTGCTGCGCACGATCATCCAGCCGTTCCTGCTGTGCTTCGTCTTCCTCTACGTCTTTCCCAAGATCGGGCAGGGCATCGGCGGCGGCGGCCGCGGCGGCGCGGCGGAGTCCGCCTTCGCGACCATTCTCGTCCCCGGAGTGGTCGGAATCTCGGTCATGTTCCAGGGCGTGCAGTCGATCGCCCTGGCCATGGCCCAGGAGTTCGGCTTTACCCGGGAGATTGAGGACCGGGTGCAGGCGCCCTGCCCGATCTGGCTGGTGGCCATCGCCAAGGTGCTGTCGGGAGCGGCCCAGGGCGTGCTGTCGGCGATCATCGTGCTGCCGATCGCCTCCGTCGTGCACGCGCCCGGGGTGCACGCTCACCTGACACTGCACTGGTGGCTCATCGTGACGTTCGTGCCGCTGGCCTGCGTCGCGATGGCCGGCCTGGGACTCGTCCTGGGCACGAGCTTCGAGCCGCGCAATATCGGGCTGATGTTCGGCTTCATCATCCTGCCGATCACCTTCCTCGGCGGGACCTACTACTCCTGGACCAAGCTCGCGCCCGTCACGGCCGGCGGCTGGCACTGGCTGCAGACCATCGTGCTGATCAATCCCCTCATCTACGTGAACGAGGGGATGCGGGCCGCACTGACTACCGCGCCGCACATGCACCTGTACGTCATCTTCCCGGTGATGATCGCGTTCGGCGTGGCGTTCCTGGCGATCGGGCTGCGCAACTTCCGGCGGCGCGTGCTCTCCTAGCTAGCCTGCAGTCCCCGGTTCGCTGGATCCCCGGTTTCTCAGGATCTCCGGTGCCGGAACAACGGGATCGCCTGGCCGGGCCAGCGCCCAGGACTCACCCCCGATGATGGCGACGGGGTCGTCGCGCCCGTCCCTGGCGGGCACGACCCGCGCTGAGATGAACTCGCCCTTCCTGGGCACGGACAGGCCCAGGGCGCGGGCCACCAGCGGGTCGTTGTCCTGATGGCCGAGCACGAGGATGCCCTCGGCTCGCAGGTGGCTCCGCGCTCCGCCATTGCCCCGGGCGCGCTTCATGAAGTCATCCTGCTGGGCGACGGTCGCGAGCTCGGCCCGGCTGATCACCCGCTCCTGCACCTGCCGAAACAGCTCATTCGTCTTGGCCTGGCCATGCTGGAGGCCGCGCGTGCCGCGAGCGCTGAAGACGCGGTCCCGGACATCGGCATCGAGATGGAGGAACAGATTCTCGGCCAGCCTCCCGTGCGCCGGCCATAGCGTCCGGATGTGGGCGCGGGCCGCCGCCTTGAGCTGACGCTTGGCGTCCCGGTTGGGCACCGGGCGCAGATACGAAGCCCTGACGCGAATTAACCCGGCGGACCAGGAACTTTCCGCGTCGCTGGCGGTAATGACCAGGCAGAGGTGATCGATCACTTCCGGCGGAAGCTCCCAGCCACCGTAGGTCATGGAGTACTTGCAGTCCACCTCGACATCGGCGATGCGGTAGTCGGTGACGTCACCGTCGGCGAAGCCGAACTGCCGGTGCAGGTTGATCTCGACCAGCGTGCCCATGTGGGTCTTCTCGGTCTTGTGCAGCTGGCTGTAGTTCCAGCGCCCGGTGTGCTGCCCGTCGTAGAGCTGGTCGAGGGTGTCACGGAGCACCCTGGCGATGTGATCGCCGGTCGGATCAAGCCGGTAGAGCTCCGCCTTGACTTTCTCGAGGTCGGGGTCGTCCCCGAAGGGGAGCGGATCGGGCTCGATCCGGCTCACGGGGGCTGGCTCACGGGGGCTGGCTCACACGGCACGCAGCAAGCGCTCCGGCTGGCGAGCCTCGGACTGGCGACCCGCTTCGAGCGCTGACCGGATACTGGTGCCGACCGCCCGCGCGACGGGCGGCGGGAAGGCATTGCCGATCTGGCGGTAGGCGGCCGTCTTGCGCCCCCAGAATTGCCAGTCGGCCGGGAAGCCCTGGATGGCGGCGGCCATGGGGAGCGTCAGCCTCGGCAGGTGATGGCCGGGGTCGCTGGCCCTGGGCGGCGCGTCGGCCAGGCCCTTGCCATCGACGTGCAGCTTGAGCCAGGCCTCGCGGGCGCGGGTCGGGCCCAGATCCGGGCCGCCGTGCTTGCGGGAGCCGCCCACTAGCGTCGGGCCGATGCCATTGGCCTTCCTGGCCCAGGCCGCCGCGCCCGTCCAGCCGGCTGCCGCCATATGCCCCTGCAGCGTCTCGCCGACGGTCGGGGGAGTCCTGACGGGAGCGGGCCACTCAAAGTGCCGGTAGGCCGCGACCCGCATGGCCACCAGGATGAAGCGGGGGCGCAACTGCGGCACGCCGAACTCGCTGGCGTTCAGCACCTGCCAGTCGGTCTCGTACCCGAGATCATGCAGCCGCTCGAGAACCTGTTCGCGGTAGCTGGCAAAGCGGGCGGTCGACAGGCCGCGGACATTCTCCAGCATGACCGCGGCAGGCTCACATTCCTCGACCAGGCGCAGCGCCTGCGGAAACAGGTCACGCTCGTCATCGGCACCAAGCTGCTTGCCCGCGATCGAGAACGGCGGACAGGGCACCCCTCCGGCCAGGAGATCAACGCCGCGGAAGTCGGTGCCCTGGAAGTGATGGACGTCCTGCTCCTCGACCTTCCAGCCGGGCCGGTTCAGCCGGAGCGTCGCACACGCATCGTGATCGATCTCCACGGCGGCCTGATGAGAAAAGCCGGCCTGCTCCAGGCCCAGGGACTGACCACCTGCACCGGCGCAGATCTCCAGGCAGGTCAGGTCAGGCACGGGAACTCCCATCGCTGCGCGGGGATGCCGGAATCCTCACGGAGTCGGACTCTACAGATCGCCGTGATCAACTTCCAGAACCTATCGCACAGGCGTTCGACGTGTTGGAACCATGGAAGAGGACGTGCCGGTCCGGGAGGCGCGGGAGGCGGGCGCGACCGGACCGCGTTACTTCTCGTGGCGCTCGGGAGAGCGCGCGGGCGGGTCATGGTATCCGGCGACGAGATCAACGATGCGGGTCTTGACCCGGATCACCGGCTCGCGAAGCCGCTCTTCGCGGCGGCTGGATCGGGCTAGTTTCTTGGGCTTTCGCTGATATCGCCACCGCGACCAGGGCGACTGCGGCCGCGCGAGCCGGAAGGCGCCGATCAGGAACAGGAACGGCAGGAACAAGCCGAACAGCCCGGTCCACAACTTGCCCTTAAGCAGGGTAATTGCCGCGAAGGCGAACAGCACGACCGTGCTGAGGATGAGGGAGACCAGCGCCTCGGTGCCCCCGGGCACGCTCAGGTAGCCCGCCACATCACCGACGCCCGTGGGGGTGACGCCGAGCAGCAGCAAGGCGGTCAGTGCCGCGGCAATGAACACGGCATCGATCGATACGCGGCCGGCGCTGGTCCAGTACACGTCCCGCAGGTGCAGGATGAGCGCGAACTCGTCGAGGACGAGCGCGGTGCCCACGCCGAAGAGCGCGGCGGCGCCGGCTCGCCATTCCAGCGAATACAGCGGGGCGGCGAGCCCGGTCACCCCGGCGACGACCATGAAGATGACCCCGAACACCATGTGGTGCAGGTGCATATTTCCCGGCGTGACGTTGCCCGGCCACCAGCGGACCTGGGCGCGGATCATCCGGACTGACAGCCGGATAACGGCGAAGCTGACCAGGAAGGCCACGAAGAAGCAGAACAACGGCAGGCGTCCCGTATGCAGGATCTGCGCGGCGAACCAGCCGAACGTGCGGCCGTCACCCGCCGATCGCGCTACGACACTCATGACCGTGACCTACACATCGCCTGGCGGCGCCAAACTTCCCTGAGCCGTTCGCCGGATAGAACACATAACTCCTCGCGGCGCCACGATACGCCGCAGGATCTTTACCGTCCGGACAGCACCAGGCGACGGCTGAAATTCCGGTAGCCGACGCGGTCGAAGGCCGCGGCCATGGGCAGGTTCGCCAGGTCGGTGTCGGCGCGGATGACCGTTGCACCCGCCTGAACCGCGAGGATCCGCGTGATCTCGGCGAGAATCTCGTCCACGTATGCGTGCCCGCGGTGCTCAGGCAGCACGCCCAGATACCCGACCACGGGGAATTCGGTGTTCCGCGATGGGATGCCGAAGCCGGTCACGGCGCCGTCCGGTGTCTGCGCGACCCGCCACCAGGCCCGGTCTCCGGACATCTTCTCGTGGTAGAACGCGACGTCCTCGCGGGCCTGCGTCTCGGCCCCAGTCTCTTCGGCCTCTTTCCGGGACGTCGCATCCAGGGTGCCCGCCAGGACCCGGCGGAACAGGCCGACGAAGACCTCGTCGTCGGGCTCGGCTCGGAACAGCAGCCGGCCCGATGGATCCGGCAGCCCCGCGGCAGGCGTCCACTCGTAACAAAGCCGTTCCAGGCTGGCCGAAAGCCCGGCCTGCCAGGCTGCCTCTCGCCGCCAGGCCAGGGCCGCGAGCGCATCGGGTCGGTCCCGCCAGTCGCCGGGCAGGAAGATGTGGCAGTCCGGCGGCCTGGCCCCGCCCGCCTTCGCATACGCCCGGTGCGCGGCAGCGAGAAGACTAGCCGCGACTTTAGTGCGGTCGGCGGGCGAGCCCACTGATGCGTGGACGAACATGCCATCGAGCGCTGCAGGCTGGGACTCCTGCGGGCGGGCCCACCAGAAGGCGGCCGCGAGCAGCGCTCCGCCGGTGCTTTCCTCGGCGATCCACGTCCACTCGGGCCGGTACTCCCGGCTGCTGATCCTGATCTCGAACAGGCCGGGCGTCACGGCGCAAGCCGGGTCGGGAACGAGGAGCGGCGTAATCCTCCGCAGGTCGGACTCGGCGGCAGGACGGAAAATCACGATGCCTACCGTAAGCCCGAGGCGGCTGGACCCGCAGTCCCGTCAGCCGGCCTCGCCGCACGGCGGGCGCAGGATGTAGCCCGTGCCGCGCTGGGTGTGGATCAGCGGCGGGCCCAGCGGGTCGAGCTTGCGGCGCAGGTAGCTGACGTAGGTGTCCACGATCTGGGGCTGGTGCGCCTGATCCTCGCCCCACACGTTCTGAAGTATCTGCTCCCGGCTGAGTATCCGCCCCTGGTTGCTCATCAGATAGGTGAGCAACCGGAACTCGGTGGGGCTTAGCTCCACCGGCGTGCCGCCCTTGTGGACGGTCCACCGGGTCGCGTCGAGTTCCAGGTCCGCGGCATGCAGCGTAGCGGCGGTTCCCGGCTTACCGGCCAACTGGTCCGCCTGGCCCAGAACCGCCAGGACGCGGGCGGCCAGTGCCTCTGCGGAGAACGGCTTCGACATGTAGCCGCCGGCACCCATCGCGGGTCCCGTTACGGGTCCTGGATCGGTCAGGAAGATGACAGGAACGTTGTCGCCGCTGGCCCAGAGCCGGTGCCACACCTCAAGGCCGTCCAGATCCGGCAGCACCTCGTCGAGCACGATGAGGTCATGGTCCGCGGACCCGGCCTGGCGCAGTGCGTCATTGCCGGTGGCGGCCGTGGTCACCGCGCAGCCATGATGCGTCAACGCGACCTCGACACGCTCGCGGGTGCTCGGCTCCCCGGCCGCCACGAGAACCTGTGGGACATGGCCGTGTGCTGTCATGTCACGCCTCGCTGTCTCCACTGCGCTGTCTCCACTGCGCCGTCACTCGTGAGGCGCCGATCCGCCCGGCCCGCACCGCGCTGTATCACGGGGCGGACCGGGCGCATCGGCGTCATCCGGCTAGGGAAAACGCACCGTCAGTCAAGCTCACCAGTGCGCCGATGGACTGGCCGTAGGTGCGGGAGTCATCCCGGTGGCCGGCACGGTCGGGGTGACCGTGGGAACTGCGGTGACAGGGGCGGTCGGGGTGACCGTCGCGCTCGGGGTCATCGTCGGGGTAACGGTCGGAGTGACCGTCGGGGTAACGGTCGGAGTGACCGTCGGAATCGCCGTTGGAGTGGTGGGGGCGACGGACTCGATGAGGACCAGCTGAGCGTCACGAGTGTGGCCGTGCTTCGATCCGGCGACGAACACGATGTCGCCCGCGGCCAGCCCGTTCCAGGTCAGCGTCGCCGTGGGCACGGTCATGGTCGCGGTCGGCGTTGTCACCGTCGCCATCTTGGCGACTGTCGCGGTGTTGGTCACCGTCACGGTGACGGTGGTGCCGCCGGTGGTCACCGAGACCGTGGTGGTGGCCGGCTGCGCGACCGCGGTGCTGTTCAGCATCGACGCCACCGAGGTACCGCCGGTCACGGCCTGAGCGGCCATGCCGCTGGTCAGCACCGGTACCGCTGCGGTGGGCGCCATCGCCTGAGTCATGGCAGTGGTCGCCACGTTCTTGACTGCGGTGTTACCCGATAGCCGCCACACGGTGAGCTGGCCGTCGAGGCCCCGCACGATCAGGAAGTGGTGAGTGATCAGCACGACCTGGCCGCGCTGGAACGCCAGCATCCTGGACCGCTGGTGCTGCCCGACGTTGAACTGGCCGCCGAAGCCATGGATAGAGCCCAGTTCCTGGAGCGACTGAGATCTCATGAAGGAGGAGAGGCCGCCAGGCTGGGAGAGGCTGGTAACGGCCGAGTCCAGCATCGCGCCGTTCCCGTTGTGGCCGAGGCCGAGGTGGAAGGCGCTGTCGCGGACCGGCGAGTGGTGGAGAGCCAGCGCCACTCCGCCGCCGGCAGCGGCGACAGCGGCCAGGGCGCCGGCCGAGGCTTTGAGCTTCCAGCTCGACGAGTGCTTGCTGCTTGAGCGGTTCTTGTAGTGGTCGCTTGAGTAGTACCTGTTGTAGCGCGTCACAGTTTTCTCCCGTCAGAGGCGCCGCGCCCGCAACGCGCGCTCCAGATCGAATGCAGGGGCCCTTCGAGCTCCTGGTCGCCGCTGGGCGGCTGGTGTACGTCCATGAACCGACCGTGCCAGCGTGCATCCGGGCAGACCGTGACATCACGACTCACGTAAGCAATACGTTTGTGACTTCACATCCAGCCCGCAGTGCGGATGCAATGTGCCTCCACCGGCCGTGACCTGGGATCTCTTAGATCAGTCGTCGGCGAGCAGGCCGGCGGACCGGCACCGAACTAGTGCCGTAACCGGCAACGTTTGCCCTGTCCCGCGAGCCGCGATGAGTTCTGCGGCGTCCGGCAGTCGTACTGTCGAACCCGTTACCGAGGAGGACTTCTGATGCGCAGCGTGACCTATTCGATGGGCGTCTCACTTGACGGCTATATCGTCGGGCCGGACGGCGACTTCGGCTGGACGGCGCCCGACGAGGAGGTCTTTGGCTTCGTCACCGACGAGATACGAGAGGTCGGCGTCCACCTGCTGGGACGAGGACTGTACGAGACGATGCTGTACTGGGAGACCGCCGACCAGGATCCATCGCTCGACGACTCAATGCTCGAGTGGGCCGCGATCTGGAAGCCGCTCCCGAAGGTGGTGTTCTCCACCACGCTGTCGGCGGTGCAAGGCAATGCCCGCCTGGCCTCCGGCGGCCTGGCGGAGGAGATCGAGCGGTTGCGAGCCGAGCCGGCGGAGGGCGACATCGCGCTCGGCGGCGCGACTCTCGCCGCCGAGGCGGCGGCGTCGGGTCTGATCGACGAGTACCGGGCCAGGGTCTACCCGGTGCTGGTTGGCGGTGGCATTCCGTTCTTTCCCCAGCGCGGGCGCCGGGTGGATCTCGAACTCGTCGAGACCCGCACCTTCAGCTCGGGAGTCGTCTACCTCCGCTACCGCGTGGCGCGCTAGCCGGCTCGTCCGCCGAGCCCCGACCATCCGGAGTCAGCGCCGATACGACGGTCGACCAGTCGTCACGAAGAGATTCGCTCTACATAACAACGTTCCTCCCAGCAACAGGGCAAACGTTGCCGGTTACGGCACTTCGCTAAGGGTGGACCCAGAGTGTCTACCTAGGTAGAGTTCGGTGTCATGACTCGTCGTTCCGGGTTCTCTGCCCAGACACTGTCGGTACTGGCTTCGCTTGAGGCGGCCCCCGCCGCCTGGCTGCATGGCTACCTGCTCGCCAGGCAGACCGGGCTGCGGTCGGGGACGCTGTACCCGATCCTGATCCGGCTGGCCGAGCGGGGCCTGGTCGAGGCGTGCTGGGAGGACGGGCAGCCGGCCGGGCGCCCGCGGCGGCACCTGTACCGGCTCAGCTCCGAAGGGCTGGCCGCAGCCAGGGCGGCCCTGCCTGAACAGGCCCCGCTGAAGCAGCCGCGCGCGGCTGCAGCAGGACATGCGGGCAGGCGCCGGATGGCGGGAGAGGGAGCGTGATGGACCGCTTCACGAGGGTTCTGGCCGGGCTGCTGGGGCGCTCGGCCGGGCTGCTTCCGGCGGCCCGGCGCGACTGGGCCGAGGCCGCGCTGGCCGAGGCGGGCGAGATCCCGGCCTGGACGAGCCGGGTGGCGTGGCTAGGCGGCGGGCTGTGGCTGGTGGCACGGGAGGTCTTGATGCACAGGGTGATACGGGTGCTGGCGTTCGCCGCCGGGGCGGTGGGCGTGGTGTTGGTCGGCTGGCCGGGAAGCTCATCGGACTCCGCCGTACCTCTCAACCGGATGTACGTCGTGGTCACCGTGGTGCTGCTGACCGTACTGCCGGTAGTGATTCGCCGTTACTTCGGGCCGGTTCGCGGCGGCTGGGCGCCGCGCGCGGCGCGGGTAGGCGGCTACGCGATGGTGCTCGCGCTGATCGCCGCCAAGACCGTGAAGGACCGCGACGGCAGCAAGCTCGGCACCTACTTCGCGGTCGTTCCCGGCATCTGGGCCATGGAGATCCTGCTGCTGCTGGTCATCGCCGCCTATGTGGCCGGGCTGCTCATCCTGACCTCCCAGCGCGTGCGGCTCACCCGCTGGATCCTGCCGATCGGAATCGGGTTCGGCGCGGCCACCGCCGGCGTGCTGTACGCGCTCGCACCCCTCGGCGTACAGGTCGACCCCAGCGGCCCGTCACTGAAGTGGTGGGGGCTGGCCGCGCTGGCGCTGCCCCTGGCGACCGGGTTCCTGGCAGCGCGATTGTCCGCCCGGGACACCCGACCGGCGGCCCTGAACCCGACCGGGCAGGGCTGCATGGCCGCGAGCTGCGCCATCGCGACGGCTGCCCTGCTGCTGGCTGTGCTCACCTCGGCCACGATCGCGCTGTTCCCGCACGACGTGCCGCTCCAGGTCCCCCCGCCACCACCTGGCGGCGGATGCGAAACCTGCGACCCGAACCAGGTCGTGATCCCGCCGGGCCTCCGGCACGAGTACTGGGTGGAACTCAGCGTCGGCCAGGCGGGCGAGACGCCCCTGGCCGCGCTCATGATCGCACCGCTCTTCGGCGCCTGGCTCGGCGTCCTCGGCGGCGGACTCGCCCGCAAATCGCCCGGCATCCGCCGCCGTGGTGTGAGCGGCCCGCACGCCCTTTCACCGCCTCAGCGGCCGGGCCGCCTCCTGGCCTCCGACGCCGACCGCGAGAAGGTGGCCGACATGCTCAAGGCCGCGTTCGCGCGAGGCAGGCTGACCAAAGAGGAGCTGGACCTGCGGGTAGGCCAGACGCTCGCCGCGCGGACCTACGCCGACCTGGCCGCGCTCACCGCCGACCTCCCCGCCGGGCTGCCCAGGACCGAGCCTGGGCGTAAGCCCGCCGGGGCGCAGCCCCGGCAGCCGGTGGGCAAGGCACTCGTGTGGAGCGCATTCGGGGTCATCACCCTCGCCCTTCTTGCGGCCACTCTTGCGGTCCCCAGCCCCACCCCCACCGATGACAACCACACTGGGCAAATCCTCTTCCTGGTCACAGTGCTCTATTTCATGGCCTGGCTGGTAGCCGGGGCACAGATGCTCGACACCTGGCGTCAGCAGCGCTCCCGCCCGGGAGCCGGCCGGGATCTCATGGAGTCGAGTTCGCCAGCCGTGGGTGAATGACAGCCAGGAGGCTGCTCTTGCCCGTCTTCCTCATGGGCCTGGCCTGCTCGGCTTGCCCGGGTCGACGGCGACGGGATAATCAGACCCCTCCATCCCGGAGCCGGAGACCCCGCCGGAGGCCGATGTCGAGAAGGTCGCACCGCCCTGCACGCGAAGGCGCGGAAAACCGCTGGCGGCATCGGGCGCCGACACCGACAATCGCCTGGCATGGGCAGCGACATCCACGGCGCGATCGAGTGCCGGGCAACGTCCGGCTCACAGGCTGGCTGGACGACAGGAGGGGTTACCAGTGTTCAACGGGGTTGAGACCAGGACCATATCGGTCGGCAATGGGCGTGAACTTTGCGTGGAAATGGCCGGTGATCCTCATGGAAATCCGATCTTGGTCCACAACGGCACGCCGAACTCACGCCATCTGTACGGCCGGTGGATCGCTGACGCAGACAAGAAGGGCATCCGCCTGATCAGCTATGACCGCCCTGGCTACGGCGGCTCGACCGCCCACCCAGGTCACACCGTGGCGTCGGGAGCACAGGATGTCCGCGCCATCGCCGAGGCGCTCGGGCACGACCGGCTTGGCATCTGGGGCATATCCGGAGGCGGCCCGTACGCCCTGGGGTGCGCGGCCCTGCTGCCAGACATGGCGGTGGCCGTCGCGGTGGTGGCATCGCTGGCGCCCTACGGTATCGAGGGCTTCGACTACTTCGCCGGGATGGGTGAACTCAACGCCGAGGACATCAAGTTGTTCTTCTCCGACCAGGAGGCGGCCCGCCGCCAGCATCGCGAGGACTGGGAGGAGTCTGTCGCGACGACGCCGGAGCAGCTCGCCGAGATCCTGAAGAGTCTCCTCTCGCCCGTGGACGCTGAAGCCCTGACCGGGGATCTGGCCCAATGGCTGGCCAGCAGCGAACGCGACGGCCTGGCCGCGGGCGACCAGGGCTGGTGGGATGACGGAGTGTCGCACGTGACGAGCTGGGGATTCGATCTCCACGACATCCGGGTGCCCGTCAAGATCTGGCATGGCCGTCAGGATCGGTTCGTTCCCGTGCAGCACGGCCAGTGGCTCGCCGCCAACGTCCCTGGCGCGGAGGCTGATATCAGCGACCACGACGGCCATCTAACCCTGATCGGCCGAATCGGCGAGATCCACGACTGGCTACTCCAGTACTTCTAGCTAGCCCGACCGCTGCGCCGGGTCGGCCCGTCAGGGCCGCAGCCCGGCGCGGGCAAGTCGAGCGCGCCGACACGAAGCGTCGGCGCCTTGATCCACGTCCGGCAAGATTCGGCAGTGTGGTGTGATGACTCTGGTTTGTCTTCAAGGTGCCTGCTGTCCGGGGACCTGGTAAGTACTTTCTCTACGGTTTCAAGGCGGCCCGCTGGGCCGCTCGCGCCGCCGCCACGGCGACCTCGCCTACGCTCCCGCCGGCGCTCCCGCTACGGCGGGCCGAACGCCGGTCGGCTGGCGCGAAAGACCAAACCGTCCCGGCCGCCCTGTCGGGTAGACGTTGACTGCTGCTTAGTTCGGCCAGGACGTAGACCTGCTCCTTGCTTCATCATTGTCCGGGTCGGCCAGAACCCGTCAAGAGCGCCTGCGGCGTCGCTACGCGATCGAGCTCTGCTCGACTCCTGACAGAACCTGCCCGAGAGTCCCGGAGTTCGCAGCTATCGGGAGCCAGGTGACGATCGGGCAGGCCCTTCACCACGACTAGCTCAGTCCTGGCGGTCCTAATTGCGGGGGCGGAAACCGAGTTTGTGCTTCCTTCTCAACGCGCTCCTTGCGCTGGTCGATCCGGCCGTAGACGAACACACCTGCCAAGACCGCTGCTTGCGCGATGATCACCGCCAACCCTGCCGTTGGATGACCTGTGAAGATAGCTGCTGCTCCCACCCCGATTACGAGGACCGCGATGATGAATCCCAGACGCAAGCCCCACCGCGACCGGTCAGACGCCTCGTTGACCGCCGTTTGTTCAAGGTTCATCCGGTGCGCCTGTTGACGCTCGGCCATGGAGAGAAGGCGGTCGGCTGAACCTGGGAGTACTTCTTCGTAGGCGCGGAACTGCTCGGCTGGAGGCAGGGGACCTGCGTACGAAGCTGAGAAGGCCGCGAGAGTCATCGACAACAGCTGCGGCGGTACTCCTGGTTGGCTCAGGGCATCGCGCAGCGAGGCAGGCAGATTCTCAAGGGTCGCATCAGGCGTAGGGACTTGGCTAGACTCGTCATCCTCAGGTGTCTCACCCTCAGCTGAGCCGTCGCCTGCCACTCGCGAAGCCTATCGGTGCGGCACTTCGCCAGGGGCGGAGTCAAGTCACGTTATTCTGATGGATCCCGCTGGCCGGTGTCCATCCACAGGGCCAAGCGGAGACAGTCGCCGACCGCAAGCCAGTCCTGGGCTGCGGCACGGGCATCTGGGTTCGCAGTCCTGTTGTACTCAGTCAGTGAGCTACCGAAGTCCACAAGCCGACCAGCGCCCTCCTGCCACGACGGAAGCGCAAAAAGAAATGTAGACCGGACATTCTCACCCAAAGGTCTCGAACCCCCTCAGTCACGGAACCCGAGTGTATATCTGCACGATGCCCTCGCCTAGCCTTATCAACACGACAACTAGGTAAACGCTGGCTAGTAGCCGTCCGCAACCCTGATCCCATAGTGAGAATAACCACACCTCACGCAGCGTACACATTGCGATGCTCTCAGTGGGGGCCGCTATGGCCTAGCTCTGCAAGTCATCTGGCGCGCCGCCTGCACATAACGGAACGACACCCGGCACACGTGCGGGTCGCTGCTCGCGGCGCTGGACGTACATCCCCGAGTAGCGATGGCGATCCTCCGGCACGCTCAGATCTCGATCACAATGGAGATCGACACCGAGGTACCCGACGAGGTCACCCGCGCCGCGCTCAAGCGGCTAGGGCAGTCGCTTGGCAGCGACGACGCGAAGCCCGATCCGTCGAGCGCTGCGAACCGTCGGGAAGATGACGGCTCACGGGGCCATAGCGGCGGGAGATGAGCCGCCAGTGCGGCCTACGGGGTCCGGTGGCGGTTGGCCAGCGGGCCGCGAACCGACCCGCTGCTGTACTTCGCTGCTGTACGGGTCACCTGGAGCCGTCCGCCGGGACTGTCACAGGGCTTTGAGCTGGGCGAGGTCTTCACGTTTGGGCGTGACCTGGGCGTTTGGCGTGTGATCGAGGGCTCGCCCACAGGTTAAGCGGGCGGCATCCACACGATCTTGGTGGGGGCGTCCCCGGTAAGGGGGTTCTGAGGGGCTGGCTGCTGGCGGCGGGTTAGCGGGGTGGCTGCGCCCGGGGCTGTGGTCAGCTGGTCTTGGTGATGGCCTGGCTGCGCCGCTGCCGCTGCCAGCGGGGGTCGGCTTCGAGGGCGGCGGCTCCGAGGGTTTCGAGCTGGGTGAGCAGTTCGCGGAGCCTGCGGTCGTTACTGATCCAGGTTGCGTAGTCGTGGTGCTGTTCGGGGCTCAGCCAGCGGCAGACTGATCTGCCCCGAGCTTTCCGGACAGCGTATTTGTGGTTAATTTACGCTGTGAGCTGCTTTTCCAGGTACTCGTCGTGAGCCTGTTGCGGGGACCG
>Ga0209839_10000138_pt1 | contig 34618 bp, 27 predicted proteins | sample OrgsoiDNA2013050_FD_185800 | JGI IMG/M metagenome (GOLD analysis project Ga0209839, IMG submission 185800) | Permafrost soil microbial communities from the Arctic, to analyse light accelerated degradation of dissolved organic matter (DOM) -... | ecosystem: Environmental > Terrestrial > Soil >... | reverse complement strand
GGCTCGTCGTCCGCGGCCGGATCCGGTTCATAGTCGGCCGCCGCGAGCGCCTCGATGCCGCGGGCGGCCATGGGCCTGGCCACCAGGTAGCCCTGGCCGAGGCCGCAGCCCATGGCCCGGAGCAGCTCCAGCTGTTCCGGGCGCTCGATCCCCTCGGCCACGACCTCAATGCCCAGGTCGTGGCCGACCTGCACGATTGTCCGGGTCAGCAGCGCAAGGGTTCCGTCGGTGCCGAGGCCAGCCACGAATGACGGATCGATCTTGATGATGTCGACGGGCAACTCGCGCAGGTAGGCCAGGGAGGCATAGCCGGTCCCGAAGTCGTCGATCGCCAGCCGGACGCCCCGCTGCCGGAGCTGGGCCAGCCCTTCCACCATGGGGCCCGCTCCCTCGACCAGCACCTGCTCGGTGACCTCGAGGGTCAGGGCGCTGTGTGACAGGCCGCTGTCGTCCAGGGCCGCGAGCACGGACTCAGCGAACCGGGCGGCGCTGACCTGGCGCAGCGAGAAGTTGACCGAGAGCCCGATCTCCCAGCCCGCAGCCCGCCAGGCCGCGACCTGCTGGCATGCCTCGCGCAGCACCCAGTCACCGAGCGGCACGATCAGCCCGGAATCCTCGGCGACCCCGAGAAATTCTCGCGGCGGCACCGGCTCGCCACGCGGCGACCACCGGACCAGCGCCTCCACCCCGGTGACCCGGGATGTGGCGAGCTCCACCACGGGCAGGTAGTCGATGCCCAGAGATGCGTCGGTGATGGCCTGGCGGAGCTGCGTGGCCAGCTCCAGCCGGCGCACCGCATCGGCGTGCATATGCGCGGCGAAGACCTCCACGTGGCCGCCGCCGGCTTCCTTGGCCCGGGACATCGCGACGTCGGCGTTGCGCAGCAGGTGCCCGGTCGCGTCCCCGGTGGACAGCGCGACCCCGACGCTGGCGGTCAGGGGGATATCGCGGTCGGCGACCCGGAACGGCTCGGCGGCGATGTCGCCGGCCAGCCGTTCGGCGATGTCGACGACCTCCTGGGGGCTGGCGGCGTCGGCCATGAGGACGGCGAACTCGTCGCTGCCCCAGCGCGCCACCATCTGGTGCGATGGGACTGCGGCCCGCAGCCGCCGGGCCGCCTGCGCCAGCAGCAGGTCGCCTGCGCCGTGGCCGACCGAGTCGTTCACGTCGGTAAAGCCGTCCAGGTCGAGGAAGATGGCCGCGACGGGCTGTCCCGACCCGCCGAGCAGTTCCTTGGCGCGCTCCTCCAGGTAGGACCGGTTGGGCAGTCCGGTGACACCATCGTGGAACGTCAGGTGCGTGAGCTGCCTGCGCAGCGCGACCTGGTCACTGAGGTCCCGCGCCGTCACGAGCAGCCGGTCGGCCACGCCCGGATCGGTGTACCGGGAGATCGTGGACTGGACGTGCCGCCAGGTGCCGTCCGCGGCGCGCACCCGGCACGCGAATCTGGCGAGCCCGGCGGAGCTGTCTCCCGCTGCCAGCGCCACCCGCGTCCCGCGGGAGCGGTCCTCGGGATGCACCAGCTCGGCCAGCGATGTCCCCATCAGCTGGCCGGGCGCGTAGCCGAAATGCGCCACAGCGGGGCTGGCGTATTCGATCGTGCCGTTCAGCTCGCACACCAGCACCGCGTCGCTGGTCCGGTCGGCCAGCTCGCTGAACTGGCGGCTGGCCTCGCGGGACAGCGCCGAGGCCGCGGCCGTCTGCCGGAACAGGCCCGCCAGGCGAGCGACCAGGGTCAGCACCACGGCCGCGAGCGCCACGATGGCGACCGGCTCGATCGAGCGTCCGGCCAGCGCGCGGCTCAGCGTCAGGACCGCCGCCAGGGCCGCGGCGCCGATGGCGGCATAGGCGGGCAGGCGGGAATCGGACTGGCCAGCATGGGCCGCTTGCCCCGGCTGGTCCGATGGCGGGCTGACCTTGGCGGCGCGCGCCAGCGCGACCGGCGTGGCGCCCAGCAGGCAGATCCCGGCCAGCCAGGTGACCTGTGCCCCCCAGCCCGGGTAGGAGCCGATAATCCGGTCACTGACGGCCAGGCAGTCCCCGGCCGTCGCGAGCAGCAGTGCGAGACACGGCAGCAGTCCGCGCCAGCCGCCCCGGGCCGCCAGATACAGGATGCCGGCCAAGACGGCCAGATCTGCCAGCGGGTTGATCAGGTCAGCGGCGAACGCCCCGGCGCTCACGTCGGCCGTGGCATAGACCGGGGCCAGCACCGTTACCCAGCCGATCAAGAACAGCGATGCGGCCAGCAGGCAGCCGTCGGCGAGCCGGGTCACGCCGGCCCGGGCGAGCCTGAGCTGGACCAGGCTGGCCAGCCCGCCCGCCGGGCGCGAGGACGCCAGGCCGGCCAGGCCGAGCGCGAGTGCCGCCAGTGCGGCCAGGCTGAGCAGGCCGGCCAGGGTCAGCGGACCGGCGGCGCCGATCACGCCGCTGGCGACGTTCTGGGCAATGGCGGCGCCACCCCACAGCACGGCCGTCACCGCGAGCCACCGGCGGGCGAGCCGGTCGGCCTCCGGCTGCTGACGGCCGCTCAGCAGGGCCACAGCCGCGCCGGCCGCCGCCAGCGAGCCCAGCGCCGTCCAGGCCGACGGAGCCAGGCTCATGACGCGCCACCAGCTGAGTCAGCGCGCACCAAGCCTCCTTGTCGGCTGCGTCGAGAGCCAGGCGGCCCACGCTGGCCACCTGCCTCGCGCCATCAGTGCCCGCGGCTCTTCGTTGAGCCTTGGCGGCACACGATCGCCAGAAATGTTTGTCCCGTCCTACCAGTCGAAGCTCTGAACTTGCCCCGGGGCAACAGCCGCGATCTCTCAAATCAGCGATACGTAATAACTCTAAGTGCCGGAGGTCACGCTTCGATTGAGGAAGAGCGTCCAGCGGGAGACAACTTGTGAGTAGGAGGTGACGGATGAGATTCACAGCGGCCAGCGGGGAAGGTGACAACCGGGCTGCGCCCCCGGATTTCTCCGCCAGTTCTCCAGTGGCGCCGCGAGCCTATCCCTGCGGCACCGGCCCGGCGAGCCGCGGGAAGATCCGCCGGGGCTCTGGCACGCCTGCGTCCGGTTCCCCGCAGGCGGCGGCGATCTGGCCGGCGAGGGCGGGCACGAACGGCGACAGTTCGCTGGCGAGCACCCGGCAGGCGTCCAGCAACGTCCCCAGGATGGCGGCAAGCCGCCCCGCCGCCACCACGTCACCGCCCCTGGCCGCCCGGGCGAGGCGCCAGGGCTCGGTGACTTCCGCGAACCGGTTGGCTAGCTCGACGATCTGCCAGAGGGCCGCGATGGCCGCCCGGAAGTCGAAGCTGCTCAGCGCCGCGCGGACCAGATCCGGCGCCACCCCGACCGCACCGCGCAGCGCGGCCGCCGCCGCTTCCGGCGCCGGCGGCACGGGGAACACGGCCGGACCGCTGGCGCGGGCTAGGGAGGTCACCCGGCTCACCAGATTGCCCAGGCCGTTAGCCAGGTCGCGGTTGGCGCACTCGACGAGCCTGTCCTCGGTGAAATCTGCATCGCCGACCCGCGGTACCTCCCGCAGCAGCCACCACCGCACCGCGTCTGTCCCGTACCGGTCGGCCAGGTCGACCGGGTCGGCCAGGCCGGCCAGGCCGCCGGGAGCCGACTTGCTGATCTTGCGACCACCAACGGTCAGGTAGTCGTGCACCGCGATCTCGGTGGGCAGCGGCTCTCCGGCTGACAGCAGGATGGCCGGCCAGTAGACGGCATGGAAACGCAGGACGCCCTTGCCCACCAGGTGGATGCGGCGGTCGGCGCCGGCCCACCAGCGCTTGTAGCCATCGGGATCGGTCGCGTAGCCCGGTGCGGTGATGTAGTTGCCGAGTGCGTCCCACCAGACGTAGATAACTTGTCCGGAATCACCGGGAACACCGATCCCCCAGCCGCGAGCCCGGCCGATCGACCGGGAGGCGCTGAAGTCCTCCAGGCCGCTGGCGATGAAACCGAGCACCTCGTTGCGCCGCGCGGCCGGCTCGATCCGCAGCGCACCCGAGCCGACCAGCTCCTGCAGCTGCCCGGCGTACCTGGACAGCCGGAAGAACCAGTTCCGCTCCGCGATCTCCTGCGGCGGGGTGCCGTGCTCGGGACACCGCCCGCCGGTCAGCTCAGCCGGCTGGTAGAACCGCTCGCAGCCGACGCAGTACAGCCCTTCGTAGTCCTTGAGGTAAAGATCGCCGCTGGCGGCGCAGGCCTGCCACAGGCGCTCGGCGCCGGGCCGGTGGCGCGGGTCGCTGCTGGTGTGAATGTAGTCGTCGTATGACAGCGCGAGCGGGCCGCGCAGCTCGGCGAAGGCCCGCCCGTTGGCCCGGACCAGCTCCTGCGTGCTGCACCCCGCCGCCTCGGCGGCCAGCACGTTCTTCAGCGAGTTGTCATCGGTTCCGCTCTGGAACCGGACCTGGTCCCCGATGCGGCGGTGGTGCCGGGCGAGGACGTCGGCCTGGACGAGCTCGAGGGCGTGCCCGAGGTGGGCGCGCGAATTAACGTACGGAATGGTCGTGCTGAGATATATGCGCGATGACGTCATCGCAGCCTCCTGGCGTTTACGCGCCGGCAGAGGCCGCAAGCACACCCGCACTACGAGGCCCCTGACCGGGGCCTCCTGCGGACATCGTCCTGGCAGCTGAAAGTGGCCCCGCTAGCGGGGCATCATCGCCGTGTGCAGGACGTAACTCACCGCTTCAGGATAGCGCGCCAGAGGCTCAGCTCAGCACCCGTCAGCTCAGCGCCCGTCAGTTCAGGCGCTGCAGGATGAGCTCGCGCGCCCTGGTGGCGTCGGCCTGTCCCCTGGTGGCCCTCATGACCGCACCGACCAGTGCCCCGGCCGCCGCCGTCTTGCCCTCGCGAATCTTGGCCGCGATCTCCGGATGACCGGCGATCGCCGCATCCACGGCGGCGGTGAGGGCGCCGTCGTCGCTGACGACGGCAAGGCCGCGGGCCGCCACGATCTCGTCCGGCTCGCCCTCGCCCGCCACGATCAGCTCGAGCACCTGCCGGGCGAGCTTGTCGTTAAGCGTTCCGGCGGTCACAAGCTCCGTGACACGCGCCACCTGAGTGGGCGTCACCGGCAGCGCGGCGAGCTCGGTTCCGGTCTCGTTGGCGCGCCGGGCCAGCTCGCCGAGCCACCACTTGCGCGCGTCGGCGGCGCAGGCCCCGGCGGCCACGGTCTGTTCCACCAGCTCCAGCGCGTCGGCGTTGCTCAGCTGGGTCATATCCAGGTCGGACAGGCCCCAGTCGGCCTGCAGCCGCGCGCGGCGGGCCGCCGGCAGCTCCGGCAGGGCGGCCCGCAGCTCCTCGACCCAGTCGCGGGACGGGGCGACCGGCACCAGGTCCGGCTCGGGGAAGTAGCGGTAGTCCTGCGCCTCTTCCTTGCTCCGGCCGGCCGTGGTGGTCCCGGCCGCCTCCTGGAAATGCCGGGTCTCCTGCACGATCTTGCCGCCCGTGTCCAGCACGGCGGCCTGCCGCTGGATCTCGAAACGCACGGCGCGCTCCACCGAGCGCAGCGAGTTGACGTTCTTGGTCTCGGTCCGCGTTCCCCAGCGGTCCGAGCCAGCCGGCGCGATCGAGGTGTTCACGTCGCAGCGCAGCGAGCCTTCCTCCATCCGGACGTCGGAAACGCCCAGCGCCCGGAGCAGCTCGCGCAGCTCGGTGACGTAGGCGCGGGCGACCTCGGGGGCCAGCGCGCCCGTCCCCGGCACCGGCTTGGTGACCACTTCGACTAGCGGGATCCCCGCCCGGTTGTAGTCGACCAGCGAATGGTCGGCGCCGTGGATCCGGCCGGTGGCGCCCCCCACATGGAGGGACTTGCCGGTGTCCTCCTCGAGGTGGACGCGCTCGATGCCGATCCGGAACCGCTGGTCCTCGACCGCGATGTCGAGCCAGCCGTCGGTGCACAGCGGCTCGTCGTACTGCGAGATCTGGAAGTCCTTCGGCATATCGGGGTAGAAGTAGTTCTTCCGCGCGAACCGGCACCAGGTCGCGATGGAGCAGTTCAGGGCCAGGCCGATCCTGATCGTGTACTCGATCGCCGCCCGGCTGGCCACCGGCAGCGAGCCTGGCAGGCCCAGGCACACCGGGCAGACGGCCGAGTTGGGCTGCGCCCCGAAGACGGTGGGGCAGCCGCAGAACATCTTGGTGACGGTGCCGAGCTCCACGTGCGTCTCGAGTCCGATCACCGGTTCGTACCTGATCAGCGCCTCGTCGTAGGACACCAGCGTGGCAGCCTCCGTCATCGCCCGATCCCTCCGGCTTCGCCCATGCCCGTCGCCTCGCGGCGGCCCGGCGGTGCGGCCAGGCCCTTCGCCTGCGCCAGCAGCGGGCCGCCCCAGCGCTGCTCCAGCGCCGCCTCGACGGCGGCCGCGACCCGGTACAGCCGGTCATCGCCGAGCGCCGGCGCCATCACCTGCAGCCCGACCGGCAGCCCGTCCTCCGGCGCCAGGCCGCACGGCACCGACAGGGCCGCGTTACCGGCCAGGTCCGACGGGATCGTGCACAGGTCGGCCAGGTACATCGCCATCGGATCGTCGGCGCGCTCGCCGATGGCGAAGGCGGTCGTCGGGGTCGTCGGCGAGACCAGCACGTCGACCTGCTCGAACGCCGCGTCGAAGTCACGGCAGATCAACGTGCGGACCTGCTGCGCCTTGCCGTAGTAGGCCTCGTAGTAACCGCTGGACAGCGCGTACGTGCCGAGGATGATCCGGCGCTTGACCTCCGGCCCGAAGCCCGCCGCCCGGGTCAGCGACATGACCTCATCCGCGCTGGCGGAACCGTCGTCGCCAACCCGCAGGCCGTAGCGCATCGCGTCGAACCGGGCCAGGTTGGACGAGGCCTCGCTGGGCGCGATGAGGTAATAGGCGGGCAGCGCGTAGGTGAAGTGCGGGCATGAGACCTCCACGACCTTGGCGCCCAGCGACTCCAGTAGCTCGACCGCCTCGCCGAACCTGGCCAGCACGCCCGCCTGGTAGCCGTCCCCGCCGAACTGGGTCACCACGCCCACGCGCAGCCCGGCCACGTCGGCCTGCCGGGCGGCGGCGACCACCGGGGGGACCGGCGCATCCACCGAAGTCGAGTCGCAGGGGTCATGCCCGGAGATGGCCTCGTGCAGCAGCGCCGCGTCCAGCACATTGCGCGCCAGCGGGCCGGGCGTGTCCAGCGACGAGGCGAACGCGATCAGCCCGTAGCGGGACGACCCGCCGTAGGTCGGCTTGACGCCGACTATGCCGCAGACCGCCGCGGGCTGCCGGATTGAGCCGCCCGTATCGGTGCCCATCGCCAGCGGCGCCTCGTAGGCGGTCACGGCGGCGGCCGAGCCGCCGGACGAGCCGCCGGGCACCCTGGCCAGGTCCCACGGGTTATGCGACGGGCCGAAGGCGGAGTTCTCCGTGGAGGACCCCATCGCGAACTCGTCCATGTTCGTCTTGCCGAGCAGCACCACGCCCGCCCGCCGTAGCCGCGCGGTGACCGTGGCGTCGTACGGCGGCCGCCAGCCACCGAGGATCGCCGACCCGGCCGTGGTGGGCATGTCCGTGGTGGTGAAGACATCCTTGAGCGCCAGCGGCACCCCGGCCAGCGGCCCCAGCGGCTCGCCGGCGGCCCGCCGGTCGTCTACGGCGCGGGCGGCGGCCAGTGCCTGGTCGGCGGCCACGTGCAGGAAGGCGTGCACCTGTGGGTCCACGGCCGCGATCCGGTTCAGGTGGGCGGCGGTGACCTCCACGGCCGAGACCTCGCCGGCCGCCACCGCGGCGGCCACCTGCGCGGCGGTCAGCCCGGTCAGCTCAGTGCTGGTCTCTGTGCTCATTTCAGGGCCCGTGCTCATCTCAGTCCTCCGTCAGGATCCGGGGGACCCGGAAGCGGCCCTGCTCGGCGGCCGGAGCCTGGGAGAGCACAATCTCCTGCGGCAGTGCGGGCACCAGCACGTCGTCCCGGAATACATTCACCACCGGGACCGCATGGGTCATCGGCGGTATCCCGTCGGCGGCGACCTCCTGAACCCGGGCGACGGCGGTGAGGATAACGTCCAGCTGTCCGGCGAAGTGGTCGAGCTCAGCCTCGGACAGGGCCAGCCGGGACAGCCGGGCCAGGTGCGCGACCTCGTCACGGGTAATGGGCATGTGGGCCATCCTAGAGGCCATGGCACTGGGAGCCGACCGCATGAACCGGCGGCGGCTCGGTCCGGTCTACGCGGCCCGATCTAGGCGGTCGGGGGGACCGCGCCGGTCACCTGCTGGCCCGCAGCCGCCGGGGCGATCGGCGCCCGCTCCCGCCCCAGCCCGTCGGCGGGCGCCTCCCGCTCAGCCAGCCAGGCGGTCGCCGAGGCTGCGTTGAGCGGCTTGCTGAAGTACCAGCCCTGGGCGGCGGCGCAGCCCATCGCCACGAGTTCCGCCGCGACCTCGGCGGACTCCACGCCCTCCGCGACCGACCGGATGCCGAGCGCCCCGACCAGATCGACAATGGACTGCACGATCACCTGGTCGTCCGCGGAATGCAGGAGCCGCCCGACGAAGGAGGAGTCGATCTTCACCTCGCTGACCGGCAGGCGTTTCAGCCGGACCAGCGAGGAGTACCCCGTGCCGAAATCATCCAGGCTGAGCGACACGCCAAGCGCCGCGAGGGCCTCGGCGGTCGCCACCGCGTGCGCGGGCTCGCTGGTGAGGACGCGCTCGTCGATCTCCAGCAGCAGCGCATCGGCGGGCAGGCCGTGCCGCTTGAGCCCGCGCCCGACAATGTCGGCCAGGCCGTTGTCGAGCAGATCGCGGGCGGCCAGGTTCAGCGAGACCTGGACGCTCATGCCACCCTGCCACCACAGCGCCGCCTGGCCGAGCGCCATGTCGATGACGCGCGCGGTGAGCTCGCGCATCAGGTAGGACTGCTCGATGAGGGGGATGAACTCCTCGGGCGCCATCAGGCCGCGAGCCGGATGCTGCCAGCGGACCAGTGCCTCCATGCCGGCCGTGCTCCGGTCGGCCAGATAGACCTTGGGCTGGAAGTGCAGTTCTAGCTCGCCGCGGTCCAGGCCCCGGCGCAGGTCGCCCAGCAGCGCCAGCCTGGCCGGCGAGTTGCGGTCGGAGTCGGCGACGTACCGCTCCACACCACTGCGGCGCTCCTTCGCCAGGTACATCGCCACGTCGGCGTGCTGCAGAAGCACCTCGAACCCGCTCGCGTCGTCCGGATACAGCGCGATCCCGACGCTGGCCTCGATGTCGAAGGACATCCCGTCCATGCGGATCGGCTCGGCCACCGCCGCGCGCAGCCGCGCGGCGACCTCGCGGGCGGCCGCGGCCTCCTTCACTGACGGGAGCAGCACGGCGAACTCGTCGCCGCCGAGCCGCGCCACCATGTCGCCCGGCCGCACGCTATGGGTGAGCCGGTGGGCCACATGGCGCAGCAGCCGGTCCCCCACCGGGTGCCCGAGCGTGTCGTTGACCTCCTTGAACCGGTCGAGGTCCAGCAGCAGGAACCCGACCATGGTCTGCGAACGGGCGGCCTGCGCGAGCGCGTCGTTAGTGCGGCGGATGAGCAGCTTGCGGTTGGACAAGCCGGTCAGCTCGTCGTGGTGGGCCTGGTGCTCGCGCTGTACCGACATGGCGGCATTGACGTAGATAGCGGCCAGCGGGAACGCGAACAGCAGCAGCAGCAACGCGGACCGGGTGTTCATCACCACGGCCACCAACGGCGCCGTGGCGAGCAGCACCAGGTTGACGAACGCCTGGTAGGGCAGGTTATTGCGGAGCGTCTTCAGCAGCGAGGCCCGGGAGTGCAGCGCGATCGCGATGCCGACCAGGACGAAGTTGACCACGAAGAAGGCGGCGGCGGCCGGCAGCACCACGAACAGCTCGCGCCCATTCGGATCCCAGGCGTTCGTCGGCGTGGGGTGCAGCCCGAAGGCCAGCATCACGAGCCACGCGGCGCACATGCTCAGGGTGACCTGCGCCGCGTTGAAGGCCGAGCGCTTTACTGCCTTGCGCTCGGCCAGGCCCACCGCCAGCGTCGAGGCCGCCTTCAGCAGCACGGCGACCGGCAGGCCCCAGTAGAGAAGGGCCGCGAAGCTGAACGTGAGCGAGGCGACTGGAGATTCCGGGCCGGAGCGGCCAGGCGTGATGATCGGCCAGATATCGCCGACGAGGACGAGGGCCGCCAGCAGCCAGAACAAGGGATGCCAGACCAGTCCGTTCGGCCGGGCCACCAGGCCATGCAGGTTCAGCATGGCGAGGATGAAGGCAACCCCGCCCGCCGCGGTCACCGTCATCAGGTGAATCCACAGCGGGGAGCCCGCCCGGGGACCCATGTCCCTCGTGTCGTTCGGATCCTTCATAGGCGAACCTCATCGCTGCAACCGATTGCGCCGCGAATGCACATGCCTGACGACAACCCTACGGCCGACAGCGAACCTCTCGAAGCCAATTGCATACTATCCGTTACTAGATGTCTTTCCGTAGTCGTCTGGCTACAATACGGCCTGCGGACGCCTCCTTCCGGCAATCTGGCCGGCCGGCGGCAGCGTCGCCGGCTCAGCCGTCCTCTTTCGGGGCCGCGCTGGCGGCAGCCGCCTCCGCTCCCTCCGAGAGCAACACGTCCAGGCCACTCTCGTCTAGTACCGGGACGCCCAGCGCGACTGCCTTGTCTAGCTTTGACCCGGCATTCTCGCCCGCCACCAGGAACCGGGTCTTCTTCGACACCGACCCGGACACCTTGCCGCCGAGCGCCTGCACGGCCTCGGCGGCCTCATCCCTGGTGCGATCAGCCAGGGTGCCAGTCAGCACGACCGTGACGCCCGCCAGCGGCCCGGCCGCCTTGCCGTCGTCGCCGGCGACGACGACGACGGGAGGCGCGGTCCAGCCCTCCTGGGCCAGCTGGACGCCGGCCGCCCGCCACTTGTCCACGATGGCGGCGTGCCAGTCCACTCCGAACCAGTCCCGGACCGAGCTGGCGATAGTCGGGCCGACATCGGCCACGGCCGTCAGCGCCTCGTCCGGCGCACCGGCGATCGCGTCGACCGACCCGAATGCGGCGGCCAGCGCCCGCGCGGCCGTCGGCCCCACGTGCCGGATCGACAGCGCGACGAGGATCCGCCAGAGCGGCCGACGGCGCGCCTCCTCCAGGTTGCGCAGCAGCTTGACGGCGTTCACCGTCAGGGCGCCCTGCTTGCTGACGAAGAACGGGATGCTGGCCAGGGAGTCCTCGGTCAGCCCGAACAGGTCGCCCTCATCGGCGACCAGCCCCGAGTCCAGCAGCGCCACCGCCGCCTCATAGCCGAGGACCTCGATGTCCAGCGCGCCGCGGCCGGCCAGATGAAACAGCCGCTCGCGCAGCTGCGCCGGGCAGGACCTGGCGTTCGGGCAGCGCCAGTCGACCTCGGCCTCCTCGCGCGCCAACTGCGTCCCGCAGGCCGGGCAGTCCGTCGGGAAGTCAAAGGCCCGTTCCGAGCCGGTGCGCAGGTCGGCAACCGGCCCCACGACCTCCGGGATCACGTCGCCCGCCTTGCGCAGCACGACCATGTCCCCGATCAGCACGCCCTTGCGGGTCAGCTCGTCGGAGTTGTGCAAGGTGGCGCGGTCGACCGTCGACCCGCTGACCTTGACCGGCTCCATCACGGCGAACGGCGTCACCCGCCCGGTCCGGCCGACGTTGACGCGGATGTCCAGCAACCGGGTCGTGACCTCCTCCGGCGGGTACTTGTAGGCGATCGCCCAGCGCGGCGCCCGGCTGGTGGCACCCAGCTGCCGCTGCAGATTCAGCCGGTCGACCTTGACGACCACACCATCGATCTCATACGGCGGGTCGTGCCGGTGCTCCGCATAGTGGGCGATGTACTTGCGGACGCCGTCCAGGTCGTCCACCACGCGGCACAGGTCGCTGACCGGCAGCCCCCACTCGCCGAGCCGCTCGTACCAGCCCGACTGGGAGGCAGGCATGTCCGCGCCGACAACTGCCGCAGCGCCGGCATCATCGGGCGCGGGCATGCCGCTGTCCGGAGAGCCGCCCGGCACGAACAGCCCGTGCACCAGCATGCTGAGCGCCCGGGTGGCGGTGACGCGGGGATCCTTCTGCCGCAGCGAGCCGGCCGCCGAGTTGCGGGGGTTGGCGAACGGCGGCTTCCCCTCGCTCGTCAGCCGCTCGTTGAGCTCGTTGAACCCCGCTACCGGGAGGAAAACCTCGCCGCGCACCTCAAGTGTCTCCGGCCAGCCCGAACCGGCCAGGCGAGCAGGCACGGCGGCGATCGTCTTGATGTTAGGCGTCACGTCCTCGCCCGTCACGCCGTCGCCGCGGGTCGCCGCCCGGACCAGGCGGCCGCCCCGGTAGACCAGGGCGATCGCCAGACCGTCGATCTTGAGCTCGCACAGGTAAGGCCCGGACGCGCCAAGCTTCAGCGCTCGCGCGGCCCATGCGTCGAGTTCCTCCGCCGAGAACGCGTTGTCGAGGCTGAGCAGCCGCTGCAGGTGCTCCACGGCGGTGAAGTCGGTGGAGATCGCGCCGCCGACGCGCTGGGTGGGCGAGTCCGGCGTGCGCAGTTGCGGATAGCGCTCCTCCAGCTCGCGCAGTTCGCGCATCGCAGCGTCGTACTCGGCGTCGGAGACCAGCGGCGAGTCGAGCACGTGGTAGCGGTAATTGTGCTCGGTCAGCTCCTCCGAAAGCTCAGCATGCCGGTGCCGGGCCTCCGGGCTGGCTTCCGCCTCGGGGTCGGCCCGCGCCTCGGTCACCGGGCCCCATCCTCGATCAGCTCCGGCGCGATGCGCGCCGCCTCCCGGCAGCCCTTGAGCGCCGCGCGGGCGGCATCGGGCGACAGTCCGGCCAGCCCGCACGCCGGGGTGATCACGACCTGCTCCGCCAGGAGCCGCGTGTCCAGCGAGGTGTGCCGCCACATGGTGACCACCGCCGATGCCGTCTCCCGCGGCGACCTTGGCGCCGCCGTGCGCCCGACGTCCGTCGGCACGGCACCGACCAGCAGCCCGAGCCCGGCGTCCGCGATCTCGGCGACCGCATCGATGCCGGCCCGCCCCACCAGGGCAAGATCGAAGCTGGCCGCCCCCGCCCCCACCTCCTTCGCCAGCAGGAACGGATAGTCCGGCGCGCAGCAATGCAGCACCGTGAATGCGGTCGTCGCGGCCAGCACGGACCGGAGCGTGGCGCTGGCCACGATCTGGTCGAGAGCGGCCACGGTACCCAGCCCGCTGGCCGTCGGCACCCGCCCGGCCAGCACCGCGGGCAGAGCCGGCTCGTCGAGCTGCACGACCACCGTCGCGCCGGGGATGCGCTCGCGGATGCCCCGCACGTGCGCCGCGATGCCCTCGGCCAGCGAGTTCGTCAGGTCAGCCAGGGCGCCGGGGTCAGCCAGCGCAGGATTCATGCTCCGGCTGAGCTCAATCCGCGCCGCCAGCGTCAGCGGCCCGCAGACCGACACCTTGTAGGGCCCGCTATAGCCCTCCGCAGCCTCCTGCGCGGCGTCCAGGTCGAACGACAGGAAACTGGCCGCGGCGCGCTGGTCGCGGCCCGGATGCGCGGCGAACCTCCAGCCGCGCGTCGTGGTCTCCACCGGAAGATCCAGGAGCAGCGACGCGGTCCGGCCGATCATGTCGGCGCCCACGCCGCGAGCGGGCAACTCTGGCAGGTAAGGGAACTCGGGAAGCTCATCCATGATCACGGCGCACGCCCGCGCCGGCTCATCGCCCGGCATCGAGCCCACCCCGGTGGCGCTAGCGTCTGGCCAGGGAAGGGATCGGGTCGGGGCGTCCTGCGCTGCGATGTCGTACACGGTGCTGAGCTTAATGTCCTGCACAGACACTGCGCGGGAGCAGCGGAGCCAACCATCGAAGAGCCGTGCCGCACCGCGCTCCCCCAGCGACGGTGCGGCACGGCGTCAGTGGCCCCCCTAGCGGGCGCGCGGACCGACCGGGCGCTCAAACCAGGGCGGCTCCTCGTCGGATGCTTCCTGCTCAGGCTGCTCTTCCGGGATCAGGTAGCAGTGGGCGCCCAGGACGCGGCGGGCCAGCAGCGCGCAGACCGTCGGCGGCCGGCGCCCCCGGATGATGGTCCGCTGCCGCTCTTCCTGATGGATTCCGATGATGACCAAGATGGTCGCGACGACGATGACCGCAAATCCTGCGGCGGTGACGAACAAGAGCACGTAGATGGCTGCCATGGCGGATCCCCCTTTCTCATCCGGCCGGCACCTAGCTGTGGTGTCGATCGACTCCTCTAGGCGTGCGACGCCGTGGTGGGGAGCAGCAGCGACGGAAGAGTCCGCAAGCTGATCTGGCGAGTCTTGCTAACCCAAGGGCCAGGACTGCTAGGATCAGCCCTACAAACCCATCCGTTGGAGCCATCCCAACGTTTGGTATGGATTTAGAGTGACACTGCGCAAGATCCAAAGCAAGGGCTTATTCCAGCAATCTGAACTATTCCGACGGTCCTACCTAACCCATCTAGACCAGCCGTTGGTGCGGTTGGGACTTCTGTGGAGACTGAGGTCAGATGCCCGATCCCCTGTGGCGGCAGATCGCCGAAGACCTACGCCTAAAGATCGAGTCCGGCGAACTGGGCAGTAACGACAGACCGGTGCCCTCTGAACTTGAGCTTCGGGATCAATATGACGCGTCACGGAACACAGTCCGCGACGCAGTCAAGTGGCTCGTTACCCGCGGCCTAGTCGTGACCAGGCCGGGCCAGGGAACCTTCGTCGTGAAGAAGATCAACCCATTCGTGACTCAACTGTCCACGGACATCGGCGCTGGCCCAGGCGCTGAGGCCGCCGCCTATATTTCCGAAGTCGGGACTCGGCGCAGGGTAGCTAACGTGTCTCCCCCCCGGGTCGAGATCCAGCAGGCCAAGGGCCTGGTTGCTTACGAACTCGGACTGCCCGAGGGCTTCACCGTCGTCAGCCGTCACCAACAGCGGTTCATCGACCGTACGCCCTGGTCACTGCAGACCTCGTTCTATCCGATGCGCCTCGTCGAGCTTGGGGCAACTCAGATCATGCGGGCCGAAGACATGCCGCGCGGGGTAGTTGCCTACATCGAAGACACCCTCGGCATCGGCCAGGCCGGGTGGCGCGACAGATTTACTGTTCGTGGGCCAAACGGGGTCGAGACGGACTTCTTCAACCTCCCAGATGACGGGCGCATCGCCGTTTTCGAGATCGTCCGGACAGGCTACGCCGACTCTGGCGAGCCACTCCGAGTCACGATCAGCACTTTTCCGGCCGACCGGAACCAGTTCGTCATGACTGTCGGCCAGGTACCCGACGATCAGCCGGTCGAGGCCCCCGAGTCGGATCACTGAGACGCCTGCCGCCGACGAGGCGACCGAGAGGGCGCGGCACTCCCGCCGCAATCGCCGGTAGCCGGTAATAGATGTCACGGCTGAGATCTTCCGTGACGGTAAGCCGATGAGCGAAGGGAGGTGCCATGGGCAAGCGTTATGGGCGGCCATCGCCACATTACCGATATGAGCATTATGATCCAGAATATCGTTTTTTTCAGAATTAGAGGCGCAGGAGATCGCATGCTGACGCCCCCGCCGTCGGCGACTGAAATTGATAGCTGATCCGAGGGCGCCCGGCTGGCCTGAGCACAACATGGGCCAGCCGGGCGCTCGCCCTCCCGCGTAGATGGCCCGCAGGCCCTAGTCAGGACCGCAGCGCGGCCAGGAGACAGGACTGCCAGGATCGGCCCTTGGAGCCCACCTATTGGGCTCATCCCAATGTTTGGTCTACAGTCGGTGTGACAGTTGCATGATCCAACACAGGAGCGGGCCACACTGCTGGCCGGAGGCACCGTTCGAGCCGACCCGCTCGACCCTCTCACTGGAATGACGGGTCCTGGGAGGTTGAGAATGCGTGAGTCGATGTGGCGGCAGATCGCCGAGGACCTGCGCCTCAAGATCGAATCCGGTGAACTGGGAGCGGGCGGGATGCCGCTGCCCTCGGAGCTGGAACTGCGGGACAGCTACCGGGCGTCGCGGAACACGGTCCGCGACGCGATCAAGTGGCTAGTGACCCGTGGCCTGGTGGTCACCAGACCGGGCCAGGGAACCTTCGTCGTTCAGAAAATCGACCCGTTCGTCACGACGCTGTCCACGGATATAAATGCACCGAGGGAGAGCACTGCGTACGCCTCCGAGGTCATGGCGTCGAGCCGAATACCGAAGGTGTCCGATCCGCGGATCGAGATCCAGCAGGCTAGTGGCCTGACTGCGGCCGAGCTCCATCTCCAGCACGGCACGTCCGTCGTCAGCCGCCACCAGGACCGATTCATTGACGGCGTGCCTTGGTCATTTCAGACGACGTTCTACCCGATGCGCCTCGTCGAACAGGGCGCCGAATGGATTATCCGGGCCCAAGACCTCCCTACTGGAATAGTGGGTTACATCGAAAATGTACTCGGCATCAAAGAGGTGGGTTGCCGTGACAGATTTCTGGTACGGCCGCCGGATGGGGCCGAGACGAATTTCTTCAAGCTTCCCGACGACGGGCGCATCTCGGTCATCGAGACCATCCGCACCGGTTATGACCAGGTCGGCGAACCCCTTCGTGTCACCGTAACCACCTATCCAGCCGACCGAAACCAGTTCGTTATGACCGCTGGAAAGGTGCCGGCGGAGCAGACTCGGGCGTTACCCAGAGGCTAATCACACACGCCTTAGCGTTATTGCCTAGTGCATCCGACCTGGCTTGCGCATGCTGATGTTATATGGCTGAATATGGGCTATGGCGAACTGGCCGTTAGCTCTGGCTCGGGCCAGAGACGACGATGCTGACCTAGAGGTGATCCTCTTGCTCATAGAGGACGCCGCCAACTGGCTACGGACCAAGAACACCGACCAGTGGGCGACACCGTGGCCGAATCGCGCTGGTCGCAACATCAGGATCCGGGCGGCCCTGCGCCAGGGCAAGAGCTGGATCTGCTGGGATAACGGCAGCCCTGTCGCCACGATCACAGCCGATCCTGATGAGGACCCGTACTGGCCCGAGGAGAACCGAACCGAGCCGTCCATCTATGTCCATCGCCTGGTTGTCAGCCGACAGTATGCAGGGACGGGGCTGGGTGCCGCGCTGCTTGACTGGGTGGGCCGAACCGCGAGGCTAGAGCACGGCGCCCGATGGATCCGGCTAAGCGCGTGGACCACTAACTATCGCCTGCACGCATACTACCGACGACAAGGATTTGCTTTGAGCGCGTTCCGCCCCGACGATAGCTATCCGTCCGGAGCCTTCTTCCAGAAGCCGACTGTCGACATCCCGCCTGCTGCGCCTGCGCTGTTCAGGCAGATCTAGCGGCTAACAGACGGCCCGAACCTGGAGGGCGCCGGTAATCGTCGCCGAGCCCAGGACCGTCTCCCCCTCGTAGAGAACCGCCGCCTGGCCCCTGGCGACCCCGCGGGCGGGCCTATCCAGGCGGATCCGCAGGACATCGCCACCCGAATCGCCGGTGACCGGCTCGCAGGTGGCCGGCTGCGGCTCGCCGTGCGCCCGCAACTGGACCAGGCACTCCACCGGGCCGGAGGGCGGCGCGCAGCCCGACCAGACCGGCCGGGCAGCCTCGATCTCCAGCACGTCCAGGCCCTCGGCGGGACCAACGGTGACGGTGTTGGACACCGGCTCGATGTCCAGCACATAGCGGGGCCGGCCATCTGGCGCCGGCCTGCTCAGGCCCAGGCCCCTGCGCTGGCCGACGGTGAAGCCGTAGCTGCCGTCATGGTCGCCGACGACGGTCCCGTCGGGCTCGACGATGCGGCCGGGCGCGCTGCCGAGCTGGCCGCGCAGGAACTTCCGGGTGTCACCGTCGGCGATGAAGCAGACGTCGTGGCTGTCGGGCTTGGCGGCGACGGCCAGGCCGCGACCGGCGGCCTCCTGGCGCACCTGATCCTTGGTGATGTCGCCCAGGGGGAACATGGCTCGTTCGAGCTGCTGGCTGGTGAGCACGGCCAGCACGTAGGACTGATCCTTGCCGCCATCGACGCTGCGCACGAGGCGGCGCGGCCCCGGCGCGGGCAGGGCCGGGTCGAGGCGCGCGTGGTGGCCGGTGCAGACGGCGTCGAAGCCGAGCGCGACGGCGCGGTCGAGGACCGCGGCGAACTTGATCTTCTCGTTGCAGCGCAGGCACGGGTTCGGGGTATTGCCGCGGGCGTACTCGTCGACGAAGTCCTGTACGACATCTTCGTGGAAGCGCTCGGCCAGGTCCCAGACGTAGAACGGGATGCCGATCACGTCGGCGGCCCGGCGGGCGTCGCGGGCGTCCTCCAGCGTGCAGCAGCCGCGCGCGCCGGTGCGGTAGGAGCTGGGATTTCTCGACAGGGCCAGGTGCACCCCGGTGACGTCGTGGCCGGCCTGCGCGGCGCGCGCGGCGGCCACCGCGGAATCGACGCCGCCCGACATGGCGGCTAGCACTCGCAACTTTGTCATAGCCCTATCAGGGTATGCGCGAGCGGCTACTGGCCGACCGTCAGCGCCCGGCGCGGCGGGCCCGCTCCACGACCTCGCCGATAACGTCGCCGAGCGCGTCGATGTCGGCCTGGACGGTGGAGGACCCGAGCGAGAACCGCAGCGAGCCCCGGGCCCGCGCCTCGTCGGCGCCCATCGCGAGCAGGACGTGGCTGGGCTGCGCGACGCCCGCGGTGCAGGCGGATCCGGTGGAGCAGGCGATGTCCCGGGCGTCCAGCAGCATCAGCAGCGCGTCGCCCTCGCAGCCGGGGAAGGAGAAGTGCGCGTTGCCGGGGAGCCGACCGGGACCGGGCGGCTCCCCGTTCAGCGTGGCGTCCGGAACGGCAGCCGTGACCTGCGCGATCAGGTCGTCGCGCAGCGCAGCGAGCCGCTTGGCCTCATCGGCGCGCCGCTCGCAGGCGATCGCGACGGCGACGGCGAACGCGCGGATGGCCGGGGCGTCCAGCGTTCCCGACCGCACGTCGCGCTCCTGGCCCCCGCCGTGCAGAACGGGTACCGCGTCGGTCCCCCTGGCCAGCAGCAGTGCGCCGACCCCCACCGGTCCGCCGATCTTGTGCGCGGTGATGGTCAGGGCGGTGGCGCCGCTGGAGGCCAGGCCCACGGGCAACTGCCCGGCGGCCTGCACCGCGTCGCTGTGGAAGGGAATCTGGTACTCCCGCGCGACCTGCGCCAGCTCGGCTATCGGCTGCACCGTGCCGACCTCGTTGTTGGCCCACATGACGCTGATGAGCGCCACGCTGGCCGGATCCAGGTCGATGGCCCCGCGCAGCTCCGCGGGACTCAGCCGCCCGGTCGGCGAGACCGGCATCCAGTCCACGTTCGCGCCCTCGTGATCGGCCAGCCAGTGCACGCTGTCCAGCACCGCGTGATGCTCGGTCTGCGTCACCAGCAGCCGGTTTCGCCCCGGATCGGCCGCCCGGCGCGCCCAGAACAGCCCCTTAACGGCCAGATTGTCGGCCTCGGTGCCGCCACTGGTGAAAACGACCTCGCTGGGCCGGGCCTCGTAAGCCTCGGCGATCTGCTCCCGCGACTCCTCGACGACGCGGCGGGCGCGACGCCCCGCGTTATGGAGAGACGACGGGTTGCCGAGCTGGCTGAGTTCCTCCGTCATGGCGGCCAGGGCCTCGGGCAGCATCAGGCTGGTCGCGGCATGGTCGAGGTACACGGGGCCGCGCGGCTCTGGGCGGCCCCCCGAAGCAGAGGCAGGGCCATCGGCCATGCCGTCGAAATTCACCATGATGTACCCAGCCTAGCTGCGATCGGGCGGTGCGGGCCGACAGCGCCCGCGCTAGCTCAAAAGCCAGATCTGGTCCGCGGAGGCCCGGCAGACTGCGGCGGCCGCGCGGACCGCGGGGGCCGCGTGGACCGCAGGCTCAGCCCTGTGATCGCTTCTCGATCTCGTCGATGAGCTGTGGGACGACCTTGAACAGGTCGCCGACGACGCCGTAGTCAGCGAGCTCGAAGATGGGTGCCTCGGGATCCTTGTTGACGACCATGATCGTCTTCGAGGTCTGCATGCCCGCCCGGTGCTGAATCGCACCGGAGATACCACAGGCGAGATACAGCTGGGGCGAGACGGTCTTGCCGGTCTGGCCGACCTGGAACTGATGGGGGTACCAGCCGGCGTCGGTGGCCGCGCGGGACGCGCCGACCGCGGCGCCGAGCGCATCGGCCAGCTTCTCGATCAGGGCGAAGTTCTCGCCGGCCCCGACCCCGCGGCCACCGGAAACGACGATGGAGGCCTCGGTCAGCTCGGGGCGCTCGCCGCGTTCCTGCTCGACGCGCCCGGTGACGTGCGCACCCTTCGCCGCGTCGCTGACGGTGATCGAGACCGGCTCGATTTCCGCCGCGCCCGGCGCCGGCTCGGGGGTGACGGCGTTGGGCCGGACCGCGATGATCGGCGTTCCGGTCGTTACCTTCGACTGCACGGTAATCGCGCCGCCGAAGATCGACTGCTCGCCGACGAGCTCGTCAGCCAGGCCGGTCACGTCCGCCAGGATGCCCGAGCCGGTCTTGACCGCCAGCCGGGCGGCCACCTCGCGACCCTCGGTGGTGGCCGCCACCAGGACTGCCGCCGCCGACTTCTGCGCGACGAGCTCGGCCAGCAGCTCCGCCTTGGGCGCTACCAGGTAATCGTCGAAGTCCTTGCTCTCGGCGACGTAGACCTTAGCCGCGCCGAACTCGGCCAGCCGGGCCCGGCCGGCCTCGGCGCCGGCGCCGGTCCACACCGCAGCCGGCTCGCCGCAGGCGCGGGCGAGGGTCAGCAGCTCGCAGGTCACCTTCTTGACCGTCTCGCCGGTGTGCTCGACAAGTACCAGGATCTCAGCCATGGACGGCAGCCCTTCCGCGAATAAGCCCGTGCTCGAAACATCCGTGCTCGAAAACCAATGGTCCAAATCAGATGAACTTGCGCGTGGCGAGGAACTCAGCCGCCTTGGTGCCGCCGTCTCCCTCGTCGGTCACGATCGTGCCCGCCTGACGCGGCGGCCGCTTGGCGAAGCTAACCACCTCGGTGGCGCTGGCGGCCAGGCCGGCACCGGCCGCGTCGATCTCGAGGTCGGCCAGGCTCAGCGTCTCGACCGGCTTCTTCTTGGCCGCCATGATCCCCTTGAACGAGGGATAGCGAGGCTCGTTAATCTTCTCGACCACGCTCACTACGGCCGGCAGCGTCGCCTCGACCGTGTCGTAGCCATAGTCGGCCTGGCGGTTGATGGTGATGGCGGTCCCGTCGGTCTCCACCTTGCTGGCGAACGACATCTGCGGGACGCTCAGCCGCTCGGCCAGCATCGCCGCCATGACGCCCATCCGGGCATCGGTGGACTCCGAGCCGAGGATCACCAGGTCGAAGCCGATCCGGCCGAGCACCTTGGCGATGACCTCCGATGTCACCAGCGCGTCCGAGCCGTGCAGCGCCTCGTCGCTGACGTGCACCGCCTTGTCGGCGCCCATCGACAGGGCCTTGCGGATGGTCTCGCTGGCCTTCTCCGGGCCGACCGACAGGATCGTGACCTCGCCGCCATGGGCCTCGGTCAGCCGCAGTCCCTCCTCGATCGCGTACTCGTCGAGTTCGTTCATCACAGCATCGGCCGCCCCGCGGTCCAGCGTGCTGTCATCCGACCGGAGCGTCCGCTCCGACCAGGTATCCGGAACCTGCTTCACACAGACGACGATGTTCATGATCGGCGGCCGACCTCCCTCTGCAGATCCTCTGCAAACCTGCCCTGCGTCCTGTCCTCGCCGCGCGTGGCAGGCGGCGGCAAGGGTAAAGCCTGTCAAACCGGCTGGCTCGCCTCGCACCCCGGGTGCCCGGGCAGCCGCGCCGGTAGCGACTTTACCCACTGGTAGCTAGTAGGCGACGCGCTGTTCGGCCGCCTCGACCACGTTGGTCAGCAGCATCGCCCGCGTCATCGGCCCGACGCCGCCCGGCATCGGAGCCAGGTACCCGGCCACCTTCGCGACTCCCGGATCGACGTCTCCGACCAGGCCATCCGCCGTCCGGCTGATGCCCACGTCGAGAACCGCCGCGCCCGCGCTGACCATGTCCGGGGTGAGCAGGCCAGGCCGGCCGGCCGCGACGACGATGATGTCGGCCTTCCTGGTGTGCACCGCGAGGTCTCGCGTGCCGGTGTGGCAGAGCGTCACGGTCGCGTTCTCGCTGCGCCGGGTGAGCAGCAGGCCGAGTGAGCGGCCTACCGTGATCCCGCGCCCGATCACGGTCACGTCGGCTCCCGCGATCGGGACGTCGAACCGCCGAAGCAGCTCCACGATGCCCCGCGGCGTGCAGGGCAACGGGGCCGGCTCGCCGAGCACCAACCTGCCCAGGTTCATCGGATGCAGGCCGTCCGCATCCTTCGCCGGGTCGATCAGTTCGAGCACGCGCTGAGCATTGAGGCCAGCGGGCAGCGGCAGCTGCACGATGTAGCCAGTGCACGCCGGGTCCGCGTTCAGCTCGGCGACCGCGTCCTCCACCTGCTGCTGCGTCGCGTCGGCGGGCAGGTCCGCGCGGATGCTGAGGATGCCGACCTGGGCGCAGTCCCGGTGCTTGCCGTTGACGTAGGACCGGCTGCCCGGGTCATCGCCGACCAGGATGGTGCCAAGGCCAGGCGTCAGGCCGGCCGCCGTCAGCCTGGCGACGCGGCCGGTCAGGTCTTCGCGGATGGCGGCGGCTGTCGCCTTGCCGTCGAGAATCGTCGCTGTCATCGCGCGCCATTGTGCCCGATGACAGCGCCAAAGGTGCAGGGCGGGCTCGCGCACACCGCCGGGAAGCGCGCCCAGTTCGCTGCGCGCGCCCATCCCGGCGGTGACGGCTGGGCTCCGACTGCCGGAAGGGGGTTTCGTCAGTCGGCAAGGGGGGTGCGGCATGCCGAAACTCCGCCCTTCATGATCACCGGGATCTGTCAGTCACCAGAGGCTGTCGCGTAGCTCGTGATCGCCTTGGCCTGGCTGGCGGTCGGCGACCGGCGACCGGCGACCGGGCCGAATCGGCGACCGGGGCGAATCGGCTGGGTTTCTTGATCACCACCGTTTTTTCGCACATAACGCCGAAAAACGGTGGTGATCACCGGCGACCCGGTTCCGGACCAGCCCTAAGCCATGCCTGGGTGCGACCGCAAATCCCGGGCGGAGCCCTGGCGGGCAGGAACCCGCCGACCCTGGCCGTAGCGCCGCCCGCCAGCCCCGCCAGCCCCGCCAGCCCCGCCAGCCCCGCCAGCATCACCAGTAAACGCGACAGCTTCACCACGACTGGCAGATCCCGGTGATCATGAAGCGGCGGCTCGCCCGCGGGCCTCAGTGGTAGAAGTGCCGAACCCCGGTGAAATAGAGAGTGACGCCAGCGGCCTGCGCCGCGTCGATGACCAGCTGGTCGCGCACCGAGCCGCCCGGCTCGACAACCGCCCGGACGCCCGCCCCGGCCAGCACCTCGAACCCGTCGGGGAACGGGAAGTAGGCATCGCTGGCAGCTACGGCCCCGGCGGCACGGTCACCGGCCCGGTCCACCGCCAGGCGCGCCGCATCGACGCGGTTGACCTGGCCCATCCCGATCCCGACGCTGGCCTGCCCCGCAGCGAGCAGGATCGCGTTGGACTTCACGCTGCGGCACGCCTTCCAGGCGAATCGCAGGTCAGCTAGCGTCTGCGCGCTAGCCGCCTCGCCCGCCGCGAGCTGCCAGTGCGCCGGATCGTCGCCGGGCTCGGTGACCCGGTCGGCGGTCTGCATCAGCAACCCGCCGCTCACCGGCCGCGATTCAATGCCCGGGCCCGGCTCGGGCGACGGGCAGCGCAGCAGCCGCAGGTTCTTGCGCCCGGCCAGGATGTCCAGGGCAGCAGGCTCGAAGTCCGGCGCGATGATCACTTCGGTGAAGATGTCGGCAACCTGGGCGGCGAGCTGCTCGGTCACGACGCCGTTGGCGGCGATCACGCCCCCGAAAGCCGAAACCGGGTCGCACTCGTGGGCCCGGCGGTGCGCCTGCGTCAGGTCGGCGGCGACGGCGATCCCGCACGGGTTGGCGTGCTTCATGATCGCGATGCACGGCTCGGCGAAGTCGAAGGCCGCCCGCCGGGCCGCGTCGGCGTCCACGTAGTTGTTGTAGGACATCGCCTTGCCGTGCAGTTGCTCGGCGGTGGCGATGCCACCCGTGCTGCCCGCCCCGCCGCCCCGGACGTAGAGGGCGGCGCGCTGGTGCGGATTCTCGCCGTAGCGCAGCACGTCCCGCCGGGTCCAGAGAGCCGCGGTCACGTCGGGCCAGCCGCTGTCGGCGGCCGCCGCGTCGGGTGCGTAAACGGATGCGAACCAGGAGGCGACCGCGGCGTCGTAGGCCGCAGTGTGCGCGTAGGCCCGTGCCGCGAGCCGGCTCCGCTGGGCGAGCGTGAACCCGCTGTCGCCGAGGGCCGTCAGCACGTCCGGGTACATATCCGGGCTGGTGACCACGGCAACCGTGGCGTGGTTCTTGGCGGCGGCGCGGACCATGGCCGGGCCGCCGATGTCGATCTGCTCCACGCACTGGGCCGGGCTGGCTCCGCTCGCCACCGTCTGCTCGAACGGATAGAGGTTGGAGACGAGCAGGTCGAACGGCGCGATGTCCAGGTCCGCGAGCTGCTCACGGTGGCTGGCCTTGCTCAGGTCCGCCAGCAGGCCGGCGTGCACCGCCGGATGCAGGGTCTTGACCCGGCCGTCCAGGCACTCGGGGAAGCCCGTGAGCTGCTCGACGGGCGTCACCGGGACGCCGGCCGCCGAGATCGCCGCCGCGGTGCTGCCGGTCGACACGATCTCCACCCCGGCGCCGTCTAGCGCCACGGCCAGCTCGGCGATCCCGGCCTTGTCGTAGACGCTGATGAGCGCGCGCCTGATGGCCACCTTCGTCAACGCCCGATCCTCACCTTCCGGCCCGCCACGGACCAGCCGCCCTGGACCATCCGGCCCACGGTCTCCACCAGCAGCGATCGCTCCGCCACCTTGATCCGCTCATGCAGCGCCGACTCGTCATCGTCGTCGTGGACGGGGACGGCTGCCTGGGCGACGATCGGCCCGGTATCCGTCCCCGAGTCCACCAGGAAGATGGTGCAGCCGGTCAGCTTCACGCCATGATCGAGTGCGTCCGCCGGGGCGTGCATGCCGGGAAACGACGGTAGCAAGGCCGGGTGCGTGTTGATCACCCGCCCGCCGAACTGGCGGAGGAACTCCGGCCCGACCAGCTTCATGAAGCCTGCCAGGACGATCAGGTCCGGCGTGAACCCGGCGCAGTCGGCCACCAGAGCCCGGTCCCACGCCTGGCGATCCGGAAAGTCCTTGACCCTCCTGACGAAGGTTGGCACGTCAGCAGCCCGCGCCCGGCTTAGCCCGGCGATCCCGTCCCGGTCGGCGCCCACGGCTACCACGGTGGCTCCGAACGCCGGGCCGGCGGAGGCATCCAGGAGAGCCTGCAGGTTGCTACCCGCCCCGGACACCAGGACGATCAGTCGCGAGTCGCTAACGGTCTAGCTCCTTCGGTGGCTCGTGCGCCGATGGGCCGGTCCGCCGGGTTGTTCGCTGGCCACGACGTTATGGACCAGGCGGTTGACCTGGACATTTCAGAGTACAAGGTGGCGGCCCGGGAACGGCCTGAACGCGGGGACTAGCCGCGTCTGGAGTAGTGTTGCCGTCCCCAGCTAGGGAGCTACAGAGCGCCATCGGCATCCGAAAGGCGCCATCATGTCAGCGCCTGACCCGCCCGCCACCATCGTCGCCAGGCTTCGAGCGGCCGGCTGCGTCTTCGCCGAGGACGAGGCCCGACTGCTCGTCACCGCGGCGCGGACGCCAGCCGACCTGGCCGCCATGGTGGACCAGCGAGTCGCCGGCCTGCCCCTTGAGCATGTCCTCGGCTGGGCGGAGTTCTGCGGCCTGCGGATAGCCGTGGATCCCGGAGTATTCGTACCCCGGCGGCGCACCGAGTTCCTCGTCCGCCAGGCCGCCGCCCGCACCCGGCCACGATCTGTCGTCGTTGACCTGTGCTGCGGTTCGGGCGCCCTGGGCGCCGCCCTGGCTGCCGCCCATCCCGGGATCGAGTTGCACGCCGCCGACATCGATCCGGCCGCGACGGCGTGCGCCCGCCGCAACATCGGTGCCGCCGAGGGTCAGGTCTACGAAGGTGACCTGTACGAGCCGCTGCCCGCCGCCCTGCTGGAGCGCGTCGATGTGCTGCTCGCCAACGTGCCCTACGTCCCCACCGAGGAGGTCGGGCTGCTTCCCCCGGAGGCCCGCGTACACGAGGCACGGGTGGCGCTCGATGGCGGCGCGGACGGCCTTGACGTGCTGCGGCGGGTGAGCGCGGCAGCACCGCTCTGGCTGGCGCCCGGCGGCCACCTGCTGTTCGAGACAAGCGAGCGGCAGGCGCCACAGGCCGTCGAGATTGTCGCCCATAACGGGCTGATCCCGCAGGTGGCCAGCTCTGACGAGCTGAATGCCACCGTTGTCATCGCCACCAAGCCCAATCCCCGGGACGGCACCGGCGGCGAGCGCGGTCTTGACTTTCGTTCCGTAAGTTGATACTAACGGTAAGTGGGTACTAACATTGGCACCGTGCTAGAGGCGTTGGCGGACCCGACGAGGCGCGCGGTCTGGGAACGGCTGGCCATCGGGCCGATGACCGTGGGCGAACTGGCGGCGGATCTGCCCGTCAGCCGCCCAGCGGTGTCGCAGCACCTCAAGGTCCTCAGCACTGCGGGCCTCGTGGCCGCCACTCCGCAGGGCACGCGGCGGATCTATGCCGCCCGGCAGGAAGGGCTGCGTGTGCTGCGTGAGTACCTCGACAACATGTGGCGGGACGCGCTTGAGTCCTATGCCGCCGCCATCGACCGGCAACCAGAAAACGGAGGACAGTCCAGGATGAGCGCCCAGAACCCCGGCCAGACCGTCATCGCGCCGGTACGGCACCAGATCATCGTCAACACGCCCGCCGAACGCGCCTTCAGCATCTTCACCGACGGCTTCGGCACCTGGTGGCCCAAGGCCCACACCATCTCCCCGGTCCCGGTCGAGCAAGCCGTCATCGAGCCTCGCGCGGGCGGCCGGTGCTATGACCGGGCCGTCGACGGCAGCGAGTGCGACTGGGGGCAGGTCCTGGTCTGGGAGCCGCCCGCCCGGCTAGTGCTGGCCTGGCAGATCGACGGCACGTGGAGTTACGAGCCCGACGTCGAGCACGCCTCGCGCGTCACGGTCACCTTCGCCCCGGACGGCGACCGGACCGAGGTCACGCTGGTCCACGATGAATTCGAGCGCCATCGCCACGCCGGCCCCGAGCTCGCGGCCGGCGTCCGCGAGGGCTGGGCCACCTCCCTGCAGGCGTTTGCCGCGGCCACCGACACCGCGGCCACCGACACCGGGCCGACCGGCACCGCGCCGGCGCAGGCCGGGCCGCCTGCCTTCAAGTATGTGCTCACCTATCACAGCGTGCCGGACTATGCCCCGCTGGCCCGGCTGCATTTTCCCGCGCATCATGCGCGGTTGGTCGAGTTCCACGCGCGCGGCGACCTGATCATGATCGGGCTGCTGCAGGAGCCGGTGAACGGCGACTCGATGGCGGTCTTCACCAGCCAGGCCGCCGCCGAGGAGTTCGTCGCGGACGACCCGTTCGTGATCAACAAGGTCGTCGCCACCTGGACCATCCGGCCCTGGCAGGAGGTCCTGCACCAGCCCGGCTGACCCTCGAGCCCGGATGCTGGTGGTGCCGCCGGGGCTGCCCCGGCGGCACCACCAGCCCGGTAATCGCGGATCAGGAGCCGAGGCCGCACTCCACCGTCGGCAGGAATCCGTAGTCGATCAGGATCGTCCTGGCCTGCGTGCCGCAGTACCAGCCCTTGGTCTTAGCGTGTGCCGAGGCGAAGAACGGCTCAAGCCGCGACGGGATGTGGTCCGTGGTGCTGCACAACGTCGTACACGATGCGCTGGAAGGCCGGGACGAAGTTGCTGTTGATGATGCTGCCCGCGCCAGTGCCACTGACCGGATGCCTGCCGTTGATGTTGCGCAGCACCAGGTTGCCGATCTGGTCGCAGCCGAACGCGTTCTGCTTCTTGGTCGGCTTCTTGCCGCACTTAGCCGAGTGCCACTGCTGCGCGAGGTACTTGCCGACGGAGAAGGGGAAGACGACATTCGGGGCGTTGGCGCCCTTGAACACGGCGGCGACGCCTTCGTTCTCCTCCGGCGTGCTGTCCTCTAGGAGGACGCGTGCGCATTCTCAAGAGCTCTGATTCGGCAACAAGAAACATTGCATCGCGGCTAATTTATGTCTGAGCGAACGAGGCACCTACCATTCGCAGCGCAAGCATCTAACCGGTAAATTGCAATCAGCCGCCAGGTAGCCATGTGCTAAGGATGAGTGTGAGATAGTACTGAGTCAGACACCGGGGCGCACCGCGCCAGAGAGGATCCGAGCTGTCCGCCGACCAGACTCCGCCATCGCCCACCGTCGGCTCCGAGCCCGCGAGCGGGACGCTGCCGAGGCTGTTCTTCCCCGATGAGCCAGCGGTTCCCGCGCCGAGGCCCGGACCGGGCACCCAGCAGGGGCCGGGCGCGCCCCCGCCGCCGGCGGCCGCGCCCCTGCCTGGGTCATGGCAGCCGGGTCAGCCCGGCCCGCCGCTGAGCCCGCCAGGTCCCCCGCGCGCGCAGCGGCCGAGTCGGCCCACCACGATGGCGCGGCGGGAGCTGCGCCATCGGGCGCTGGCCGCCGCCATCTTCGGCCTGCTGAGCCTGCTCGCGCTCACCGCGGCCAATCAGGCCGGTCATGCCAGCTACCTCGTGAGCTTCGCCCTGGTCGTCGGCGTGGCGGCCTGCGTCCTCGGCGTCTCCGCGGCACGGCGGGCACGGCGGGAGGACACGGCGCGGCCGCCCGGCTCCGTGGCCGCAATCATCCTCGGCGTCGTGTCTATCGTCCTGTCCCTGCTGGCATTTGTCGGGATCGTCTTCGCCAAGCAGCTCACGACCTACGAGCAGTGCATGAATAACGCCACGAGCAATGTCGCACAGCAGGCATGCACGCGCCAGCTGATGCATTCGGTCCAGTCGCGCTACGGCCAGCAGGGCTAGCGCGGGCCCCAGGGCATTACTGCTAGGGCAGCACTATCAAGGCAGGGCCGACGGCCCGCGCGGCGGTGGCGGGGGCTCGCTGGCCGTGTCGCCCGCCCACGGGTCGAGGTAAATCGTATGAGCGCTGTCGGCTTCCGCACCGCTGCGGCGCGGCCGGGGCAGCCACGCCGCGGCGCGCTGGCCGGAGTCGCCCGCCGTGCCTTCCGGCGCGGCCGCCCGCCGGATCCTGCCGCCCAGCCGGAGCCAGTTCGCGACGCCCGCTGTGACCGCGCTGGAAATGCCGATCTCCAGCGCCGCGACCGCGCCGACCTGCCAGCCCGACGGGCCTACGGCGGCCAGGCGGCCGTCGCCCAGCGGGCCTCCGGAGAAGGCAGCGAGCACGCCGAGGACGCCGCCGGTCGCCGCACCGCAGGCCAGCCCCCACAGGGGCGCGACCTCGAGCGCCGGGGTCGGGGCGGCCCGGACGAGCAGCAGCCCGGCCACGCAGCCCGCGACATAGGGCAGCGCGAGTACCGCGACGCTCAGCCAGGGCGGTGCCCCGTTATGTAGTCCGCTGCTCTGCGGTAGCGCCGCCAGCAGCGGGAACGCGGGCAGCTGCCCGAGCGCTGCCCCGGTGGGCGCCACCATCGTGCCCGTCCCGAACGCAAATCCGGGGCCGAGCGTGAAGGCAATCGCCCAGACGATCGCGTTAGGCACGTAGGCGACCTGGGTCACCAGCAGCAGCACCGAGCCGATGGCGCCCGGCTCCAGGCTGCGGCTCAGCGTGGCGTACTGGCCGATGTGCATAGCCAGCGACGCGCCCGCCAGGACGGCGCCGCAGACCACCAGGACCGCGAGGGCGCCCACCATCCCGATGATCACCGAGCGCGGCCGGTCCGGGAGCAGGCGGGTGAGCTGGGCCCAGGGCGCCCGAGCGCGCGCGCCGCCGAGTCCGCCGGCGACGAGCGCAAGCAGGAAGCCGCAGATCACCGCCTGCGGCGCGGACGGCGCGGCCTGAGCCGACCGGCTCGCCAGCGCGAGCGCGCCGGCCACCAGCGCATAGGGCACCGCCAGGGCCAGCGCAGCGTAACCGACGTGCCGGAGCCGGATGACGCCCCCGGCACGCACTACCCAGCGTCCCGCTCGCCAGAGCAGTGCCCCCGGCAGCAGGACCAGGCCGAGCGGCAGCATGCCGATCCGCCCGGCGCCGGGCAGGGAGAATCCGACATGGTGCCCGATGAGCCAGAGCATGGCGGCCGTACGGAGCACGCCGGTCAGCCCGAGCCCGGCGTGCGGCGCCGCGATCCAGCCGACCAGCACGAGCAGGGTGAGCACCGCGAGGCCGGCCGCCGCGGCGGCCCCGGCCGCGATCGCGCCGGTGACCACCAGCGGACGCCCGGCACCGTCCGGCGCCGGGCTCCCGGCAGCGTTGCCGCCCGGACTGGCATTGCTAGCGCGCATGGCCGAGGTTGTCACGACTCAAGCCTCGCAACTGGCCGCCCGGCAGCTGCGGAGGCGCGCCGCGCGCCCCGCAAGTGCCTGCACCGCACATGCCCGTCTTTGGGACGCTCGGCCAGCCGTGCGGACGCTCAGCCGGCCTGCATGAGCTCGCGCATGAGCTGCGCGGCCCCGCTCGGCGTCCGGCCCACGCGCACGCCGACCTTTTCCAGCGCTTCCTTCTTGGCCTGCGCCGTGCCGGCCGAGCCCGAGATGATCGCGCCCGCGTGACCCATCGTCTTGCCCTCGGGCGCGGTGAATCCCGCCACGTAGGCGACCACCGGCTTGGTCACGTTCTTCTCGATAAAGGCCGCCGCGCGCTCTTCCGCGTCGCCGCCGATCTCGCCGATCATGACGATCGCGTCGGTCTCCGGGTCGTCCTGGAATGCCCGCAGGCAGTCGATGTGGGTGGTGCCGATGATCGGGTCCCCGCCAATGCCGACGGCCGTCGAGAAACCGATGTCGCGCAGCTCGTACATCATCTGGTAGGTGAGCGTGCCCGACTTGGAGACCAGCCCGATCCGGCCCTCGGTGGTGATGTCGGCCGGGATGATCCCCGCATTCGACTTGCCCGGCGAGGCGACCCCGGGACAGTTGGGGCCGACGATGCGGGTGACGTTCCCGGCCGCGCCGGCGTAGGCCCAGAAGACCGCCGTGTCATGCACGGGAATGCCCTCGGTGATGACGATGACCAGCGGCATGCTCGCATCGATCGCCTCGATGACGGCCGCCTTGGTGCCAGCCGGCGGCACGAAGACCACCGAGACGTCCGCGCCGGTCTGCGCCACGGCGTCGGCCACCGTCCCGAAGACCGGGACCTGCTCGCCGGACAGCTCGACCGACTGACCGGCCTTACGCGGGTTGGTGCCGCCGACCACCCTGGCGCCCGCCGCGATCATCCGGGCCCCGTGCTTGCGGCCCTCCGAGCCCGTGATGCCCTGCACGATGATCCGGCTGTCGCCGGTCAGGAAGATTGCCATCTCATGCTCCTGTCGCGGCCGCAGCGGCCAGCTCGGCGGCGCGCCGCGCCGCATCGTCCATCGTCGCCACCTGCTCCACCACGGCGATGCCGGCCTTATCCAGGATTGCGCGCCCCTCGGCCGCGTTATTGCCGTCCAGGCGCACCACGATCGGGTGACTGACCGGCTCGCCCTGCTCGGCGAGCATCCCGATCGCCGAGACGATCCCGTTGGCCACCGCGTCGCAGGAGGTGATCCCGCCGAACACGTTGACCAGGACGCTGCGGACCGACGGGTCGGACAGCACGATGTCCAGCCCGTTCGCCATCACCTCGGCCGAGGCGCCGCCGCCGATGTCCAGGAAGTTGGCCGGCCGCACCCCGCCGAACTCCTCGCCGGCGTAGGCGACGACGTCGAGCGTGGACATCACCAGGCCGGCCCCGTTGCCGATGATGCCGACAGCGCCGTCGAGCTTCACGTAGTTGAGGTGCTTGGCCTTGGCGCGCGCCTCCAGCGGATCAGTCGCGCTGGGGTCGGCGAACTGCGCGTAGTTCTGCCGGAACGCGGCGTTGTCATCGAGGGTGACCTTGGCGTCCAGGGCGATGACCCGGCCGTCGCCCGTCAGCACCAGCGGGTTGACCTCGACCAGGGTCGCGTCCTCGTCGGTGAACACCGCCCACATCCGCTCGGCCAGCGCGGCCGCGCCCGCCCGCGCCTCCTCCGGCAGTCCGCCGGCCGCGATGATCTCCGCCGCCTTGGCCGCGTCCACGCCCGTGAGCGGGCTGACCGGGATCCTGGCCAGCGCCTGCGGGTTCGTCCGGGCGACTTCCTCGATCTCGACGCCGCCCTCGACCGAGCACATCGACAGGAAGGCGCGGTCGGCCCGGTCGAGCAGGAACGACAGGTAGTACTCCTGCGCGATGTCGATGTCCTCGGCGACCAGCACCGAGTGCACGGTGTGGCCCTTGATGTCCATGCCGAGGATCTGCTCTGCCTTCGCCGCGGCCTGATCCGGATCGCTGGCGAGCTTCACCCCGCCCGCCTTGCCGCGCCCGCCGGTCTTCACCTGGGCCTTGATCACGACGCCCGGCTTGCCGTCGGCGATGAACTCGGCCGTTATCGCACGCGCCTCCGCCGGGGTACTGGCAATCTTGCCCCGCTGAATCGGAACGCCATAGGAAGCGAAGAGATCCTTCGCCTGGTACTCAAACAGGTCCACTCGGGGCCGTCCTTCGTGCTCGGCAGTGTTATCGGCCGGCCTGCTGGTCGGCTGGCCTGGCTGCGCAGGCAGCCTAGTGCGGGCCGGCGGGATGCGGGCGGGCAGGGCCGGAGCGCTCCGTTAGCCCACACTAGGCGCGTCAGCCCGCAGCCTCCGCCCGACCCTTCGTTTCGTCGCCGGTCAGCGCCGACCGGACCCAGTCCACTATCTGGGTCGTGGCGGCGCCAGGGGTGAAAATCTCCGCCACGCCGAGCTGCTTGAGCTCGGTGATGTCGGCTTCCGGGATGATCCCGCCGCCGAATACCACGATGTCGCTCGCTTGCCGCTCCGCCAGCAGCTCCAGCACCCGGCGGAACTGGGTCATGTGCGCGCCGGACAGCACCGACAGGCCGATGGCGTCGGCGTCCTCCTGCAGGGCCGCAGCGACAATCTGCTCCGGGGTCTGGTGCAGCCCGGTGTAGATGACCTCCACCCCGGCGTCGCGCAGGGCTCGCGCCACCACCTTGGCTCCGCGATCATGGCCGTCGAGGCCAGGCTTGGCGATCACGACCCGGATTCTGCTCATGAAACACGCCTCCCGCTGGCTAAGCTCGGCACTCGCAGCGTAGCCGCCGCGCGGGCGACGCGGGGCGCCGGGCGCTCGCGCGGGTTGGCGCGCGCGGGTTGTGCCGCCGCGCCAAGGTGCTTCAATGCTCATGTGCAGGTCGACGGGCGAGATGCCAGCCACGGGCGGGTGACCATCAGGCAGGTCGCCGAGCAGGCCGGGGTATCCATCGCGACGGTCTCCCGCGTGGTCAATGGCCACGGGGACGTCTCGGTGCAGACGCGCGAGACGGTGCGCCGTGTCATGCGGGAACGCGGCTACCCGGCCAGCCCGCGGACCAGAACCACGCGTAACGGGACCGGCCCGGCGCGCACCGCCCTCGTCGGTGTCATCATGCCGGTCGTCCATCCCGGCTACTTTGCCGTCATCTTGTCGGGCGCCGCCGAGGCGCTGTACGAGCACGACATGCGCGCCGTGCTGTGCCCGACGCGCCACTCGCGCAGTCGCGAGGCATCGCTGCTGGAGCGCCTGGCGCACGGCGCGACTGACGGGGCGATCCTCGTGCTGCCCGAGGAGTCGACCGCCGAATTGCTCGAGCTAACGGCCCAGGGACTCCCCCTCGTCGTGGTCGATCCCCTGCGGGAGATGGCCGCCGGCTTCCCCGTCGTGTCGGCCGCGCACTCCGCGGGGGCCACGCTGGCGACACGTCATCTGCTGGAACTCGGGCACCGGCGCATCGCGGCCATTACCGGACCGGCGGGCTGGCTGGCCAGCCAGGAGCGGCTGCGCGGCTATCACGGGGCGCTGGCCGGCGAGGGCGTGCTGCCCGATCCCGCCGTCATCGTCTCTTCGGACTTCGCCGTCGACGGCGGCCGGGCAGCCGCGGCCGCTCTCCTGGACCTGCCCGACCCGCCGACGGCGATCTTCGCGTTCAACGACAGCATGGCCATCGGCGCGATGCAGACCGCCCGGGCGCGAGGCCTGCGACTGCCCGCCGATCTCTCGGTCGTCGGGTTCGATGACACGAGCGAGGCCGTGTCGGTGGTGCCCGGCCTGACCACCGTCCGCCAGCCGCTGGCGGAGATGGGGCGGATCGCGGTCAGCCTCCTGCTCCGGCAGATCGAGGACCGGCGCATCGAGCCGATGCGGGTGGAACTAGAGACCACGCTGGTCATCCGGGATTCGACGGCGCCGCCGGGCACCATCCGCCGCCATTGATCCCCGGGGCAGGGCCGTGTTACGTTCCGGAAAAGTTTCCGTAACATCCGCCTCTTGTTCCAGGAGTTGTCATGAGACGTCGGCTCGCGCCGCGCGCGCTTCAGTGGACAGCGACCGCCACGCTGTCCGGCCTTGCCTTAGCGGCGGCGCCGCTGGCGGCCGGAACGGCATCGGCCGCAGCCACCGCATCCGCGGCGCATTCCACC
>Ga0209839_10000137_pt1 | contig 34636 bp, 34 predicted proteins | sample OrgsoiDNA2013050_FD_185800 | JGI IMG/M metagenome (GOLD analysis project Ga0209839, IMG submission 185800) | Permafrost soil microbial communities from the Arctic, to analyse light accelerated degradation of dissolved organic matter (DOM) -... | ecosystem: Environmental > Terrestrial > Soil >... | reverse complement strand
GGGCCTGAACCGGCTGACGCACATTCTCACCCGGATGACGGAGGCAACGCGGCTGGAGCAGAGTCCCGGCGAGGACGAGCGCGAGCGCTTCGATCTCGCGAAGGTGGTGGCGGGCTGTGTCGACGGCTACCGCGCCGCCTATCCCGGGCACACGCTGGAGCTCGAGCTTCCGGCCGGCGAGGTGATATTCAACGGCGTTCCGGAGATGCTCGCGCAGATGCTCGATAAGCTGGTCGCCAATGCAGTCGAGTTCAGTGCGCCTGGAACGCCGATCGTCGTGCGTCTGGAGCGGGGCGAGTCCGAGCTTCGACTGACGGTGGAGAACGAAGGGCCGCCGCTCCCCGACGCCATGCACGGAAGGCTGTTCGACTCGATGGTGTCGGTGCGCGGCGATCAGCGCGGCGATCAAAACAGAAACGAACCGCACCTGGGCCTGGGTCTTTACATCGTGCGCCTGATCGCCGAAGCGCACCGCGGCCACGCGACGGCGCAAAACCGCGACGACGCACGCGGTGTCGTCGTCGCAGTTGTGCTTCCGTACGCGACGTTGGGCTAAGCGGTCGGCAGCGAATCGGCAGCGGCCGATTCGCGCACCGGACTTTAGTGCGCCTGCGGCGCGACGGCCTTCATGCCGAGCTGGTCGACCAGGAACGAATAGGTGTCGGCCTGCTCCTCGATGCGCGTCGACAGCGCGGTGCCGATGCCGTGGCCGGCTGCGGCTTCCGTTCGCAGCAGAATCGGACGACTCGATGACGACGCCGCCTGCAATCTGGCTGCCATCTTGCGCGACTCGTACGGCGCCACGCGGCCATCGTTGTCGCCCGCGGTGAGCAGCACCGAGGGATACGCCGTTCCGTCCTTCACGTTGACGAGCGGCGAATACGCGTACAGCGCGCGGAACTGCGCCGGGTCCTTGACCGAGCCGAACTCGGTGACGTTGAATTCGCCGTTGGGCTGGGTCTCCCAGCGCAGCGCGTCGTAGATGCCGACCTGCGACACCACCGCGTGCATCATCTGCGGATGCTGGGTCAGCGTCGCGCCCATCAGCAGGCCTCCATTGCTGCCGCCCATGATCGCCGCTTTGTCCGGTCGGGTATAGCCGCGGTCGATCAGCATTTTCAGGCTGGCGGCGAAATCGTCGAACACGTTCTGCTTCTTGGTCAGGTTGCCGGCGAGGTGCCACGGCTCGCCGAATTCGCCTCCGCCGCGCACGTTGGCCACCGCGTAGACGCCGCCATAGTCGAGCCATAGCCGCAACATCGCCGAAAAGTACGGCGTCATGCTGATGCCGTAACCGCCGTAGCCGTACAGCAGTGTCGGATTGTCCATGGTCGCGGACGATCGACCGCGCAATCGGCGATAATGACGATCTTCTGCCGCGATTTCTCCTTCCATGCCGACCTTCATGCTGCAACATCCGGGCTTAAGCGCCGCGATCCTCCTCATCGGCTCCAACGTGTTCATGACGTTCGCCTGGTATGGGCATCTGCGCAACATGCAATCGAGCCCGTGGTGGACAGCCGCGATCGTGAGCTGGGGAATCGCCCTGTTCGAGTACCTGCTTCAGGTTCCCGCGAATCGCATCGGCTACACGGCGCTGTCGCTTGGCCAGCTGAAGATCATGCAGGAAATCATCACGCTTGCGGTGTTCGTCCCGTTCGCGATCTTGTACATGGATCAGCCGCTGAAGCTGGACTACCTCTGGGCCGCGCTGTGCATGGTCGGCGCCGCGTATTTCATTTTTCGGGCATGATTCTTCCGGCATGAGCCTGCCGGCGCCGCACTGTCGCGCGAATCCATGCGCATGTCGCCTATCGAAACTCCTGCGCGCGTGAGCGCACCCGGCTTCCTGCGCCTGTACTTGTGCTTCGCCGCGGCGTATCTGCTGTCGTACGTCTACCGCAATATCAATGCGGTGATCTCGCCCGAGCTCACCGCGTCGCTCGGGATCGGCGCGGCGTCGCTGGGGCTTCTGACCAGCGCGTATTTCGTCGCCTTTGCCGCGATGCAGATTCCCGCGGGTATGCTGCTCGATCGCTATGGTCCCCGCCGCGTCGAGCCGGCGCTTTTGATCGTCGCGGGCTGTGGCGCGCTGGTGTTCGCGGCCAGCGACAGCGTAGGCGGGCTCACTTTTGCGCGCGGCTTGATCGGCGTCGGCGTCTCCGTGTGCCTCATGGCGCCGCTGAAGGCGATCGCGGTGTGGTTTCCGGCGGAGCGGCATGCGTCGCTTTCGGGTTGGGTGATGGTTGCCGGCGGAACCGGCGCGCTGCTGTCGACCGCGCCGCTCGCGGCGGCGCTGGCATTCGTCTCGTGGCAGGGCATATTCGTCGCGCTGGCCGCGACGACGTTTGCGGCGGCAGCGGCGATCTTTTTTCTGGTGCCCGACACGCCGCGCCCCGCGAACGTGGCGGGATGGACGGCGCAATGGCATGGAGTCAAGCGCGTTTTCGGCAGCGGGCGCCTGTGGTGGATGGCGCCGCTCGGCTCGACCGTCATCGGGTCTTTCATGGCGATTCAGGGGCTGTGGTCGGTGCCGTGGCTGATCGAAGTCGAGAAATACACGCGCGATGTCGCGGCGGCGCATCTATTGCTGATGGGCTTGGCGATCGTCGGCGGCTATTTCAGCATCGGGATTTTTGCGACCCGTCTTGCTCGCCGCGGCATCTCCACCCGCCACCTCTACGCCTGCGGATTCGGGCTTAACATCGCGGCGCTGGCGCTGATCGTTCTCCACCTGCCCTGGAGCTACCTGCTGTGGTCCGTGTACGGCCTCGGCGCGGCCGTCAACGTGCTCGGCTTCACGCTTCTCGGGCAGGGGTTTCCGCGCGAGCTCGCCGCTCGCGCCAACACGGCGTTCAACCTGCTCATGTTCAGCGGAAGCTTTGCCATGCAATGGGGAATCGGCATCGTCGTCGATGCGGCACGGTCGCGGCTCCGGATCGACAGCGCCGGTGCGCTTGAGCTCGCGTTCACGATCGTGCTCGTCCTCGACGTGCTCGCCTACGGCTGGTTCGTCCGTGGCTGGCGGCGATACGCCATCGCAGTTCCCGCGGAGGCGGCGTCGTGAGCGCGATCCCGGACGCCACGGGGCCGCACGCGCTCCTTGCCCGCGCCGCGGCCGAAGCCGATGCCGGCCGCATCGACGACGCGATCGCCACTTATCGCTGCGTTCTCGATATGTGGCCGACGCTTGCCGGAGCGCATCACAATTGCGGAGCGTTGCTGTTCGCACGCGGAGATTTCGACGCCGCGGTGGGAAACTTCGAACAGGCGGCGAAGCACAGGCCGAACTGGCTCGATCCGCTGCTCGCCCTCGGGCACGTCCACTTCCACAGGGGGCGATACGCCGATGCGCAGGACGCCTTCGAGCGCGCGCTGGCGCTCGACGCGAATTCGATCGAAGCGCTCGGAAACCTCGGCTTGACGCTGCAGCGCCGCAGCCGCTGGAGCGTGGCGCTGACGCATCTTCAGCGCGCGCGCGCTCTGGCGCCGGGCGATGCCCGCGTGTGGTTCGCGCTGCGCACCAGCCTGTTGTTGCTTGGACGCGTCGAGGAGGCGGTCGATGATTTTCTGCGTTTCGAGCCGGGCGCTTCGCTTTCCGCGGAGCTGGTGACCACGGGACTGATGTTCTCGCGCTTCATCGGCGATCCGTCGTACGAAACGAAGTATCTGCCGCTGGCGCTGGAATGGCCGTATCGGCCCGATCAGGCCGATCTCGCCGCGGTGACGGTGTCGCGCGCGCAATACTGCGATCTGCCGCGGGAGGCGCTGCTCGAGCTGTACCGAAAGTACGATCGCCTGCAGCAGCAGAACCGTTCGCGATTCGAGCCGATCGCGCTCACGCGGCGGGTCGCTGACGGCCGCATGCGCATCGGCTATCTCTCCGCCGATTTTCGCGCGCACGTCATGGGGCGGCTGATGCGCGAGGTCGTCGCCGCGCACGATCCCGCTCGCGTGAGCCTATATCTCTACTCGCTCGCGCCCGAGGTCAACGAGGATCCGCTGACCGGCGAGTTCCGTGGCTTGTGCGAGCGCTTCGTCAACCTGGACCAGCGCGACGACCATTCCGCGGCGCGCGCCATCGCCGAAGACCAGCTCGACGTGCTGGTCGACCTGATGGGCCACTCGTCATTTTCGCGTCCGGGCATCCTGCTGTGGAAGCCCGCGGCGGTGATTGTCACCCACCTCGGCTATCACGGCTGCGTGGGCTTGAGCCAGATCGACTTCAAGCTGACCGACGCCGTTGCCGATCTGCCGGACGCGGCGTCGTTTCAGATCGAAGCGCCGCTGGCGCTCGCGTGCTGCGTGCTGCCGGCGCGCCATGTAAGTCCGCAGCCCGTCGACTTCCCGTCGCGCGCTAAGCTTGGGATAGCCGGATCGGCGATCGTCTTCGGCGCGTTTGTGAGCCTGCTCAAGCTCTCGCCGCGGTGCCTGGCTGCGTGGCGCGAGATTCTGCAACGTCTGCCGCAGGCGCTGCTCGCGTTTTCGCCGGGAAACGTATCCGAGCACTCGCTGTATCGGCGCCGGGTGACGGGGTTCGGCATCGATCCACGCCGGGTGGTGTTCATTCCGCGCGGCGCGGACGAGGCCGGCGATCGCGCGCGCTACAGCCTCGTCGACGTGGTGCTCGATACCATGCCCTATACCGGCGGCGATACCACTGCCGCGGCGCTGGACATGGGCGTTCCGGTGGTCACGTGCGCGGGCGAGCGCCACGCGGAGCGCATGTCCTTGAGCCTGTTGTCGCATCTCGGCATCACCGACACGGTGGCGCATAACGACGCGGAGTACGTCGCGAAGGCGTGCCGGCTGGCGGACGACGCGGCGTGGCGCGCGGAGATCGCCGCCAGAATCGCCGACAGCTTTCCGCGCTCGGGGATGACCGACATGCGGCGCTACGCGCGCTGTCTCGAAGACGCGTACGCGCGCGCCCTGGCCATCAAATCCGGCGCGGCTAGCTGATCACGCGAAGGCGGACCCGTGCATCTTCACATCCTCGGCATTTGCGGATCCTTCATGGGCGGCATCGCGGCGATTGCCAAGACCGCCGGCCACACCGTGACCGGCTGCGACGCCAACGTCTATCCGCCGATGAGCACGCAGCTCGAATCGCTCGGCATCGCGCTGACACAAGGGTATGACGCATCGCAGCTCGACACCGTGGCCAGGGGCGCGGACGTGTTCGTCATCGGCAACGCGATCTCGCGCGGCAATCCGCTGCTGGAAGCGATTCTCGACGGCAATCTGCCGTACACGTCCGGCCCGCAGTGGCTGGCCGAGAACGTGCTGCGGGACAAGTGGGTGCTCGCCGTAGCCGGAACGCACGGCAAGACGACGGCGACTGCGTTGCTGGCCTGGATTCTCGACCATGCGGGGATGAATCCGGGATTTCTGATCGGCGGCGTGGCGATCGACTTCGGCGTTTCGGCACGCATCACCGACAGCTCGTTTTTCGTGATCGAGGCCGACGAGTACGACACCGCGTTCTGCGACAAGCGCTCCAAGTTCGTGCACTACCGGCCGCGCACGCTGATCCTCAACAATCTCGAGTACGATCACGCCGACATTTTTCCCGATCTGGCGGCGATCGAGACGCAATTTCATCACCTGGTGCGAACCGTGCCGCATCGCGGGCGCCTGATCGTGAACGGCGCGGAAGAAAGCCTCGGACGCGTTCTCGCGCGCGGGTGCTGGAGCGAAGTGGAGCGCTTCGGCATCGCAGCGGCGAGCGGCACCGGGCCGGACTGGACCGTCGCGGTCGACGGCACGGTCAAGCTTGGCGGCGCGCCGCAGGGCCAGCTGGCGCCGTTTTCGCTGATCGGCAGGCATAACCAGTTGAACGCGCTTGCCGCGATTGCCGCCGCCCGTCACGCAGGCGTGACGGTAGCGGCGAGCCTTGCGTCGCTGGCGAGCTTTCGCGGCATCAAGCGGCGGCTCGAGCTTAAAGGGACGGTTAACGACGTCGCCGTGTACGACGACTTCGCGCACCACCCGAGCGCCATCGCCGCGACTGTCGATGCGCTGCGCCGGGCCGTCGGGACGGCCCGAGTTTTCGCCGTGCTCGAGCCGCGCTCGAACACCATGAAGCTCGGCACCATGAAAGCCATGCTGCCCGCCAGCCTGGCGGCGGCCGATCGCGTTTTTTGCTATACCGCGAACTTGGGCTGGGATGCGGCCGCGGCGCTGGCGCCGCTCGGAGCCCGGGCCGAATTCCACGACGATCTCGGGTCGCTGATCGAAGCGATCGCGCATGCATCGCGGCCCGGAGATCACATCCTGATCATGAGCAACGGTGGATTCGGGGGCATACACGGCAAGCTGCTGGCGCGCCTTGGCGCGAGCTCGTGACCCGATGTCCGCGACCATTGTCTATCTGCACGGCTTCAACAGCGGTCCTGCGTCGGTCAAGGCGCAACTGCTCGGGCACGCGATCGCGGCGCTCGATGCGCCTTCGCGCCCAGCCTATTTTGTTCCACAACTGCACCATCGGCCGGCTGCGGCCATGCGCGAGGTGACGGCCTGGGTCGATGCCGCAGGCGGCGCCTTCGGCGGCAGGTCGTTGACCTTTGTCGGCAGCTCGCTCGGCGGCTTTTACGCAACGTATCTTGCCGAGCGCTACGGCGCCAAAGCCGCGCTCATCAATCCCGCGATCCGCCCGGCGAAAAGCCTCGCCTCGTACTTGGGGCCGCAGCGCAACACGGCGACCGGCGAAACATACGTGCTCACGCGCGGACATTTCGTCGAGCTCGAAACGTTCAGTGTCGAGCGCGTGACGGATCCGCGGCGCTACTTGCTGCTGCTGCAAAGCGGCGACGAGCTCCTCGATTGGCAGGAAGCGGTCGCCTTCTACGCAGGCGCCTGGCAGTCGGTGCAGGGCGGCGGCGACCACGCGTTTCAACATTTCGAAACGCAGATCGCGCCGATCCTGCGCTTTTCGGGTATCGCGAACGCCTGATGCCGGCGGCAGCCATTCCGGAAGAATGGTCGGTCGCAGTCGTCGGCGCGGGTCCCGCCGGCATGGCGGCGGCGACATTGGCCGCGGACCTCGGGCTCGATGCAGTGCTGATCGACGCAAAGCCGAGGCCGGGAGGCAGGATCTACCGTGCGCTCAGCGCGACATCGCCCGATCCGCACTTGCTTCCCGCCGGGGAACATGCGCACGGGGCAGCATTGGTTGACGCGCTCTCGCACTCCGGCGCGCGGACGCTCTTCGACGCCATGGTCGTCAGTGTTGCGCGCCGCGAGGTGGACGTCGAAATCGGTTTGGTGGCTGACCGGACGCATGCAACAATTCGCGCCCGCAAGCTCATCGTTGCCACCGGCGCGCAGGAAAGGCCTTTTCCCATTCCGGGCTGGACATTGCCCGGCGTCACGACCGCCGGCGAGGCGCAGGCCGCGTTCAAGAGCGCAGGCCGGGTGCCGGCGGGCCGCATCGTCCTTGCCGGTTGCGGGCCGTTCATCTATCTCGTCGCGTGGCAGCTGCTGCAAGCCGGCGCGGACCTGGTCGGCATCATCGATACGCTGCAGCGATCGCGATTGTTCCATGCCCTGCCGCATGCATGGCGGTTCGCGCGCTCGCCGTACTACAGGGAGCAGGCGGACATCCTCCAGGAAGTCAACGAAAGCGTGGCGCTATTCCGAGGCGCGACCGCGATCTCGGCGCTGGGCAACGAGCGGCTGGCCTCGGTTCGCTTTGTCGCCAACGGCACCGCCACCACGCTTTTGGCCGACCACCTGCTCCTGCACCAGGGTTTCGTGCCGGACGTGGTTTTTTCCGGCGCGCTGGGTTGCGATCATGATTGGGACCACGCGCTGATGGGCTGGAAGCCTCGCCTCGATCGCTGGGGCGAATGCAGCGTCGCGGATGTCTACATTTCGGGCGACGCGGCCGGAGTCGCCGGCGCAAGCGCCGCCGAGCATCGCGGCAGGCTTGCCGCGCTTGCGGCCGCCGCCGCTTCGGGCCACATCGGAGCAGCCGCGCGCGACACGCAGGCGGCGCCTCACTTTGCGGCGTTGGCGAAATCGCTACGCGGCCGCGCGTTCAGCGACACGCTCTATCGTGCAGCGAAGCAATTTCGCACGCCCGAAGGCGCGACCGTCGCCTGCCCCTGCGAGGCAGTCACCGCGCAGGAGATCGTTGCCGCCGTGCGGGGCGGATGCACCGGCGCGGAGCAGCTCAAGCTCTCTCTTGGTTGTGGCGCGGGCGCATGCCAGGGCCGCCGGTGCGCGCTCACGATCAACGAGCTCATCGGGCGCGAGCGCGGCGTCCATCCGCGCGCCACCGGGATGTTGCGCGCGCGTTTTCCGCTGGTGTCCGCCAGCTAGGGGTTTCGGGTCGTCTGCGTGCGGCATGCCCTGGGCAGCAGCCGAATCTCGCGTCGAGGAGGCGGTGCGCCGAGCAGCGTTCGGGAATGATTTCGCCCGGAGCTTATACTAGCCCCATGGCAAGACCCACGCTCGCCGACAAGCTCGTCGTCGCCATTTCGTCGCGCGCATTGTTCGATTTGACCGACAGTCACCGCGTCTACACCGAGGCCGGCGTCGACGCGTATCACCGCTATCAGATCGAGCACGAGGAGGAGATTCTCGCGCCCGGTCCGGCGTTCGTGCTGGTGAAGAAGCTGCTGCGCATCAATCGGCCGGACAAGCAGTATGTCGAGGTGATCCTGTTGTCGCGCAATTCCGCCGACACCGGGATGCGCATCATGAATTCCATCAAGCACCACGAACTCGATATGACGCGCGCCGCATTCACCAAGGGCGAGCCGACGTCACGTTACGTGCCGGCCTTCGGCGCGCACCTGTTCCTGTCGGCCGATACCGAAGACGTCAAGCGCGTGCTCAACGACGGCTACGCGGCGGCGACGATCGTGCCTTCGACCGTGGGCAAGAGCGAGTCCGACGATTTGCGTATCGCTTTCGACGGCGACGCGGTGCTGTTTTCCGACGAGGCCGAGCGCGTGTACCAGAAGAGCGGGCTGGCGGCATTTTCGCAAAGCGAGTCCGACGCCGCGCTGCGACCGCTTTCCGGCGGGCCGTTCAAGGAATTCCTGGCCGGGCTGCACCGGATCCAGTCGGACTTCGCCGCCGATGAGAGCCCGATCCGCACCGCGCTGGTGACCGCGCGCAGCGCGCCGGCGCACGAGCGCGTCATCCGCACGCTGCGCGCGTGGAACATCCGCATCGACGAGGCATTGTTTCTCGGCGGGCTCGACAAGGGGGAGTTCCTGCGCGCGTTCGGTGCCGATATCTTCTTCGACGACCAGCACACGCACATCGAGTCCGCGGCCAAGCACGTCGCCACCGGCCACGTGCCGCACGGCATCCTGAACGAGCGCTAAAGGCGCAGCGCGCGAAGAACGCGCGCTTGCGTCAGACGATGCGGCCGAAGAACGGATACTGCGGATCGTTGTAGCCGGGGGTCGACGGGTGTCCCGGCGTCACCAGCGAATCGAGCAGCGCCTCGTCGTCGTCGTCGAGCACCTTGCCCACCGCGGACAGATAGTCGTTCCACTGCTCGAGCGTGCGCGGCCCGGCGATCACCGAGCTGATGATCTCGTTGCGAAGCACCCATGCGAGGGCAAACTGGGTCGGCGTGAGGCCCTTCTTCTCGGCGTGCGCCTTGATCGTTTGCGCCATGACCAGCGACTCGTCGCGAAATTCCGTTTCCATCATCCGACGGTCCTTGCGCCCGACGCGCGAATCGGCCGGCGCCGCTCCGCCGACCGCGTATTTTCCGGTCAGGATGCCGCGCGCGAGCGGGCTGTACGGCACGACGCCGATCCCGTAGTAATCGCATGCGGGCAGGATTTCGACCTCGGGGCCGCGGTTCATCGCGTTGTAGTAGGGCTGGCAGACGACCGGCGGGGCGACGCCGAGCTCGGCGCAGGTATTGACCAGCTCGGCAATGCGCCAGCCGCGATAGTTGGAAATGCCGAGGTAGCGGATCTTGCCGGCACGGATCAGGTCGCCGATGGCTTCGATGGTTTCGGCAATCGGCGTATCCGGATCGTCCTTGTGCAGATAGTAGATGTCGATGTAGTCGGTGGCGAGCCGCTTCAGGCTGTCTTCGCAGGCCTGGATCACCCAGCGGCGCGACAGTCCGCCGTCGTGCGGCGCCTGGGTCATGACGTTGCCGACTTTGGTCGCCAGTATCCAGCGACGCCGGTCCGCGGCGATTGCGGGCCCGACAATCGACTCCGACGCGCCCTTCACATATACGTCCGCGGTATCGATGAAATTGACGCCGGCGTCGAACGCTGACGCAATGATGCGTTGCGAGGTCGCTGCGTCGGTTCGGTCGCCGAACATCATCGTTCCGAGGCAGATCACCGACACTTCGAGACCGCTGTCGCCGAGACGGCGATATTGCATCGACATGGCTGGCTTTTCGTTAAGCGAAGACGACATGCTGAAGCAAAGCGCGCTCTGGCGCAATCGCGGTGGAGCGCGCTTGGGGCACGCGTGCGCTACGGTATAATTCGCGCCTCCCTCCCTCGCAGTTTCTCTTCCATGCATGTCTTTTTCGAGGACGACGGCGCGTTCAAGGCCGGCACCGTCCTCGCCGACAACGATACCTCGCTGCAAGTCGAAGCGATTTCCGGCAAGCGACTGAAGATCAAGGCGGCGAACGTGCTCCTTCGCTTCGACGGTCCGGCACCGTCGATATTGCTCGCCGACGCGCAGGCGGCCGCGGCCGGGCTCGATCCCGATTTTCTCTGGGAAGTGAGCGGCGAGGCGGAATTCGGATTTGCCGATCTGGCGAGAGAATATTTCGGCCGCGCGCCGGTCCCGAGCGAAGCCGCCGCGCTGGCGCTTTGCCTGCACGCGTCGCCGATGCATTTCTACAAAAAGGGCAAGGGACGCTACAAGGCCGCACCGGCCGAGGCGCTGCAGGCCGCGCGCGCCGGCGTCGAGCGAAAACGCCTCGAAGCGGAGGAGGTCGCCGCATACTCGGCGGAATTGCAGGCTCACCGCCTGCCCCTCGCGTTTCGCGAAAAGCTGCCGATGCTGCTCTACAAGCCGGACAAGCTCGCGCTCGAAACGCGCGCGCTCGCCGCGGCGTGCGACGCCGCGCGCACGCACCCTTTGGCGCTGCTCGCCGCGTGCGGCGCGATACCTTCGACGCACGACTACCACTTCAATCGCTTCCTGTTCGACGCGTTTCCGCGCGGGACGGGTTTCCCCGCGGTCGACGACCTGCCCGCCGTGGCGGACCTGCCGCTGGCGGCGGTGCGCGCGTTTTCGATCGACGACGCTTCGACGACCGAGATCGACGACGCCTTCTCGGTGCGCGCGCTCGCCAACGGAAACATGGAGATCGGCATTCACATCGCGGCGCCCGCGCTGGCGATCAGCCGCGGCTCGCCGCTGGACGCGATCGCCCGGGCGCGTCTGTCAACGGTGTACATGCCGGGCCGCAAGATCACCATGCTGCCGGAGTCGGTGATCTCGCGTTTCACGCTCGCCGCCGGCACCTCGCCGGCGGCGCTCTCGCTCTATGTCGAGACGACGCACGACGGGGTCGTGGTCAGGCAAACGACCCGGGCCGAGCGCGTGCCGATCGCCGCCAATCTTCGCCTCGATGCGATCAGCGAGTGCTTTGCTTCCGACGCGTCGCCGTCCGATCCCGAATGGAGCGACGAGTTGCGGGCGCTGTGGCGGCTGGCGCAAAAGCTGGAGGAGGCTCGCGGCAAGGCCGACATCCTGCGCGTCGACTACAACTTTCTGGTCGATTGGGACGCCTCGCCCGACGGTCGCGTGACGATCGCGCCGCGGCCGCGGGGCTCGCCGCTGGACAAGCTGGTGGCAGAGCTCATGATCCATACCAACAGCACCTGGGGCAAAGTGCTGGTCGACGCAGGCGTGCCGGGACTCTATCGCACGCAGCAGACAGGCAAGGTGCGCATGAGCACCAAGCCGGAGCCGCATCAGGGACTGGGCGTCGCGCAATATCTTTGGGCGAGCTCGCCGCTGCGGCGTTACAGCGACTTGGTCAACCAGCGCCAGCTGCTGGCGATGCTCGATGGCGCCGCACCGGCTTACGCCGAAGGCGACGCCGAGCTGTTCGCCATCATGGCCGATTTCGAGCTGACCTACTCGCAGTACGCCGAGCTGCAAAGCCAGATGGAACACTACTGGTGCCTGCGCTGGCTGCAACAGGAAAATATCGCCGAGAGCGAGGCGGGCGTCGTTCGCGACAATCTGGTCCGCTTCGACGGGATTCCGCTCTACGTTCGCGTCCCCGACCTGCCCGCGCTGACACCCGGGACGCGGGTGCGGGTCGGGGTCGGTCGCATCGACCTCCTGGCCGCCACCGTCGAAGCCCGATTTATCGGCGCCGCGTGACAGGACCTGCAGGCGCTCCAGCGCCAGCGGGGGCCGAAATACCGGGATCGATGGGCGGCGATATACTCTCTTGTCATGCCCAAGGCTACCAAGAGTCCCCGTTCGCGCGCAGCCGCCGGCGCGGCGCGGCCGACGCCGACCCCGAAGGCGCCACCGGCCCCGAAGCCCCCAAAGGCCGCGGCGACCGCAAAGGACGCGACGCCCAGGAAGGCCGCCGGTCGGCCTCGCGTCCGGGCGCTGCCGATGCCCGAGCTGCGCACGATGTCGCTTTCGTTCCTCGCCGAGGACCGGTCACCGGGCAATCGATTTCTCGCCGGGGCGATATTCGGCTCGATCTTCCTCCATGCCATCGTGCTCGCGCTGCGCTTCGCGCCGCTCGATCTGAGCAAGTTCGATCGCAACACTCCGCCGCTGGAAGTGGCCCTGGTCAACGCCAAATCCTTGTCCAAGCCGACCAAGGCGGACATTCTTGCGCAGGCGAACCTCGACGGCGGCGGCAATACCGACGCCAATCGCCGCGCGAAAACGCCGTTGCCGGCGCTGCCCAAGGACAATGCCACGACCCAGCTCGCGGTGGCCACACAGAAGGTCGAGACGCTGGAAAAGCAGAGCCAGGAAATGATGACCCAGCTCAGATCGGCGGCGACGCTCGCGCCGCCGCAGCCGACGCCCAACGCAGCGCCCGACAAGACCGAGCTGCCGACCTCGACCGAGATGATGCAGCGCACGCTGGAAGCGATGCGCCTGGAAGCCCAGATTGCGAAGGACATGGATGCTTACCAGAAGCGCCCGAAGAGGCGCTTTGTCGGCGCGCGAGCCGAGGAATATCGCTTTGCGCGCTACGTCGAGGACTGGCGGCTCAAGGTCGAGAGCATCGGCAACCGCAATTATCCCGAGGCGGCGCGTGCGCAAAAACTCTACGGCAGTCTGCTGCTGACCGTCGGCATTCGTGCCAATGGCAGCGTCGAAACCGTTGTCGTCGATCGAACGTCCGGGCAGAAGATTCTTGACCTCGCCGCGGTCCGGATCGTCGAGATGGGAGGGCCTTACGCCCCGTTTCCGCCCAACATCAGCCGCGATACCGATATCCTCTACATCACTCGTACGTGGAGCTTCGCGCCCGGCGATTCGCTGACCTCGCAGTGACGACCAGCGCGCAAGCGTTCCTTTCGCGATATCTCTAGCGCGCACTTTCGCCAGTCTCCCAACAGGCCCGTTCATGGACCGATATGCCGTCATCGGCAATCCCGTCGCGCACAGCAAGTCGCCGCTGATCCATCAGGCGTTTGCGCGCGAGACTGGCCAGAGCATGACCTACGAACGGCTGCTCGCTCCGCTCGATGCCTTTGTTGCGACGGCACGGCGTTTCGCCGCCGAGGGAGGCAAGGGTCTCAACGTCACGGTGCCGTTCAAGCTCGAAGCGTATGCGATGGCAACGCTGCGCAGCTCGCGCGCCGAAGAAGCGCGGGCTTGCAACACTCTGGTCTGGCGCGACGACCAGTGGTACGCCGACAATACCGACGGCATGGGATTGATGCGGGACCTGACGCACAACCTCAAACAATCGCTGACCGGCTGCGATGTGCTCGTGCTCGGGGCCGGTGGCGCCGCGCACGGCATCGTGGGACCGCTGCTGGCAAAGAGTCCGCGAAATCTGGTCGTGGTCAATCGCACCGAGCGCAGGGCCAAAGACCTCGCGGCGTCGTTTGCGCAACAAGGTCCGATACAGGCATTTTCGTCGGCGCAATTGGACGGCAGGCAATTTCACCTGGTGATCAACGCCACCAGCATCGGCATCAACGCGGACGTCCCGGAAAGCTTGTGGCCGCAGCGCCCCTTCGCGCCCGGCAGTCTCGCCTATGATCTGGTGTATGCCGACACTCCTACGCCGTTCCTGTGCTGGGCATCGCGGCACGCCGCGGAGCGAACGGCCGACGGTCTGGGCATGCTGATCGAGCAGGCCGCGGAAAGCTTCGCGCTGTGGCGCGGCGTGCGCCCGCAGACATCGCCGCTGTTCGCGATGCTGCGGCCGGGAGCCTAAAGGCATGCGCAAGCTCGGCCGCTGGCTGCTTTGGATTCTGTTCGCGATTTTCGCTTTTCTGGTGCTGCTTCAGGTGTGGTACGCGGCGCACATATGGTGGTGGCGCGACCATTCACCGACCGAAACCGCGTTCATGGCGATGCGCCTTTCCGAGCTCCAGGCGAAGAAGCCGCAGGCGCGCCTCCAATACGTATGGGTCCCCTATGAGCGCATCTCCAACAACCTCAAGAAAGCGATGATTGCCGCCGAGGACGCCAAGTTCGTCGAGCACGAGGGCTTCGACTGGGACGGCATACAGCAGGCGATGGACAAGAACCTTCGCAAAGGCCGCGTCGTCGCGGGCGGCTCGACGATTTCGCAGCAGCTGGCCAAGAATCTTTTTTTGTCGGGGCAGCGCAGCTACTGGCGCAAAGCCGAGGAAGCGTTGATTACCGTGATGCTCGAAGCGATTCTCGACAAGCGACGAATCTTCGAGCTCTACCTCAACGTCATCGAATGGGGCAACGAAGTTTTCGGCAGCGAGGCGGCGGCGCGCCATTACTTCGGGATTGGCGCCGCCGAGCTGAACGCGGAGCAGGCAGCGCGGCTCGCGGGAATGGCCCCCAATCCTCGCCACTACGAAAGCACGCCCAACTCGAAAGGCCTGGCGCGCAAGGTTCCGATCATTCTCGCGCGCATGCCGTCGGCAGAGTTGCCGTAAAGCGCATTCTGGCGCAGGATTCGCTCTGGATTTCCGCTGCACGGGGAGGTTCCGCTGCCGGCGCCAGGCAATGCGGCGGAAGCGGAAAGAACGCCAACACCAACTATAACGAGATGCCGAACGTTCACCGGGCGTTGCCTGTCCTGCTTCGCATCTGCGCTGCCATCGACCAGCTTTTCGTGGTCGAGATCGGCCCTTTCGGCGCGCGTCTGGCCGAGGACGCGCGCGTGGCGTGGCTCGCAACGGGCAACAAGACCAAGCCTTCCGACGTCGACCATTATGTCGCGCTGCTGGCGGCCAACATTGCCGATCGCGAACAGCGCGACGCGTTCGTCGCCGAGGCGATGGAATGCATCAAGCTCTAGCTTTCTGTTGAACCGCGGCATGGCGCGCGCCGTGCGCGGCTTCTCGCCGCAAACGCGGTTTGTCGGGATCTGCGCCGCGCCGTCGGCGCACCACAGGCGATAAGGGGAAACGGATGCTGCTCAATCGTTCGATCACCGTGCAGTTCACGCTCGTGTTCGTCATTGCGCTGATGCTGGTCGTCGGATCTTTCTACCTGGTCCTCGAAAGCGTGTACCGCAGCGAGCTCAAGTCGCAGGCGGAGACGGTCGCCGACAATGTCGACGCGTTCGGCAACTGGGTTTCGCAATACGGGCGGGTGTGGGTGAAAGACGACAACAAGAGCTATCTCGGGCAGGTAACGCTGGTCAACCCTGCGGACGGCGCGGTGCCGCCCGACCTGTGGCACTTCTATTCCAAGAATCCGGCGTTGGCGCAACGCGAATTTTCCGAGGTCGTCGAGAAGTCCACATCGCCGGCGAAATTCCGCATGACTTCGCACAATTTCATGAATCCGGTCAACAAGCCGGACGCATTCGAGACCAAAGCCCTGGACAAGATTCGCTCGGGCCGTCTGACCGAGTACTACGAAGTATTGCCCGATGGGTTCCGCTACGCGCGCACGCTGTACGAAAAAGCCTCCTGCCTCGCCTGCCACGCGAGCGCGGCAAGCGCTCCGAACGACGTCAAGGAACGGTACGGCGTCGAGCATGGCTACGGATTCAAAGAAGGCGAAGTCGCCGGCATCATCAGCGTTCGATTGCCGATCCGGCCGTTCTGGCAGGTCACGTCCAGCGTCCTCGGGCCGTTGCAGATCGCGCTCCTGGCGAGCGCATTTCTGGTCGCGACGCTGTTCATACAGTTCGCCGTCGTGCGCCCTCTACGCAAGCTGACGGTGGCGGCGGAGAGAATTTCCACCGGACAAGCCGCGGATCTCGGCGCGACCCGGATCCATCGCAAGAGCGGCAACGAGGTGCGTCAACTGGTGTCCGCGGTCGAGCGCCTGCGCGCGAGCATGACGATGGCGATCCAGCGCGTCGGCAGGCGGCCTCCTCCTCCTCCCACCTGAGGACGGACCCTGCGCCAGCGGAATAGAATTCGATCGAAGGCTGTTTGTAGTGGCGCGGGGATGTCGCATTTGATCGATCGATCGGGGAGATGAGCATGTTGATTCGCGGCTGCATCGTGGTTTTGTGACACCGGCCTAGGCGGCGCTGAGCCGGAGGTACCGGCTTCACGCGCCGCCGGTGCAATGTCCGATACGCTCCCCGATCCCGATCTCATCGCTGCGCTGCCGCGATTGCGGCGATATGCGCGCGTGCTGACCGGCGATCTCAATCGCGCCGACGATCTGGTCCAGGACACTTTGACGCGCGCCTGGGCAAAGCGGCGGCTGTGGCGTACAGGAAGCGATCTGCGCGCTTGGCTTTTCACGATTATGCATAACGTGCACATCAATCAGTTTTCGCTGCGTCAGCGGCAATTTGCCGAAGTCTCTCTCGATGCCGACGAGGGTCCGCTGGCCGCGTGGGACATTCCGGTGCGCGCGACTCAATCCGACCGGCTGGAGCTGGTCGAGCTCTTTGCGCAGATCGGCCGCCTGCCCGACGAGCAGCGCGAAGTGCTTCTGCTCGCCGCGGTCGAGGAGTTGCGCTACCAGGATATCGCGCAGGTGCTGGGCGTGCCGATCGGCACCGTGATGTCGCGCCTCAACCGCGCGCGGGAAAAGCTCCGGCGGATGACCGGCGGCGCCTACGGGGCGCCGCTCAAGGTGGTGAAATGAAAGCGCAGTTACCGTTGACCGACGACGACCTTCACGCGTACGCCGATGGCCAGCTCGCGCCGGAACGCGCGGCGCAAGTCGACGCCTTCATCGAGCGCGAGCCGGCGCTTGTGGCGCGCCTGGCCGACATCAGGCAACAGAACGCGAAGCTGCGCGATGCGCTCGATCCCTGGCTCGCGGAGCCGCTGCCGCGCGAGCTGGTCGACGCCGCCAAGCCCCCGCGCTCGCGCCGCGATCGTGGCGCGAGCCGCGGATGGCTGGCGCCTGCTTTGGCCGCCGCGGCGGCGCTGGTCCTCGGCATCGGCCTCGGGTGGATTTTCCGCGGCGAGGTGCTGCAGCAGGCCGGAACGCCGATTACTTTTTCCAGGCAGGCTGCGATTACGCACGCGCTCTACGCACGGGACGCCAATCGCCCGGTCGAAATCTGGGCCAGCGAAGAAGAAAAGATGGTGCGCTGGCTGTCGAAGCGGCTCAGCTTTCAGTTGCATGCGCCGAATCTCAACGATGTCGGGTTCGCGCTCGTCGGCGGCCGCCTGGTTGCCGGCAATGAAAAGCCGGGTGCGATGTTCATGTACGAAAACGCCGACAAGCAGCGCATTTCGCTTCTCGTGCGCAAGGACGGCGAGCCGACGCGCGAAACGGCATTCCGCTATGCGCTCGAAGATGGCATCGGAGTCTTCTACTGGATCGACGACAGCTGCGGATACGCGCTGTCGGGCAACCTGGACCGGGCGCAGCTCCTGTCCATCGCGCGGGTCGTCTACGGGCAGTTGGCCGCGCTCGACGCGGCGCCGCCAAAATAAGCGCTCCGCGAAGCGCCGGCGTGCATTCGCCGGCCGCGAGTCGTCGGCTCGGTTCTCCTCGGGTGCGCGCCATCCATGGCGCAATGGGCCTCCGGAACGGTTGCCAATGGCGACGTCCTTCCGCCGCCGGCGCCTCTAAAGCGGCGGTTGGTCGCGCGAGCGATGGTCAGCCATCGCCAATCCCGCAATACTGCGCGGCATCGAATCCCATGGGAGTCTCTCGTGCCCGCCGTCCCGCTGCCGGTCCTGATTCACCTCAGCGCTGCAATTTGCGCGCTCGCGCTGGGCACTGTTATGCTGGTCCGGCGCAAGGGAACGCTGTCGCACAAGTTCTGGGGGCGCATCTGGGCGGGGCTGATGCTCACCGTCGCCATCAGCTCATTGTGGATTCCCAGCTTCCTGCATTTGACCTGGATCCATCTGTTCACGCTGCTCACCTTCGTTTCATTGCCGCTGGCGATCTACAAGATCCGCCGCGGCAACGTCAAGGGTCACGCCGCGTCGATGAAGGGTCTGTTCATCGGCGGCCTGGTGATCGCCGGGATGTTCACTCTGGTCCCGGGACGCATCCTCGGCAATCTTTTGTGGCACACCGTATTGGCGCACGGTAGCTGAACGTGGCGGCTGTCGAAACTTCGATCCGTGTGGCACGCATGCCGGCTCAAGTCGGCGACGCTCTCGCCGATGTCGACACGCCGGCGCTGATCGTCGATCTCGACGCGTTCGAGCGCAATCTCGCCGCCCTTGCTGAGGCGGTGCGCGGCAAGCGTGTGCGCCTCAGACCGCACGCCAAGAGCCACAAATGTCCCGAGATCGCAAAGCGCCAGATCGCTCACGGCGCGATCGGCATCTGCTGTCAGAAAGTCGGCGAAGCCGAAGCGTTCGTCGCCGCGGGCATCACCGATGTGCTGGTCACCAATGAGATCGTAGGCCGCCGCAAGCTCGAGCGGCTCGCCGATCTCGCCCGTTCTGCGAGCGTCGGAGTGCTGGTCGACAATCCGGGAAACGTTGCCGATCTCGCGGCTGCGGCCAGGCGTGCGGGCTCGACGCTCGAAGTCCTGGTCGAGATCGATGTCGGCGCACATCGCTGCGGCGTCGCGCCGGGCGCGCCTGCGCTCGAGCTCGCGCGCGCCGTCTCGTCTCAGGCGGCGTCGGGCTTGCGCTTCGGAGGCCTGCACGCGTACCAGGGCGCGGCACAGCATTTGCGCCGGCCGGCGGAGCGTCGCGCGGCCATCCTGCGTGCGGTCGAGTGCGCGCGCGATACCCGGGACCTGATCGAGAGCTCGGGAATCTCCTGTGCAACCGTAACGGGCGCAGGCACCGGCACTTTCCTGCTCGAATGCAACAGCGGCGCATATACCGAGCTGCAGCCGGGTTCTTATATCTTCATGGACGCCGACTATGGCCGCAACGAGCTCGACTCCGGCGCGCCGGTGTTTTCGCAGTCCTTGTACGTGTGGACGACGGTAATGAGCGCGCCCGCCGCCGACCGCGCGATCGTCGACGCAGGGCTGAAGGCGTTTTCGGTCGACTCGGGCCTGCCGCTGGTCGCCGATCGGCCCGAGCTCGAATGCACCAAAGCCTCCGACGAGCACGGCGTGCTGCAGGTGCCGATCGGCGCGGAGAAACTGCGCGTGGGCGACAAGCTGCGATTGGTGCCTGGGCACTGCGACCCGACGGTCAATCTATACGACTGGCTGGTGGGCGTGCGCGACGGGCGCGTCGAATGCGTCTGGCCGGTGAGCGCGCGAGGCGCGTTGTTGTAGCGACCTCGCTCTCCAACACCGTTTCCTGAAGCGGCGACCCTACAACGTCACCGTGCCGCGCGGCGTTCGCAGCATCGCGGCGAGGCGCGGTGTTACCGCGTATGTCACTTTCAGCATTTCCGCCAGGCCCAGATCGTTGAGGGCGACGCGAATGGTCGCCGGCTCCGGATGCGCCCCGGCAATGGTAACGATGCCGAGATGATCGTCGGCCAGGGCATTGGCCGGGTGCGCCACGCCGCGCCATTCGATCAGGGTCGGGATCAAACCGTCGCCGGGAAGATGTCCATCCTCGGGTATGGTCATGCGCCAGGAGAAGGGCCCGCGCGACATCGGGTAAACGAGGCCATGGTCCGTCGGCGAGATTTTTTGCGCGGCCTCGAGATCGGTGCAGCGCGCGACCCAATGAATCAGGCGCGGGCGCTCCGCGATCGACGCGCGCATCGTGGGCCGGTCGAGATCGAACCAGCGCGGGCGATCCGGCTTGATGCCTTCGGGGTCGATCGCGATCAGCTCCAGATAGGCTCCGTCACCCAACCGCAGCAGGCTGTTGTGGGTGCCCATCGCGACGTGCTTGCCGCCGCGCCGCGGCCGCACGCCGAGCATGGCCTCGAGGTGATCTTCGCCCTGATCGAGCGTTGCCGCGGCGACGACCAGGTGATCAAGCGTCGCGCGCGGATGCGGCGTCAGCGCGACGATGGCCGATCGTCGGTGACGAAATCGAGCTCGACCTTGGCGCCGTTCGGATCGTGGAGGAACACCTGCCAGACGCCGGAGCCCGGCTGTTGCCGGCATACATGCTCGATGTTTTCGCGCTCGAGCATGGCGAGCGTCGCGTTCAGATCCTGGCCGGTGAAGGCCATGTGGTCGATCACGCCAGGCCGGAGTTCGTTTTTCGGCCGCCCACCGATGACATGCAGGATGGGTTGATCGCCAGCGTACAGCCACGCACCGGGAAAATTCAGCGGCGGCCGATAGCCAGCCTTGAGGCCCATCAGTTCGTCGTAGAAGCCCACAGTGCGCTCGACGTCGTCGGTCAAAATCGTGAAATGGTTCATGCCTGAAACTGCCATCTCATGCTCCTCCCGTGTTTTTCGCATCGGCTCAGGAATTTCCAGTGACGAATTCGGCTAGCAGCGCCGTCGCGTCCGGTGCATTCGAGTCATTATAGGGGAACGCGTCCTCGCCGCCGCTCCATGCGTGGGCGAGCCCCGTGACGCGGATCCGCCGCGCCACGAGACGCCCGCCGTCGCGATAATCGCTCACGGTCATGGCTCGGCCGGCAGGTAGCGTCGAAGTCGCTTCATGGTCCGCGGGCGGAAGTGCGCTCGACGCGCCGGTGTGCGGCGCGAGCCTGCCGTTGAACACCAGGTATTGCCTGACGAGCTGGACGGTATTGATCTCGGCGACGACTGTGTCGTTCGCGCCGGAGATCGCCAGCAGCGGCACGGGCAGCGCGCGGCGCAGCGCGTTCGCTCTGGCGTCCGCTGCGATCTTTTCGACGTCGGTGTCGGCGCCGTGGGCGAGCACCCGCATCGCGGTCAAAGGACCCGACGCGGCTCCGCACGCAATGCCTGAATGCACGAAGACGCCCGCGAAAAGCGCCGAATGCCGCAAGCCGAGCACCGCGGCGAGACAACCGCCGGCCGACATCCCCGCCGCGTAAATCTTGCGCGGGTGAATGCGATAGGATCGGCGCACCGACCTGACCTGCGCCGCGACGATCGCCGCTTCGCCCCTGCCGCCGCTGGTGGCGGTGTCGAACCAGTTCCAGCACGACCACGGATTGGCCTTCGCAAGCTGTCGCGGCAGGAGCACCAGCCAGCCGTTCGCGTCGGCATGCGCGGCGATGCGCGTGGCCGCGGCGAGGTCTTCGGGCGTCTGCTTGCAGCCGTGAATCAGCACGATCAGCGGCCGGCGGCGCCATCCGCCGTAGCCCTGCGGGATGTACAGCAGGTAATCGCGCGCGGGCCAGGTCCAGGGGCTCGAAGCGAGCCATCCGCGCCATGAAAATTTGCTGCCGCTGACGAAGCGGCCCGGTTCCGGCGGCGCGCGGCGAAAGATCCTGGCGACAAGATCGCGCGCGCGGGATCGCAGCTTTTCGAGCATCGACATGTTCAGCGCTGGTTTGCGGCGCGCGATAGGCCGGGAGAATGCTGCGCTACGTCGCCGCCGGGTGGCGGCGTTCGGTTGCGCTCGCGCACTAGGGCCTAGATCAGCACGATGTCGTACTGTTCCTGGGTGTAGATCGACTCGACCTGCAGCGAAATCGGCTTGCCGATGAAGTCGCCGAGCTGCGCCAGGCTCTGCGATTCCTCGTCGAGGAAGAGATCGATCACCGACTGCGAGGCGAGGATGCGGAACTCGCGCGCATTGAACTGCTTCGATTCGCGCACGATCTCGCGCAGGATCTCGTAGCAGATCGTCTGCGCGGTCTTGATCTCGCCGCGTCCGCCGCAGGTTCCGCAGGGCTCGCACAGGACGTGCGCCAGGCTCTCGCGCGTGCGCTTGCGCGTCATCTCGACCAGGCCGAGCTGGGTGAAGCCGTTGACCGTCAGCCGCGTGCGGTCGCGGTCGAGCGCCTTGTTGAGCTCGGCGAGCACCGCGGTCCGGTGATCGGCATTCTCCATGTCGATGAAGTCGATGATGATGATGCCGCCCAGATTGCGCAGACGCAGCTGGCGCGCGATCACCTGCGCCGCCTCGAGATTGGTCTTGAAGATCGTGTCGTCGAAGCTGCGCCCGCCGACGAAGCCGCCGGTGTTGACGTCGACCGTCGTCATCGCCTCGGTCTGGTCCATGATCAGGTAGCCACCCGATTTGAGGTCGACGCGGCGCGCAAGCGCCTTCTGGATCTCGTCCTCGACGCCGTGAAGGTCGTAGAGCGGGCGGTCGCCGACGTAATGCTCCAGCCGCTCGAGGATGTTGCGCGTGTACTGCGACGCGAACTCCTCCATCTTCTGGAACGTCTCTCTCGAGTCGACCAGGATGCGCGACGTTTCTTCGGTCGCCATGTCGCGCAGCACGCGCTGCGCGAGGTTGAGGTCCTGGTAGATCAGCGAAGGAAACGGAACGGTGCCGGACTTTTCGGTCAGGTCGCGCCAGAGCTTGGTCAGGTACTCGATGTCGTTCTGCATCTCGCGCTCGCTCGCGGTCTCGGCCATGGTGCGGATGATGAAGCCGCCGGTTAACCCTTCGGGCAGGAGCTGCTGCAATTTTTCGCGCAGGTTTTCGCGCTCGGCTTCGTCCTCGATGCGCTGCGAGATGCCGATGTGCGAGTCCTGCGGCAGGAACACCAGCAGTCGTCCTGCCAGGCTCACCTGCGTCGACAGCCGCGCGCCCTTGGTTCCGATCGGGTCCTTGATCACCTGCACCAAGAGCGACTGGCCCTCGTGCAGGATGCGCTCGATCGGCTTGCTGTCGTGGCCGTGCCCGTTTTGGCGGTGCTCCCAGATATCGGCGATGTGCAGGAACGCGGCGCGCTCGAGGCCGATCTCGACAAAGGCGGATTGCATTCCCGGCAGCACGCGTGCGACGCGTCCCAGGTAGATATTGCCGACCAGGCCGCGCGCGCTCGCGCGCTCCATGTGCAGCTCCTGGACGACGCCTTGCTCGAGCATCGCCACCCGCGTTTCCTGCGGCGTCACATTGATGAGGATCTCGTGGCTCATGGCGAAGGCGATTCCGCTGCGGCTGCAGTGTTTCCGGAAGAGGCCGGGTGCGTCTGCCGGCGCCGCGAACGATCGAGGCCGATCGAGTGTGCGCTCATAGCACCGGAAACCCCAGCTTGGCCAGAATTTCGGCGGTTTCGAAAAGCGGAAGTCCCATCACGCCGGAATAGCTTCCATCGAGATGGCTGACGAAACTGGCGGCGCGTCCCTGGATCGCATAAGCGCCGGCCTTGTCGAAGGGCTCGCTGGTGGCGACATAGCGCTCGATCTCGTCGTCGGCCAATGTGCGAAACGTCACCCGCGATGACGAGACGGCAAGCAGAATCTGCGTGTTCCAGCGGATCGCGACCGCGGTGCTGACCTGATGCGTCTGGCCGGAAAGGCTGCGCAGCATCGCTGCCGCGCTCGTTGAATCCTTGGGCTTGCCGAGGACCGCACCGCCGAGCACCACGTCGGTGTCCGCGGCAAGCACCGGCTTCGGCGCGAGTCCGCGCCTGCCCATCAGGTGCCATCCAACGGCTGCCTTGGTTCGCGCCACGCGCTTGATGTAGTCGAGCGGCAATTCGTCCTTGCGCGGCTCCTCGACGACGTCGCGCCGCCTTCCCGCCGCCTCGCGCATCAGTAGCTGCGTGAAATCGACGCCGAGCTGGCGCAGCAATTCCTGCCGGCGCGCGCTTTTCGATGCGAGGTAGACCGAGGGTCGCTCGGCAGGGACGAACAATTGGCTCATTCGCGATGATAGGGATGGCCTTGCAGCAGGCTTGCTGCCCGGTAGAGCTGCTCGGCGAGCATCACCCGGACCAGCCCGTGCGGCAATGTTAACGCGGAAAGCGCGATCACGACATTCGCGTCCCGCTTGACCTTCTCGGCAAGACCGTCGGCGCTGCCGATCACGAACGCCACGTCGAGCGCGGAATCGCGCCATCCAGCGAGCTCGGCAGCGAGCTCGGCGGTCGTCCGTGACGACCCGCGTTCGTCGAGCGCGATGACGTGGAAACCCCTGGTTGCGGCGGCGATGCGCTCGCCTTCCGACGTGAGCACCTGCTCGATGCTCTTGCCGCGATCGCGCGGCTCCGCCTTGATCTCCACCAGCTCCAGGCTCAAGGTTCGCGGCATGCGCCGAGCGTAGTCGGCGTACGCCTCGCCAACCCAGGGCGGAAGCCGGTGGCCAAGCGCGACGATGCGCAGCTTCATGGAATCGGACCTGAAATTGCGAGCCCCTGCCGTGCCGCCGGCCTACATCGGGACCCGCGAAGACGTGCTTTAAGCGGCGGCGGGGAGCGGCGGCTTCGCGCGGCGTCCCGCCACGGGGAGCGACCACAGCTCCTCGAGGTTGTAATACGCGCGCACCGCCGGCTGCATGATATGGACGACGACCTCTCCGCCGTCGACGAGCACCCACTCGCCGGACTGCTCGCCCTCGACGCCGACGATGTTCGCGCCGGCGGCTTTCAGCGCGTCGCGAACATGGTGGGCGAGAGCGTTCACCTGCCGGTTCGATTCGGCGGTGGCGACGATCATCGTGTCGTACAGGCTGGTCAGCTTGCGGACATCGAGAACGGTGATGTCGCGGGCTTTGATGTCTTCGAGGGCGCTTACTGCGATTTTCTGAATCTTGTTAAGGCGCATCCGGAGGGGGCCGATACAGTTGATTGCGGTCAATATAAGCCAGAACCGCGGCCGGAAGCAAACCGCGAACCTGGTCCCGGCCGGACGCGCCCTGCCCAAGCGCCGCGCGGATCTCGGTTGCCGAGATCGGCTGCGGCGTCACGGTCTGGCGCACGATCGCGCCGGCCAGCTGCCGGGACAGCCGTGCCGGGTCGGTCGTCAGCCGTCGATTCCATTGCTCCTGCAGCGCGGGTGGCATCGTCTCCGACGAGGTCGGCGCGCCGGGCCGCTCCACCACCACCATATGCGCCAGGGTGAACAGCTGCTCCCATCGATGCCAGCCGGCAAGGCCCGCGAACGCATCGCTGCCGATGATCAGCGCCAGAGGTCGCGTCGTGTCTTCGGCGTGGAGCGCCTGCAGCGTCGTCACCGTGTAGCTCGGTCCCGGGCGAAGGATCTCGCGACCGTCGGCGACCAGGCCGGGAAACTCGGCGCAACCGAGCTCGGTCATCGCCAGCCTGTCCGCCCCCGAGGCGACTGGCGGCGTGCGGTGCGGCGGAATGCCCGCGGGAATGAATCGCACTTCCGAAAGCTCGAGCGCAGCCTTGACGTCGTCTCCGAGACGAAGATGGCCGTAGTGAATCGGATCGAAGGTCCCGCCGACGATGCCCATCGTTCTGATCATCGATGCGTCCTTTGCAGCCTTTGCCTAGAGCTCATGTCGCGTCGCACCCACGATCAGCGTTTCCTCGAGATCGATGTCGGCCTGCAATATGCGCATCACTTCGTCGTTGATCACGTCGGCTTGGCGCATTTCCATCAGCTCCTTGCGTTCTGCCTTGACCGCTTCCAGCCAGATGTCGCGGTGAGTGTCATGCACCGCGTTCAGATGCTGCCGCCGGTCGGCATTGGCCGAGTGGCGCTGCAGGCGACGCTCGTACTGGGAGAGCAGCGCCTCGGTGAATCGCGTCTCTTCTGCGTCTGTCGCCTGCGCCAGGCGCTGTCGAAGCGCGGTGATGCCCGCCTGCGCGGTCGCAATCCTCGCCGCGCGTTCTTCGCGCGCGGCGACGCCATCGCCGCGAATCTTCAGCAGGCGGATGAATAGCGGCAGCGTCGTCGCATTCACCAGCAAGGTCACCACGATGACGCTCGCGGCAAGAAGAATGAGCAGCCCGCGCCCGGGAAAAGGAGCGCCGCTGGCCGTGGTCAGCGGCAGCGATAGCGCGGCGGCAAGTGTCACCGCCCCGCGAACTCCCGCCCAGCCGACGATGAATACCTGCCGTGGCCGGTACGCGCCTTCGCGGTCGCGGGTCCGCCTGGAAAGCAGCGGCAGGTAGGCCGCGGGAAAAACCCACACCAGGCGCAGCGCGATCACGGCCGCGCAGAGGACGACCGCATAGCCGGCGAGACTGAGCGCCGCGGCGCCGGAAAGGCCGTCGACGACCGAATGCAGCTGGACGCCGAGAATCAGGAACACCAGGCCGTTGAACGCGAATTGCAGCATTCTCCATACTTCCCACGAATGCGCTCGCGTCGGCGCATCGATGAAGCGCCCGTCGTGCGCTCCCGCGTAAAGCGCCGCGCCGACCACGGCCAGGATACTGCCGACATGCGCCGCTTCAGCGGCAAGATACGCGGCGTAGGGCGTGAGCAGCGAGAGCACGGTGAGAATAAGAGGATCGTCGATGCAGAAGCGGGTGAGGCCGACGCGCAAGCGGCCGATCAGCCACGCGACCGCAAAGCCGAGCGCGAAGCCGCCGCCCGATTGAACGAAGAACTGCAATGCCGCATCGCTCCAGCTGAAGGTGCCGGTCGCTGCCGCGGCGACCGCAAACTTGAATGCCACCAGCCCGGAAGCATCGTTGATCAGGCTCTCGCCCTTGAGCACCGTGGTGACCCGCGATGGGACTTTGAGCCTGGAAGTGATCGCACTCACCGCCACGGCGTCGGTGGGCGAGATCACCGCGCCGAGCGCAAACGCGGCAGAGAGCGGAAGCGCCGGGATCAGCCAGTGCATCAGGAACCCGGCGACGACGGTGGTGATAAAGACGAGCCCGAAAGCGAGCAGCAGCACCGGGCGCAACGCCTGCAACAAGTCGCGTTTGGGAATGAGCCATCCGTCGGCGAAAAGGAGCGGTGGAATGAACAGCAGGAAGAAAATGTCGGGCTCGACGATAAGCTCGTCGTAGCCCGGCAGATACGAGAGCGCGATGCCGCCGGCGACCAGAAGGATTGGCAGCGGAACCGGGACCCATTTGCCGAGCGCGGCGACCGCGGCGACGGCGAGCAGCAATCCGAGCGTGATCTCGATGATACCCATGAGCGGATGGTAGCTCAGCAATGCGCCGTTTCGGAAGACGCGCGGCCGCGCGAGCGTGGAAGACTCAGAAGCTGCTGCCGGCCGTGGCGAGATACGCGATCTCCTCGGGTGTCGATTCGCGTCCGAGGATAGCGTTGCGATGCGGATAGCGGCCGAAGCGGCGAATGACCGCGGCGTGGCGCTCGGCCCACAGCAGAGGATCGCTCAAACCTGTCTCGTCACGCAGTCGCGCGAACAATTCCAGCGACACTCGCTGCGCGTCGGGGTCCTCGGCGTGCTCGAATGGCATATAGAGGAACCAGCGCTCGACCGGGATCAGCGATCGATCGTTGCCGTTCGCGACCGCAGTCTTTGAAATGCCGAGCGCCAGGACGTCGCCGGCAAAGGCGCGCGGCGTCTCGCGGAAGATGTTGCGCGTGAACTGATCGAGCAGCAGCACGCGCGCGAGCGCGCCGCGCGGCGAGTCCCAGTCGGCAAATCCTGCCTGGAGCGCGGTCTCGACCGCGCCGCCGTATCGTGCACGGATCGATTCATCGACCGCGGCGTCCTTGCGAAACCAGAGTTCGCGCGGCTTGCCGTGCTCGGCGCTGCCGCGGCTCGCAAACCAGAAGTCGAGGATCTCGTCTTGCATCGTCATCGCTCCGCTGAAGGCTGATATAGTGCCCGTATAGTGTCGACGTGTGCGCGATTCGAGTCCTTGGCGCCGCACCGCGCTTGCTTTCCTCTCGACTCGCGATGCGAACTTCCTACCGCGACATAGCGCTCCTCGCCTGCTGCCAGGCGCTGCTGCTCATCAACAACGCCGCGCTCATCTCGATGAACGGGCTGGTCGGCTACTCGCTGGTCGAGAACAAGGCGTTTGCGACGCTTGGCGCGACCACCTTCGTGCTCGGGTCCGCGCTTGCGGCGATGCCGGCGGCGCTGTGGATGGCCAAGGTTGGCCGCCGCCGCGGATTCATGGTTGGCTCGAGCATCGCGGTCGCCGGGGCAGCGACGTGCGCGCTGGCACTGTACCTCGCCAATTTCGCGCTGTTTTGCTTCGGCACCGCGGTGATCGGCATCTACACGGCGTTCGGACTGCAGTACCGTTTTGCGGCGGCCGAGGTGGCCGCGCCCGAATTCAGGGCCAAGGCCATCTCGCTGGTGCTGGCGGGCGGCATCGCCGGAGGCTTCCTCGGGCCGCAAGCGAGCCTTTGGGCGAAGGACCTGCTGCCGGTTCACTTTCTCGGATCGTTTCTGGTCCTGTCGGCCATCGCGTTGGTAGCGCTCGCCGTGCAGTCGCAGGTGCGCGTGCCCGCACCGAGCATGGAAGAGAGCCGGGGCGGTGGACGGTCCCTGGGGAAAATCGCGCGGCAACCGGTGTTCATCGTCGCGGCGCTGTCCGCGGCGCTCGGCTACGGCATCATGAATCTGCTGATGACCGCGACGCCGCTGGCGATGAGCTTTTGCAGCCATCCCTTCAGCGCCGCGGCCTTCGTCATCGAGTGGCATGTCGTGGGGATGTACGCGCCGGGATTTTTTACCGGCTCGCTGATACGGCGCTTCGGCGCGCTCAAGGTGATCGCCGCCGGCGTCGTGCTGATGGTCGCGTGCGTCTCGGTCGCGTTGTCGGGCGTGGCACTGTGGCAATTCTGGGCGGCGCTGGTCCTGCTCGGCGTCGGCTGGAATTTCATGTACACCGGCGGCACGACGCTGCTGATCGAAGCGTATAAGCCCGCGGAAAAAGCCAAGACGCAGGGAATGAACGATGTCATCGTGTTCGCGGTGATGAGCGTCTCGTCGTTTTCGTCGGGAGCGCTGGTCAGCGCCGCCGGTTGGGAATGGATGAACCTCGGGGCGCTTCCACTGCTCGTTGTCGTCGCGGGCGCGGTGCTCTGGCTGACGCTGTTGCGGCGCCACGACACGCGGCTTGGCGGCAGCGCGAAAGCGACGTGAGCGCCTCCCGAGGGATGCAGCCGAGAGCCGATGGATTCGATTCCTTCCGTTGACCGTCACGAGGAGTTGCGCGAGGCCGTGCGCGCATTGTGCGCACGCTTCGATTCCGCTTATTGGCAGCGCATCGACACCGAACGCGGCTATCCCGAGGCATTCGTCGACGCATTGACGCTGGCGGGCTGGCTCGCGGCGATGATCCCCACCGAGTACGACGGCTCGGGCCTCGGGCTGACCGAAGCGTCGGTGATCATGGAGGAGATCAACCGCAGCGGCGGCAACGCCGGCGCCTGCCACGGGCAGATGTACAACATGGGCACGCTGCTTCGCCACGGCTCAGAGGCGCAAAAGCGGAAGTGGCTGCCATCGATCGCGGCGGGAACGCTACGCCTGCAGTCGATGGCGGTCACCGAGCCGTCGACCGGCAGCGATACCACGCAGCTTGCGACCGTCGCGGTACGCAAGGGCGATCGCTACGTCATCAGCGGCCAGAAGGTGTGGACCTCGCGCCTGCAACACTCCGACCTGATGATCGTGCTCGCCCGCACGACGCCGCTTGGCGAGGTCAAGCGACGGTCGGAGGGAATGTCGGTGCTGATGGTCGACCTTCGCGATGCACTTACCGGAAAGCACGGCGGCATCAACGTGCGCCCGATCGCCAACATGGTCAATCACGAGACCAACGAAGTGTTCTTCGACCATCTCGAAGTGCCGGCGGAAAATCTGATCGGCGAGGAAGGGCAGGGGTTTCGTTACATTCTCGACGGGCTCAACGCCGAGCGCACGCTGATCGCCGCCGAATGCATCGGCGACGGTTACTGGTTTGTCGACAAGGCGCGGCGCTACGCGAGCGAGCGCGTGGTGTTCGGCCGGCCGATCGGACAGAACCAGGGCGTGCAATTTCCGATCGCGGAGTCGTACATCGAGATCGAAGCGGCGAACCTCATGCGCTTTCGCGCCGCGTCGCTGTTCGACGCCGGCAAGCCCTGCGGCGCGGAGGCGAACATGGCCAAATTGCTGGCGGCAAAGGCGTCCTGGGAGGCGGCCAATGCGTGTCTGCAGACGCACGGTGGTTTCGGCTTCGCCTGCGAGTTCGACGTCGAGCGCAAGTTCCGCGAGACCCGGCTCTATCAGGTCGCGCCGGTCTCGACCAACATGATCCTGTCGTACGTTGCGCAACACGTGCTGGGTTTGCCGCGGTCGTTCTGACGGCGGGCGCGGTCGCGAAAGCTAGGCCGGAAACTGCCAGTACACTGCGTCGACCGTCTTACCTTCGTGCGCGAGGATATGCACCTTCAGCGCCTCGCCCAGTGCGTGCGATTCGATGGCTCGTTCGATCGCATCGGCCTGCGCCACGCGGACGAAAAGCACGCAGCGATCGTCGTCGACCACGATCGAGCTCACCTCTGCGCGCAAACCCTGTTCGGCCAGGAAGCGCCCCGCGGCCCGATCGAGCACCGCGTCGGACGCGTCGATCAGCAGCCTCCGGTTGATGGCGGCAAGAAACAGCGCCATGGCGCCGAGCAGCACGCCGACCGCGATCGCCACCGCCGCGTCGAATGCCGGATGCGGCCCCCACAGGAACGACACGCCGGCGACGATCAGCGTGAGCAAGATCCCGAGCAGCGCTACGGCGTCCTCGAGCAGCACCGCCAGAACTGTGGTGTTGTTGCGGTTCCTGGCGATGCTTTTCCAGCCGCCGATTTCGCGCAGGGCGACGAGGAAGGTGAACGATTCGAGGAGAAGCGCAAATACCAACAGGCCCAGCACCAGTGGCGTGAACGGCGCAATGGCGGCTGGTTGCGCCAGCGAGTGGACGCCGTGGTAGATGTTGAGCCCGCAGCCGATGAAGAACACGCTGACGGCGGAGACCAGCGCCCAGAAGAATTTTTCCTGGCCGCGCCCGAACGGATGCTGGGCGTCGGGGCCGCGCCGGCCGCGAACCTCGCCGACCTTGAGCAGCACTTGGTTGGCGACATCGGCGACGGAATGGATGGTTTCCGCGAACAGCGTCGGCGAGCCGGTGACCGCCCAGCCGAACGCCTTGGCAGCGGCAATAGCGGTGTTCGTCGCGATGGAAATCGAAACCGAGGAAGACATCGTGCCGCTAGCGGCGCATCGGGTGCGTCCCGCTTGCCTGCGCGCGACTCACTTGCTACTCACTTGCGTATCTGCCCACTGCCCAGAACAATCCACTTCAGACTGGTGAGACCCTCGAGCCCGACCGGGCCGCGTGCGTGGAGCTTGTTGGTCGAGATGCCGATCTCCGCGCCGAGCCCGTATTCGAACCCGTCGGCAAAGCGCGTCGACGCGTTGACCATCACCGAACTCGAATCGACCTCGCGCAGGAAGCGCATCGCGTTGCCGTAGTGTCCGGTGACAATGGCGTCGGTGTGCTGCGAGCCGTAGCGCGCGATGTGCTCGATCGCGGCATCGAGCGAGTTGACGACGCGCACCGAGAGAATCGGGCCGAGATACTCGGTGCTCCAATCGACTTCCATCGCCGGCTTCATCGAAGGCACGATCGCCCGCGCGCCGGGATCGCCGCGAAGCTCGACACCCTTGGCGGTGTAGATTTGCGCCAGCGCCGGTAAAACGCGCGATGCAATCCGCTCGTGGACGAGCAGCGTCTCCATCGTGTTGCACGGGCTGTAGCGCTGAGTCTTGGCGTTGTCGGCGATGCGGATCGCCATGTCGGCGTCGGCGTGCTCGTCGACGAAGACGTGGCAGACTCCGTCGAGATGCTTGAGCACCGGCACCGTCGCTACGTCGGCGACACGCTGGATCAATCCTTTGCCGCCGCGCGGAATGAGCACGTCGACATGTTTGTCCATCGTCGCCAGCAAGGCCACGACTGCGCGATCGGTGGTTGCGATCAGCTGCACCGCATCCTCCGGCAGCCCCGCGGAGGCGAGCCCCTCGCGCACGCACGCCGCGATGGCCTGGTTCGAATGCAGCGCTTCCGAGCCGCCGCGGAGGATGCAGGCATTGCCCGATTTGAGGCATAACGCCGCCGCGTCGACGGTGACGTTGGGCCGCGATTCATAGACGATGCCGACCACGCCCAGAGGCACGCGCATGTGTCCGACCTGGATGCCGCTCGGTCGGAACTCGAGCGCCGTGATCTCACCGACAGGATCGGTCAGCGCGGCGATTTCCCGCACGCCTTCGGCCATCGCAGCGACGCTCGCCGTGCCAAGCGTGAGTCGATCGACGAACGGCGCATCGCTCCCCGCGCCGCGCGCCGCCGTCACGTCTTTCGCATTGGCCGCCAGCAGGTTTTTTTCCTCGCGAGCGATCGCCAGCGCGATCGCCTCCAGGGCCGCGTTTTTTGCCGCCGTCGGAGCGCTCGCCAGCGCCCGCGACGCCGCGCGCGCACGCTCGCCGACCTCGCGCATGTACGCGGGCAGGTCCAGACCGGGAATGTTGAGATTGGTCATGCCGATATTCTATCCCGATCGGTCCTGACGCAGGAGCCGGGACCTGTCGAGCGGCGCGACAGCGCGAACGAGCTTGCGGTCAGAACCGGTGCGCGTCGAGCGTCCTGACGCCGGTATCGGAGCCGATCAGAATGACGTCGGCGCCGCGTTCGGCGAACAGCCCGGCGGTGACGACGCCGACGATGTTGTTGATCTTTGCCTCGAGTGCGGCCGGGTCCAGGATGCGCATGTCCTCGACGTCGAGGATCACGTTGCCGTTGTCGGTGATGAAGTTGGCGCGCAACTGCGGGCGGCCGCCGAGCTTGACCAGCTCGTGCGCGGCGAAGCTGCGCGCCATGGGAATCACCTCGACCGGCAGCGGAAAATTGCCGAGCACGCCGACCAGCTTCGACTGGTCGACGATGCACACGAATTTCTCCGCCACCGCGGCGACGATTTTCTCTCGAGTCAGCGCGCCTCCGCCGCCCTTGATCATCGCGCCGTGCTCGGTCACCTCGTCGGCGCCGTCGATGTACACCGGCAGCGTGTCGATCGCGGTCAGCTCCAGCACGGGAATGCCATGCCCCTTGAGCCGGTCGGCGGTTCGCACCGAGCTTGCGACCGCGCCTTTGATGCGATGCTTGATTTTCGCCAGCTCATCGATGAAATAGTTGGCGGTCGAGCCGCTCCCGACGCCGATGTACGCGTCGTCGACGACGTACTTGATCGCTTCCCGGGCGACGAGATGCTTCTGCTCGTCCTGGGTCATGGCTTCTTGCGTGCCGGAGGAAGGTCGGTGCAGACGCCTTCGAACGCTTCGGCGGCGAACCCGATCGACTCGCTCAGCGTCGGGTGCGGGTGGATGGTCTTGCCGATGTCGACGGCGTCCGCGCCCATCTCGATCGCCAGCGCGATTTCGCTGATCAGGTCGCCGGCGTGCGTGCCGACGATGGCGCCGCCGACGACACGGTGCGTCGCGTCGTCGAAGAGGAGCTTGGTGAAGCCTTCGTCGCGGCCGTTGGCGATGGCGCGTCCCGATGCTGCCCATGGGAAAACGCTCTTCTGCACCTTGATGCCCTTCGCCTTCGCTTCGTCCTCGGTCAGCCCCACCCAAGCCACTTCCGGATCGGTGTACGCGACCGAAGGAATGACGCGCGCGTCGAAGAACGACTTTTCGCCCGCGGCGGCCTCCGCCGCAACGTGCGCTTCGTGAACTGCCTTGTGCGCCAGCATCGGCTGGCCGACGATGTCGCCGATGGCGTAGATGTGCGGCACGTTGGTGCGCATCTGATCGTCGGCCGGAATGAAGCCGCGGTCGGTCACCGCGACACCTGCCTTGTCGGCGCCGATCTTTTTTCCGTTGGGGCTGCGGCCGACCGACAGCAGCACCATGTCGTACGGTTGCGCTTTCGGCGGCGCCTGGTCGCCTTCGAAGCTGACGTAGATGGCATCCTTTTTCGCTTCGATCGCGACCGTTTTGGTCTTCAGCATCATGCGGTCGAAGCGATGCTTGTTCATCTTGTCCCAGACGCGGACCAGGTCGCGGTCGGCGCCCTGCATCAAGCCGTCGAGCATCTCGACCACGTCGAGTCTCGAGCCGAGCGCCGAATACACCGTTCCCATTTCGAGGCCGATGATGCCGCCGCCCACCACCAGCAGGCGCTTCGGCACCGACGTGAGCTCGAGGGCGCCGGTCGAATCGACGATGCGGGGATCGTCGGGCGCGAACGGCAGCCGCACCGATTGCGAGCCGGCGGCGATGATCGCCTTCTGGAAGCGCACCACCTTTTTCGCGCCGGTCCTGTTCTGCGCCGGCCCGTCGGTCATTTCGACAACGACATGATGCGCATCCAGAAACGTCCCGTAGCCGCGAACGACTTCGACCTTGCGCGACTTGGCCATGCTG
>Ga0209839_10000136_pt1 | contig 34714 bp, 29 predicted proteins | sample OrgsoiDNA2013050_FD_185800 | JGI IMG/M metagenome (GOLD analysis project Ga0209839, IMG submission 185800) | Permafrost soil microbial communities from the Arctic, to analyse light accelerated degradation of dissolved organic matter (DOM) -... | ecosystem: Environmental > Terrestrial > Soil >... | reverse complement strand
GGCCAGCACGCCCACCAGCATGTTCCGAAGTGTTTGTTTTTTCATCGTTTTTACCAGCGCTTTGCAGCGGTGATACCCGATCGATGCACAGCCCTATCCACAATTTGAACTTACGCCCGGGTATTCCGGAAGTCAATTTACCTGCCATTTGGCCCGACGGCCGGCGCATTCGGGTGTTGCAAGCGTGCCCGTGCACGACGCGCGACGGATATCAGCCCATTTGGAGACAATCCGGGCCGCAGAGTTCCAGTGCCCAACTGGGCGGGCGGTAAGCTCGCCGGCGCTAGGTGGCGCCGAGCGGCGCCGCGTGGGCGATCATGAAGGCGGCGATCGCCGCCACCTCCTCCAAGGCGAACACCGGCAGCGGCGCGACAAGCGGCCCGTCGGTCGCGATGGCGACGATGTTCTTGTCGCCCGGATGGAGCAAGGATTTGCCGACGCTGGCGCGATACACCTCGAGCTTGGGTATCGCCGCGCGCTTGAATCCTTCGACCAGCACCAGGTCGCACGGCGAGAGTTGCGCCAGCGCCTCGTCGAGCGAGAGCTCGGCTGCACCGCGCAGCTCGTGCATCAGCGCCCAGCGCACCGCGGACGTGACCAATACCTCCTGGCACCCTGCTTCGCGATGACGATGCGAATCCTTGCCTGCCTGGTCAATATCAAATTCGTGGTGAGCGTGCTTGATGAGCGACACGACGAGGCCCTGCGCGCGCAATTGCGGTATGAGCCGCTCGATGAGCGTCGTCTTGCCACTGCCGGACCAGCCCGCGAATCCGAAGACCTGCATCACACCCGCCATTTGCGCCGCGGCGCCGTATCGTGCAAGGGCGTTGTGTTCGCCCTGGTTTCGCTAGGACGCGCCGACGCCGATGACCGCGTTGATGAACTCGCCCTTGGCGTAGGTGTAGCCGGCCGGATCGCTGGTTCCGGATTGAAGAATCGCACGCTTCTTCGCCTGATACGCGTCGCGTAATTTCCCATCGGTGCGCAACACGTCGCGGAAACGATAGAGCGCTTTTGCTTCCGCCGAATCCGTCGCGACAATGTGCACGTGCAGCCGGTAAGTGCGCCCCTGGTGCTCGATCGCGCCGACACGCATTGGTCGGTCCTCCGGGAATTCGTGACCCGCGCGCTGGTGCTGGAAACCGAGTCCGTCCACCGCCGCGCGCGTGTCTTCGAGACGCCCGCGCGGATAGAGTGCGACCAGGTCGACGATGCCCTTGCCGGCGCAACCGGGAATCGCCGTGCTTCCGATGTGCTCGGCCTTCGCCCACGGTGCCGCAGCTTCGATCAGCGTGATGACGCGCTGTGCCACGGCAGGCGCCGCGGGATCGTATTCCACATAGGCCGGCGACAGAATCGCGTACGGCAGTATCTGCAGCATCGCACTTTCCCGGACTGTTCCGGCGAGGATTGTACATCGTATAATGCCGCACTTACGCCGCACGCGCGTCGCGGCTTTTGCCCGGCTTCGGGTGCGAGCTCATCCAATGACCGCATCGTCACTCACTGTCCAATCTGTCACCGGAACGATCGCCGACGCGATCGAAAATGTAGTCTCGCACGTGCCACGTAGCCGTGAGCGCGCCGTGCAGGAGCCGGCGCTCGCCGCCCGCAAGCTGGCGCGCAAGGCTGCCCGCCGCGCAGCCGCGTTGTCGGGCGCGCTGGCACTGCCTCCCGGCGCGCTGGGCATGCTGACCGTCATCCCGGATCTGATCGCGATCTGGCGCATCCAGGCGCAGATGGTCGCCGACATCGCGGGCCTCTATGGGAGAGACTTGCAGCTCACGCGCACGCACATGGTGTACTGCCTTTTTCGCCACGCGGCGACGCAACTCGCGCGCGATGTCGTGGTGCGCACCGGAGAGCGGCTGGTGATCCGGCAGCTATCGGGCGGCGCCATGCGCAGCGCCCTGACCACCGTCGGCATCAGCGTCACGCAACGAGTCGCCGGGACCGCCGCCAGTCGCTGGGTGCCGCTGGCCGGCGCGGCCGCAGTCGCCGCCTACGCCTATTTCGATACCATGCAGGTGTCGAAAACGGCGATCAATCTTCTCGAGACGCCCGCGCTTACCGCGCCGGCGTGACGCCATCGCCTTCAACGGCGAGGCGCGAGCGCCTGCCTATTGCGGCGCACACATGATCACCACGTCGTCGCCGTAACCTTCCTTGACCCAGCCAAGCGCTACCATCTGATCGCGCAAGGCGCGGTCGGTCATGTAGCGGTGATTGGTGTCGATGCGCTTGTCCCAGACGCGATAGACCGGAATCATCCCCGCCGCGCATGCGCCATTGGCGGGATCCGGCATGCCGAGGTACATCACGTTCGGCGACTCGTAGACAAACCCCGGATACTTTTGCCGAACCAGCGTGCACTCCGCCGCAGACACCGAGTAGAAGTGCGAGTCGCCAAAGGGCGGCGGAAGATAAAATCTGCACACCGGGCCTGCGCCAGGAGTGGCGTCGGGGAAGGCCTTGAACGTGCGGCCGGTGCGCTGCCAGCCGGGGGACTGACCGCTGTCGAGCGCCTGGATGTCCGGTTGCAGCGCGCTCATGAAATAGTGGTCCAGCTGCGCGTGATAGAACTCGATGACGTCGACGGTCGGCGATTCCGGTGGCGCAGGGGGTATAGGCACCGCGAAGCCCCGGACCAGTAGCGGCAGATCGTAATTTCCGTCGCTGGTGGCAATGGTCAGGTCGCCGCTGTGCGAGCCCGCGGACGACGGCCGTGCCTGCAGCGTCAGCGTGCAATTGGCGCCAGACGCGAGCGTCGTTCCGGGAGTGCAGCCTTCCGGTTGCGGAAACTCCGGTCCGCTGGTCGAATAATTGACGATGGTCAGCGGCGCGTTGCCGTCGTTGCTCAGCGCCACCGTCTGCGGACCGGAAGCCGAGCCGACGTCGACCGTTCCGAAGTCGACGTTGCGCGGCAGCGAGCACGTGTATCCCTGCTTCTGCGTACCGGGCATGCCATACAGGCAGCGACATCCGCGAACGTCATCGGCCTGCAGCTCGGTCAGCGAGTTGTATTGCGACTCGGGCGTCCCGGACATGACCTGGTCATTCAGATTCGAGTGCGCAAGCCCCAGTGCGTGACCCCACTCGTGGGTCGCGACGCGATCCATCGTTGAGTTGCTGGTGACCAGATCGACCGACAAGATGATGTCGGTGTCGACCAGCGGGAACGGCGCGTTTCCAGTCGGGCTGTAGAACGCGGACGTCGCCCCCAGGACACCGCCGCCAAGGCTGCCCCAACCGACAACGTTGTTGAAGTCGGGCTTGCCGTTGACTTCGGTATCCGGCGCCACGCTGGTCGTGCCTTGATAGCTGAACTGGACGCCGCACACGGCGGCCCATTTGGCCGCGCCAGCGGCGATCGCAGACACGGCATTGCTCGAGCTGGAGAATGCCGCCGGCGCTCCTGCCGGGTTGTAGCTCCACGAAATGCCACCCGGCCATCGCGCCGGATTGCCGAACAAATACAGGAAATCCGGTGTCGCCCGCGCGTGGCCGCCTGCGGCCTGCGGCAGAGGACGCAGCACGAAGTCGTCGGCCGCGCGGCACGGCAACGCGATGAGCAGCGGCAAGGCAAGCCAAAGATGGATGAGGCGCGACATCGACATGAGCGAATGGCGGCAATCGGATGACAACAGCATAGCATCGGTGGCGCGGGCGGGATCCGCCGGCAGGCGCGCCGAAGCACTCGTCTAGCGGCCGAGGATGCGCCCGACGGCTTTTCCGATTGGGTTGGGCGTGGTCGCGCCTGACGATGGGCCGGACGGCGCAGGCGGCGCCGGCGCAGCGCTGCCCTGGCCCAAGGCGATCCGGCATGGCCCCGCGTTGTTGCCGGTCGCCGCGGAAAACAGCGATTCCCCGACGATCGATAAGCCGCCGGTATAGATCGCCGCGCCGATTTTGGCTGCGGCCGCTGCCGACCCAGCGGCGTCGATGAGAACAGAAGGCGATCTGAACGGTCCCTGAAAGCGAACCAGGCTCGCGACCTGCGGAACGTCGATCGGGATGCCATGGCGAACCTGCGGCTTGATCGCCAGATCCAGTGTTTCGTCCCGAAAATTCAGTGTGCCGCTGACCGAGGCGCCGAATTTCTTGGTTTCCAGCCCGATGCTGCGATCGATTTGCGCAATGCCGTCTTTCAGCGGCAGTCTCCCGACGGCGCATTCGAGCTCGGTCGAGGGGTCGACCCGATGGAACGGGTTCACCGCATCGGCAAGGCGGTTGAGCGGCGAATCGAGATCCAATTTCGTATGCACCAGCGTCGCTGCGCCCACGACCACGGTCACGCTGCCGTTCGCGCTTTGAACCCACTGGTGCGCCGATTCGCCGTGCGCAGCGATATCGACCGTCACATCGGTCTTTCCGCCGCGCACCTCGCGTTTGACCGCAAGGATTTCGAGCAGCGCGCCGGCGTCGAGGGCTTTCGCGTCGAGATGCAGCGTAAGCGAAGGAGCGTGCGCCGCGTCGATCGACAGGCGCCCCCGAGCGGTACCGCCGAACGCCGACGCTTGCAGCGTCGGTGCGTCGAGCTTCCCGCTGCGGACCGTGAATTGGATACGCACATTGTCGACGTGGCGGCCTTCCGGAAGCAGCAGTCTGCCGATGCTCACGTCTCCATCGGCGTCGAATGCCTGCAGCGCAGCGAAGTCGAGCGGCTGGTCGCTGAACACGAACTTTTCGCGCGCGGCGGCGCCTTTCGAGGCATCCGCCAGCTTGCGCGCGAACGGCAGGTCGCTCCATGCAAGCGTTGCGGCGACAAGCTTGAATGTCGCCCTCGTCCGCGGAGCACCGGGCGTCAGAGCGACCTGGCCGTCGATCTTGCTGGTACCGGTGCCGATCTGGAGCTCATCGAGATTGACGGTCTTGCCCTCGACCCGCAGCTTGGTGGCGATCGACGCCGCCTGACCATTGACTTCGCCCTTGAGACTGACCGGATACGGCCAGCGCCTTTGCGCCAGCGCCTGCAGCGGCCCGAGGTCGCCTTCCATCGCCACCGCAAGATTTCCGACCGAGCCGCGAAAGCGCGCGCTGACCGGAGATTCGGCGTTGCGCGAATGAAGCGACAGCTCGTCGATCACGATATTGGTGGTCTTGCCCGATTCGCCATCGCGAAAGCTCGCCGTGCCGTGATCGATCGCCAGATCGCCGATGGCAAACGCATTGACGCCGCTTGTCGACGAAAGTGTCGCGCCGCCGACATCGCTCGCATTGGAGAACTCCCAATTGCCCTTTCCCGCGGCATCCGTTTCCAGGGAGATGACCGGGTCGACGAGCTTGAAGCGGACGATCTCGAAGCGACGCTGGAGCAGCGGCAGCAGCTTGACCTGCGCCTCGACGCGCTTGGCGGTCAGCATCTGCGGCGACTTGCCCCACTCCGCGTTGCCGAGCGTCACATCGTCGATGATCAACTCGGGTTCCAGCGACAACTTGAAGTCGATGCCGCCGCGAATGACCAGATCGCGCCCGGTCGCATCCTTGACTCGCTTTTGCATCGGCGCGATGAAGTCGTTAACGTCGATCGTGCGCACCGCGATTGCGACCGCGATGATCAGCAGAACGAGAAGGCCACCGAAGGCGGCGAGGATTCGCCAGAACAGGCGCATGCGCGGATTGTAGCGCTGTGAGCGGCGTGGCGTCGCGCGACGTCACATCCGTCGCCGGATCACGACAGTTTGGCGCGATAAGAACGCATCAACGCAATGAAGCGTTGAATTTCTCGAGCGCCGCGGCGCCGGGAATCAATTCCTTCTCGCTCAACTCGTTCAAGGGCGTTTCAACGGTGTTCAGCGAGGCGTGCATGTCGTCCGCCTCGCTGTTCAGATACAGGAGCCCGGTGACGACCTCGCCCGCCGCGTGGCGCTGCTGCAGATAGTTCATCGCGCCGATACGGTCGCCCGCATCGTAGTCATCGTGCAGCTTGCGCAAGCGCAGCACCGAGCCGTCATGCTGCACCACTTCGCGTACGCTGCCGGCCGCGTATTCGGCAGTGATTTCACTCCGCTGCGGCATGAAGTCGAGCCGGTTCACCGCCTCGTTGTGCTCGCGCACGAAGTCGTAGCTCTTGGTCGAGCCAGGGTGGTTGTTGAACGCGACGCATGGGCTGACGACATCGATGAAAGCCGCGCCGCGGTGGCGCACCGCCGCCTTGATCAGAGGCACCAGCTGCTCCTTGTCGCCGGAGAAGCTTCGCGCAACCATCGTCGCGCCCAGTTGCAGCGCGAGCATCACCATGTCGATCGGCTCGTCGTTGTTGATCGCGCCACGCTTGGCTTTCGATCCTTTGTCCGCCGTCGCCGAAAACTGGCCCTTGGTCAAACCGTAGACGCCGTTGTTCTCGACGATGTAGACCATGTTGACGCCGCGGCGCATCGAATGCGCGAACTGGCCGAGCCCGATCGACGCCGAGTCGCCGTCGCCGGAGACGCCCAGATAGATCAAGTCGCGGTTGGCGAGGTTGGCGCCGGTCAGCACCGACGGCATGCGTCCATGCACGCTGTTGAAACCGTGCGAGTTGCCCAGGAAATAGGTCGGCGTCTTGGACGAGCAGCCGATGCCGGAAAGCTTCGCCACGCGATGCGGCGCGACGTCGAGCTCGAAAAACGCCACGATGATCGCGCTCGATATCGAGTCGTGCCCGCAGCCCGCGCACAGGGTCGACACCGATCCTTCGTAATCGCGATGGGTGAACCCGAGCTTGTTTTTCGGAAGGTCGGGATGGTGAAGCCTCGGCTTGGCTAGATAAGTCATGTTCGCGCGCTCACGGGGCCACCTTGCGCAACGGGGTCACATTGAACATTGCCAGCTTGTCTCCGATTTCGCCGATGATGAACCGGGCGGTGATCGGCGTCCCGTCGTAATGCAGCACCGGTATCAGCTTTGCAGGGTCGACCATCAGCTCGTTGACCAGCAGCGAGCGCAGCTGCGCATCGCGGTTCTGCTCGATAACGAATACCTGCCCGTGCGCGGCGATGAAATCCGAGACGGCATCGTGAAACGGAAACGCGCGCACGCGCAGCGTATCCATGTGGACGCCCTGCGCTGCCAGCGTCGCCAGCGTCTCGTCCATCGCGGGGCCGGTCGAGCCGTAGTAGATCGCGCCAAATCGCGTCGGCTGACCTGCGCTTCGAACGACGGGCGCCGGCACGTACTGTTTCGCCGTCTCGAACTTGCGCAACAGGCGCTGCATGTTGTCGACATAGGTCGCGCCGTCTTCGGTATAGCGCGCGTACCGGTCCTTGGTCGTGCCGCGGGTGAAATATGATCCCCGCTTGGGGTGCGTGCCGGGACGCGTCCGGAACGGAACGCCGTCGCCGTCCACGTCGAGGTAGCGGCCGAAATCCTTGCCCGCCTCCAGCATCTCGTAGGTCATCATCTTGCCGCGGTCGTGGACACGCTTGTCGTCCCACGACAACGGCTCGCACAGCCAGTCCTGCATGCCGATGTCGAGGTCGAGCATGACGAAAATCGGCGTCTGCAGACGGTCGGCGAGGTCGAACGACAAAGCTGCGAAGTCGAACGCTTCTTTCGGGTCCTCGGGAAACAGCAGCACGTGCTTGGTGTCGCCGTGCGACGCATACGCGCACGAGAGCACGTCCGCCTGCTGCGTGCGCGTCGGCATCCCGGTCGATGGGCCACCGCGCTGGACGTCGAAGAGCACGGCCGGTATCTCGGCGAAATACGCCAGGCCGATGAACTCCTGCATCAACGAAATGCCCGGGCCGGAGGTGCACGTAAACGAGCGCGCGCCATTCCACGCCGCACCGATCACGATGCCGATCGAAGCGAGCTCGTCCTCGGCCTGGATGATGGCGTATCGAGCCTTGCCGGTCGCTGCGTCGGTGCGAAATTTGCGGCAATGCTTGGCGAAGGCCTCGGCCAGCGACGACGATGGCGTGATCGGATACCACGCCGCGACGGTCGCGCCGCCGTAGACGCAGCCGAGCGCGGCGGCGCTGTTGCCCTCGATAAAGATCCGCTCGCCGACGGCATTGGCGCGCTTGACCCGGATCCCCAGCGGATAGTCGAGATTGTTCTCGGTGTAGGTGCGTCCCATGTGCATCGCGTGCACGTTTGGCTTGAGAAGCGCTTCCTTGCCTTTGTACTGTTCGCCGATCAGCTCGGCAATTTCCTCCGGGTCGATCTCGAGCAAGGCGGAGAGCGCGCCGACATAGACGATGTTCTTGAACAACTGCCTCTGGCGCGAGTCGGTGTACTCGCGGTTGCAGATTTCCGTCAACGGGATGCCGACGACCGTGATGTCGTCGCGAAATTTCGACGCCGGCAGGGGCTTGGTCGAATCGTGGAAAAGATATCCGCCTGGCTCGATTTCCTTGAGGTCCTCGTCCCAGGTCTGCGGATTCATCGCCACCATGAGGTCGACGCCGCCGCGACGGCCGCGCCAGCCCGCTTCGCTGACCCGCACTTCGAACCAGGTCGGCAATCCCTGGATATTGGATGGAAAGATGTTCCGCGGCGCGACCGGAACGCCCATGCGCAGAATAGCCTTGGCGAAGAGCAGATTGGCCGATGCCGAGCCCGAGCCGTTGACGTTGGCGAACTTGACCACGAAATCGTTGACGCGCTGGATCGGAGCGACGGACGGCTTCATTCGGCCGCGTCTCCCATCGGGCTTCCATGCAGTATCGCGCGCCGCGGGCGCGAGACCGCCGGACCGGAACGGCATCGATGGTCGGCGTGCCTCAGGTCGAGATAGAACTTCTGCATGTCCCAGGCGCCCGTGGGGCAGCGCTCGGCGCAAAGGCCGCAATGCAGGCACACGTCCTCGTCCTTGGCCATGATGCGGCCGGTCTTGAGGCCGTCGGCGACGTACAGGTCCTGCGTCAGATTGCGCGAAGGCGCATTCAAGCGCTCGCGCAGCTCGGTCTCATCGCCGTTAACGGTGAACGTAATGCAATCCATGGGACAGATATCGACGCACGCGTCGCATTCGATGCATAGCTTCGGCGCGAAGACCGTCTGCACGTCGCAGTTGAGGCAGCGCTGCGCTTCGGCGAACGCCTGCGCCGCGTCAAAGCCGAGCTCGACCTCGACCTTGATGTTCTTGAGCGCGATGGAGACATCCTTGAGCGGCACCTTGTAGCGCTGATCGTTGGAGATCGCGTTGTCGTAGCTCCACTCGTGGATGCCCATCTTCTGCGACATCAGATTCACCAGCGGCGGCGGCCTTTGGTGAAGGTCCACGCCCTGACAGAAATTGTCGATCGAAATGGCGGCGTCGTGGCCATGCGCCACGGCCCAGATGATGTTCTTCGGCCCGAACGCGGCGTCGCCGCCGAAAAAAACCTTCGGCTGCGTCGACTGCAGCGTGATCTTGTCGACGACGGGCAGTCCCGATTTGTCGAACTCGACGCCGGCGTCGCGCTCGATCCACGGAAACGCATTCTCCTGCCCGACCGCGACGAGCACATCGTCGCACTCGAAATGAATGTCGGGCTCGCCGGTCGGCACCAGCTGGCGCCGTCCCTTGTCGTCCTTGGTCGCGGCGACTTTTTCGAACATCACCCCGGTGAGGCGGCCGCCCTCATGCGTGAACGCCTTGGGCACGTGGTAATTGATGATCGGAATGCCTTCGTGCATGGCATCCTCTTTTTCCCACGGCGAGGCTTTCATCTCGTCGAAGCCCGAGCGCACAATCACCTTGACGTCGTCCCCGCCCAGCCGGCGCGAGCTGCGGCAGCAGTCCATGGCGGTATTGCCGCCGCCCAGGACGATGACCCGCTTGCCGATCTTGTCGACGTGACCGAAGGAGACGCTCGACAGCCAGTCGATGCCGATGTGAATGTTCTTTGCTGCTTCCGTGCGCCCGGGGAGATCGAGATCGCGGCCGCGCGGCGCGCCGCTGCCCACCATCACCGCGTCGTAGCCCTCGGTCAGCAATCCGGAAAGGCTGTCGATCCGCGTGCCGCCGCGAAACTCGATGCCCATGTCGAGGATATAGCCGACCTCCTCGTCAATGACCGATTCCGGGAGGCGAAACTTGGGAATCTGGCTGCGGATCATTCCACCCGCTTGCGCGTCACTATCGTAAATCGTGCATTGGTAACCGAGCGGCGCCAAGTCGCGTGCGGCAGTGAGCGTGGCGGGTCCTGCGCCGACGAATGCGATGCGCTTCCCGTTCTTGCGCGTGGCCCGCTTCGGCAAGCGGTGGCGGATGTCGTCCTTCTTGTCGGCGGCGACGCGTTTGAGGCGGCAGATGGCGACAGGCTCGGGCTTGACGCCGTCTTCGCCTTCCTCGACCCGTCCGCGACGGCATGCAGGCTCACATGGCCGGTCGCAGGTGCGGCCGAGAATTCCGGGAAAGACATTGGACTGCCAGTTGATCATATAGGCGTCGTCGTAACGCCCCGCTGCGATCAACCGTATGTATTCGGGAACGGGAGTATGGGCGGGGCACGCCCATTGGCAATCGACAACCTTGTGAAAGTAATCCGGCGTCGCGATATCCGTCGGCTTCAAACCATCTCCTAAGTCTCGGGGGCGGCCCGGCGTTTCGCGTCCCTTGGTCGATTGGACGATCGAAGCCTGCCTATGGGTCGGGCATACCCGCCAAGTGCCGCGATACTACGCCTCGCGCACCCCGGTGAAAAGGCCTTTGCTTTCAATCGCTCGCAGTAGGGTTATTGAAGTGTCGCCTAAACACGGTCGGGTGAGCCGGGCAGCTCTTTCGCACGAGAGCGAGGAACCTACTGCGGTTAGACGCCCGTCCCTGCTTCAGGTTCCGGGAAAGCCATGCGCGACGGGAAAAAAGAACTCCTTCCAGCTCGCCGGCTTGGTTTTGATCAGCCCGGTCTTGGCCATGAAATTGGCAAATACCATGGTCGCGTTGGGCGTTGTGGAGTACACGACGTTGGGCGCCTTGATCATGCTCACGATCTCGTCGACCGAATACTTCTCCTTGGTCGCATCGAGATAGATTTTCGCGGCCCCGGCCGGATCGCGGGCGATCAATTGGTTGGCCTCTTCCAGCGCGGCGATGAACACCGCGATCGTTTTCGGGTTGGCGTCGTAGAACTTGCGCGTGCCAAAGACAACGGCGTTGCTCGCGGGGCCGCCGAACACGTCGCTCGAATCCAGGACGAGGTGTACACCCGGAGCCTTCAGCTCGCTGTACTGATACGGCGGCGCCGAAAAGTGACTGTTGACCTCGCTGCTGCCGTTGAGCACCGCGATCATCGCGTCAGGATGCCCGAGCTGAATGGTCACCGAGTCGAGCTTGTCGCGCGAGGCTTCCCCGTACATTTTTTCCATGGCCATCTTGAGCACCATGGCCTGGCTCGACACCTTGATCGTCGGCACCGCGATCTTGTCCTTGTCGGTGAAATCCTTGAGCGTCTTGACGGCCGGATCGCGGGTCACCAGCAGCATCGGCAATCCTCCGACGCTGGTCACGCCATTCACTTCGCCCTTGGTGCGGTCCCACAACAGGAGCAAATTGGACACGCCGCTGGTGACGAGATCGACACTGCCCGAGAGCAAGGCGTCGGTCGACGTCCCGCCGCTGTTGAATGTGATCCACGTTGCCTTGAGGTCGGGAAGCCCGGCAGCCTTTGCCTGCTTTTCGACCAGCTTGTTCTGCTCCATGACCACCAGCGGCAGGTAAATGATGCTGGGCTGCTTGGTGATCCGCAGCTCGGAGACTTCCGCGCGCGCGGCTCCGGCGGCGACCAGCGCGATGAGCGCGATAAGCGAGGCGCGAACGCAATGCGCCAGCACGGCATGGATTTTATTTGTTCGTATGGCCATTCGAATCATCCTCCCGGAATTTCACGCGTGGTTGCTGCGGTTTCAGATCGAACGCCGTGTTATTTCTCGTCCCGCCTCTGGCGCCATTCGCGGTAACGCACCAGGGTATCCGCGTTGGGCGGGTAGGTACCCGGCAATGGGCGGCCGGCGGCGATCTCGCCGATGACGAATTCCTCGAGCATCTCCTGCTCGTGCGCGTCGCGCGCAACCTCGTCGACCAGGTGCTTGGGTATCACGACCACGCCCTCGCCGTCGCCGACCAGAACGTCGCCGGGAAACACCGCAACGCCGCCGCAGGCGATGGGCATATTGATATCGACCGCGTGGTGGCAGACTAGATTGAGCGGCGCGCTGCCGCCGGCGGCGTAGACCGGAAACTCCATGACTGCGATGGCGTCGCTGTCGCGCAAGCAGCCGTCGGTCACGATTCCCGCGGCGCCGCGCACCTTCAGCCGGGTCAGCAGTATGTCCCCGGCGGACGCGGCACGCGTTTCGCGCCTGCAGTCCATGACCAGAACCTGGCCCGGAGGCACGGTCTCGATCGCCTTGCGTTGCGGATGCTCGGGATTTTCGAAAACGCTGATCAGGTCGAGATCCTCCCGCGCCGGGATGTAGCGCAGCGTGAACGCCTCGCCGACCATATTTTCCCTGGTCGCGCTCATGCGCCGGATGCCTTGAATGAAAACATTGTGCAGACCGCGCTTGAATAGCTGTGTGGTAAGCGTGGCCGTTCCGGCGTGCTTGAGATGTTGCGAGGTTTCGCTGGAGATCATGGTCGATCGATCCGGACACGTTGTCGGACGGAGGACTACTGCGTTGGCGAGGCCGGCATGATAACGTGAACCGCTGGCACGGCCAACGCGCCGGCGGGGGCGCGCGTCCAGCGCGCACGAACCCGCTTCAGATTAGAATGTCGGAGCAACGCCGGAAAAAGAACCGGCCCGGAACCGGCCCGAAACTGGCCACCTCGCGACGACGATCATTTCCTGCATGGACACTACTCCCTCGCCGACCCTTCGCCTCACCGAATTCAGTCATGGCGGCGGCTGCGGCTGCAAGATTTCGCCGTCGGTGCTGCGCGAGATCATCGCCCGATCGGCGCCGGGGTTCGTCCCCGCCGATCTTCTGGTCGGCATCGAGACCGCCGACGACGCGGCGGTGTACCGGATCAACGACCGGCAGGCAATCGTCGCGACCACGGATTTTTTCATGCCCATCGTCGATGATCCCTTCGACTTCGGAGCGATCGCGGCGGCGAACGCGCTGTCGGACGTCTACGCCATGGGCGCGGCACCGCTGTTCGCGCTGGCGATTGTCGGCATGCCGATCGGCCGCCTCCCGGTCGAAACCATCCGCCGCATCCTCGACGGCGGCGAGTCGGTGTGCGCCAAGGCCGGCATTCCGGTGGCGGGCGGGCACAGCATCGATTCGGTCGAACCGATTTACGGCCTGGTCGCGATCGGACTGGTCGACCCGGCAAACATCAAGCGCAATCGGGGCGCGCTCGACGGCGACGCATTGGTGCTCGGCAAGCCTCTTGGCGTGGGGGTCTACAGCGCTGCGTTGAAGAAGCAGCAGCTTCCCGCAGGCCGCTACGAAACGCTTGTTGCCGCCGCGACGCAGCTCAACACGCCCGGCATCGCGCTCGGCCGTCTCGAAGGCGTCCATGCATTGACCGACGTCACCGGCTTCGGCCTGCTCGGACATCTGCTGGAAATCTGCAGAGCGTCGGGTGTCGGCGCGAATATTGCGTTCAGCGACGTGCCGCTGCTGCCCGACGCCGCCGCGCTCGCGGACCAGGGCATCGTCACCGGCGCGTCGAGCCGCAATTGGGCAAGCTACGGCGACGAGGTCGACGGCGTGCTCGACGCCACTGTCCGCGCGCTGCTTACCGATCCGCAGACCTCGGGCGGGCTCCTGGTCGCGTGTTCGCCCAGCGCATTGGACGACGTGTTGAGCGCATTCCGCCGCGACGGCTTCGATCGAGCGACGGTGATCGGCAGGATCGTCGCCGGTGCGCCACGCGTCGCCGTCGATGCGCAACCCGCCGCAGCCATTGCGGCGCCCGAAAGAGCATCCATCGCATGAACGATCGCCTGCCGCTGCAGCATGCGCGTCGCGGCCCGACCGCGGCGAAATCGCCGGCGCCGATGTCATCGCTTTTTCGCTCGGTGCGGGGCGCGACCGAGCGCCTTGCGGTCCCGCTATCGGCGGAGGATTGCGCGATCCAGTCGATGCCCGACGCGAGCCCGATCAAGTGGCATCTCGCGCATACCAGCTGGTTTTTCGAGACATTCATCCTTGCGCCGCACCTCCCCGGATACCGGGTCTTTCATCCGTCGTTTCGAATGCTGTTCAATTCCTATTACAACGCCGTCGGCGACAAGCACCCTCGTCCAAGACGCGGCTTGCTGTCGCGGCCTTCGCTGGAGGAAGTCCGCGCCTACCGCGCGCACGTCGATGCGGCGATGGCCGAGCTCATCGATCGCGGCACACTGCCGCCGGGTGCAGACTCGCTGATCGAGCTCGGCTTGAATCACGAGCAGCAGCATCAGGAATTGATCCTTACCGATGTCTTGCACCTGCTTTGGTGCAATCCGCTGAAGCCCGCGTACTCGCCGCCATCCGACGCCGCGGATGCAGCAGGCACCGGCTCGCCGCCGCTGCAATGGATCGCATTCGACGAAGGCATCGTCGACGTCGGCCATGAGGGCGATTCGTTCGCGTTCGACAATGAAACGCCGCGCCATCGGCAGTATCTCAACGCCTTTTCGCTGGCGAGCCGTCCGGTGACCAATTGCGAGTATCTCGCCTTCGTCGACGACGGCGCTTATCGGCGCCCGGAGCTGTGGCTTTCCGAAGGATGGGATTGGGTCGCGGCAGACTCGATCGACGCGCCGCTCTATTGGCAGCGCGGCGAACACGGATGGCTCGAGTTCGGGCTCCATGGGCTCGTTCCCCTGCGCCTCGGCGCTCCGGTGTGCCACGTGAGCCTGTTCGAAGCCGATGCCTACGCGCGCTGGGCCGGCGCACGGCTGCCAAGCGAGGCCGAATGGGAGGTCGCCGCGTACGGGCGTCCGATCGAGGGCAACTTCATCGAGTCCGGCTCGCTCGCGCCGCGACCGGCGGACGCTGCGACCGCCGTGACCGCCGCGCCGCTTCAACTCTTCGGCGATGTCTGGGAGTGGACACAAAGCGCCTACGCACCGTACCCGGGCTATCGTCCCGCCGGCGGCGCCATCGGCGAATACAACAGCAAGTTCATGTGCAACCAGTACGTGCTGCGCGGCGGCTCATGCGTCTCGCCGGGCTCGCACTTGCGCGCGACCTATCGCAACTTCTTTCCCGCCGCCGCCCGCTGGCAATTCACCGGCATGCGCCTGGCGCGCGACTCCGGTTAGCGCCCGCTGGCGAATTCCGAAACCTGTCCGTCGATGATAGCCGCGCGTGCGGTCGCAGCCCCGGGTCGCTCGCTGGCCGCGTCGCGCCCGTCAATCACGCTGGTCGTTCTGGCGGCGATGCTGTGTTTTTGGTCATGGCATGCCCAGGCAGCGTTCAATTTCGACGATGTCGCGCAGCGCGCCAAACAGCTCTCGAGCACCGCGTTCAAGGCTCAGGAAACGAAACTTCCGGCCGAGCTCGAGAATCTGACCTACGATCAGTTTCGCGATATCCGCTTCAAGCCCGCGCGCATGATGTGGCGCGCGTTGCGCCTGCCGTTCGAGCTGGCGTTTTTCCACCAGGGCCTATTTTTCAAGCAGCCGGTCAAGATCAACGAGCTGGCGCCTGACGGCGTGCACGAAATCGCGTTCGACCCGACCCTGTTCGATTACGGGGCGAGCAAGATCGACCCGCGTCGCACGCGCGGAATCGGATTTTCCGGCTTTCGCGTGCACTACGCGGTCAACACCCCCAAGTACAAGGATGAAGTCGTCGTGTTTCTCGGCGCGAGCTACTTTCGCGCGTTGGGCAAGGGACAGCGCTACGGCTTGTCGGCACGCGGATTGGCCGTCGACACGGGACTCGCTTCGGGCGAGGAATTCCCGCGTTTCGTCGAATTCTGGATCGAGCGTCCGGCACCGACGGCCAACGAGCTGACTGTCTTTGCGCTGCTCGACTCGCGGCGCATGACGGGCGCCTACCGCTTCGTCATCAAGCCAGGCGTCGACACCGCCATGGACGTGAAGGCGCGCCTGTTCCTGCGCGAGAACGTCACCAAGCTCGGGCTGGCGCCTTTGACCAGCATGTTTTTCTTCGGCGAGAACCAGCGCTCGAACAGCGAAGACTATCGTCCCGAAGTGCACGATTCCGACGGCCTGTCGATCGCATCGGGAACCGGCGAGTGGATCTGGCGGCCGCTGGCCAATCCGAGGCGTCTGCTGGTGACTTCCTTTGCATTGACCAATCCGGTGGGATTCGGACTGATGCAGCGTGACCGCGGCTTCGAGCACTACGAGGACCTCGAGGCGCGCTACGACCTTCGTCCCTCCGGCTGGGTCGAGGCCAAGGGCACCTGGGGGGCGGGAAAAATCGAATTGGTGGAGATCCCGAACCCGAACGAAACCAACGACAACATCGTCGCCTACTGGATCCCCGACAAGCAGCCGTCGCCGGGAATGCCATTCGACATCGAGTATCGGGTGCTTTGGCAGAAGGAGCAGGCGACGAGGCCGCCGTCATCGTGGGTGACCCAGAGCCGCCGGGGACGCGGATATGTTCGCGAGGATGACGGCAGTCTGGGATTCGTGATCGATTTCGATGGCCCCGCCCTGCGCAAGCTGGCGGCCGATGCGCGCGTCGACGACGTCGTGACTTCGGACGCCAACGCCGAGGTGATCGAGCATTTCGTGCATCGCAACGACGCCACCGGCGGATGGCGCGTGTCGCTTCGGCTGCGCCGGCAGGACGACGCCAAGCCGGTCGAGCTGCGCGCCTTTCTCCGCAGCGGCAACAACACTCTTTCCGAGACGTGGAGCTACATTCTGCCGCCGAAGTAGCGCCGCCGGAGCCAGCGCCCGCGAACTGCGCGGCGTATCTGGATCGGCTGGGGCTCCTGCCCGCGGAGCGTCACGACATTCTGCGTACCCTCGGCGAGATCGATCCGCGCGGCGAGCATTACACCGACGGCGCGATGGCCGAGTTGCATCGCTCGCTCTCGGGGTGTGTCGTGGATCCCGCGCATCCGGCGCTGGCATCGCAGGCGCGGCGCCTCGATCTTGCGGATGCAAGGCCGGACAGCAAATTCGCGCTGCCCTCGCAGCGCGACGCGTTGGGGCGCATGAGCCTGATCAGCGCTCCGCCGCTCGCCCGCACATCGATGGTCGCCGGGCATTGGCCGCGCGGTTTCTTTTCGCGCTTCCTGGGCTCTTTTCTGCCGCGCAGCTTCGCCGGGAGCGACCGCGACCCGGCGTCGATGTCGCCTTCGGAGGACCCCGAGGCCGATTCCCCCGATCCTCGAGGACGTTGGCATCGGATTGCAGGATTTCGCCGGATGGCGATTGCCGGATTGGTCGTTTCGCAGACTTACATCGCCGCCAACTTCATGAGCGCGGTGCTGCCCTACCACGGCGCGCACGCGCTCGAAATCGCAATTCTCGTTCTGTTCACCGTTCTCTTTGCATGGGTTTCGGTGGGATTCTGGACCGCCATCGCCGGCTTTTTTCTGCTGCTGCTCGGCCGCGATCGATACGCCGTTTCGCGCGCCGCCGCGGCGGACTCGCCGATCGATCCCGCGGCGCGAATCGCGATCGTGATGCCGATTCGAAACGAGGACGTCATCCGCGTCTACGCGGGTCTGCGCGCAACGTACGAATCGCTCGCGCGAACCGGCGAGCTCTCGCACTTCGACTTCTTCGTCCTATCGGACAGCAGCGAGCCGGACGCCCGCGTTGCGGAACTCGCCGGATGGGCGGACATGTGCCGTGCGGTCGATGGCTTCGGGCGCGTGTACTACCGTTGGCGTCAGCATCGCATCAAGCGCAAGAGCGGCAACATCGGCGACTTCTGTCGCCGCTGGGGACGAAGCTACCGCTACATGGTCGTGCTCGATGCCGACAGCGTGATGAGCGGGCAATGCCTGACCACGCTGGTCCGTCTGATCGAAGCGAATCCTAACGCGGGCATCATCCAGAGCGCGCCAATCGCTGCCGGGCGCGACACGTTCTACGCGAGGGTTCAGCAGTTCGCGACCCGCGTCTACGGGCCCCTCTTCACCGCCGGCATTCACTTCTGGCATCTCGGCGAATCGCATTACTGGGGCCACAACGCGATCATCCGCCTTGCGCCGTTCATGCGCCACTGCGCACTTCGCCGGCTCCCGGGCCATGGCGCGCTGTCAGGCGAGATCCTGTCGCACGATTTTGTCGAAGCTGCGCTCATGCGCCGCGCGGGATGGGCCGTTTGGATTGCCTACGATCTTCCGGGGAGCTACGAGGAGATGCCGCCGAATCTCGTCGACGAGCTCAAGCGCGATCGCCGCTGGTGTCAGGGGAACCTGATGAACTTCCGCCTGTTCCTGATGAAAGGACTTCATCCGGCGCACCGCGCGGTATTCATGAGCGGGGTCATGGCCTACCTTTCGGCGCTGCTCTGGTTCGCCTTCCTCGTTCTTTCAACCGCGCTGGTCGCCGTCAATAGCCTGACCGTGCCAAAATATTTCGTTCAGCCGTACCAGCTCTTCCCGCTCTGGCCCGAATGGCATCCCGAATGGGCGGTGGCGCTGTTCGGCGCCACCGCCTTGTTGCTCTTCCTGCCCAAGCTGCTGGCGGTAATGCTATTGTGCACCCGCGACGCGAAGCACTATGGCGGCGCCATCCTGCTGGCGCTGAGCATGGCGATGGAGTTCGCGCTTTCCATGCTGCTGGCTCCGATCCGGATGCTGTTCCACAGCCAGTTCGTCATCGGCGCATTCGCCGGCTGGCCGATTCAATGGCATTCGCCGTCACGCGAGGAAACGCAAACGACCTGGCGCGAAGCGCTGCGACGTCATGGCGTGCACACGCTTCTGGGGGTCTGCTGGGCCGCCGGCGTCTTCTGGCTCGACCCTTCTTATCTATGGTGGCTGCTGCCGATCGTGGGCGCGCTTATGCTCTCGATTCCGCTTTCGGTCTACACCAGTCGCGTGACGCTCGGGCGCAGACTGCGCGACCAGCGCCTCTTCCTCATTCCGGAAGAATTGAACCCGCCGCAGGAAATCCGCTCGATGATGCAAAGCGTCCGCAGCGCGACATCGGTGCCCCGTTTCGTCGACGCGGTGGTGGATCCGCTTATCAACGCGCTGGCGTGCGCGGCGGGCACGGCACGCGCGACACGCGCCCGGCCGGAAAGCGATGAGCGGCTGGTGCGCGCCGCGCTGATCGGGGGGCCGGACGCCTTGACCCAAGACCAGAAGAACCTTCTGCTCGGCAACGCACTGGCGCTGTCGAGACTGCACGGGTTGGTCTGGTCCTCTGCCGAGGCTCACGCGTTCTGGCGCCAGGAAACGGCCGCGCCTGGCCACGTCGGGGCGCGCGACGAGCCCCGAATGTCGAACGCAGTGCCTCGGGTGGCGGCGGTCTCCGGCGTGTAGCCGCGCTGATCGCGGGCAGGCGCTTGTGCGCCAGCGCCGCGACCCGGCGCGCTAGGTGGCGTGGAAAACCGCGAAATCCCGAGCGTCGTCCTGCCACACGCGAAGGTCGGTGAATCCTCCGCTGCGCAACAGGGCCGCGAATTCTCCCGGACTGTACTTGTACGAATTCTCGGTGTGGATGCGCTCGCCCTCGCCGAACACGCGCTCGCGCTCGCCGATACGCACCCGCTGCGAATGACGCGCCTCGAGATGCATTTCCACGCGGCCCTTGATCGGCTCGTAAAACGCGACGTGCGCAAAGCCCGCCGGATTGAAGTCGCAGTCCGCAAGCGCGTTGACGTGATTGAGCACGTTGAGATTGAAGGCGGCGGTGACGCCCAGCGTGTCGTTATACGCGGCATCGAGACGCGCCTTCTCTTTTTTGGTGTCGACCCCGATCAGCAAACCGCTTTCGGGACCGCAAAGATCGCGCACCCGGCGCAGCAGGCTGCGAGCTTCGTCCGGCGTGAAATTGCCGATGCTCGACCCCGGATAAAAAAATGTGACCGGACCGCTGTCGATCGCGCCTCCGAGATCGAAGCGGCGCGAAAAATCGGTCACGACGCCCATGAGCTCCACTCGCGGGAACACGGTTGTCAGTCGCGATAGCGCGGGCTCGATTGCGGCAGCGGCGATATCGACCGCGACGTAGCGCCGTGCATGCAGCGCGGGAAGGAGCAGCGCGGCCTTGGCGCAATCCCCCGCGCCGAGGTCGACGAATTGGCGACCGGTGCCGACCGCGTGAACGATGGCGTCGCGATGCGTTGTCAGAATTGCGCGCTCGGTGCGCGTCGGATAGTACTCGGGCAGCGAACAAATCGCCTCGAAAAGCGTGCAGCCGATGCCGTCGTAAAAATACTTCGGCGAGATGCACGCCGGCGAAGCGAACAGACCCGCGACGAGCGCGGCGCGCTCATCGTCCGCCTCGCCGCGCGGCGCGCTGCGGTCGATCAGGCGGACATTGTCACGCGCCGATTGCTCGGTGACAGTATGCAGTGCGGCGGCCGGCTTGGACATGAGTTCTCCGTCGAATGGCGATCATACTTGTTGTCGTAAAACTCAGGTAAAACTTACGGCGCTGGCCATTGGCTATCGTCTGACGCACAATTCGCGCTACCGGCGCGGCGGTACGCGCTCGCCGACAGCGCCGGCCAAATTCCAATCGCTCATTGTGACCCAGGCGACTCCGATCCGTTCCGCATTGGCATCCGGAAATCTCGGTCTGTATGACGTCGGTAATTTTTACCCGACGACCGGCCGTGCCGCCCTCCCGCTGGGCAGCGTCATTGCGCAAGCGCTCTGGTACTTCGAGGACGAGTCCATTGCCGTCGCGCGACCGGGGCTGCCGGTCGCAGGATTCGCGCGCGGCATGAGCGCCACCGACGACATCAGGACATGGGCCGCTGCGAATCCAATCGCCATGCCGTTGGAATATCCGCCGCTGGTCTGGATTGCCGCGCCGCAAATAATCCGAGGTGCGACGCTTGTTGCGCAAGGCACACGCATCGAAGCAAATGGCGAAGCGTGGAAATTCGAGGTGGTTCCGAAAATCGCGCTCAATCGATCCTACTACGACGATACGTCGGTAGCTTTTCTTGCGCAGCAGCGGCTTACGGTGCGCGGCTCGTTGCACGACAATACCTTTGTCGCACGCACGATCTGGCCCGAGGCCTTTCGGCTCGACGACCGCGCCCCGCCGCGGCAGGTCGGGACCACGGCAAAAAACATTCGGGCGCTGATCCGGGAACATCCGGCCGGCGGTGCGCAAAGCGCGTTCGAGGCGATGACCTTGTGGGAGCGCGAGCCGGGGGCAGCGCGGCAATGGGAAGGCAAGCCCATTCTCGCCGCGATGCTCAACGGCGCGCAGGGCGACGATGACGAGGCGCACGGCGGCCACTTCGCGATGGTGACCGGCCGCGTCGGCGCCGATGGCGCCATCGGCGACTGGCTCGCGAATAATTTCTATACGCTGGACGCATACAGCGAAAAAGGCATCGACGCGGCGATGGTGCCGCTCGACAATTATCTTGCCGATCTCAACAGCGGCCAGGCGTGGTATCGGCCGTCATACCTGATCGTTGCGGTGCTCAGGGACGAGAGGACGGCGAGCCGGATCCAGGGGGCACTCGGCCGCGTCTACAACCAGTTCTATCGTCACCAGCTCGTCTACGACCACGCGACGATGAACTGCGCGAGCATCAGCGTCGACGTGCTGCGCGCGGCCGGATGGAACGTGCGCGCACGCGGGCCCAGCGCTCGCCTGCTGGCGGCGCTCGGCCTGCCGTATTTCGCTATTCGGGAGCGGAGCCTGGCCAAGGCGGCGGCGACATTCAATTATCTGACCGAGGATCGGACGCGACTGTTTCCGGCGATTGCCTTCGACGAAATAGCCACTGGCCTGCTTCGCCTGGCGCGCAGGGAGCCCGGACCGCGCGGCTCCGCGTTCGAGTCGATGCTGGCCGAAGACATCGAGGCGCTGGTCTTCCTGCGCGTGCCGCAGCTTCCCTCCAGCCGCGTCTGGGGCGACTGGCCTATTGAAAGCGTCGACGAGTACACGGCGCGCGTGCCGTCCGATCCGGCCCTGGCCAAGATCATCCCGGTGCCCCCGCGCCCGTTTCCCGCGTCGCTGCGCGACGCCGATCTGACGCCGAATTCGCCGCAACGGGGCCAGCGTGCGGTAGCGCTGTGGGGGATTGCGACGCTGCTGGCGGTCCCGTGGATTCTATGGCGCTGGCTTCGCGGAAGCGGTGGCGGACCGAAATAGGTCGCAATTTGCTTTTTCCCATTATTTCCATAATACTGGAATTATGGAATCAAAGCATGCAGCGGCTATCCTCAACGCGCTCGGCCACGCGACGCGACTTGCCATCTATCGGCTGCTGGTCTCGCGAGGTCCCGGCGGATTGGCCGCGGGAAGCATCGGTGATGTGCTCAAGCTCGCCCCCGCCACGCTGTCGTTTCATTTGCGCGAGCTGGCGCATGCGGGTCTGATTCACGCCAGGCAGCAGAGCCGCTTCATCTACTACAGCGCGGATTCGGCCGCGATGAACGCGCTGATGGCGTACCTCGCCAGGAACTGCCGTGGCGAAAACGGCGCGGAAGCGAGGAATGAGGATGCGAGCGACGCCGCGCCATCCTTCGCCGAAAGCTCGGCCGGAGCCGCACCGCCCCTCGTCAAGCCTGTCATCCATCCCAAACGGCGCGTTACCTAGGCGCTGCGGAGACAGACTCGCGCGATCGCAGTGCGTCGTTACTGCATGAACCATCCGTGACTGACGACAAGCGACTGCCCGGTGAGCGCGTTGGTGGGGAACGATGCGAAAAAAAGAGCCACCTCGGCGACGTCGGCGACGGTCGTGAACTCGCCGTCGACGGTCTCCTTGAGCATCACCTTTTTTACCACGTCTTCTTCGCTGATGCCGAGGGTCTTGGCTTGCTCGGGAATCTGTTTTTCTACCAGCGGCGTGCGCACGAAGCCGGGGCAGATCACGTTGGCGCGCACGCCGTGCTTGGCGCCTTCCTTAGCCACGACCTTGGCCAGGCCGATCAGGCCGTGCTTGGCGGTGACGTACGGCGCCTTGAGCACCGATGCTTCCTTGGAATGCACCGATCCCATGTAGATGATGCTGCCGCCACGTCCCGAGCCGTACATGTGCGGAAGGCACGCGCGGGTGGTCAGAAACGCGCCGTCGACGTGGATGGCGAGCATCTTTTTCCATTCGCCGTAGCTGAACTCCTCGATCGGATGCACGATCTGGATACCGGCGTTGCTCACCAGCACGTCGACGCCGCCGAACGCGGCGACGACCGCGGCGACACCGTCATTGACTGCCTGCTCATTGGTGACGTCCATTGCAATCCCGATCGCCTGGCCGCCGGTGGCCTTGATCTCGGCCGCCGCCGCGTCGGCCGCGCCCTTGTCGAGGTCGGCGATCGCGACCTTGGCTCCTTCGCGTGCGTAGGTCAGAGCGATCTGCTTGCCGATGCCGCTTGCCGCGCCGGTCACGATGGCAATCTTGTCCTTGAGCCTCATTGAAGTTCTCCAGATTGGGCGACGGGCGGCAGAGGTCGCGGCGCAGTCTTGCCGCGCGATGCGACCCGCCTTTGCTCCACTTTCATCGACGTTTCGCGCCCGGACGGCCTGCAACAATCATAACATCGGCGCAATGCCCAGGCGGCGATTCGAGCGCGCGGCAGCGGTTAGAATGGCCGTCGAAACGCGGTGTTGCGCGACTATCCTCGCACTGTCTTTTTTCCGCGGACCCGGAACCGACCACGAAGCTGACGTGACCGAAATCCTCTACGATCAGAAGTTTTGGTTGAACGCGTTCTTCGCCGCGGAATGGGCGCTGCGGCTGGCGATGATCGTAATCGTGCCTCTCCGTCGCTCGCCCGACGCGGCCAAGGGATGGCTACTGCTGATCTTTTTCGAGCCGGTCGCCGGCCTGATTCTCTACCTTCTGATCGGACGTCCCTCGCTGCCGGTCTGGCGCCTGGTCCGGCATGCCGACTTCGAAGCGCTATCGCGGCCCACCCACGATCGCCTGGCGCAGGAGAAGAATATTTTTCGTCCGGACGTCGGTCCGGAGCTGCAGCACGCGGTGACGCTAGCGGAAAACCTCGGTGATTTTCCGATTCTGGGCGGCAACTCTGCGGAAATTCTCTCCGACTACCAGGGCACGATCGATCGCCTCGTCGCCGACATCGAGCTCGCATGCGACCACGTTCACCTGCTGTTCTACATCATTGCCGACGACGCCACCGCCGGACGCGTGATCGCCGCGCTCGAGCGCGCGGTCGAGCGCGGCGTTGCATGCCGAGTGCTTGCAGACTCTCTCGGCTCGCGGCCGGAATTCCAGCGCATGCTGCCGCGGCTCCTGAGCGCCGGAATCCTGGCCGAGGAAACCATGCGGGTGGGATTTTTCCGGAGACACACCGGCCGCATCGACTTGCGCAACCACCGCAAGATCGCTGTCATCGACGGTGATATCGGCTATATCGGATCGCAGAACCTGATCGATTCGACCTTCAAGCGCGGGCTCACCTACGAAGAGCTCAATGTCCGCCTTTGCGGGCCGATCGTGCTCGAGCTGCAGGCGGTTTTCGCCGACGACTGGTACGTCGAGGTGGACGAGTTTCTTGGCGAGGCGCGCTATTTTCCCGACCCCCGGATCGCCGGCGACGTTCCGGCGCAGGCGCTGCCGAGCGGGCCCGGTTATCCGCGCGAGAACAATCAACGCCTCGTCGTCTCCCTGATCCATGCGGCAACGGAGCGGCTGGTGATCACCATGCCCTACATGATCCCGGACGGCGCCCTGCTGCAGGCGCTGCAGACGTCGGTGCTGCGCGGGGTGGACGTGACCCTGGTGGTGCCGCTGCAGATGGACCAGATACTGGTCTGCCTGGGCCAGCGGTCCTACTACGACGAGCTACTGAGCTCGGGCGTACGCATCTGCCGCTACGGCAAGCGGTTCCTGCATGCGAAACACATCACCATCGACGACCGGATCGCCTGGATCGGGTCGTCGAACCTCGACATACGCTCGTTTTCGCTCAACGCCGAGATCGTGGTCCTGCTCTACGACGAAGAAGTGTGCAGGAGGCTGGGCGAGGAGCAGGCGCGTTACCTGCGCGAGGGAGAGATACTCACGCTGGCGAGCTGGCGCAAGCGCGCGCCGGCGATGAAGGTCGTCGAGAACCTCGCGCGGATGTTGAGCCCACTGCTGTAGCCGCTTTCTACCTCAACGCGCCCGCGGGAATAAACCGCCCCGGAATCAGGTAATACCCGCATGAATGCGGACAGAAAGGATGGAATTTCAATTGCTTGACGGCCCCGCCCGATCGCGTTGCGCGGAACTCGTTCTGCCGCACCTGAATTCGGCGTACAACCTTGCGCGGTGGCTGTCGCGCAACGATGCCGACGCCGAAGACATCGTTCAGGACGCATTCGAGCGAGCGCTGAGGTACGCGTCCGGGCTGCAGGGCACCCATGCCAAGGCCTGGTTTCTCACCATCGTGAGGCACGCCTGCTACGACTGGATCGGCCGCAACCGGCCGTCCGAGCTCATGCGCGGAGACGGCACCGAAGCGATCGAGGCCGCAGTCGACTCGAGGCCGACGCCCGAGGAAACCGCCATCGCCGAAGCGGATGCGCAAGCGCTGGTGCGGGCGATCGCGGCGCTGCCGGTCGGTTTTCGCGAGGTCCTGCTGCTGCGCGAGCAGGAAGACATGTCGTATCGCGACATCGCACGCATCGTCGACATTCCGATCGGCACGGTGATGTCGCGCCTCGCGCGGGCGCGCGGCTTGCTGCGGCGATCGCCGCTTTTGCATGCCGTCGTTCCACCCTCGATGCGAACGGTCGGAAAATGAACGTTGAAACGGAAGGTCGTCGATGAACTGCAATGAGGCCGCTGGACTGCTTCCGGCGTACGGCGACGGAGCGCTCGACCCGATGCAAAGCGCGGCGGTCGAGCAGCATCTGCTCGCGTGCACCGATTGCGCCGGGCGCTACGACGAGCAAGTTGCGCTCGGCGTACGCATCAAGCGTGACGCGCCCTATTTTCCGGCGCCGCCGGCGATGCGATCGCGCATCGACGCCGTTGTTGCGGGGACACGGAAACCGGCGCGCTCGCCTCCCGCCCGAGCTCGCTGGCGCTGGCTCGGCGCAGGCGCGTTTGCCGGAAGCATGGCAACCGTTCTGGCCTGGCTCATCGGCAGCGCCGTGCTCGACTGGCGCGATGGGACGGACCTCGCCGGTGAAGCCGTCGCAAGCCACGTGCGCGCGACGCTATCGAATCATCTTACCGATGTCGCGACGTCGGATCGGCACACGGTCAAGCCATGGCTCTCGGCGCGGCTCGATTATTCGCCGCCGGTACAGGACCTGAGCAGCGAAGGGTTCGCGCTTGCCGGCGGCCGCGTCGACTATCTCGACCGGCACGCTGTAGCGACGCTGGTGTACCGCTACCGCGACCATGTCGTCGATGTGTTCGTGCGGCCGGTCGCCGCTAGCGCGGCGGGATCGCCGTCGCCTTCGGTGAGCACGGTGCGCGGCTTCAATGTCGTGCGCACGAGCGGTGCCGGCATGGATTGGCTGGCGGTCTCCGACGCGAGCGCGGATGTGTTGACGGCGTTTGTCTCGCGCCTCGCCCGCGGCGACGCTGCGCCTTAGAGCGAGCCGATTCGATCAGGCGGCCGCAGGAGTAAGCTTGTCTTTGGGCGACCGCCGATGAAAGGCCAGCCATGGACCGCCTCAAACGCCTCAAACGCCTTGTCTGCCTTGCACTGTGCGCCTCGGTTTGCTCTCCGGCCTTTGGCGACGCGTCGGAGAGCGAGCCTCGCACCTATGCCGTGCTCTCGCTGATCGGCGACAAGATAAACATCGTCGGCCACGAAGCGACCACCGGCAGCAGCATGGATCGAAATCGACAGGGGTCGCTGGCGGTCGGCAACCACGCATTGGACACAACCGCGGTGGTGGCTGCGGTCAATGCGATCAAGCGTCTCGACCCGCGCGCGGCAACCGTGGGGCTGACCTCGGACAATGCGGCGCTCTATGCGCTGCAGAACGAGCTCTTCGAGCCGCAGGACCGCTCCGTTGCGCTACTCGCAGGCCTCAGGGAGCTCATTGAGAGCCAGCACGGCACCCACCTCGTTTTGATCACCAAGCATCGAGGTGACGCACTGCTGCGACTGCAGGAGTACTCCACGGGCAGCGGAAAGATCGAAGGCGTCGGGTTTTACATGGACGCCGACCTGCGCACGAAGCGCAGCGATACCTATGCGACCGGGCAGGGATTCCTGGCGCCCTACGCTTATCTCAAGCTGACGCTGATCGACGCCAGGACCATGGTAGTCATCCGCGAACAGACCGTCGAAGAGACCACGACGCTGTCCACCGCACACGCCGAGGGGAGTCTCAATCCGGCTGACGTGCTTACGCCGGCGCAAAAGGCCTCCGCCTTGCAGACCATGATTCGAAGGGCGGTTGGACGCGCGATGCCCGAAGTGCTGGGAAACAAAAGAGCCGCGTCAGGCGCGTCGGCGCATTAGCGTCGAGCGACACCGATGCGCGGCGCGCCGGGCGTGGCGTCACCGATGCTTGAAATCCGGCTTGCGCTTGTCGACGAACGCGCGCATGCCTTCCTTCTGATCGTCGAGCGAAAACGTGGAATGGAATTCGCGCCGCTCGAACAATAGTCCCTCCGCCAGCGACGACTCGTAGGCGCGGTTGATCGCCTCCTTGATCTTCAGCACCACCGGCAAGGAAAAGCCGGCAATGCGGGTCGCGATTGCGAGCGCCTCGTCGAAGAGCTTGTCCGCGGGCACGACGCGGGCGACCAGGCCCGAGCGCTCCGCCTCGGCCGCGTCGATCATGCGCCCGGTCAGGCACCAGTCCATGGCCTTGGCCTTGCCCACCGCCCGCGGCAGGCGCTGCGTGCCGCCCATGCCGGGCATGGTGCCGATGGTGATCTCCGGCTGGCCGAACTTGGCAGTGTCGGCGGCGATGATCATGTCGCACATCATCGCCAATTCGCAACCGCCGCCGAGCGCGTATCCGGCAACCGCGGCAATCACCGGTTTTCGGGTGTGCTTCACCGACTCCCAGGCCATGATGTAGTTGTCGGCGTAGACCTTCTGGTAGCTCCACTCGGCCATGGCACCGATGTCGGCGCCGGCGGCAAACGCCTTGTCGTTGCCGGTGATCACGATGGCGCCGATGTTCGGATCGGCATCGAACGCGCCGAGCGCGACGCCGAGCTCCGCGGCAAGTGCGTCGTTGAGTGCGTTCATGCGCTGCGGCCGGTTCAGACGGACGATGCCGACGCGCCCCAGGGTTTCGACGAGGATGTTTTCGTAGGATGGATTCATGGCGATCAAAAAAACTGGCTAGCGCTGATTGGGTGTGAAGTTCTTCGACAGGCCTTCCCAGCAGCGAAAGTACTCGTGCTGGAGCTGCGCCGATTCCAGCGCGAAGCGCGTAGGACGGATGACCGCGCGCGTTTCGAACATGAACGCCATCGTATCGGAGATACGCTGCCCTTTCGACACGTCCGCTGCCGATGCCCTGGCGAACGTCTCGGCGTCCGGTCCATGTCCGCTCATGCAGTTGTGAAGGCTCGCCCCGCCGGGAAGAAATCCCTCCGCCTTGGCGTCGTACGCGCCGTGAATGAGGCCCATGAACTCGCTGGCGACATTACGATGGAACCACGGCGGACGGAACGTATGCTCCATGACCAGCCAGCGCGGCGGGAAGATCACGAAGTCCAGGTCGTCGAAGCCCGGCGTAGCGCTCTGTGACTGCAAGACCAGGAATATCGACGGATCGGGGTGATCGTAGCTGACCGAGCCGAGCGCGTTGAATCGCCGCAGATCGTACTTGTACGGCGCGTAGTTGCCGTGCCAGGCGACCACGTCGAGCGGCGAATGGCCGATTTGCGCCGACCAGAGCTTGCCCGTGAACTTGGCCACCAGCTCGAAGCTTCCCTCCCGCTCCTCGTACCACGCGACTGGCGTCAGGAAATCGCGCGGATTGGCCAATCCGTTGGAGCCGATCGGCCCCAGATCGGGCAGGCGCAGCAGCGCGCCGTAATTTTCGCAGACGTAACCGCGTGCGGTGGGGTCGAGGAGCTCGACGCGAAAGCGCACTCCGCGCGGGATGACGACGATTTCTTGCGGCTCGACGTCGATTTGCCCGAGCTCGGTGGCGAATCGCAGGCGGCCCTGTTGCGGAACGATGAGCAGCTCGCCGTCGGCGTCGTAGAAAAAGCGATCGGTCATGGACGCGTTGGCGGCAAACATGTGGACGCCGCAGCCGAGCTGCGTCGTCGGATCGCCGTTGCCTGCCATGGTCACCATTCCGTCGACAAAATCCGTCTCTGTCTGAGGAAAGGGCAGCGGATCCCAGCGCATCTGATTCGGCGGCGTTGCCACGTCGTCGAATCGGCTCAGGATGCGCGCATTGTCGAGCGGGCAAAACGGTTCATGCATCGCCGCGGGCCGGATGCGGTAGAGCCAGGAGCGGCGGTTGGCGCCACGCGGAGCGGTGAACGCTGTGCCCGACAATTGCTCCGCGTAGAGGCCGTACGGCGCGCGCTGCGGAGAGTTCTGCCCGACAGGAAGCGCGCCGGCCAGCGCCTCGGTCGCGAACTCGTTGCCGAATCCCGATTGGTAGCTCAAGGCCGCGCCTTGCTGCGCGCGAGGTGCCGCCGTGCTTCGTGGTCCGCTGGCGCGCTTGGTCGTCATCCCTCTCATTCTAAGTCATGCGGCTTCACCGCCGATGCGCCGCCCCTTTCAAGGTCCGGCGCGACGTCCTCGCGCGCCGCCCGCATGGCTTGGCGCAAGACCGATAGGTCGCCGATGTGGTTCGCGAGCAACAGAATCAGCTTGGCATTGACCAGCGCGCTCTGCTGCTCCGACAGACCGCGATGCATGTCGACGACCTCCTGATAGAAGTCGTCCGGCGAGGAAATATTCGGCTCGGTGTTCAGTAGATCGACGAGCGCGGAGCGAAGCGCGGGGGGCACCAATCGCGATGTCATGCCGCCTCCCTCGCTTCGACAGAGTGCCGCGCCGTGGCGCGCGAGATCGCCGCGCGCACCAACTGCAGGTCGAAGCTGCGCCAGCGCGCGCACAAGTGCTGGTCCGGCCGGAACAGATAGCACGTTCCGGGTCTTGCATCGTAGCGCGCAGCCAGCAAGCGTTCGCTGTCTTCGATCCGCCACGCGCCGGCCGTGGATCCGCCTCCGACCTGCACGACGCTGCACGGAGTGTCATCGCCGGCAAGAGTCGCCACCGATTCCGCTGATGTCGAATCGTGGAATACCAGCAACGTAAACCCGCCGTCCAGGTACGACAGCAACCAGGCGCCGCGCGGCCCGAGGACCGGAGCGTCGACCGCCGGCGCGCCGAGCGGTACCGCACCCGCGAAAGACTCCGCCGAATCATCGTCGGTGGTCAGCGGGGAGGAAGCGAGCGTGGTCGGCAGCGACAAGCGACCGCTGTTGACGAGCCGCCGCGCGAACGCGTGCCGCTTGCCGAGGAGCAGCGCAGCGTCGCGAAACGCCTTGCTTGCCGCGCTTTTCGGCGTGATGAAGTCAGTGCTTCGCGTGGAGTGCTTGATGTTCTCATCGGCGGCAAACACGCGCTCGCAGTCGTAACTGTCGAGCAGGGAATCCGGCGCCTGTCCGGCCATCACCAGCTCGAGCTTCCAGATCAGATTGTCGACATCCTGGACGCCGCTGTTCGCGCCGCGAGCGCCGAACGGCGACACCACATGCGCTGCGTCACCCACGAACAGGGCGCGACCGTGCCGGAACGAGCGCATGCGCCGGCACTGAAAGGTGTATACGCTGGCCCATTCGATCTCGAACTCGGCCCCGTCCCCGAGCATCGCGCGCAAGCGCGGCATGATGTTCTCGGCCTTCTTTTCCGCTTCCGGATCTGCATCGGGGCCCAGCTGAAAATCGATGCGCCAGACGTTGTCCGCCTGCCGGTGCAGCAACGCCGACTGATTGCGGTGAAACGGAGGATCGAACCAGAACCAGCGCTCGCTCGGAAAATCCGAATGCATGAGGACGTCGACGATCAGAAAGCGATCGCGAAACGCCTGTCCCTCGCTTTCCAGGCCGAGCATGCCTCGGACAGGGCTGCGCGCGCCGTCGGCAACGATCAACCAATCGGTATGAACGACATACTCTCCTTCGGGTGCGGCGACGCGGATGGCGACACGGTCGGCGTGCGGAGTTACACCGACGAGCTTGTGCTGCCAGCGGATCTCGGCCTGAGGCAGCGCGGCACAGCGCTCGACCAGGAACTGCTCGACCCAGTACTGTTGCAGATTGATGAACGCGGGACGACGGTGGCCCGATTCCGGCAGCAGGTCGAATTGGTAGATCTGCTCGCCCCCAAAGAAGACCCGGCCCACCTTCCATTCGACGCCCTTGCCGACGACGCGATCGCCGCATCCCAGCCGGTCGAGAATTTCCAGCGTGCGCTTGGCCCAGCAAATCGCGCGCGAACCGACACTGACGGTGTTGTCTTCGTCGAGCACCATCACGTCGATGCCGCGCTGGGCAAGATCGATCGCCGCGCAGAGACCGACCGGGCCGGCGCCTGCGACGACCACCGGCCAATGATGCGGCGTGCCGCTCAGCTCGGTCGGAACGGCACAGGAATAAGTCGGGTGGGCGTACGTTTTCACCGAGGGTCGGCGCGGAAATTCGCTCATCGTTCGCGGTGAAGGGTGGCCGACGCGAGGTGGAGGGCTGCCACCCGGGCACGCGCCGCGGTCTAGCCTTCCAGCGACTCCCACATCGCCTTGTCTCGCTCTGCGGTCCAGATGCGAGGATCGCGATATTGCGTCGCTTCGTCGTACGCGCGGGTCACGTCGAACGGCAGGCAATGGTCGAAAATGACCCATTGCCCGAACTTCGGCTTGAGTATCGCGTACGTTTCCTTGTACACGGTGCGCAAATCGTTGCCGGCGGCAGCGCTTCGCTTGACCGCGCTGAACATTTCACTGACGAAGGATCGTGTGCCTTCCACGCCCGCCTTGACCTGGACCGGATTCATCAGCGACGCGCCCCGCCCCGGCACCAGCTTCAGCGGCTCGAGGTCCGCGATCGCGTCGAGCGTCGCCGGCCAGTCGGTCAGATAGGCGTCGCCGGTGTAAGGCGTGGCGCCGTACTCCACCAGATCGCCCGAGAAAAGGATTCGCTCCTGCGGCAGCCAGACGACGGTGTCGCCTTTGGTGTGGCCGCGCCCGAGCTGCATGATTTCGACCCGCAGCTTGCCCAGCCACAGCGTCATGTGCTGCTCGAACACCAGTGTCGGCCAGGTGAGCCCCGGCACCGACTCGACGGCGCGAAAGAGCCGTGGAAAGCGCTCGATCTCGCTTTTCATGTCGGCCTCGCCGCGCTCGACGATCAAGTCGTAGGTGTCGCGGCTGGCGATGATGTGCTCCGGCTTGTACCCCGACGCGCCGAGAACCCGCACCGCGTGATAGTGCGAGAGCACGACGTACTTGATCGGCTTGTCGGTCACTTCGCGGATGCGCCGGACGACGTCTTGCGCCATGACCGGCGTCGCCTGCGTATCGATCACCATCACCGCGTCGTCGCCGATGACGATGCCGGTGTTCGGGTCGCCCTCCGCGGTGTAGGCGTAGGCATGTTCGGACAACTTGTCGAAGCTGATGGTCTTTTCTTCGAGATCGGCTTGCGAAGCGAATTTCTTGTCGCTCATCGATGAGCTCCGGCGTTGTGCTGGCAGGGTGGTATCAAAATCGACACCCTCTGCAGGTTTCCCGTCGTCCCCGCGAAAGCGGGGACCCAGTGGCGTTCATTCAAAAGACACTGGATTCCCTCCCCGCTTTCGCGGGAATGACGGCTCTTGCTAGTCGTCCGCACAGTAGCAACCAAAATCGGGACCGTCAAACGACAGCGATGAGCACGCATGCTCTCGTCGCATCACTCGGGATAGAGGCCGCGCATTCTGGCCTGCAGACGCGAAAGGCCGAGCAGCGCATCGAGCTGCGGCGTAGGCTGGCCGACGCGCTGTCCGATTTCGCGCACCGCCGACAGCAACACGTCGATTTCGACCGGCCTGCCGGCTTCGACGTCCTGCAACATCGAGGTCTTGAACGCGCCGAGCTTGCGGGTGATGGCGTTGCGGTCCTGTCCGCTTTGTTCGATCGGACAGCCGATGATGGCGCCGATCGCCGCCGCCTCTCGCATCACTTCCAGGCAAAAGCCGTTGACGAGGGGATCGTCGAGCACGCGATCGACCGTCGCGCCAGTGAGCGCCGACACCGGGTTCATAGTCATGTTTCCCCACAATTTGTACCAGACGTCGCGCTGGATGCAGGCGGAGACTTCCACCTCGAACGCGGCGCGCCCCAGCGTCTCGGCGAGTGCGCGAACGCGCGCGGAGTCGCCGTCATTATCGCCACTACTTGGCTCTCCGATAATCAGGCGATTGCCGACATTGTGCCGGGTCAGTCCCGGCTCCGGGCTCGCGCACGCCGCATGCACGACGCAGCCGATGACATGCCGTGCGGGAATGCCCGCGGCGATGGACCCGCCGGGATCGATCGATGCCAGCTGCGTTCCGGCGTATTCGCCCCCGAATTCCTGGAAGAACCACCAGGGAACGCCGTTCATCGCGGTCATGACGATCGTGTCTTCGTCGAGCAAAGGCGAAATTGCCGCCGCGATGCTGGCCAATGCCGGTCCCTTCACCGCGACGACCACCAGATCCTGCGGCCCGAGCTCGCCCGGCGTTTCGGCCACGCGGGCCGGCATGACGACCATGGTGTCGCGCGATTGCAGGCGCCAACCGTGCGCACGCAGCGCGGCGGCGGTCGCGCCGCGGGCGACGGCCGCGACGTCGCAGCCGCTTTGCGCCAGCCGCGTGCCGAGAAAGACGCCGATCGCTCCTGCGCCGAAGATCGTGACCTTCATGATCGGTTCCGGGACATGGATTCAGGCGCGCCGCGGCTCGGAGGCATGGGGAATCGACGAGTCGCCGACGATGGTGTTGCTCAGACGTCCGATGCCATCGATCTCGGTCACTACCTCGTCGCCTTCATGAACGCCGACGAGTCCATCGGGAGTGCCGGTCAGGATCACGTCGCCGGCAAAGAGCGTCATGAAGGCGCTTAAGTAAGCGATCAGAAACCGGATGTCGAATACCATGTCGCGGGTGCTTCCCTGCTGCGTGATCGCGCCGTTGATCAGCGTGCGCAGGCGCAGGTTCATCGGGTCGCGGACGTCGCCCGCGTCGATCAGCCAGGGCCCGATCGGAGTGCACGCGTCCCGGCTCGCGGCGCGAAGGCTTGGCGGATAGTAGTCTTCGAGATAATCGCGAACCATGTAATCGTTGGCGACGGTATAGCCCTGGACGTACTCGTAGGCGTCGGTGCGCGTGACCCGGCGCGCGGTTTTGCCGATGACAACCGCAAGCTCGCACGCATAGTGCATGTAGGTCGCGTCCGCGGGCCGATACGTCTCGCCACGATGTCCGATCAGGGAGCCGGGCCCTTTGACAAAAACCAGCGGCTCGTCCGGCGCCTTGAATGCCAGATCCTTGCCGTAGTCGGTGTAGTTGAACTCCACCGCAAAAATCGTGCGTGACCGCGCCGTCGCAGGCAGCGGCGGCAGCCATACCACAGCGGACAAGTCGACCAGGCGGCCATCGGCCAGCCGCAACCGGCCCTCCTCCTCGACCGCCTCGTGCACCGAACCGAGGTACGCGACGCGCGCGCGCTTCACCGTGAGCCGCCGGTCATGAGCTCGCGCTCGGCGACGACGCGGTTCTCGAGCGCTCCGA
>Ga0209839_10000135_pt1 | contig 34770 bp, 30 predicted proteins | sample OrgsoiDNA2013050_FD_185800 | JGI IMG/M metagenome (GOLD analysis project Ga0209839, IMG submission 185800) | Permafrost soil microbial communities from the Arctic, to analyse light accelerated degradation of dissolved organic matter (DOM) -... | ecosystem: Environmental > Terrestrial > Soil >... | reverse complement strand
GGCCCGGACCTCTTCCTCGGTCTTGCCGAACGCCAGGGCCTGGGCCTGGGCGAACACGTTCGACGAGAGGATGTCGTGGTGGTCCCGCAGCGGGTTGAGTGACTGGCCGAACCCGATGAGATCCACCGGTATGAGCTTTGTCCCCTGGTGCAGCAGCTGGTAGAAGCTGTGCTGTCCGTTGGTGCCCGGTTCGCCCCAGAAGACGGCGCCGGTCTGGTAGTCGACGTGGCCGCCTTCGACCGTGACGTGCTTGCCGTTGGACTCCATCGTCAGCTGCTGCAGGTAAGCGGGGAAGCGCTTGAGGTACTGCTCGTAGGGCATGACGCCGACGGTCTGCGCGTCGAAGAAGCCGCCGTACCAGACCGCCAGCAGGCCCATCAGCGCCGGCAGGTTGGCCTCGAGCGGGGCGGTCCGGAAGTGCTCGTCCATCGCGTGGAAGCCGGCGAGCATCTCGTCGAACTGGTCCGGCCCGATGGCGACCATGGTGGACAGCCCGATCGCCGAGTCCATCGAGTAGCGCCCGCCGACCCAGTCCCAGAAGCCGAACATGTTGTCGGTATCAATCCCGAAATCAGCCACCCGCTTGGCATTGGTGGATACCGCGACGAAGTGCTTGGCCACCGCCGCCTCGTCGCCGAGCTCGGCGACGACCCAGTCCCGCGCCGAGGTGGCGTTGGTGAGCGTCTCCAGGGTGCCGAAGGTCTTGGACGAGATGATGAACAGGGTCTCGTCGGCCGCCAGGTCCCTGGTCGCCTCGACGAAGTCCGTGGCGTCGACGTTGGAGACGAACCGGAAGGTCAGGTCCCGCTGGGAGTAGTGGCGCAGCGCCTCGTAGGCCATCACCGGGCCGAGGTCAGAGCCGCCGATGCCGACGTTGACGACGTTGCGGATTCGCTTGCCCGTATGGCCCGTCCACTCCCCGGAGCGCACCCGCGCGGCGAAGTCACGCATCCGGTCCAGTACCTCGTGCACCTGCGCCACGACATCCTCGCCGTCCACCAGCAGGGCGGCCTCGCGCGGCATCCGCAGCGCCACGTGCAGGACGGCGCGATCCTCGGAGACGTTGATGTGCTCCCCGCGGAACATCGCGTCCCGGCGGGCCGCTACCTCCGACTCCCGCGCGAGCTCGACCAGCAGCGCCATGGTCTCGTCGGTGACCCGGTTCTTGGAATAGTCGAGGTAGACCCCCGCCGCCGCCACGGTCAGCCGCTCGCCGCGGCCGGGATCGGCGGCGAATAGATCGCGCAGGTGCTGGCCCGCGATCTGCGCATGATGCCGCTGCAGCGCCTGCCATGCCTTGCGCTGCCGGAGCGGGGTCCCTGGCATGTCGCCTCCTGGTTCTCTGGTACGGAGTCAGCGGGGTACGGAGTCAACGTAGTCCCATCACATCGTCCCCCGTTTCACGCCCTCACCAGGTCCCCGAGCACAGTCAGGTGACGGACGGCAGGACTGGACATGGTCTCTACGATGGAGAGCATGTTGAGGCTGTGGCTGGGACCGGGGATGCACGTGGAGCGCGGATGCCGGTGACGACGCCTGACGGCGCGCCGCGGGCGGCGATCGTGAGCGTCGACGATGACCCGGGGGTGTCCCGGGCGGTCGCCAGGGACCTGCGGCGCCGCTACGGCGAGCAGTACCGCATCGTACGGGCCGAGTCCGGGGACGCGGCCCTGGAGGCGCTGCGCGAGATGAAGCTCCGCGGCGACCAGGTCGCGCTGCTGCTGGCCGACTACCGGATGCCGCAGATGAATGGGATCGAGTTCCTCGAGCAGGCCATGGACCTGTATCCCGGCGCTCGCCGGGCGCTGCTGACCGCCTACGCGGACACCGGCGCAGCCATCGACGCCATCAACGTCGTCGATGTCGATAACTACCTGCTCAAGCCCTGGGATCCGCCGGAGGAGAAGCTGTACCCGGCGATAGACGCACTGCTCGATACGTGGCGTTCATCCGATTTTCGGCCGGTTTTCGAGACCAAGGTCATCGGGCATCGGTGGTCGGCCCGGTCTTCGGACGTCCGTGAGTTCCTGGCCCGCAACCAGGTGCCCTACCGCTGGTACACCGCCGACGAGGCCGAGGGCATGCGCCTGCTGGAGGCGGCCGGCGTGGTGCCCGCCGCCTCGGGCGAGCTGCCGCTGCCGGTGGTGATCACGCCGGGTGGCGAGACCCTGATCGAGCCCTCCGACGGCCAGCTCGCCGACAAGGTCGGCCTGGCGACGGCGCCGTCCAAGGACTTCTACGACCTCATCGTCATCGGCGGCGGGCCGGCGGGCCTCGGCGCCGCCCTGTACGGCGCGTCCGAAGGGCTGCGCACCGTCCTGGTCGAGCGCACCGCGACCGGCGGCCAGGCCGGCCAGAGCTCCCGGATTGAGAACTACCTGGGCTTTCCCGACGGAGTGTCCGGGGCGCAGCTCACCAGCCGCGCCCGGATGCAGGCCACCAAGTTCGGCGCCGAGGTGCTGACTACGCGCGAGGTGACCGGCCTGGGTGTCGACGGCTCGGCGCGCACCGTCCGGTTCGCCGACGGCAGCTCGATCGGCGGTCACACCGTCATCCTCGCCACCGGGGTGAACTACCGGCAGCTCGCCGCGCCGGGCGTCGCGGACCTGACCGGGCGCGGGGTGTACTACGGCTCCGCGCTGACCGAGGCCGTCGGCTGCACGGGCAACGACGTGTTCATCGTCGGCGGGGCCAACTCCGCAGGCCAGGCCGCCGTCTACCTGTCGAAGGCCGCCCGGTCGATAACGATCCTGGTGCGCGGGCCGTCGCTGGAGAAGTCGATGTCCTACTACCTCATCCAGCAGATCAAGCAGATCCCGAATATCACCGTTCGCACCTGCACCGAGGTGATCGCGGCCGAGGGCACCGACCACCTGGAGCGGCTCACGCTGCGTGACAACACCGCCGGTATCACCGAGACGGTCGACGCGTCCTACCTGTTCGTCTTCATCGGCGCGGCCCCGCTGACCGCGTGGCTCGACGGCGTGGTCATCCGGGATCAGCGCGGCTTCGTCCCGACCGGCCCCGACCTGCCCACCAACGGGCAGCAGCGGCCGCCGGGCTGGGAGCTGGACCGGGTGCCCTACCACCTGGAGACCAGCGTCCCCGGCGTATTCGTGGCCGGCGACGTCCGGTCCGAGTCGGCCAAGCGCGTCGCCTCGGCGGTGGGCGAGGGGGCCATGGCCGTCATGCTGGTCCACCGGTACCTGGAGAAACTATGAGCGCGGAGCCAGTTCAGGACGCCCGGGCGGACGGCGGCGGCCCTTGCCGCGCCGACGAGCTGCGCGGCCTGTTCCTGTTCGAGAAGCTGACCGACGACCAGCTCGACTGGCTCTGCCGCGAGGGGCGGGTGACGCTGCTCGAGGCGGGTCCGGTTTACGCCGAAGGCGAGGCCGCCACCTGCTTCTACGTCCTGCTCGAGGGCGAGATCGTGCTGTCGCGCCGGGTCGGCGCGGACGACATCGAGGTGAACAGGTCCAGCGGTGCGGGCGTCTACAGCGGCGCCTTCTTCGCCTATCTCGGGGACCGGGTGCCGCAGCTGTACAACAACTCGATGCGGGTCACCGTGCCGTCGCGGTTCTTCGTGCTGGACGCCGATAAGTTCGCCCAGCTCATGACCGAATGGTTCCCTATGTCCGTGCACCTGCTCGAGGGCCTGCTGTTCGGCACCAAGAGCACCCAGGAGGCGGTCGGCCAGCGTCAGCGGCTGCTCGCGCTGGGATCGCTGACGGCCGGGCTTGCCCATGAGCTCAACAACCCGGCCGCGGCCGAGGTCCGGGCCGCCGCCGCGCTGCGCGAGCGGATCGCCAAGATGCGCCTCAAGCTCGGCCACCTCGCCGGCGGCGGCTACGACCGCAGCACTCTGGAGGCACTGGTCCGGCTCCAGAATGATGCCGCCGAGCGGGTCGCCAAGGCGCCCGCGCTGAGCGCCATGCAGATCTCCGACGCCGAGGACGCCGCCACGGACTGGCTGGAGGGACACCAGGTCTCGGGCGGCTGGGAGCTCGCGCCCGTTTTCGTCCAGGCGGGCCTGGACACCGACTGGCTCGATCAGGTCGCGACGACCGTGGCGGAGACGGTGCCGCCCGATGCCCTGGACAAGGCGCTGAACGGCGCGCTGGGCTGGCTGGGCTGCACCGTGGAGTCCGAGCTGCTGCTGAACGAGATCGAGGACTCGGCCACCCGGATCTCCACGCTGGTGGGCGCGGCCAAGCAGTACTCGCAGCTGGACCGGTCGCCTTATCAGGTGATCGATATCCGCGAGGGACTGGACAGCACGCTGATGATGCTGGGCGCCAAGATCGGCCCGGACATCACCGTGATCAAGGACTACGACCCCGGCCTGCCCGAGATTCCGGCCTATCCTGGTGAGCTCAACCAGGTCTGGACCAACCTCATCGACAACGCGGTTTCCGCGATGCACGGGACGGGCACGCTCACGGTCCGGACCGCGCGGGACCGCGGCCGGCTGCTCGTCGAGATCGGCGACACGGGCCCCGGCGTGCCGGCGGAGATCCAGAAGCGGATCTTCGAGCCGTTCTTCACGACCAAGCCGGTCGGCGAGGGCACGGGCCTGGGGCTGGATATCTCCTGGCGGATCGTCGTCAACTCCCACCACGGGGACATGCGGGTCGAATCGGCCCCGGGCGACACGCGCTTCCAGGTCCGGCTTCCGCTCACGGCTCCGGCCGCGGCGGGCCGGGACTCCGCAGACCAAGGAGAGGATGCAGGATGACGGCAGAATCCGGGATCGACGTATCAGCTCCGCCCAGCGGAGCCGGCTGCGCCGAGTGTGACGCCAGCGGCGGCTGGTGGTTCCACCTGCGCCGGTGCGCGGAGTGCGGCCAGATCGGCTGCTGTGACTCCTCGCCGTCGCAGCATGCCAGCGCGCACGCGGCGGCCGCCGGGCATCCGATGATCGCCAGCTTCGAGCCGGGCGAGTCATGGTTCTGGAGCTACCAGACCAACGAGCTCTACGAGAGCGGACCGGTGCTCGCCGCGCCGGACAGCCACCCCGCCGATCAGCCGGTGCCCGGCCCGGCGGGCCGCGTCCCGCGGGACTGGCAGCGTCACCTGCACTAACTGGCTTGCACCCGTCGGCCGTCGTTATCAAGCCTGGGAAAAAGGAGGATGACATCATGGGGATCGTGTCGCCCGGCTTCGCGGGCCGCCGGCGATCGGGCAGCGAGAAGCTGCCGCCCGGCCAGTATCTCGTGACCGACTTCCCGGTGCTGTCCGCCGGGCCGACGCCGCGGGTGGATACCGGTAAGTGGGAGCTGCGGATCCGCAGCGAGACGGGCCGCGTGTACACCTGGGACTGGGCCGCCTTCCTCCGGCTGCCCAGTGAGGACATCACCGTCGACATCCACTGCGTCACGAAATGGTCCAAGTTCGGCACGGGCTGGCGCGGGGTCTCGGTCGATACCCTGCTGGCGGACGTGGAGACCTCGGCCGAGTTCGCCCTGGCGCGGTCCTACGGCGGCTACACCACCAACCTGCCGCTCCAGGATCTGCTGGGCGGGCAGGCGTGGGTTGCTTACCGGTACGACGGCCAGGACCTGGCCCCGGAGCACGGTGGTCCGGCGCGCCTGCTCGTCCCGCACCTGTACTTCTGGAAGTCGGCCAAGTGGGTGAACGGGATCGACCTCATGGCGAAGGACCAGCAGGGGTTCTGGGAGTCTCTCGGCTATCACAACTACGGAGATCCATGGCGCGAGCAGCGGTACTGGGGCGACTGAACTGGCTAGTCGGCACGGTCGCCGCCGTCCGGGATGAGACCCCCACGGCCCGGACGCTCGTCCTGGACGTGCCCGGCTGGCCCGGCCACGCGGCCGGGCAGCACGTGGACGTCCGGCTCACCGCGCCGGATGGGTACTCGGCGCAGCGGTCCTACTCGATAGCTTCCGCCGCCGACGGCAATCGGCTCGAGCTGACCGTGCAGCGACTGGCGGACGGCGAGGTATCGCCGTACCTGGCGCAGACGCTGGAGGTGGGGTACCCGCTGGAGCTGCGGGGCCCGATCGGCGGGTGGTTTGTCTGGGATCCCGCTGATCCCGCTGATCCCGCGCCCGTGCTGCTCGTCGCCGGCGGCAGCGGCATCGTCCCGCTCATGGCGATGATCCGGGCCCGCGCGGCCGCCGCCAGCAAGGTCCCGTTCCGGCTGGTCTACTCCGTCCGCAGCCCCGACACCGTGATTTACTCCGGCGAACTGCTGGCGCGGGAGCAGGCTTCCGAACCGGACGGGGTCAGCGTCACCTACGTCTACACCCGCACGGCGCCGCCGCGGTCGGACGTGCCGCCCGGGCGGATCAGCCCGGCCGCCCTCGCCGTCGACGGCTGGCTGCCGAGGCAGGCCCCCGCGGTTTTCGCCTGCGGCCCCACCGGCTACGTGGAGGCCGTCGCCGGGATACTCACCCGGGCGGGCCACGACCCTGGCGTGATCAAGACCGAGCGATTCGGTCCGACTGGAGGCTGACCATGGACTACCTGGACGGAAACGCGCTCGGCGGGGCCCTCGGCGAGTTGTTCGCGGTCGACGTGACCGCGGCCGTCGGCCAGTGCGCGTCGTGCGGCACCACCGGTGCCATCGGGCAGGCCCGCGTGTATTCGAACGCTCCGGGCATGATCGCGCGGTGCCCGGCCTGCAGTGAGGTTCTCATCCGGCTGGTCCGCAACGAGGACCGGGCCTGGCTGGACCTGCGCGGCATCAGCTGCCTTCAGTTGGCGCTTCCGGCTGACCGCTGACGCCGGTGGGCGCTGACGTCCTGGTGCGCCGACGTCCTGGTGCGCTGGCGCAATTTGCCCAGCTGGGCGGCCCGGGCCAGGTCAGCGGGCGTAAGCACGCCCGCCAGCAGCCGATCCGGGCGCAGTACCAGCGCGTGGCCCGCCGTATGCACCGCGGCCGGGATCCTCGGCCACACCGACAGCCGTCCCAGCAGATCGGCGACGGGCTCGTCCGCGCTGGTCGTCACCACATGCGCGAGCGGCGTGGCAATATCTCGCAGCCGCACGCTGTCATGCCGGTCGGCCGGCACCGCCGCTAGCTGGCTCAGGGTGAGCAGCCCCGCCGGCCGGCCGTCGATGTCCACGAGCGGGAACGCGGTGGCGACGGAGCCGGCCGGACCGGCCGCGCCCCAGGCTGCCCCCGGATCGTTCACGTCCCCGGTATCCGCGGCGGTCCCGGTGGCCTGGTCGGCCACGAACGCCTCGACCGTCTGCCAGGCTCGCGCCCCGGCCTGCGGCGACGTGTTTAGCGGCACGACGTCAGCTACCCGCAGGCCCGTCAGGGCGGCGGTGGTCAGCAGCTGGCGAGCCTCCGACCGTGACGTCACGAAGGCCAGGATTCCGACCAGCGCCAGCCACAGGCCGGCGGGGTAGCCGAGCGTGACCACGGCCAGCCCGGCCGCGGTCAGGACCGTGCCGACGACCTGGCCCGTCCTGGCGGCCACGACGCCGGCTTTGGCCGGATCGCCCGTGCGCGCCCACGTCAGCGCTCGGACAATCCGGCCGCCGTCCGGCCCCGCTCCTGGCAGGAGACTGAGAAGCCCGAGCGCCGCGTTGCCGAGCGCGGCGACGGCTAGGACAATCGCGGCCAGCCGGCCGAGACCCAGCGCGGCCACTCCCGCGGCGGCGCCGCCCGTCACGACGGCCAGCGCGAGACTGGCGACCGGCCCGGCTGCGGCTACCCGCCATTGCGCCCGTGGGCCCGCCAGGTCAGGGCGGCCGTGCGCTGGGGAGCCGAAGAGGCCGACCGAGATCTCGCTCAGCCGGGCGCCATGCCGGCGAGCGGAAAGCGCGTGCCCGAGTTCATGCAGGACCAGGCTGCCCACGAGCAGGGCGGCCACGCCCACCGCCGCGGCCAGGTACGCGGCCGCTGGTCGGCCCGGCGCGGCGGCGGGCAGGGCCAGCCCGCTGACCAGAACGGCAACGATGGCCAGGACGTAGCCGCCGGTGGTCAGCCGGACGGTCACTCCTGGAGCGGGCACGGGCGGATGATCCGGCGTGCGCGTCGTGGCCATCGTTATCCTCCAGCGCCGGTGGCGCGGTCGGTCCCTTCTGGTTCGTCGTTCTCGGCGACCTCTACATTCTTGCTTGCCGATACCATGAATTCACTGGCGCAGATAGGCCAGATAATGATCTCGGTTTCTGCCGGAATCCGGCAAGATCTGAAGAGGAGATCCGAGTGACGGCGGCAGGCCGCGAGCGCCCTGACCTCACCGCGATCACCCGCGCGGCGAGCCGGGAGGCGGGTGGTACCCCTGCCGACCTGCTCGGCGACTACCTGGCCACGGTCCTGGACGCGGCGAGGACGGGCCGCCGGCTGACGGCAGCGGAACTGGCCGGCCACGGCAGGTCGGGTGAGCGGGCGGCCGAGAACGGAGTGGCGCTGCGCGGCCTGGTCGATCTCTATCTGTCTGCCACGTGGCGGCTGTGGCGGGAACTGCCAGGCGGTGACGGGACGGTGGCGGCTCTGCGAGCCGCGGGGCTTGCCGTCCTGCGGGCGGCAGACGACGCCGTTGCGGCCGCCGCGGAGGGCTTCGAGCAAGCACACCTGTCCATCGCCCACCGCCAGGAAGCCGAGCGGATCGAGTTTCTCGATGACCTGCTCGGCGGTCGCGGCAGCATGCCGGATCTGGTCGCCCGAGGGGCCCGGCTGGGACTGGCCCTGGCCGGCCGCCATCAGGTGGTGCTGGCCGATGGTCCGGCCGGGATGCGTTACGGCGGGCCCCAGGGCCTGGCGGTCGAGCGGCTCATCGCCGGCGCCGTCGCACCGGCGCCGTCGCTGGCCATGATCCGTGGCGGCAGGCTCGTGGCGGTGATCGGCGTGGTCGACGGGGGCGAGGCAGGACGGGCGGCTGCCGCGCTGTCCAGCGGGCGGGTCGACGCGAGCGAGGTTTCCGGGCCGTCCTGGCAGGTTGCCATCGGCCGCGGCTTTACCGGGCCGGCCGGCGTGCTGCGGTCCTATGGCGAGGCAACGGATGCGCTGGACGTAGCGGGCCGGCTGTCCCTGGCCAGCCCGGTGGTGCACGCCGCTGACCTTCTGATGTACCGGGTCATCTTGCGTGACCGAACCGCGCTCGCCGACCTGGTGGGCACCGTGCTCGAGCCGCTGAGCGGAGCGCGGGACGGCGCCGGGCCGTTGCTGGAGACGCTGGACGCGTACTTCGCCAGCGGCCAGGTTGCGGCGCAGGCCGCCCGCAAGCTGTACCTGTCGGTGCGCGCGGTCACCTATCGGCTCGCCCGGGTCAGGGCGCTGACCGGCAAGAACCCCGCCGACCCAGCGGACGCGCTCGCTCTCCAGGTAGCGGTGATCGGGGCCCGGCTGCTGGACTGGCCGGCTACGCCGCTCGAATCCGGGTGACTCGCGCCGCAGCGGCCCGCTCCGGCTTGGCGGGCGTGCGGCGTGCGGCGCGCGGCTACCACGTCGGGCGCAGCCGGCCGGCCGGGGCCACGCTGGCCAGATCGTCGCGCAGGGTGCGCAGCCGATCCTCGCCCAGGGTCCGCGCCCAGGCCCCGATCGTCTCCGCGGCGGCCTGCTCGGCCGCGCGGGTGCAGGCCCGGCCGCGGTCGGTGAGGACTACGAGCCGGGCCCGGCCATCGCCGGGATGCGGCCGGCGCTCGACGTAGCCCTTGGCCGCGAGCTCGTCGACCAGTTGGCCGGCCGCCTGCCGCGTCATGCCCAGGTGGGCGGCCAGCTCGCTCACGGTCGCGCCCGACGGGGCCAGGCGGGCGAAGGCGAATCCGTGCGCGGGCCGCAAGTCGGCGAACCCGCGTGCCACCACCCCGTCGTGGATCCCGTCCACCAGGGCGTTGCCGGCCGCCAGGACCAGTGCGGTCAGTTGCTGGGCCTCGTCGTCTCGCATCCGAGCAGTTTGCCACGCTAAGCAAGCTACTTGACAAGATAGGCAAGCAGCTTGATTATATAGGCAGGCTACTTGCGCTCTTGCGCAGTGCGTGCGTACTTACTGTCTAGGAGGGATTCTCGTGCCCGTTGTCCGCGAAGCAGATGCCGTCATTCACGAATTGCACGGCTCGGTTTTTACCTCGTACGCCGCGCCCGCCAGCGGCAGCCGCGAACTCTGCGCCTGGCGTCTGGAGGTTCCGGGCCGGACCACCGGGGTCGCGCACACCGTCAGCCGGGAGGAGGTCCTGCTTGTCCTGAGCGGCACGCTGTCAGTGACGCTCGGCGTCGGCCCCGGCAGTGGCGGGACTGCCGATCGCCCGGCCGAAACGGCTGCCGAAAGGCCTGCCGAAACGCCTGCCGAGGCGTCCGCAGGGGATGCCATCGTGGTGCCTGCGGGCGCCGTTTTCAAGATCGACAACCACAGCGGCCAGCGGGCATCCGCCTGGGTGACCACCAGCGTGGGGCTGGAGGCCATGCTCGCCGACGGCTCGTCGATAAGCCCGCCATGGGTCCGGTAGGTCGCGACCCGACGACCTGCGGGAGCCGAGTGCCCGCCTGGTGGCCCCTTCTCCCCCAGTGGCCCCAGCAGCAGGGGACAAGAAAAGACCGTGAAGCCTTTTGGGGGTTGGGACCCCCAAAAGGCTTCACGCTGACGGCGGGCGGGGTTCGCCCCCGGCTCCGGCCCGGCCGGTCTCTTCATCGCGGGCTGCTGCCCGCATCACGCCACGGCCTAGCCCTTCGTGAAGGACTTCAGCACCTCGACGGTGCTCGGGGCCCCGGCGGTGCTGGTCTTGCTCAGCAGTTCGCTCTTGACCGGGCCGACGCCGTTCGCGACCCACGTCTCGACCGCGAGGCTGACCGCCACGCCGTCAACCTTCTCGCTGACCGTCTCGTCGATGACCTGGGCCTGGTAGGTGCCGGCCGGCACCGTAACGCGCTGCGTCCCCTTGCCCCGGACGGTTACATGAGCCGTCTCGTGGGTGACCTGACCCGCGACGGTCAGCTCGAAGGTGAGCGTGGACGTGTGCGTCTGCCCGGACGAGAGGTCGGCCGCCGACGGCCAGACGATGCTGCCGGACGTGATCTTAATCGCCGTGCTTCCGACCTGGGTGAACGGGACCGATATCGACCCGTCCGAGTGGAATATGTAGGTGAGGTGAGTCTCGTTACCCCCGCCGACGATTCCCATCGTGACGCGCTGGCCGCCGGCGACCGGCGTGACCTCGGTTATCTTGTTGGTGATCGTGCCGTGGCCGAGGCCCGACAGGCTGGTCTGGTAGACCCAGGTGTTACCGACCCCGACCGGGAAGTAAGTGGTCCCGCCGTTACTGGAGGTCTGGCCGGCTCCGCCGGAACCGGCCGAGCTGCTCGATGAGGCAGCCGAGCTGCTGCCCGCGGCCGGGGAGCTGGCCGTTCCCGAGGCGCTCGTGGAGCTCTTGCACCCGGCCAGGGCCAGCCCGGTCGCGGCGAGGAGGGCCGCCGCGCTGGCGGCCTTGCGTGCGGTGACGTGTTGCGTCATGTCCTGTCCTTGATTCTCAGTGGTAACGAATGCGGCTTATGGCGGCGGGGCGGTCAGCACCGGGCTGAGCAGGGACTGCAGCCACACCGGCCCCGGCCCGGACAGGGCCGCGAAATGGTGGGCCTCCGGCGCGAAATAGCGGTTCGCGATGCCAGGTACCCGCATGAGCTGAAAGGCGACTGAGGCAGCGAACATGCCGACGTGACCGGGCTGAGTCCGCAGGGACTCTCCAGCCGCGAGCTCCAACCTGACGACCTCCCCGGCGAACTCGATCCAGGCGCGGCCCTCGCCGCTGATGCGCTGGAGCCGGAAGCCCTCAGCCGCATACATACCGGCCGAGAAGGGCTGCCGAAAACCGGGCCCGACCCGGATACCAGGGGTGCCGACGACGAATCCGTGCTGGTGCACCAGGTACTCGGCGGCTGGGCTGACGTCGACCCCCAGGATGCTTCCAGGCAGCTTACAGGCAAAGGCAATGGTCCCGGCTGCCTCTTTGGCCGTAAATGTGCTGAGCAGCAGGGCAGCATCGGCGTCGCCATCGACCGCGCTGCGCTGGCCTGCCGACATCTCGATGGAGTCGGTCATCCAGCAGAACTCGCCGGCCTTGGCCACGATGCTCTCGCCAGGGTTGAGCGAGACGGACAGCACCGGGACATTCGTGCCGACAAGCCGATCTTCCACGACGTCTCCTTCCGTGCCGAGGGGGGATGGGCTGGCCGATGGCCGCCGCAAGGGCTATCCCGCATGTGTACGCCGCCGACGCCTGCCGGCGAATCCTGGCAACCATGTATCCGCTTGCCGGGCCCGGGACGGGACGCGGCGCGCCATCGCAGACTCCGGGTGACTGCGACCAGGAACGGGGTGACTGGCCGCCGCCGGAGTTATAACACCAACCGGCGCCGCACCCCCGGACCCCGCCGGTGACCCCGCCGGTGACCCCGCCGGTGACCCTGGCTGCCCGGCCGAACAGGGTCGTGAGCCGGACGGATTACCTAGGCTGACGGGCTGGCCAGCCCGTGGGCCATGGCGTAGCGCGCCGCCTCCACCCGGCCGCCTACGCCGAGCTTGCGGTAGACGGTCGCCAGATGACGCTCGACGGTCGCCGGGCTGAGGAAGAGCTCGGCGGCGATCTGCTTGTTGCTGAGCCCGGCGGCGAGCAGTCGCAGCACCTCAGCCTGCCGGGTGGTCAGGCCATCGGGCAGCGCGGCGGTAGTCGCCTCGCCGATATCAGCGAGCGCGGCCCGCGCCTGCGCTTGCCGCTGCGGGTTGCCGATCTCCTGCGCTAGCGCTTCGGCCGCACGCAGGTGGCCCACCGCCTCGTCCCGCCGGCCTAGCTGCCGCATGGCACGCCCGCGGCCGATCATGGCCTCGATCGCGTCATGCGGATGGCCGGCTTGCCGATGGGCGGCGATGGCGACCTCGTAGTGCGCGGCGGCCTGCGCCCACTCCCGCCGCTGCGCCGCCAGGTTCCCCTGGTTGCAGCGCAGGGTTCCGATGAGCTGCGGGTTGCTCACCGCAACGGCCAGCTCAGCGGCCTCGTCGAGAGCTCGGCTGGCGGCTTCTCGCTGGCCGGTCCGGATGAAGACGTCGGCCAGGTTGGCCAGCCCGATGGCGATGGACTGCTGCTGGCCAAGCTGCCGCTTGATGACGAGGGTCTGCTCGAAAAGCTCACGCGCCCGGGTCAGGTCGCCATCGTCCACCGCCAGCAGCGCCATGTTGTTCATCGCGACGGAAACGCCGCGCCGGTCGCCCAGCGCGGCCCGCAGGTCGGCGGCCGTCTGGAAACTGCGCCGGGCGGCGGCCCGCTCACCGAGGTACCGCTGCGCCGACCCGAGCACGGTCGCCGCGAGCGCCATGCGCTCGGCGAGATCGAGCCGCTCGAAAATGCCCAGCGCCACCTCGGCCTGGCGGACGGCCCCGGCATAGTCGCCGTTCTCGGCCGCCAGCACGGCCGCCGAGCACAGCGCTCGTCCGGTCAGCTCATCGCGCCGGCCACCGGCGCCGGACAGGAACCGGCCCAGCCAGGCCCGGCCGACCGCTAGCCGCCCGCTCGCCAGCCACCAGCGCCACAGGGCCGCGGCCATGTCCAGGCCGGAGTCGAGCTCGGCGGCCTCGTCGGCCCATTCCAGCGCCACCGTAAGGTCAGCCGCCGCGGCATCGAGCCGGGTGGTCCACTGGGCGGCGGCCGGCCCGGCCAGCCCCGGCTCGCTCTCGTGGGCCATCGCGGCGAAGTGCTGGGCGTGTCGGCGGCGGACCAGCGCCGCGCCGCCTGACTCCTCCAGCCGGGCCGCCGCGAACGTGCGCATCGTCTCCAGCATGGCAAAACGGTTGTGCTCGCCGCCCCGCGTGACCATCAGCCAGGATGAGTCCACCAGCCCGCGCATCGCCCCGGCCAGCCCTGGCCCGCCGCTGACGTCGTCGCTGACGGCCGCGGCGTCGGCCATGGCGAACGCCCCGGCGAACACGCTCAGGACCGGCAGCAGTCGCTGTTCGTCGGAGCCGAGCAGGTCGTGACTCGCGCGGACGACATCCACCAGCTTGCGGCCCCGCGGGTGGTCGGCGCTGGCCTCATGGTCGAGCAGGACGGCCCGCTGCTGCAGGATCTCGGGAACCGACAGGGTGCCGACCCAGCCCGCGATGAGCTCGATCGCCAGCGGCAGGCCATCCAGCCTGCGGCACAGCTCGGCGATGGCATGCGGTGCGACATCGGCGCCGCTGAAGCCCGGCAGCCGTTCCTGAGCCCGGGCGATGAACAGTTGTACCGCGTCCGAGGCAGCGATGTCCGACACCCCGGCGGCGGCCGACGGGCAGTCCAGGGGCGGTACCGTCCAGCACACCTCGCCGGGAACTCCCAGCAGGATCCGGCTGGTCACGACGATCCGCAGCTCTTGCGCCGCGGCTAGCAGGGCGGCGGCGAGCCGGGCCACCTCCTCGCGCAGGTGCTCCGCGCCGTCCAGGACCAGCAGCCGGGGCGCGCCGGCCAGCACGGCTCCCACCGATTCCTCCAGCGGGATCCGCGGCTGGTCGTGTACCCGCAGGCATGACGCTACGGCGGAGACCAGTGACTGCGGCTGGCGGACGGGCTCCAGCGGGACGAACGCGACGTCGGCGGCCGGATCCTCGCGCCGGATGGCCTCGATGGCCAGCCGCGTCTTGCCCGCGCCGCCGGGCCCGATGAGGCTGATCAGCCGGGCCGAGCGCAGCAGCTGTGACAGCTCGGCTAGCTCGCGTTCCCGTCCGACGAACCTCGTCTGCGTCGCCGGCAGGGCACCGTGGTCACCGTGGTGCTGGCTCTCGGCGGCGACCCGGGCCTCGAAGTCGGCGAGCGCGCTCAGGGCGCTCGCCGACATCTTGGTGCGCCCGGATTCCCATCGGTTGACCGTGGCAAAAGACACGCCGAGCTGGCGCGCGAGCTGCTCCTGGCTCAGCCGCAACGTCGCGCGCAGCCAGCGAAGGCGAGCAGCGGGCGAGTCGGCCCCTGGGTCGGCAGGCGACTCGCCACTCACCAGGAAAGACTACGGCGTCAGCTGGACCGCCATGTCCTAATTACCCGGTGTCGCCGCCCACTCTGGGGGCATGGCGAGCCACTGCACGAGCTGCGTTACGAGGTTTCTGTTATCTGGCCCCCGCCGCCGCAGTCTCCGATATGCAAGGAAGTGGACTTTTCGGTGCGCAAGCGCGAGGGCCAGCGGCGGCCGTGGCGTGATCTGGCGAAGATGAGGTGCGATGCGAGCGATAAGACGCGGCGGCCCCGACGTGAAGCTGGTCATCGCCGCCCAGCGTGGCGACCGGACGGCTCTGGAAAACCTGCTCGCCCAGTACCTCCCGCTGCTCTATAACATCGTCGGCCGGGCCATGAACGGCCACGCCGACGCCGACGACGTCGTCCAGGAGACGATGCTGCGTGCCGTGCGCAACATCGGGGACCTGCGCGACCCCGCCGCCTTCCGGTCCTGGCTGGTGGCGGTCGCCATCCGGCAGGTCCGGGACTATGTCGCCGCCCGTCAGCCGCAGATAACGCGCGACCCGGCGGCCGAGGTAGCCGATCCCGGCGCCGACTTCGTGGACGTGACCATCCTGCGGCTCGGCTTGTCGGGCCAGCGCCGGGAGACGGCGGAGGCCACCCGCTGGCTCGATCACGAGGATCGTGAGGTGCTGGCGCTGTGGTGGCAGGAGGCCGCGGGCACGCTGGACCGCAGCGCCGTCGCGTCCGGGCTCGGCATGACCCCCGCCCACACGGCGGTGCGCATCGGCCGGATGAAGGACCGGCTTACCACCGCCCGGCTGGTGGTCCGCGCGCTGCGGGCCCGGCCGCCGTGTGACGGACTGGCCGAGGCGATCACGGACTGGGATTACGCACCCAGCCCGCTGTGGCGCAAGCGGGTCGCCCGGCACGTCCGCGACTGTCAGCGATGCCGCGGCCACCTGGCGGACATGGTGCCGGCCGAGCAGTTGCTGAACGGCCTGCCGCTGCTCCCGGCACCACTGCTGGCGATCCCGGCTGCCGCCGCGGCGGGCCGCCACCTAGCGCACGGCCACCCGAGCCCGCGGGGCCATCGGGCCGCGGGTCATCAGGCGCCGGGCCAGCAGGCGCCGGGCCAGCACGGCCTGCACCAGCATGTGTCCCTGCTGCGCCACCTGCGCCACCTGCGCCACCTGCGCCACCTGCGGCTGCTGCCCAAGACGACCGCCTATCTCCAGCCTAAGATCGTGGTGGCGGCGGTCGCGGCCACCGGCTGCGTGGCCGCCGGCGCGGTTGTCGTTGCGCGGGTCCATTCCGGCCCGCCCAGGACTCCTCCCGCGCACACCCTTGCCGTCCAGCCCTCGGTCGCGGCCGTCACCCCGGCTACGCATTCGCCCCCGCCGGTCCGGCGGCCCTCGCCCAGGCCCAGCGCAACGCCGGCCACAGTCACCAGCACTCTCAAGGGAGTAGGCGCCTGGACTTTCCCCGGAGTGACTCAGGCCCTCGCGGAGTCGGGATCCTCGTGGTACTACACCTGGTCCGCGAGCCATTCGGGCATTGTCAGCCCGCCTGGAGTGAATTTCGTGCCGATGATCTGGGGGCGCAGCAATGTCACCACCGCCACGCTCGACCAGGCGAAGAGCGAGAGCAACATCCTGCTGGGCTTCAATGAGCCGGACCTGAGCAGTCAGGCCAACATGACCGTGGCGCAGGCGCTGAGCCTGTGGCCGAAGCTCATGGCCACCGGCATGGAACTGGGCAGCCCCGCCGTGGCGGACAACGCCGCGACTCCCGGCAGCTGGCTGGACCAGTTCATGCGCGGCGCCGCCGCCCGCGAGTACCGGGTCAACTTCATCACCGTGCACTGGTACGGAGCGAACTTCGCGACCAGCGCGGCCGTCGGCGAGCTGAAGAGCTACCTGCAGGCCATCTACCAGCGCTACCACCTGCCGATCTGGATCACCGAGCTTGGCCTGATCAGCTACGGCGCCTCGACCACGTACCCGACCGACGGCCAGCAGGCCGCCTTCGTGACGGCCGCCGCCTCGATGCTGGCAAGCTTGGGATACGTGCAGCGCTACGCCTGGTTCGCCCTTCCGGTGTCGTCCGGCGACGGCAACCTGGGCCTGTTCTCCGGCGGCCCCGTCGTCACGGCGGTCGGCCGCGCCTTCGAGGCAGTCGGCGCCAGGAGCGGCTGAGGCCCTGGCGCGGGGGCGTCAGGCGTCGCCCCGAATCCGGGCGTGCAGGTGCATGTCGTGCCAGCCGTCGGAGTGCAGGTAGGCGCTCCGCCTGGTTCCCTCGTAGGCGTACCCGGCTTTCTCCGCTACCCGGCAGGAAGCGGGGTTCGCGACGGAGTGGTGGAGGTCGAGCCGATGCAGGCCCAGGTCCTCCAGCGCCCACTCGCTGAGGGCGACCGTCGCCCGGACGGCCGCCCCACGACCGCGGGCGGCTGGCGTGACCCAGTAGGCGATCTCGGCGCAGCCCTCGTCCAGGTCGATGACGCGCAGGGCGATCCTGCCGAGGACTTCCGGGCCGGTGATGGCCCAGTGGGCGGCGGTGTTCGTCCGCCATCCCTGGTTATACCGGGTGATCAGCTCCACGGCCTCCTGCCGGGACTCGACAGTGCGCGCGTGCCAGTGCTGGATCGCCGGATCGGCGAACGCGGTCAGCAGCACGCCGGCGTCAGCTTCCGCCCACGGCCGCAGGAGCAGATCACAGGCCGGCAATACGGGCTGCTCGGCCCGGCCGAGTGAGCCGGCGGGCACGACCGCAGCGGTGAGACGTGGCATGCCGACATTCGACCACAGGAGTGCTCGATCTCCCGAGGGTGGCATCGGATGTGCCATCCGGGACGCCGCAGTGGATCTGGGGGCGGTGGCCTAGCGGGGCAGGATGGCGGGGTTGAGCGTCCCGGCCGGGTCGAAGGCCGACCGGATCCTGGCGAAAAGATCCCGCTCCGCGCGGGACCGGGCCAGCTCCAGCCACGGGCCCTTGAGGACGCCGATGCCGTGCTCGGCCGAGATGGAGCCGCCGAGCGATGTGACCAGGCGCAGGACGGCGTCCTCATGGCGGCCGTCGGCCGGAGCCGCCGGGACGATGTTGACGTGCACGTTGCCGTCCGCGACGTGACCATAGGTGATGACGCTCGCGGCGGGGTCGGCCGCCGCGGTGGCGGCGGCCACCGTGCTCGCCAGCCGCACCCACTGGTCGGCGGGCACCGACACGTCCAGCTTGATCGGAACGCCCAGGAACCCCGCCGCCTCCGGGTGGCGTTCCCGATAGGCCCACAGCCGCGCACGGTCGGCCGGGGCCTGGCCGACGGCGGCGGGCAGGTCGCCAATGAGGTCGCCGAGGTCGTCGAGCGCGCCCGGCCCGGCGGCCTCGAGCAGCAGGTACGCCGGCGGCTCCGGATCGGATGATGCGTGATCAGGCACGGGCTGATCAGGCACGGGCTGATCAGGCACGGGCTGATCGAACACGGGCGGCCGCAGGCCGGCGCGGGCGACGAGAATGTCCAGGCCGGCGCGGGTGAAGAACTCGGCCGACAGCAGGCCGGGCACCGCGGTGAGGGCCCGCCGCGCCAGATCGTGCACCTCCGCCAGACCGCCCGGGGCGATGAGAGCGGTAACGAGATCCCGTGGCCGCGGCACCAGCTGGAGCCGCACCCGGGTGATAACCGCCAGCGTGCCCTCCGAGCCGGCCAGCAGCGACGGGTAGTCGTAGCCGGTGTTGTCCTTGACCAGGCCCGACAGGTGAGACACGACGGTCCCGTCCGAGAGGACCGCCTCGACCCCGCGCAGCTGGGACCGCATCGGCCCGTAACGGAGCACCCGCAGGCCGCCGGCGTTCGTCGCGACCGCGCCGCCCACGGTCGCGCTGTCCCGGCTGGCGATCAGGACGCCCAGGTCCAGATCCGGGTGGGCATCGGAGACCCGCGCCAGCGTCACGCCCGCGCCGGCGGTGACCTGGCGGGTGTCCGGGTCGGGCTCGCTCAGGTCCGCTAGCCGGGTCAGGCTCAGGACGACCTCGCCGTGCAGCGGGACGCCGCCGCCGACCAGGCCGGTGTTGCCCCCTTGCGGCACGACCGCCAGCCCGGCCTCCGTGCACAACGTCAGCACCGCCGCGACCTGCTCGGTGTCGCGCGGCCGGATGACCGCCGGCGTGTGGCCCTGGAACCGGCCGGTCCAGTCGACGGCGAAGCCGGCGGTCGCCTCGCCGGTCAGGACATGCTGCTGGCCGACGACATCGGCCAGGGAGCCCAACGTTACGGGCGAAAGATCGGTCGTCACGGTCAGGCCGCGCCCGCTTTCATCGCGGCCGTCAGCCGGTCCCGCAGGCCCGCATCGCGCGGGCGAAGGCCTCGCCGCGGTCGCGGTAGTCCCGGAACGCCCCGAAGCTCGGCGCGGCCGGCGAGAGCAGCACGATCCCGTCCGGTCGCGCCCAGTCGAAGCCGGCCCGGACGGCCGCGTCGAGGTCCCCGCAGGGCACGGCCTCCAGGTTGCCGTCGCCGCTGGCCTCGATGGCGGCCTGGATGCGCGGCCCGCTGTCGGGCAGGGTCAGGACCAGCGTCGGGGCTGCCCGGCCGGCCAGCCCGGTCGCGAGCGGAACGTAGTCGATGCCCCGGTCGTGACCGCCGGCGATCAGGGCCACCCGGCGGCCGGGGAAGGCGTCCACGGCCGCGAGGGTCGGCAGCACGTTGGTGGACAGGCTGTCGTCGACGAACGTGACCCCGCCGACCGTGCCGATGGGCTGCAGCCGGTGGCTGAGGTGCTCGAAGCCCGCCGCCGCGTCGCGCAGCGCCGTGTCATCGCCGGCCTGCGGAACGCCGAGGGCGGCCAGGCAGGCGCGGGCGATGAGCGCGTTGCGCCGGTTATGCGTGCCCAGCAGGCGCAGTGGCGCCATCCAGCCCGCATCGGGGTCATCGGCGGCGTGCACCCAGCGGACTCGCGGACCGAGCAGCGGCTCCCGCTCCCGGAGCAGGTCGCTGTCCCCGTTGGCGATGGTCAGGTCCGCCCCCGGCTGCGAGCAGGCCGACAGCTTGTCTTGGTAGTACGCCTCGACGCCGCCGTGCCAGTCCAGGTGGTCGGGGTGCAGGGACGTGACGGCCACGACCGGCGGCGAGCAGGCCAGGTCGGTGGCCTGGTAACTGGAGGTCTCGATGACCCAGTAGTCGTAGGCCACGCCGTCCAGCGCGGGATCCCAGGGCGGCGCGCCGATGTTGCCGCCCGTCAGGCAGGAGTAACCCAGCCGGGTCAGCAGGTGCCCGGCAATCGCCGTCGTGCTGCTCTTGCCCTTCGTGCCGGTGATACACAGCACGCGATCGGTGTCGGCTTCCTGCATCCAGAGCCCGAGGCCGCCGGCGACCGGGATGCCGCGTTCTTCCAGTTGCCGCAGATCGGGCCGGTAGCGGCTGATGCCCGGCGACTTCACCACCACGTCGCAGTGGGTCAGGGCCGCCAGGCCGCTGTCGGAGGTGGCGAACACCGGCAGCCCGTCCACGTCGCCGGGCGGCGGCCGGTCGTCGACGAGCACCGGCTCCACGCCCAGGGTGCGCAGCCGGGCCAGGTTCGCGGCACCCTCGACGCCCAGGCCCCAGACGCCGACGCGCGCGCCGCGCAGCTCAGACCAGGAGATCTTGGGGCGCATAACTGTCCGGGATGAAGTGTTCGCCGACTGGCCGGAGCAGCTGCGCGGCCGCCGGGAGATCGGGCATCCCCGCTACCTCGGCGGCAAGTCGCTGCAGCAGGCCGGTGCCCGCGCGGTCCGGCCGTCGGGCCGCGAGCAGGGCGGCGGCGCGGCATTCCCCGATCTCACCCACGCACTCGAACGGCTTGCTGTCCGGCAGGGTCCCGAGCAGCGCCCGGAACTTGCCGGCCAGCGTGTCGTCGGCTAGTGGCTCGTGGCCGCCGAAGATGCGGGTCAGGTCGGCCGCGGTCAGGAAGGGCGCCAGGATCAGGTCGATGAAGCAGCACTTGTCGCAGCGGCCGCACCAGTGGTCCAGCCGGAGCGCCGGGTCCAGGTGGAACGCGTGGTTGCAGCTGCGGAACGTGTCGTGGTACTGGGTCAGCTCGGCGAACCGCTGGGCCACCCACAGTTCGGTGAACGGTCGGAGCGCGGAGAAGTAAATGAGCCGTTCGCCCAGCGTCGCCGCCAGCACCGAGCGGAACGCGGCCTCGAAGGTCGCGCTCTTGGAGTACTGGTGATTGACCGGCCTGCCGTCCACCTCCAGCGTCGGGATGGAGGCTGACCATTCGTTAGACATCACCACGGCGTCGCGACCATCGAGCGCGGCCGCCATGACGGCGATCGCCGACAGGATCCCGGTCACCGGGACGTGGCCGTTCAGGAAGCCGAGTTCTCGCGACCGCAGGAGTTGCGGGTCGATCTCGCGACCGGCGCGCACGATCGGAAGTCCGGTCACGGCCGCCGGCGCCTCGATGGCGTCGAACCGGTCGCCTGGCCTGCTCATGATGAAAAGCGCCGCGTCGGCGAGGTGGCGGACGTGCTCCACTGTGACGATCGAGTCGATGCCCCCGCCGAACGGCACCAGCGGCCGGGTCGGTGCGACGGTGCGCCAGTCCCTGGTGGCGGGCTGGGCCGATGCGCTGGGCCGCTCGGGACCATCGATGTGCAGCCCGGACAGGTCCAGGTTGTTCCGGTAGGCGAACTCGCCGAGCCCGTCCAGATAGAACGCCCGCAGGAAGCGTCGCTCGGAGTCGCTGACGGCCGTCTGGCCTAGGTCGATGACCGGAGGAGCGGCGGTCTTGTAGTAAGAGACGCCGGCGAGCAGGAACACCAGGCGAGCGGCCTCCGCTACCGCGGGATCATCCCACCGGCCGTCGGTAGCGAAGGTGACTCTTTCCTCGAACTGGCGGTCGCCGAGCGAGTACTGGCACGACAGCAGGCCCCGACCCGGATCCAGGCGGTAGGACTCGTAACGGAACGGCGGCGCGGTGGTCAAGCGCTCTCCCCGTGTTGGAGACGACTGTGCGTGAGCCGGGCGACCAGCGCAAACCGGCCGCAGGGCCGCGCGGTCCGGTCGCTGAAGAACATTCCGGCGGAGCTGGTGCTGGGGCCGGTCGGGATCGCAGCCAGCTGGATCTGGCGAGCCGGGACCCCGGCCTCGATCAGGCTGCGGCGGTTGGCTTCCCACAGGTCGAGCAGCCATCGCCCGGAACCATCCGGGCGCAGCAGGCCGGCCGTTTCGCCGCTGAAGGCCCGGCTGACCTGCTCGGCGACCTCGTCGCCCACCTGATAGCGGTCGGGCGCGATCGCCGGGCCGATTGCGGCCAGCACGTCCTGCGGACGGGCGCCCAGGGTGGCCATCGCGGCCATCGCGGTCGCTGTGACGCGTCCGACGGTGCCGCGCCAGCCGGCGTGCACGCAGGCCAGTACCCGCGCGGCCGGGTCGAGCAGGACGACGGGCACACAGTCGCCTACCAGGATGGCCAGGACGGTGCCGGGATCCTGGGTGACCAGGGCGTCGGTGTCGGGGATGGCATCGTCGAGGCCGACGGTGCCCCGGCCACGGTCGCGGGCCGAGACGACCTGCGCCCGCGCGCCATGCACCTGACGGGCGAACACGAAGTCACCGAAGTCGGCGCCGAGCGCGGCGGCCACCCGGCGCCTGTTCTCCAGGACTGCGCCCGGCTCATCGCCGACACTCAGGCTCAGGTTCAGCGACGCGTAGGGACCCGACGACACGCCGCCCTGCCTGGTGGTCACCACGACCTGGGCGTCGAGCCCATCCAGCGACGGCCACGCCAGGAACTCCAGGTCCCCCTGCTGACGGACCTCGCAGGTGGTCGCGGCCGGTGCGGTCATGCCCTGGATCCTAGCCGCCGCCGCCCCCGCCGCCTGCCAACCCGGCGCGGCCGGGTGCTGCTGCAGGGTGGCGCGGGCGGCGCGGGTGCTAATAGTAGGCATTGTGACGACACGAGTGTGGCAGCGCTATGGGCAGCTGCGGATCTACGTGCTGGCCGCCGAGTTAGAGGTGGGGCTGGAGCGACCCACGCTCGCCCGCCGCTCTGCGCAGGTGGCTGCGCAAGCAGCCGTCCGTACTGAGCCCCGGCCAGGTCGAGCAGGTCTATCAGGCCGCGCGTAAGCCGGCTAGCTGGCAAGCTCGCCAGCCGCGGGCAAGGTGACCGGGCACGGGGCGACCGGGCATCAGGCGGCTGGGCATCAGGCGGCTGGCGGCCGCTGCCTCAGGGCCAGGCCGGGCCGGGGGCTGGGCTAGGAGGCGCGGCCGGGGTGGCGCCAGCGGGCGGCGCGGCGGTCGGCGAGGATCTGGTGCACGACGTTGCGGCCCGGGATGCCGGTCACGCCGCCGCCGCCGTGGGTGGCGGAGCCCGCCTGGTACAGGCCGCGGACGGGGGTGCGCAGGTCGGCGTAGCCGGCCGCCGGCCGGGCGTGGAACATCTGGCCGAGGCTCAGCTCGCCGTGGAAGATGTTGCCGCCGACCAGGCCGTACTCCTGCTGCATCTGGTGCGGGCCGATCACCTGCCGGTGCAGCACCGAGCTGGTGAAGCCGGGCGCCACCGCCTCCATCCGGCCGATGACGGCGTCGGCGTAGGCGGCCAGCGCGTCCTCGTCGGGATCGTCGGCGAAGGTGTGCGGCACCCACTGGGTGAACATGGACATGACGTGCTGGCCCGGCGGCGCCAGCGAGTCGTCGAAGACGCTGGGGATGCAGATGTCGGCGAACGGCGCCGCCGAGGGACGTCCGGCGACCGCTTCCTGGTAGGCGTTCTCGACGTCGTCGAGGCTCTCGGCCAGCACGATCGTCCCGCCGTGCACCTGCGGGTCGAAGTCCGGGTGACTGGCGAACACCGGCAGCCGGTCGAGCGCGAGGTTGATCTTCACGGTCCCGGACCGGGTCTGCCAGCTCCGGATGTCGGCCACGAAGTCGGCGGGCAGGTCGGCGGGGTCGACCAGCCGCAGGAACGAGATCTGCGGGTGCGCGGTGGTGATCACGATCGGGGCATCCACCTCCTCGCCGCTGGCCAGCGTGACGCCGGTCACCCGGCCGCCGCTGGTCCGGATCCGGGCGACCTCCGCGCCCGTCCGCACCTCCGCGCCGAACGACCGGGCGGCTGCGGCCAGCGCGCTGGTGACGCCGCCCATGCCGCCGCGCGGGAAGCCCCACGCCCCCGCCTGCCCGCCGGTATCGCCGATGTGATGGTGCAGCATCACGTAGGCGGTCCCGGCCGACCGCGGCCCGGCCCAGGTGCCGATCACGCCGGAAACCGACAGCAGGCCGCGCATGGCGTCGCTCTCGAAGTACCGTTCCACCAGGTCGGCGATGCTGCCGGTGAGCATCCGGGTGACATCGACGGCGCTCCGGGTGTCGAGCTTGCGCAGGTGCCGCAGCAGCAGGCCCTGCCGCCACAGGTCCTGCGGGCGCCGCGATCCCAGCCGCGGCGGGATCTCCTCGAGCAGCGGGCCCAGGATCGCGCCGAGGCCGGCCAGGCGCGCCTCGTAATCCTCGTACGCGGCGGCGTCCCGGCCGGAGAACTTCCCGATCTCCTGGCGGCGCTGTGCCTGGTCGTCGGGCAGCCGCAGGTAGCCGCCCTCGGCGCGCGGCGCGAAGTACGGGCCCTGCGGGAAGACGTGGTAGCCGTGCCGGGCCAGTTGCAGGTCGCGGACCAGGTCCGGCGGCAGCAGCGAGACCACGTACGACAGCGACGTCACGGTGAAGTCGGGCCCGAACGGCCGCTCGCTGACCGCCGCGCCGCCGACCACGTCGCGCCGTTCGCAGACCAGCGTGCGCAGCCCGCTCCGGGCCAGGTAGGCGGCCGCGACCAGCCCGTTATGCCCCCCGCCGACTACGATCACGTCCCGGCTTGCCGTCATGAGCAGTTCATCCTTTCCCGTCCCCGGCCGCGAGGGCCAGGATCGCCGCCGGGTCAGCGTTTCCGCCGCTCACCACGATGGCGACCGGGCCGTCGGCCCGCGCCAGCTTGCCTGCCAGTGCCGCGGCCACGCCGACCGCGCCGCCGCCCTCCGCGACGACCCGGTGCACGCGGAGAATGAACAGCATGGCGGCGGCGATGTCGTCCTCGGTCACCAGCACATGCTCGTCGACGAACGCCCGGACGGCATCCAGCGACCACCGGTTGTCCAGGCCGATGCCGCCGCCCAGCACCTCCGCCAGGGTGCGGCGATAGGGAACGTCGACCGGATAGCCGGCCCGCACGCTGGCCACCATCGCGGCGGCATTCTGCGCGGAGGCGCCGATCACAGTGACCCACGGCCGGAGCCCTTTCAGGGCGGTGCCCAGGCCGCCGATGAGGCCGCCGCCGGACACCGCGGCGACGACGGCGGTGAGCTCGGGTACCTGCTCGATGAGCTCCAGGGCGATCGTGCCCTGCCCGGCGATCACGTCCGGGTCGTCGAACGCGTGTACGTAGGTGAGCCCGCGCTCGCGCTCCAGCCGCCGGGACACCGCTTCGGCGTCGTCGTAGGTCGCGCCGCCGACGATCGCCTCGGCGCCGTTATCGCGGATCGCGCGCAGCTTGACCGGGTCGACCGTCTCCGGCACGCAGACCGTGGCCGGAATGCCGAGCAGCCGGGCGACGTAGGCGACGGACGCGCCGTGGTTCCCGCCGGAGCTGGTGATCACGCCGCGGGCGCGCTGGGCTTGAGGCAGGGCCAGCATCTTGCTGGCCGCGCCGCGGACCTTGAACGAGCCCGGCGGCTGCAGGCACTCCAGCTTCAGCCAGACCGGCACGCCGATCAGGTCGGACAGCCGCGGTGAGCGGATGACCGGGCTCGGGTCCACCAGCCCGGCGATCCGGTGCCTGGCTCGCGCCACATCGGCCACGGTGACGGGGACAGGGACCGGGACAGGGACAGGGACGGGGTCGGGGACGGGCGCGCTGCTCACTGGCTCCTCCTCGCACACCGTGGCCCGCAGGTCCCTGGCATGCCGCAGGCGGCTAGCAGCTAGGTTATGCCCGAGTCGATGGCGTCGCCGATGCGGTGGACGCGAAGGGCGTTGGTCTTGCCGGCCGCTCCCGGCGGGCTGCCCGCGACTATGACCACCTTGTCGCCCTTCTCGCAGCGCCCGATGTCGAGCAGGGCAGTCTCCACCTGCCTGACCATGTCATCGGTGTGCCGCGCCGGCGGCACGATGAAGGTCTCCACACCCCAGGTAAGCGCCAGCTGGCTCCGGGTCGCGGGTTCTGGCGTGAAGGCCAGGAGCGGGATCGGCGACCGGTACCTGGCCAGTCGCCGCGCCGTCTCGCCCGACGTAGTGAACGCGACCAGCGCCGTCGCGTTCACGATCGCGCCGACCTCGGCGGCCGCGCGTGCGATGGCACCCCCCGTGGTCGTGGGCACGCGGCTCAGTGAGGGGTCGGCATGCAGGCATTCGCGTTCCGCGGCCACGATAATCCGCGCCATCGTGGCCACCGTCTCGACCGGGTAGGCGCCAACGCCGGTCTCCGCCGACAGCATCAGGGCATCGGCGCCGTCGAGCACGGCATTGGCCACATCCGACGCCTCGGCCCTGGTCGGCCTGGGCGCGGAGATCATCGATTCGAGCATCTGCGTCGCCACTATGACGGGCTTTGCCTTGTCCTTGGCCAGATCGATCATGTGCTTCTGGACCATCGGCACCCGCTCGAGCGGTAGTTCCACCCCCAGGTCGCCGCGGGCCACCATGAGCCCGTCAAAGGCCTCGAGCACCTCGGGCAGCGCGTCGACCGCCTGCGGTCTCTCGATCTTGGCGATGAGCGGCAGCGAGGCGCCGAGCTCGCTCATGATCGCGCGCACCGGCGCGGCGTCGCCGGGCCCTTGCACGAAGGAGAGGGCGATCATGTCCGCTCGCAGGTCCAGCGCCCAGCGCAGATCCTGTTCGTCCTTGGGGCCGAGCGCTGGAACGTTGAGCGTGACGCCGGGCACGTTGAGGCCCTTATGGTCGGACACCACGCCGCCCACCAGGACGCGGGTCCGGACGCGGTCACCTCGCGTGCTCACCACCTCGAGCACGACGCGGCCGTCGTCGACGAGTATCTGGTCGCCAGCCCGGACGTCGGCCGCCAGGCCGGCATACGTGGTAGCCGCCTGCGCGGAGTCTCCCGGAACGTCCGCACCGGTGATGGTGAACTCGCGGCCCGCCACCAGCAGGACCGGCCCCGATGCGAAGCGGCCGAGGCGGATCCTGGGTCCCTGCAGATCGACGAGGACCCCGACGCTGCGGCCGGCCTCGTCAGACGCGGCGCGTACGGCCTGGTAGGCCCGCAGATGGTCGGCTCGCGTGCCATGACTCATATTCAGCCGGGCCACGTCGAGACCGGCCGCCACCAGTTCGGCGACCTGTTTCCGGCTGGAGGAGGCTGGCCCGAGTGTGCAGACAATCTTGGCCCGGCGGCTCATGATCCCCGTCCTCCAGCCGAAAGCGGCGTATACGACTGAGGCTACGGCTCATCAGGAGTTAACGGGACCGCGTCGCATAGGTTCACAAAGTGTCAATGCGGAGTTCGTCGATGCCTGATCTGTCACTGTTCCCGCCGTCGGCCGTCATAGACGGCGACGATCTGCGGGTCGGCGGCGTTCTGCTCCGGGACCTGGCCCGCGAGTTCGGGACGCCGGCCTACGTGCTCGACGAGGAGGGCTTGCGCGGCCGGGCGCGCCAGTACCTGAGCGCGTTCGCGAGCCGGCATCCGCGCAGCCGGGTGTGCTTCGCGGTGAAGGCATTTCCGTCCGCGTCGGTCGTCAGGATCCTCGTCGAGGAGGGCCTGGGCTGCGACGTCGTCGGCGCCGGCGAGCTGCGCATCGCGCTCGCGGCGGGGGCGGATCCGCAGCAGATCGTCATGCACGGAAATGCCAAGTCCGATAACGACATCCGGGCGGCGCTGCGGGCCCGTATCGCCTACATCGTCGTGGACGGATTCGACGACATCGACCGGATCTCGCGACTGGCCACCGAGTCGGCCCCGGTCCTGTTGCGGGTCAGCCCGGGCATCGACTCGGCGACGCACGTCGCGCTGGCGACCGGCGGCGCCGGATCTAAATTCGGGATTCCCGTCGAGCAGGTGCCCGAGGCGATCGAGCGCATGCGGGCCGAGCCGATGACGGAGCTGCACGGACTGCACGCGCACATCGGCTCCCAGATTCTGGACCTGGCGCAATTCGAGGCCGAGGTCGCGGCCCTGGCCAGCCTGGGTGAGTTCGGCGTCTACAACCTGGGCGGCGGCCTGGGCGTGCGTTACGAGCCGCAGGATGCCGCGCCCGGCATCGATGAGTACGCCGCCGCGCTGGTGGCCGCCGCCCGCCGCCAGCTGGGGGACGGGATCGAGATCCTGGTGGAGCCGGGCCGGTCCCTGGTCGCGCCGGCCGGGCTGACGCTGTACCGGGTCGTCACCAGGAAACGCGCCGGACGGCTGCACATTGCCGTCGACGGCGGGATGGGGGACAGTCTCGAGCACTCGCTCTACGGCCAGCGCTTCGCCCCGCTCGTGGTCGGCCGGTGGGACGCGGAGACGGTCGTCGCCGACCTGGTCGGGCGGCACTGCGAGGAGGGCGACGTGATCACGCCGGACGTCCCGCTGGCCAGCCCGCAGGTCGGTGACCTGGTGGCCGTCCCGGTGACCGGGGCCTACTGCTTCACGATGAGCAACAACTACAACGCCGCCCTGCGGCCGCCGGTCGTCCTGTGCGCCGGCGGATCCGCGCGGCTGGCGGTCCGGCGCGAGACCCCCGAGGACCTGATGGCACGCGAGGTCGGCCTGTCCCCGGCAGCACAGGCCCCGGCAGCACAGGCCCCAGCAGCACAGGCCCCGGCAGCACGGGCCGAGGACTAGTCCAGCCAGGCCCGGACCTGGCTGGTCAGGAAGGCCATGGTTACGACGGCGGGATAGTCCGCGGTGTCCGCGGCTCCCGAGGACAGGCCGTTGGAGGACATGTCCGGGATCACGATGAACCACCGGGTCGGGTCCAGCACGCCGCTCGGCCCGATCAGCCACGCGAGGTCGTCAGGGGATCAGTGGTCACGCGATCACCCCGGTCGGCAGCACGGCGTGCACGCCCCACGTCTGGTTGGCGACCTGGGTGACCCGCAGGTCGACGCAGGTGCTGGCCAGCGCGAGGGCGGTGCCCTTCTCGAGGTCGAACAGGACCTGCATCCAGCCGACCATCGCGTCCAGGGCGTCGCCCATGGCGACGTTGAGGTCGGCGTCGAAGCCGAAGGTGATCCGCCCGGCCGGGGTCTCGGCGTGGATCGAGGCCAGCGGACGCGGCGGGACGAGGTCAACGACCGCCTCGGTGGTCATGGCGCATTCGATGGCCGTGCCGCCGACCTCGCCGTCGCCCTGCGCCGCGTGGCCGTCCCCCAGGTACAGCAGCGCGTCGGGGACGGCGACCGGCAGGTAGAGGGTCGCCCCGGCGACGAGTTCCTTGCAGTCGATGTTGCCCCCGCCCACCGCGCGCGGCGGGATGGTGGAGTGCTCGCCGGGCTCGGGCGGCGCGACGCCCAGCACGCCGAGGAACGGCGCCAGCGCGCGCACGAACCCGCGGTCGGCCGTGCCCTTGCCGGCGTCCGGGTCGAGTTCCCACAGCAGCCATGACGGCGGCCCGCCCGCCAGCCCCAGGCGCCGGGTCACCGGGGTGTCCAGCGCCGCGGCCACCGTCCAGCCCCAGTCATCGGGGCGCAGCGACACCAGGTGCAGCGCGAGCATGTCGCCGGGCCGGGCCCCGCGCACGGCGATCGGCCCAGTCAGGCAGTGACCCCGGGCATCCGGGATCAGCTCCGGCTGCGCCTCGCCGGGGGAGTTCTGCCTCGCCAGGTACCCGTTCGCGTCCAGGGACCGCACCACGACGGTGTCACCGGGATCGATGCTCGTTACGGGGGAGTGATCGCGGGAGAACACGTCGACCGTGGTCTGCGGGGCCGGGTCGAGCCGGTGGGTCGTCATGCCCGGGCCTTCTCTCTGCGCGGGGCGGCCGCGCGGCTGCGCCTCGTTAGGACTGAATATCCTATTGATCGCGCGGCCATCAGCCGGCCTGGGTCAGGAAGGTGCTGGTGTGCTCAGCTCGTCCCCACCCCCAGCGCCGTCAGCAGCACCAGGATGACCGTCGCCGCGGCGAAGATCCCGTGGCCGACGACGACCGGCAGGGGGAAGGCTCGTTCTGGCGGGACGGGCTCGTGCGCCGTGGCTGACGGCCCGCCCTGCTGGATGCTAGCGGCGGCCTCGCGGCGGGCCCGAAACCAGCGCGCGGCCATGGCCAGCCCGAGTGCGGTCACGAACGCCAGGATGGCCACCGAGGCCCAGGCCAGCCGGTCGTCGTCGAGGACCAGGTAGGCCGACCACACCGCCAGGCCGGTCACCGCCAGCAGCGCGTGCGTCCCGATCACCGGGATCGGCAGGCGGGTCGCCGTCGCCGTCTGGAATTCGCGGTCATACTCGATCAGCCAGACGGCCAGCAAGTACAGTCCGCCGCCAGCGGTGATGAGCCAGCTCACCAACGCGAGAACGGCCATGTGTTCCTCCGCGCGCGGCACGCCCGTCCCGCTCGGACGCGTGCGATCGTGTGTGGGCAGGGCTGCCGGGTCGCCCCGGCGGCGCCTGTTTGGGCTTCCCTCTGATACGCGCCAGCGCCCGAAGTGGTTCACGACGCCCGGCTCGCCACGAGTCCGGGCAGGTCGGCGGCATGCCAGAATGCGCTCATGCATTCTGGGCCAGGCTCGGCGCCCCGGGTGGCGTTCGTGCTCGGCGGCGGCGGGGTGCTGGGCGCGACGCAGGTCGGGATGCTGCGCGCACTGCTGGAGGCGGGCCGCCGCCCGGCGCTGGTCGTGGGCACCAGCGTCGGGGCGCTGAACGGTGCCGCGATCGCCGCCGACCCGTCGCTGGATGGCGTGGAGGTGCTGGCCGACCTCTGGAAGTCGCTGTCGCGCGCGGGCATGTTCGCCGGATCGCTGCTGTCCCAGGCGAGCACGCTGGCCCGGCACCGGACCCACCTGCATTCCGCCGAGCCGCTCCGCCGGCTCATGGCCGATAGCCTGCCCGAGCTCATCGAGGACCTGGCTGTGCCTTTCCAGTGCGTCGCGGCCAGCATCGAGCGAGCCGCGGCGCACTGGTTCAGCTCGGGGTCCCTGGCCGACGCCGTGCTGGCCTCCTGCGCGGTTCCCGGCCTGCTGCCGCCCGTCGAGATCGGCGGCGAGCACTTCCTGGACGGCGGGCTGGTGCACTCCATTCCGGTCGGCCGGGCACTGGCCCTGGGCGCGACAGACATCTACGTTCTGCACGTGGGACGGATCGAGCGACCGCTCACGGTGCCGCGCTCCCCGTGGGACCTTGGCCTGGTCGCATTCGAGATAGCGCGGCGGCACCGGTTCGTCGAGGAGATGGCCATGCTGCCGGAGGCAGTCCGGGCGCACGTGCTGCCCAGCGGCGAGGAGAACACGCCGCTGGTCTCGATGCGGCACCGGAGCTCCGCCGATGTGGCCGCTCGCATCGAACGCGGCTACCGGGCGACGGCCGCGTACCTGGCCGGGCTGCCGGGCACCCGATGAGACCGCCGCCGGTGCCGGTCCGCCGGGCCGTGCTGGGGCCGATCTGGCCGCCGGCCGCGGCGGCGCTGGCCGCGCTTTTGCTGGTGGTGGCCGCGCTGGGGGCGCTGGCGTGGCCGCTGGCCCGCCGGGTCCAGGCGGCGCGCCTCGCGCTGCTCGCGGCGGTGTACCTGTTCGTGGACGTCAGCCTGCTGGTGGCCTGCACCGCGCTCTGGCTGTGTCACCCGGTCGCGTCCCGGCGCGACGACGAACGGTGGCAGCAGGCCCACGCCGACTTGCTGCGCTGGGCGCTGGCCGTGCTGAGGTCCGCCGCTACGCCGCTGCTCGGGTTCACGCTCCGGCTGGAAGAGCCGCCCGGCGTCGCCGGACTGAGTGACGGCCCGGTGCTGGTCCTGGCCCGGCACGCGGGACCGGGAGACTCGTTCACGCTCGTCGACCTGCTGCTCTCGCGTTATGACCGGAGACCGCGGATCGTCCTCAAGGAGAGCCTGCAGTGGGACCCGGGCCTCGACATTGTGCTGAACCGGCTCTCGGCCTGCTTCCTGCCTACCCGCAGCGCCGCCGGCGAGGGTCTTTCGGACCGTCTGGCGGAACTGGCCCGTAGCCTGGGCGGCAGTGACGCGATGCTCATCTTCCCGGAGGGCCGGAACTGGACGCCGCGCCGCTACCACCGCGCGATCGCCCGGCTGCGGCACCGGGCGCATCGGCAAGCGGCCGCGGACGCGGTCGCCAATCCGAATGTGCTGCCGCCGCGTCCGGCCGGCGTCCTGGCGTGCCTGACGGCGCGCCCGGACCTGGACGTCGTCATCATCGCGCACACCGGCCTGGAGCACCTGGTCAGCCCGGCCATGGTCTGGCACGCACTGCCGCTGTGGGACCGGCCGATGACGGTGCGCTGGTGGTATGAGGCGGCGCAGACCGTGCCCGCGGACCCGGCCGCGCAGTATCAGTGGCTGCGAGTTCAGTGGGCCATCGTCGACTCGTGGATCGGCGCCCGCAAGGCCCAGTCGGACCTGCCGGATGAGTCCGCCCGTGCCGCCACCGACGGCCCTGATCAGGAAGGCCAGGACGTCGATCCGCTGCTGGGCATGCCGGGTTAGCACCGGCCCGCCTGGCCAGCTGCTAGCCGGCCCGTGCAGGAACCCGTGCGAGGAACCCGTGCGATCAAACACGATATACAGATCGCTTTCGGCGTCCGGAGCTGGCAATCTGATCGTTAGCCTGCGCTCGGGGCCAAGCGGCTGCGCTGCGGCCGTTTACTCGCGGGCGCGGATGGTACCTAGGGCGCAGAACACAATCAAGTGGCTGATGACCTCGCCCGAGCGAAGCAGCCTAGTCGGAGGTAGAGATGCGCATCATCAGTGTGTTGATCGTCATCTGGCTGGTCATCGGTGCTATCGCCGGCGCCCAGCGACACTATTACAGCGATTCGAAGGCGACTTGCGCGAAGGCGAGCACGATCGCCGTCACGATCCTGGCCGGCCCGCTCAACTACACAGGGGCCAACCCCAAGATCAAGTGCGTGCTGCCCCAGCCCAGCAAGTGACCGTGCGTTACCTACGATGGGCGCTGCCGGAATGACCGGAAGGTCGTCGGCGGGCCCGGCCAAGACCAGCGCCGGGCCCGCCGTGCCTGCACGCGCGGAGTCGCCGAGCATCGAGCCCGTAGACGGCGGGCCGGCAAATGCCGGGCCGTCGAACGCGGGTGAGCGGCGAGCCGTGCCCGCGCAGGCCGGGCCGCCCGCGGCCGAAGACGCGCCGGGCGTCGCGCCCCAGCAGGAACGCGCCATCGCGGATCGCATGGAAGCCGTGGCGGAGGACCGCATGGATGAGGCCGTCGCGATAGCCGCGGTGGCGGCAGAGGAGACCGGCGGCCTGGGCCATCCGGGCCGGCCGATGAACCGGCGATCCCCCTTCTTCATCGGGATGGCGGCAGCCGCGGGCGTGGCGGTTACCTATGGCCTGCTCCAGGTCGTCCTTAAGGCTGGCTCGGTACTGATCCTGATCGGCCTGGCGCTGTTTATCTCGGCCGGGCTGGACCCGGCGGTCAGCTGGCTCACGCAGCGCGGGCTGCGGCGCTGGGCGGCCGTGACCGTGGTTCTCCTGGTCGTCATCGGGGTGATCGGCGGCTTCCTGGCCGCGGCCATTCCGCCGCTGGCCAGCCAGACGAGCGCGCTGGCCGCGCAGCTTCCGCATTACGCCCACTCGCTCCAGAACCACAGCTCCGAACTGGGCAAGCTCAACGCCCGGTACCACCTGGAGCAGCGGCTGCAAAAACTCGTATCCGCCAAAGGCACCACCCTGATCAGCGGCCTGCTGGGCGCCGGCAAGGTCGTCCTGGGCGCGCTGGGCTCCGTGCTCGTCGTGGCGGTGCTGACGGTGTACTTCCTGGTCGGCCTGCCCCGGATCAAGCTGTTCGTCTACCGGCTGGCGCCGCATTCACGGCGCACGCGGGTGATCCTGCTCGGCGACGAGATCTTCACCAAGGTCGGCGGGTACGTTCTCGGCAACGTACTCACGTCGGTGATCGCCGGCCTGGGCACCTTCCTGTGGATGTTCATCTTCGACATTCCGTACCCGGTCGTGCTCGGCCTGTTCGTCGCTCTGCTGGACCTGATTCCCGTGGTCGGCTCCACGATCGGCGGGCTCGTGGTCACGCTGGTCGCCCTGACGGTCTCACTGCCCATCGCGGTCGCCACCCTCGGCTTCTACGTCGGCTATCGGCTGGCCGAGGACTACCTGCTGGTGCCGCGGATCATGGGCAGGGCCGTCCAGGTACCCGCCGTGGTGTCGGTGCTGGCCGTCCTGGTCGGGGGCACTCTGCTCGGCATCATCGGGGCGCTGGTGGCGATCCCGACCGCGGCGGCCCTGCGACTGTGGCTAGACGAGGTGGCGTTCCGCCGGCTGGACCGCGGCTAGCGGCTAGCGGCTAGCCCGTCCGCGCCGAGGGTCGAATCCGTGCTCACGACCGCTTTGTCGCGCCCGCGGAGGGCGGGTTCAATGGGTGGTCGCAACCTGGCTGGCAGCGGTCTTGTTCCGCTGGCCGACTTGAGGTTACCTGGGCCGGATGCGGGGTGCTGCGCGGCGGGCGGGTGCAGGCCGGGCCAGCAACGTCCCTTCGGCACGGTGCGACGCCGAGGCTCTTGCGCAACGTCAGGCGGCCGGCGGCCGTCCGCCCCGGCACTTGCGGTCGCCCCGGGCATGGCTTCGGGCTGCGCCGGAACCCGGCTGCCGGTGACCACCACCGTTTCGCCACATTCTGTGCGGGAAAAAACGGGCTCTTCACAATCGAGGGTGTAGTCGGGGTCTGAAGCCGCCGGACTCGAGCAGTGATCTGGCGATGTAGCTGGTGAGGTTGCGGAATCCGGGTGCCGG
>Ga0209839_10000134_pt1 | contig 34885 bp, 33 predicted proteins | sample OrgsoiDNA2013050_FD_185800 | JGI IMG/M metagenome (GOLD analysis project Ga0209839, IMG submission 185800) | Permafrost soil microbial communities from the Arctic, to analyse light accelerated degradation of dissolved organic matter (DOM) -... | ecosystem: Environmental > Terrestrial > Soil >... | reverse complement strand
GTGAGCATCAACCGTAGAACGGCCGTGGGCCGGAGTTTGTGAGATCCTCAGACAACAGCAGCGACTTCCTGCGTTTCTCCAGGCTACCACACAGAGTTCAATCAATGAACCTCTGATGGCATGCTGATGGCACGTTGCGTCCGGGTTGGAATTAATGCGCGGCCTGACGGCCGCGTGTTTCTGTCCCGGCGCTCCGAACCGTCCAGTCGCGGCGCCAGATTCGGGACGCCGCGCGCAGCCCACACCTGCTAGTGATCGTTGTGCACACATTCGACGAGAGGGGATCTCGATGCCGGCCGTGACAGCGAGGGGAGTTGACACCGGGCGACCCTCCGACCAGGTGCCCAAGCAGCGCGAGACCACGCTCTGGCACTCGCAGGCTCACATGCCGACGGTCAAGCGCGCCGAGCGCGTGATCGTTCGCGGTGAGGGGGCGTGGGTGTTTACCGAGGACGGCCAGCGCCTGCTCGACGCTCCGGCCACGTTGTGGCACTGCAACGTGGGGCACGGCCGCGTTGAGATTGCGGACGCGGTCGCCGCCCAGATGCGGACGCTCGAGACCTATACCACCTTCCAGGAGTACGCCAACCGGCCGGCGATCGAGCTCGCCGAGCGGGTCGCGGACCTGGCTCCGGTCGCCAATGCGAAGGTGTTCTTCACCAGCGGCGGCTCGGACGCGGTCGATCTCGCCGGCAAGCTGGCCCGGCGCTACTGGGACGTGCAGGGGTTTCCGGACAAGCGGGTGATCGTCACCCGCTCAAACGGCTACCACGGACTGCACGCACTCGGCACCAGCATCGCCGGGATCGAGCCGAACCGTCTCGGCTACGGCACCCTGGTGGCGGAGACCGAGCGGGTCGCGATGCACGACGCCGGCGTGCTCGAGGCGCTGGTCCGCGAGCGCGGAGCCGATCAGATCGCCGCCTTCTACTGCGAGCCGATAATCGGCACGGGCGGCGTCTACCCGCCGGCGCCCGGCTATCTCGAGGCCGTGCAGCGGATCTGTCGCGAGAACGAGATCCTGTTCGTCGTGGATGAGGTGATCACCGGCTTCGGGCGTACCGGGGCGATGTTCGCCAGCGACCGCTTCGGGCTGGAGCCGGACATCATGCTCGTGGCCAAGGGGATCACCTCCGGTTACATGCCGCTCGGCGCGGCGGTGATCGCCGAGCGGGTCTGGGAGCCGTTCTGGGCCGACGGCAGCGACCTGATCTTCCGCCACGGGATCACCTATGCCGGGCACGCCTCGGCCTGTGCGGCGGCGATGGCCAACATCGACGTGCTCGAGCGCGAGCAGCTGGTCGACCGCGTCAAGTCGCTCGAACCCGTCCTCGATGCTGCGTTCCGGCCGCTCGAGTCGCACCCGCTCGTCCGCGAGGTCCGCTCCGGCGTCGGCCTGCTCGCCGGCGTCGAGCTTCACGAGCTGGAGCTGCTGCCGCGCGTGTGCGCGCGCTGCGTCGAGAACGGTGTGATCGCCCGCATGCTCTCCAACGCCACGATCCAGGTCTCGCCGCCGTTCGTGGTCGCGCCGGCTGAGATCGAGCAGATCGCCGCGGTGATCGGCGAGGCGCTGGACTGGGTCGCCGCGGGCTGATTCGGGCCCTTCCCCTCCCGGGCTAAGCGGTTCTTCGCATACGCCGAGCGGCGGTTTAGCTGCGCCACAGGCGGCGGACGACGATGTAGGCATGCATCCCGGTTTCTGTCCCCAGTGCGGCGAGCGCGTCACCCCGTACGCGGCGGGCTGCGCTCTGTGCGGCGCGGACCTGGACCCCCAGCGCTGGCAGCGGCCGCCGTCGCTCACGCAACGACTGATCGCGCGGCTGCCGCTGCGCCGGCGACGGCCCGGCCCGCGCGCGATCCACTCGATGGCCCGGCCGAAGGCCCGTTAGCAGCCAGCGCCGGGTGGCCGGCCTCGGCCGGGCGCGACAGCCTCACCGGTCCGCGCGCGCGGCCAGGCCGAGGGCGTAGCGCGGGTACCAGACGCCCGTCCCGGGATCGCCGGGATGGCAGGCGCCGCCGGAACGGCCGGGATTGCCCACCCATGCGAAGGCGTCGGCCAGCGGGTCGCCCGTGTTCGTGGTCGGCTTCGGCCCGAGCGCGCGACCCGAGGGATTGCAGAGCACCTCGTTGCCATTGTGCACGCGATCCCCGGGCACGGCCGGGCCGCGGCCGTTGACCGCCGTGGAGACGATGAAGTGGTCCCGGAGGATCCTGGCGATCCGGTCACCGAAGCGGAGCTCCCGGTGACGCCGCTGATCGGATGGGCTCAGGACGCCGGCCCGCATATGCTGTCGGCCGATGTCTGAGGCTTTCCGCAGCGCGTACGCGCCGATCGTGGAGGAGCTCGGCCAGCTGGCGCCGGCGGCCGGGGTCCTCGATGCGCACACCCACCTCGGCGCGGACGAGGACGGTCGCTCGCTTGACCCCGTGACCCTGCTCAGAGCCCTCGACGAGGTTGGGCCGACCACGCGAGCGTGCGTGTTCCCGTTCCACGATCCCGAGCGCCGTCCCGCCTACCGGCTGCCCAACGATCGGGTGCTCGAATGGGCGGCCGAGAGCGACGGGCGCCTGATCCCCTATTGCCGGCTCGACCCGGCCGAGGAGCCTGTGCAGGAGGCAGAGCGCTGCCTGGCCCGGGGCGCGCGCGGGATCAAGCTCCACCCGCGGGCGCAGTCCTTCGGCTTCGGCAATGCCGCCGCGCGCGCGATCTTCGACGTGGCCCGTGCGGCCAAGGTCCCGATCCTGATCCACGCCGGCCGCGGGATGCCCACGATGGCCGATCTCGTCGATCTCGCGCTGTCCTATCCCGAGGTCCCGCTGGTGCTCGCCCACGGCGGAATCGCCGACCAGGGTATCTTCGCCTCCGGTCTCGAGGGCCATCCGTGCGTGCTCTACGACACCTCGTGCTTCGCGCCCACCGACATCGTCGAGTTGTTCGCCCGGGCGCCGGCAGAACGGATCGTGTTCGCGTCCGACGTGCCCTACGGGCGCCCTCCGGGGGGCCTTTTCCTGGCCATGCGCGCGGCCGCGTACGCGGGTCTCGACGAGGCCGAGCGCGCCATGGTCGCCGGAGGCACGATGGCCGCGGTGCTCGACGGCGAGGGGCCCGCCCCGGTGCGCCCCCCGCGCGTGCCTCGGGTCCGGCCGGTCAGCGGCACCCTGTCGCGGATCGCCGCCTATCTGATCACCGGGTTCGGCGCCGTGCTCGCCACGCCGCCTCCCATCCCGATCCGCGCCCTGCCGTGGATCAACCTCGCCCGCGCGGCCTGCCGCGAGCCCGACCCCGGCGTCGCCGGCCCGGCGATTGAGCGGATCGCCGCGACGCTCGCCGCGGCCGAGGCCGTGCTCGGCGGCCCCGAGGAGGACCAGATCCTGGCCATCGGCCTGATCCACGCCGCCAGCACGATCGCGGTGACCGAGGTGGTGGGGTAGGAAGGCGCGGGTCGGTCGTTCCGGGCGGTGGCTCGGGGGGCGGTGGCGGGACCCCACCCTTGCTAAAGTAATGCTTGCCAGCAAGCAAGCATTTGGAGGGATGTGACCGTAACGTCGCCAGCCGTGGACTCTGATGTCGCCGCCCGGACGCGGGCGGTGATCGGGAAGCTGTCACGACGGCTGCGGCCGACCAGCACCGGCATCGCCGCCGGGCTGACACCCACGGGCGTCTCGGCCCTGTTCACGATCGCGCGGCTGGGGCCGATCAGGCTCTCCGACCTCGCCGGGGCCGAGGCGCTCAACCCGACCATGCTCTCGCGCGTGGTGGCCGGCTTTGCCGAGTCCGGATTGGTCACGCGCAGCGCCGATCCCGCCGACCGGCGCTCGGCGCTGGTGGAGATCACGCCCGCCGGCCGGAGGTTGTGCGAGCGCATGCGCCGCGAGCGAACGGATGCGCTGACGATGGCGCTCGGCGCGATGTCGGACAGCGAGCGGCGCGCGATCGAGAAGGTCCTGCCGGTGCTCGAGGAGCTGGCCGAGCAGCTGCGGGGACGGCGGCCGTGACGCGCGTCGTCAAGGCCGGGCGGCTGACCTTCGCCTCACTCGCTGTCCCCAACTACCGCCGCTACATCTCCGGGCAGGCGATCTCGCTGATCGGCACCTGGATGCAGATGACCGCTCAGGCGTGGCTGGTCCTGACCCTGACCCACTCGAGCACTGCGCTGGGCGCGATCGTGGCGCTGCAGACGTTGCCGGTGCTGCTGTTGGCGCCCTACGGCGGCGTGATCGCCGACCGCGTCGACAAGCGCAAGCTGATGATCCTGCTGCAGACCGCGATGGGCCTGCAGGCCCTGGTGCTCGGAGTGCTGACCGTGACCGGCGAGGTGCAGGTGTGGCAGATCGGGTTGCTGGCGGCCCTGCTCGGCGTCAACAACGCGTTCGAGAACCCATCGCGACAGTCGTTCATGCTGGAGCTGGTCGGCCCCGACCATCTGCGCAACGCGGTCAGCCTGAACTCCGTGCTGGTCAACGTCGCCCGCATGATCGGACCGGCGATCGCGGGCATCCTGATCGCCACCGTCGGTGACGGCATCTGCTTCCTGGCCAACGCGGTCAGCTTCGTGGCCGTGGTGGCGTCGCTGGCCACGATGGACACCCGGGCGTTGAACCCCTCCCCTCCGGCCCCGCGCGAATCGGGCCAGCTGCGCGAGGGGCTCGACTACGTCCGCCGCAGCCCCGAGCTTGCGGTGCCGCTGCTGATGATGGGCGCGGTCGGGTGCCTGACCTATGAGTTCCAGGTCTCGCTGCCGGTGATGGCGCGCAGCGGGCTGGGGGCCGGCGCGGCCGGCTTCGGGTTCATGACCGCGGCCATGGGCGTGGGCGCCGTGGCCGGCGGGCTGCTCGTCGCGGCCAAGGGCAAGACCGGGCTGCGCCCGCTCGTGATCGCGTCGTTCGCGTTCGGCGTCACCGTGGGGCTGGCGGCGATCGCGCCCAATCTGGGGCTCGAGCTGATCGCCCTGGCGTTCGCCGGGGCGGCCAGCATCTCGTTCATGTCGACCGGGAACTCGACCCTCCAGCTCAGCGCCGAGCCCTCGATGCGCGGGCGCGTGATGGCGCTGTGGTTCGTCGCCTTCCAGGGCTCCACGCCGATCGGCGGCCCGATCGTCGGCTGGGTCATGGCCGTGTCCGGTGCGCGGGCCGGACTAACGCTCGGCGCCGTGACGTGCGTCGTGGTCGGGCTCGCCGGCCTGACCATGCTGCGTCGCGCGAGCGGCCGCTACGGCGTCCTGCACCGCGCCGGGAGCCTTCAGCCCTGAGCCGGTGAGCACGACGACGCGGGCGTCCGCATCCGCGGGGAGCAGGTCCAGTCCAGCCCACGCGACGGCGCTCGTCGGCTCCACGTAGAAGCCGCGGGCGAGCAGGTCGGAGAGGGCGGACGCGATCGCCGGCTCGCCGACGGAGACGACCGCGCCGCCTGAGTCGCGGACGGCTGCCAGCACGCGCCGGTCGCGGACCGGCTTCGTGCACCTGATCCCCTCGGCCACCGTCTCGCCCGGCCGGGCCGGCGTGACCGAGCTCGCTCCCGCCCGCCACGCCGCGGCCACCGGTGAGAACGCCTCGGCCTGGACGCCGTAGAGGCGCGGCATGCGCAGCGCTGGATCGGCGCGCCGGAGCGCCGAGAACGCCTCCCACAGGCCGAGCAGCAGGTTCCCGTACCCGAGCGGCACCACCACGCTGCCCGGCACTCGCGCGCCGAGCTGCTCGGCGAGCTCGTAACCGAGCGTACTCACTCCGGCCAGGAAGGCCGGATGCCAATTGTGTCCGGCGTAGGCACTGCCGGCCTGCGGCGACTGACCCGCGGCCTCGGCGTCCGGGCGTCCGCCGTCCACCAGGCGCATCGAGGCTCCGTGCGCCGCCGCCTGCGCCAGCTTCGCCGGGCTGGTCGCGGACGGGGCGAAGATCTCGCACCCGATCCCGCCGGCCGACGCGTAGGCCGCGATCGACGCGGCCGCGTTGCCCGATGAATCCTCCCGCAGCCGGGCGACGCCGAGCGCCCGCAACACCGAGACGAGCACCGCTGCGCCGCGGTCCTTGTAGCTGCCGGTGGGCTGCAGCTGCTCGAGCTTCACCAGCACGCTGCCGCCCTGGCGCTCGAGCGCGATCAGGGGCGTGGCCGCCTCGCCGAGCGTGATCCGGTCGTCCCCGGGGATCGCCGGCAGCGCCGCCCGGAAGCGCCACACACCCCCCACTTCCGGGTCGGCGCGGCAGAGCTCGAACGTGACGTCCGGGTGTATCACCAGAGCCCCGCCGCAGACCGGGCAGCGCCAATGCAGCGCCACGGCGGCCTGGATGTCCCCGCACGCTTCGCAGCGATATTCGATCGCACCCGCCGGAGCCGGGGAGTCGTCCATGGGCCGGATCGTGGCAGAGCGCGCTGCCACACCCGATCCAGCTCCAGTTCCGATTTCGCCACACGGGCGAGCGCATAAAGTGCCGTACTTGGACGCCGGACTCTCAGAGATCGCTCGCTTCCTCTCCCACCGGCCGCCGTTCGAGGCGCTCGCTCCCGAGGAGCTCGGCGAGGTCGTGCGCGAGACGCAGGTCGAGTTCTTCGTCGCCGGCGAGAGCATCCTCACCGAGGAGGGCGGCCCGGTCACCTTCCTGCGCGTGATCTACAGCGGAGCGGTCGACTTCGTGCACGAGGACATGCTGCTCGATCTGCTCGGCCCGGGTGACAGCTTCGGCCACGCGGCCATGCTCTCCGGGCTGCCGCCCGGTTTCGAGGCGCGGGCCGCCGAGGACACCCTCTGCTACCGGATTCCCGCGGCGGTGGCGCGGCCGTTGCTCGAATGCGCGTACCGCCGCGAGCTGGCGGTCGGCGTCCACGAGCCTGGACATCAGCCGGTTGCCCGCCTGATCAGGACCCCGACCGTGATCTGCGACCCGCAGACGCCGATCGCCGAGGTGGCGCGGCGGATGACCGAGGCCGGGACGAGCGCGGCCGTGGTCGACCGCGACGGCGAGCTGGGGATCGTGACCGACAAGGACCTGCGCCAGCGGGTGGTGGCCGCTCGCATCTCGCCCAACGGCCCGGTGGAGGCCGTGATGACGATGCCCGCCTACACGGTGCCCCCCGGGCGGCTGGGTGGCGAGGTCCTGTTCGAGATGCTGGAACGCGGGATCCAGCACGCGCCGGTGGTCAGTGAGCGGGGCCGGCTGGTCGGCGTGGTGGAGGATGCGGATCTGTTCGCCGTGCAGCCGCGATCGTGGTTCGGCACCCGCCGCATGATCGCCCGCGCCCACGATCTCGAGGCGCTCACCGCCGTGGCGCGGCGACTGCCGGAGATCGTGCTCGACCTGCAGCGCTCGAACCTGCGCGCGCTCGAGGTGGCGCGAGTGCTCTCCGCGCTCACCGACGCACTGACCGAGCGCGCGATCGACCTGGCGTTCCCATCCGAGCGACTGCCCGCGGACGGAATCGTGTGCGTGGCCGTCGGCTCGCAGGCGCGAAGAGAGCTGACGCTGGCCTCGGTGCCGCGATGTGCGGTCGTGTGCACTGAGCCTCCTCCCGACGGCTGGGCCGAGGCCGTTGGGGCTGCTCTCTCGAGCTGCGGGATCAGCTGGGCGCCGATGACGCGCTCGCCGGCCGCCTGGATCGCAGCGCTCGACGAGGGCGAGCTGGCGCAGGCGATGCTGGCCGAGCGCCGGGCGGTGTGGGGAACGCCGCGGGAGCCGCTGCCGATTGCGCCCGACGGCGCCCAGGAGCACCTCGTCGACCTGCTTCGCCGGCGCGCGCTCGAGACCGCTCCGCCGACCGGATTCGACGAGTCCGGCGTGCTCGAGGCGGGCGGCGGCCGCAGCGACCTGCTCGACATCCGTGGCGCCGTCGTGGCCCCGATCGTGGAGATCGCCCGCTGGGGCGGGGTGGTGGCGGGGACGATCGAGGGCTCCACGCCCGACCGCCTCGCCGCCGCCGCTGTGGCGGGCGTGATCGCCGATGCCGATGCGCGGACGCTGATCGAGTCCTTCGAGCTCGCCCATGAGCTTCGCGTCGAGCACCATGTGAAGCGACTGGAGGCGGGGTCGAAGGTCGACGACCTGCTCGATCCGGCCGCGATGACCCCGCTGGCCCGCGCCCAGCTGCGCGACGTGTTCCATGCCGTGACCGCGTTCCAGCGCAGGTGGAAGCAGTGATCTGGCGCGCTCAGGTGCCGGGCAGGCCGTCGAAGCGAACGCCGTGGAGGCGGGCGAGCTGGTGCGCGGTCGACCTCGAGCTGACCGGCCTGGACCGCAACAACGAGATCATCGCGATCGGGGCGGTCCCGATCGAGGAGGGTCGCGTGGTGCTCGGCCAGGCCCGCTACACGCTCGTACGCCCGACGATCAGGCCGGAGCGCGCTGCCGTGCTGGTGCACAAGCTGCGACTCGCCGACCTCCAGGATGCCCCGGCGCTCGACGACGCGCTCGCGCTGCTGCTCGACGCGCTGCACGGCCGCGCCCCGGTCTTCCACTCGGCCGAGGTCGAACGGCGGTTCATCGCTCCCGCGCTCGCGCGCCGGCGGTTGCGGATGCCGGCGTGCGCCGACACCGAGATGATCGGGCGCCTGTGGCTGCGCCAGCGCCACGGCCGCGCGCCGGCGAACATCTCACTCGGGTCGCTGGCACGAGCACTCACGCTCCCGGCCGAGCCTCCGCATCACGCGCTCGGCGATGCGCTCACCACGGCGCAGGTGTTCATCGCGCTGGCCGGCCACCTGGAGCGCTCAGAGCAGCAGACCGTCGGCTCGCTGCTCCATGCCGAGGACCGGCTCTCGGTCGCTCGGCGCTTCGGTTGAGCCGGCGCGGCTGCGCGCTCTCCGGCGCGGCTGCCCGCGCGCCGGCGCGGCCGCGCGTCGGCTCAGAACAGCTGCAGGTAGCGCTCCAGCTCCCAGGGGCGTGAGCGCTCCCGGGGCGGCGGCCAGTGCCCCGCGCGTCGCCGAGAGCGCCGGCATGGTCAGGCGTGCCCGCCCAGCGCGCGCGTGAGCATCGCCGCGCCGTGGCGAAGGTCCCCCAACAGCCGTGTCGGATCCGGCAGCCGGTTCGAGGGGCCCTGGAGCCCGAGGATCGCGGCCAGCTCGCCGGTGCGATCCAGGACTGGCGCCGCGATCGCGTTGACGTCGACCTCTCGTTCTCCGAACACGGTTCCGTAGCCGCGTTCGCGCACCACCGCGATCTCGGCGGCCAGGGCCTCGCGGCGCGTGATCGTGCGACCGGTCAGCGCCACCAGGCTGCGCTCGGTGGGCAGCGGGCCACCCCCGAAGGCGAGCATCACCTTGCCCACGGCGGTCGCGTGGGCGACGCTCGGGCGGCCCAGGCGGGCCATGCTGACGACGCTGGCCCGCGAGGGCACCGAGTCGACGGTGATCGCCTCACGCTCTCCGGGCAGCGACAGCGTCGCGGTCTCGCCGGTCTGCTCCATCAGCTCGACCAACACCGGACGGGCCAGCGCCTGGAGGTCGAGCCGTGCCAGCACCCGGTCGGCGAGCGTGACCAGATGCATGCCGAGGCGGTAGGGACCACTCGCGTCGCGCTGGACCATCCCCGCGGACTCGAGTGTGGCGAGCAGCCTCGATGCCGTGCTGGCGTTGACGCCGATCCGGCGCGCGAGCTCGTTGACGCCGACTCCCTCTTCGCTCTCGAGCAGCTCGTCGAGCAGTCTCAGCGCCCGGGCCACGGACCCGACCGAGCGAGCGGTTGTCTCTCGCGGTTGTTGCGCCATTGGCAATAGTATTGCGCTTCGCGCGACAGAAGGCTACGATCGCGGCCGTGTCGTTCCTGCTCACGTGCCCCCACTGCGGAGTCCGCGAGGTGGCGGATTTCGCCTTCGGCGGCGAGGTCAGCGTGAGACCGCGCGAGACCCCCACGTTCCGCGAGCTGTCGAGGTACAACTACTTCCGGCGCAACGTGGCCGGCGTGCAGCGTGAGTGGTGGTACCACCGCTCGGGCTGCCGGACCTGGTTCCAGGCCGAGCGGGACACGCGGACCAACGTCGTGCTCCGGGTCGGGCTGCCCGGGGAGCTGGGAGCCGAGCTGGGGGTGGGACCGTGAGCCGCATGCCACCCAAGCCCGGGGAGCGCATCGACCGCTCCACCAGCGTCGAGTTCAGCTTCGACGGCAAGAAGATCACGGCGCACGAGGGCGACACGGTCGGGTCGGCGCTGTACGCCGCGGGCCAGCGCACGTTCTCCCGCTCGTTCAAGTACCACCGCCGCCGGGGTCTGATGTGCTGTGCCGGCCAGTGTCCCAACTGCCTGGTGGCCGTCGACGGAGCGCCCGGCATCCGGGCCTGCACCGAGCCCGTCCGCGAGGGTGCGCGCGTCGAGCACATGAATGCGCGGCCCAGCCTGGGCGTCGACGCGATGGCGATCACCGACGCGGCCGGCCCGTTCACGCCGCCGGGTTTCTACTACAAGACCTTCATCCGGCCGCGACGCCTGTGGCCGGCGTACGAGTGGGTGCTTCGGCACGCCGCCGGCCTCGGGCGGCTGCCGCGCGAGCAGGCCGAGCGCACCTGGCGCACCGAGTACCGCCGCCGTCACGCCGACGTGCTCGTGGTCGGAGGTGGCGATGCGGGCCTCAACGCCGCGATCGCGGCGGCCGAGCTCGGTGCCGACGTGGTGCTCGCCGACGAGGGCGCCGAGCTGGGCGGCCGGTTGCTGTGGGAAGGAGGCCACGACCACGCCCGCAAGCTCGCCGACCGTGCCCGCGCGGCCAGGGTCGAGATCCTCACCTCGGCTCCGGCGCTGGCCCACTTCGACGGGCTCGTGCCGGTCTGGCAGGGCGACACGCTGCATCAGATTCGCGCCCGCCATCACGTCTACGCCACCGGGGCGATCGAGCAGCCGCTGGTGTTCCCCGGCAACGACCTGCCCGGGGTGATGCTCAGCGGTGGTGCTCGGCGGCTGCTGGGGCGCTACGGCGTACGCCCCGGAAACCGCGCCGTGATCGTCACCGCCTCGGACCGCGGCATTCGGACCGCGATCGCGCTGCGCGAGGCGGGGATCGAGGTCCCGGCGGTGGCCGACCTGCGCGCCGAGCCATCACGGGCCTGCAGCCGGTTGCTCTCACAGGGAGTCGCCGTCCTGAACGGCTGGACCGTGGTCGCCGCGCGCGGGCGGCGCGAGGTCCGCGCCGCGGTGCTCGCGCCGGTGGCCGCCGGTGAATCCCACGGGCAGGACCGGGAGGTGGAGTGCGACCTGGTGCTCGTCTCCGGTGGCGACTCGCCCGCGAGCGCGCTGATCACCCAGGCCGGCGGGCGCACCGAATACGACTCGGCTCGCGGCTATTTCCGGATCGCCGAGGTGCCGCCGAATGTGACCGTCACCGGTCAGGTGGCCGGAGAGGGCTCGTTCCAGACCGCCCAGATCTCCGGCGAGCACGCCGGTCTGCAGGCGGCTCACGCCCTTGGCCTGGGCGACAACCGCTCGCGGCGCCGGGCCCAGGAGCTGCGCTCCCGGTTGGCGGCCGCGGACCGGGGAGCCGAGGCGGTTCCGCCCGCCGAGGTCCCGCACGCAGCGGGCAAGGCCTTCGCCTGCCTGTGCGAGGACGTCACCGCCAAGGACATCCACCGCGGGATCAAGGAGGGCTACGACTCGATCGAGCTCTGCAAGCGGTTCACGACCGTGACCATGGGCCCGTGCCAGGGCCGTATGTGCCAGCTGCCGTCGGTGAGGCTGATGGCGCAGGACACGGGGCAGAGCCTCGAGCAGGTGGGTACGACCACCGCCCGGCCGCCGTGGTCGACGGTCCCCATCGGCGCGCTCGCCGGCCGCCCGTTCGAACCCGCCAAGCGCTCCTCGATCCACGGTCGCCACCGGGAGCTGGGCGCGACTGTCAGATGGGCGGGCGACTGGCGGCGCCCCTACGACTACGGCGACCCCGAGGGCGAGGCGCTGGCGGTGCACCGCTCGGCCGGGCTGATCGACGTCTCGACGCTCGGCAAGCTGCTGGTGCGCGGCCCGGAGGCGGGCGAGTTCCTCGATCGCCTGTACCCCAACCGGCACTCAAGCCTGAAACCCGGTCGCGTCCGCTACGGCGTGCTCACCTCCGACGCGGGTCGGATCATGGACGACGGGACGGTGACCCGGGTCGACGAGATGTCGTTCTACGTCACCACCACCTCGAGCGGCGCGGGCGCGGTCGAGCAGTGGTTCTCCTGGTGGCTCGCGGACTGGGGGATGGACGTTCATCTCGCCGACGTGACCCAGGCGGTCTCGGCGGTCAACCTGGCCGGCCCGCGATCACGCGAGATTCTCACCCGGCTCACCGACCTCGACTGCTCGCCCGAGGCGTTCTCGTATCTCGACGCCCGTCACGCCCGGGTCGCCGGCGTGCCCTGCCTGCTGCTGCGGATCGGTTTCGTGGGCGAGCTCGGCTACGAGATCCACTTTCCCGCCGCCTACGGCGAGGATCTGTGGGACGCGATCCTGGAGGCCGGCGCAGGCGAGGACATTAGGCCGTTCGGGCTCGAGCCCCAGCGGGTGCTGCGGCTCCAGAAGCAGCACATCATCGTTGGCCAGGACACCGACTCCGAGTCGACGCCGTTCGGCGCCGCCATGCCCTGGGCGGTGAAGCTCGACAAGGAGCAGGCGTTCATCGGCAAGTGGGCGCTGGCGCACGCCGCCGAGCATCCCGCGACCACGGCGCTGGTCGGATTCACGCTTGACAACGGCCACGTCCCGACCGAGGGCGCGGTGGTGCTCGACACACTCGGCCACGCCGCGGGACAGGTCACCAGCGCTCGCAGCTCACGGCAGCTCGAGCGCGTGATCGGGATGGCCTGGGTCCCGGCCGAGCTGGCGCGGGCCGGGGCGCCGATCACGATCCTCGACGAGGGCTCCCGCCGCAGTGCCTCGGTGGTGACGGAGCCCTTCCACGACCCGAGCGGCAAGCTCCTGCGCTCATGAGCCTCGACTTCACCGTCCCGGTCGCTTCGAGCGAGGAGCGCACGGCGCGCAGCCCGATGGAACGCCTGGCCCGCGCGGCAGGTGCGAGCTTCGAGCGCCGCGACGGCTGGAACGTGGCGGCCGGCTACGGCGGCGACGCGTCGGTCGAGGCGGCCCGGATCACGGACACGGTCGGCTTCTGTGACCGCTCCGTGCTGACGAAGCTGGACATCCAGGCCCGAGCAGAGGTGCTCGCCGACCTCGTCGCCCGCGTGGCCGGCGGGCTCGAGCTCAAGCCCGGCCGGGCATCGCGCTCGCCGGACGGATCGACCTGGTGGTGCCCGATCACGCCCACTCGTCTACTCGTCCTGAGCGAGCCGCGGTCGGGCTGGGACGTGCATACGGCCCTGGACGGCGCCGCATCAGCGGCCGGCGAGGAGCTGGTCACAATCGCCGATGTCTCCTGCGGGCTCGCCGCGCTGACGCTCGCCGGCCCGGGCGCGGGCGAGCTGCTGTCGCGGTTCTGCGCGATCGACGTCCGCCCCGGGGTCACGCCCGTGGCCGCGTTTCGTCCCGGCTCGGTCGCCCGAACCCCGGGGTATGTGCTGCGTGAGGGCGCCGACCGGCTGCTGATCCTGGTCGGCTGGGCGCTCGGCGCGTACTTGTGGGAGGTCGTCGCCGACGCGGCCGGGCACCTCGGCGGCGGCCCGGTCGGGACCGACGCGCTGGCGGCCGCCGGTGGTGGTCTGTCCGCGACCGCGGCCGGCGTCGCGGAGGACTCAGCCGATGCGTGAGATCTTCCGATCCGGCCGGATGTGGCGCCGGCGGGGTGACCTCCGTGACAGCTACGACGTGGTGATCGTGGGCGGGGGCGCTCACGGGCTCGCGACCGCGTACTACCTCGGCCAGCTGGGGGTCAAGAAGGTGGCCGTGCTGGAGAAGGGTTACATCGGCTCCGGAGCGGCGGGTCGTAACACGACGATCCTGCGATCCAACTACAAGACCCCCGAGGGTGCGCGCTTCTACGACGCCTCGATTCACATGTACGAGCGCCTCTCCCAGGAGCTCGAGTTCAACCTCCTGTTCTCGCAGTGCGGCCACCTGACGCTTGCCCACACCGACCGGGCGATGTTCGTGATGGCCAACCGCGCCGAGGTCAACCGTCTGCACGGCATCGACTCCAAGCTCGTGGACACTGCGCAGGTCAAGCGCCTGTGCCCACCGCTGAATGTCTCGCCGGACGCCACGTATCCGGTCATGGGCGCTCTCTATCACCCGCCGGGCGGGATCATCCGCCACGACGCGGTGGTCTGGGGCTACGCCCGCGGCGCGGACCGCTTGGGCGTCGAGATCCATCCCTACACGGAGGTGACCGGCTTCGAGCGCTCCGGCTCGAGGATCACCGGCGTGCGCACCAATCGCGGCACCGTGCGTGTCGGGCAGGTCGTGAACGCGACCGCCGGCTGGAGCTCGCTGCTGGGCGAGATGGCGGGCGTCGAGCTTCCGATCACCACCCATATCCTGCAGGCCTGCGTGACCGAGCCGGTGAAGCCGCTGCTCGACGTGGTGATCGTGTCCTCGCAGATGCACGTCTACATCTCGCAATCGGACCGCGGCGAGTTCGTGATGGGCTCCGAGATCGAGCCGTGGACGACCTACCGGATGCAGGGCACGCTGAACTTCCTCCAGGACCTCACGCGCCACACGCTCGAGCTGTTCCCACAGCTCGAGCACGCACGCCTGCTGCGGAGCTGGGCCGGGCTGTGCGACCTCTCGCCCGACTACAGCCCCATCCTCGGGCGGACCGAGGTGGAGAACTTCCACCTCAGCGCCGGCTGGGGCACGTACGGATTCAAGGCGGCGCCGATCGTGGGCCGGACGCTCGCCGACCTCGTGCACACGGGCAAGACGCCCGAGCTGATTGCGCCGTTCGCACTCGAGCGGTTCTACGAGGACCAGCTCGTGTCGGAGCTGGCCGCGGCGGCTGTGAGCCACTGATGTCCTACGTGCCGGCGGAACCGGCGCGCGGTGCCGAGCACACCGCGGTGCTGCTGATCTCCTGCCCCGACGGTCCCGGGATCGTGGCGGCCGTGTCGCGCTTCCTGTTCGAGCTCGACGCCAACATCGTCTCCTCGGATCAGTACTCGACCCACCCCGAGCACGGTGCGTTCTTCATGCGCACGGCGTTCTACGCCCCGGCGCTCAAGCGCGACCGGGCCGGTTTCGAGAGCGCCTTCGCGGAGCTGGCCGCGCGCTTCCAGATGGACTGGCGGGTCTCCTACGCGGGCGAGCCCCGGCGGGTTGCGCTGATGGCCTCACGTGAGGACCACTGCCTCGTCGATCTGCTCTGGCGGCACCGGCGCGGCGAGCTGGAGATGGACGTCGCGTGCGTGATCTCCAACCACGAGGAGCTCCGCGGCGAGGTCGAGTCGCTCGGCGTGCCCTATCACCATGTCCCGATCAACCGCGACACCAAGCCCGAAGCTGAGGCGGCCGCGCTCGAGCTGCTCGGCGGCGGCGTCGACCTCGTCGTGCTGGCCCGCTACATGCAGATCCTCTCAGGCGACTTCCTGGAGCGGCTGGGGTGCCCGGTGATCAACATCCACCACTCGTTCCTGCCGGCGTTCGCGGGCGCCGAGCCCTACCGCCGCGCCTACGACCGCGGCGTCAAGCTGATCGGCGCCACGGCCCACTACGTGACCGAGGACCTCGACGAGGGCCCGATCATCGAGCAGGACGTGCAGCGCGTGGGTCACGGGTACACGGTCGAGGATCTGGTGCGGATCGGGCGGGACCTCGAACGCCTGGTGCTGGCGCGCGCCGTGCGCAGCCACCTCGACAACCGGGTGCTCGTGCACGACGGCCGCACGATCGTGTTCTGACACAGCGAGCCGAGCCGGGGACTGGCTAGCCCACCCGGGCGGCCGCGACGGCGAGAAAGCGCGCGCAGAGCCCGCGGCCGAGGTCGTTCCAGGCTGCGATCTTGCCCTGCGCCTCGCGGCGCAGGCGGCCCGGGTCGAGACCCATCGCGACCGCGTCCTCGTCGCTGCGGTAATCGTCGATCCAGGCGTCGAAGCCCTGCGCGCTCACCTCGGCGTGGAACTGGATGCCCCAGGCGCTCTCGCCGATCCGGTAGGCCTGCAGGCAGGTCTCGCTGTGCGCCAGCGCCGTCGCGTCCGGCGGCAGCGAGCATTCGTAGCTGTGCCATTCGCAGGCCTCGAACCCGGGGGCCAGCGGGCCGAGCACGGGATCGCTCACGCCGGCCGCCGTCAGCTGCACGGGGTACCAGCCGATCTCCGGTCGCGGCGCGCGCTGAGCCTCGCCGCCGCCGGCGCCGGCCAGCAGTTGGGCGCCGAGGCAGACCGCCAGCGTGGGCACTCCCGCGGCCACGAGCTCGGCCAGCAGGTCGCGCTCGACGCCCATCCAGGTGTGAAGGTGGTCCTGGTCGGGGTGCATCGCACCGCCGAACGTGAGCACGGCCCCGTAGCGCCCCGGATCCTCCGGGACGCGACCAGAAGGCGGCTCCCACACCTCGAGCCGGGCGCCCGCGACGGTGATCGTCTCGGCGAACACGCCGGGCCCGGCATCGGGTTGGTGGACGATCGCCAGCGCGCGCACACCGGCAGTGTGAACGACCGCCGCTCAGTTCTTACGCGGTTCTCAAATGTCGCCCGTACCGTGCCTCACTGTATGACCCAACCCAAGCATCTGTGGTCCGGAGACTGGGCCCGTGAGTCCGAGGACGCGGCGGACACACTCGCGGACCGGCGCCAGCACACCCGTCCGGTCGAGCCGGAACGCGTCGAGGCTCCGCGCCCGGTGGCCGCCGGGGCGGCCCCGGCCCCGCGCCGGGCCGCCGCCGAGCCCGCGAGCGCAGCGGGCCCGCGCGTGCGCCCGGCCGCCGCTGAGCGCCCCAGAAGCACGCGCGTCCCGCCCGTCCGGAGGGCCTCACCTCGGCGCGCCGGGGTGGCTGCGCTGCTGGTGCTGGGACTGCTGGCCGTGACCGCGGTCGCGCTGGCCTCCGGCGTGTTCAGCGACCCGGGCTCCAGCAGCGCCACCAGCGCGCTCAGCCCCGGACCGAGCCCGGCTCCGGCGCAGTTCCAGCAACCTCGGCCATGGGTGGGGCTGACCACCACGAGCGCCCCGACGGGCTCGGGCGCGTTGGTCACACAGGTCGTTCCCGGCGGCCCAGCCGATCAGGCCGGACTGCAGCCGGGCGACGTGATCACGGCTGTCAACGCCCGCCCGATCGCCTCGCCCTCGGACATCGGCGGTGCGATCGACTCACAGATGGTCGGCTCCGAAGTGCTGTTCCAGGTCGACCGCGGCGATCAGCTACAGACCATCGGCGTCACGCTCGAGCCTCGACCAGCCGGTTCACCGTGAGCTTCGCCGCCCCGCTCGTCCTGCTGGGACTGCTGCTGGTCCCGGCCCTCATTTACGCCTACTTGCGCCTGCAGCGCCGCCGGACCGCGGCCGTTGCTGCCTTCACCTCCGCCCGGCTGGCCACGTCCGCGATGCCGCGGCGTCCGGGCTTCCGGCGCCATGTCGCCATGGCCGCGTTCGGGCTGGCCCTGCTGGTGCTGATCGTGGCAGCGGCCCGGCCCCAGGCGAAGGTTTCGGCGCCCGTCAAGCGGAGCTCGGTGATGCTGCTGATCGACACCAGCGGCTCGATGGCCTCGACCGACGTGGCGCCGACGCGGCTGGACGCTGTGCGCAGCGCCGCCAATCGCTTCCTTGACCGCGTGCCCAGCCAGGTGAGTGTCGGACTGATGGCCTTCACCAAGACCCCCACCGTCACGGTGGCGCCGACGAGCGACCGCGAGACGCTGCGATCGGACCTGGCTCACCTGCGTCCCGGCGGCGGAACCGCGATCGGCACTGCGCTCCAGTCCACGCTGCGCATCCTCACCGGGATGCCGGCGGCGAAGCGACCTCCGGCCGCGATCGTGCTCCTGTCGGACGGAACCTCCGATGCCGGGATCGATCAGCTGACCCAGGCGCGTGAGGCCGGCCGCCTGCACGTCCCCATCTACACCGTCTCGCTCGGCACGACCAGCGGCACGATCACCGTCCCCAACGGCCACGGCGGGACCGCCGTGCATCAGGCGACGCCCGACCCGCAGGCCCTGGCCCAGATCGCCCAGGCCTCGGGGGGGCATGCGTACACCGCCGCGAGCGCCGGGAACCTGAGCGCTGTCTATGACCACCTGGGCGTGCAGCTCGGGCGGAGAACCGTCAAGCAGGAAATCACGGCGAGCTTCGCCGGGGTCGGACTCGCGCTGCTGCTGGTCGGCTGCGCCCTGACCCTGCGCTGGCTGCGCCGACTCATCTAAAGGAGAACAGCCCCACCATGTACGACACCGATCCGACGACTCCCCAGGGCGATCCGCCCGGCTCGGCGCGCCAGGACGCGCGCGCGGCGCTGCAGGAGGCGCTGTATGAGATCAAGCGCGTGATCGTGGGCCAGGACGCGATGCTGGAGCGGCTGCTGGTCAGCCTGCTGGCGCGCGGCCATGTGCTCCTCGAGGGCGTTCCCGGCTTGGCCAAGACGCTGACTGTCAAGACCCTGGCCGATGTGCTCGGCGGGACCTTCAGCCGCGTGCAGTTCACCCCCGACCTGGTTCCGGCCGACCTGGTCGGCACGCGTGTGTACCGGCCCGACACCGGGCGCTTCGACACCGAGCTCGGGCCTGTGTTCGGCAACTTCCTGCTCGCCGACGAGATCAACCGCGCGCCCGCCAAGGTGCAGTCGGCGCTGCTCGAGGTGATGCAGGAGCAGCAGGTCACGATCGGCGGAACCACCTACCCGGTGCCGGAGCCGTTCATCGTGATGGCCACCCAGAACCCGATCGAGTCCGAGGGCACCTACCCGCTGCCCGAGGCGCAGATCGACCGCTTCCTGATGAAGATCGTGGTCGACTACCCGTCGCCCGGCGAGGAGGCAGCGGTCGTGGGCCGGAGCCTGAGCGACCCCGCCGCCGTGGCGCGCTGCCTGACGCTCGACGATCTGCGGCGCCACACCGACGCCACCCAGACGGTGCTCGTCGACCGCGACGTGATCGGCTACGCGGTGGCGCTGGCCGACGCGACCCGGCGCCCGGCCGAGTACGGACTGGCCGACATGGAGGGCCTGATCGAGTATGGCGCCAGCCCGCGCGGACCGATCGGGCTGGTCCAGGCGGCGCGGGCGCTGGCCCTGCTGCGCGGTCGCGGGCACGTGGTCGTCCAGGACGTCCGCGACCTGGCGGCCGACGTGCTGCGCCACCGCCTGGTGCTGTCCTACGACGCGCTCAGCGAAGGGGTGACCGCCGACGACCTGCTGGACCGGGTCCTCGGTGCCGTCGAGGCACCGCGGGAAGATCATCTGGCGCGTTCCCGGGCGGCATGACCCAGGCCACGCTCGCACCGCCCGCGGCCCGTCAGGGCCCGGGCCCGATGCCGCAGAAGATGGTCGAGGCGATCGACGTGATGATCACTCGACTGATTTCGCGCACGCTTCCGGGTGACCGCCGCGCCGCCGGGGTCGGGGCGGGCGTCGAGCTCTCGCAGCTGCGCACGTACGTGATCGGCGACGACGTCCGCCACCTCGACGCCGCCGCCACTGCCCGTACCGGACAGCCGCACGTGCGCCTGCACGTTCCCGAGCGAGCGCTCACCACCTGGATCGCACTCGACCTGTCGCCCTCGATGGCCTTCGGCACCGCCGAGCGGCTCAAGGCCGACATCGCCGAGGGCGTCGCGCTCCTGCTCGCCCGCGTCGGCATCCGGCGTGCGGGCGCCGTGGGCATGGTCGCGTTCGGCGCCGGCACCCCACGGCTGCTGCCGCCGCGCGCATCCAAGCCGGGGATCGTGGCGGTGCGCCGCCTGCTGGCCGAGGGCGTGACCCCCGACGGGCAGGGCGACCCCCACGCCCTGGGCGCTGCGCTGGTCCGGCTGGGCAAGCTCGCGCGCCAGCCCGGTCTCGTCGCCGTGATCTCGGACTTCCGCGATCAGGAGGGATGGCTGCGCCCGCTCGGCGCGCTGAGAGCCCATCACTCGGTGCTCGCGGTCGAGATCGGCGATCCGCGTGAGCGCGAGATCCCGGCGCTCGGGCGCCTGGCGCTGATCGATCCCGAGAGCGGCCGCCGGATCGAGGTCGACACCTCACGCCGGCGTGTCCGGGAGCGCTTCGCCGAGCTCGAGCGCGAACGCCGGGCCGAGGTCGGACGCGAGCTGCGGCGGCTGCGCGTCGACCACGTCGTGCTCGACACCGATCAGCAATGGCTGCTCGAGCTGGGGCGGAGGCTGCGGTGAGCTTCAGCTCCCCCGTGTGGCTGCTCGGCCTGCTGGTGGTGCCGCTCGCACTGCTCGCGTACCGCTTCGCTCGCCGGCGCCCGGACCGGTACGCGGTCCGTTTCACGGCCCTGTCGACTCTGGGCCTGGCCGCGGCCGGGGTGCCCGATCGGCGCCGGCATGTGCCGGCCGTGCTGGCACTGGCTGCGGCGGTCGCCCTGGTGCTGGCGCTGGCCAGGCCGCACACCACGGTCAGGGTTCCGGTGCAGGAGGCCTCGGTCGTCCTGGTGACCGATCACTCGGGCTCGATGCAGGCCACCGACGTCGCGCCGACCCGGCTGGGCGCCGCCGAGAGCGCCGCCAACACATTCATCGATCAGCTTCCCGCGCCGGTCCGCGTCGGCGCCGTCGCCTTCTCGGGCAGCCCCGACGGCGTGCAGGCCCCGAGCACCGACCACCCGGCTGCCCGGCAGGTCATCAACAGCCAGACCGCCAACGGCGCCACGGCCACCGGCGACGCGCTGTCGCTGGCGCTCCAGCTGCTGCACCAGGGCGCCAAGAAGCCGCCTCCGTCGGCGATCGTGCTGTTGTCCGACGGTGCGGCGAACACGGGCCAGGACCCGGTCTCCGTTGCCCGCCAGGCGGGCTCCGAGAAGATCCCGATCTACACCGTCGCCCTCGGCGTCCCGGGAACGACGATCTCGACACCTGACCCGATGCAGCCCACCGTCGATGTCTCGCCCGATCCGCAGCTGATGGCGCAGATCTCCCAGGCCTCGGGAGGACGGGCGTTCAACGCCCAGGACGCCGGTAGCCTCGGCTCGATCTACAAGAACCTCGGCTCCCAGCTCGGCACTCGTGCCGTGAAGCACGAGGTGACCGCGTCCTTCGCGATCGCCGGGATGATGCTGCTGCTCGGCGCGGCGGTCACGTCGCTGCTGTGGGTGGGGAGGGTGCCGTAGGCCGGTGCGGGCTGGCGGCTGGTGTCGTCTCGCGATGCGCTTGGAGGGGCTCGGCCGTGGTGGCCGGCGCGCGGCGTCAACGGCTCAACGTGACCAGCCGGGGCTCGTCAGTGAGAGTTGCGCGCGAGCCGCTGGCACTGCCCGCAGATGCAGTGGTGGCCGTGAACGGGTGAGGCGTTGATCCCGGCCATCGCCGGATGGCAAGGGCGGGGCTCAGCGGAACCCGAACGACGGACAGCGACGGTCTCAGGAGCAGAGTGCGAATGCCGGCCGGGGCCGGCGGTGCGGATGAAGTGTGAGACGAACATGGTGGACACGATTGGAGGAGGTTACGAACTGTGTCGGCAGAAAAGCCGTTGTGCTGAAGCGCACAAACTACGGGTTCTGCAATCCGGGAATCCGCGCGCAATCGGGATCGCGGCCGAGCAGGTGATAATGGCGGCGTCAGCCTCGCGATCGACCTCCACTGTCACATCCTGCCCGCCCTCGATGACGGGGCCCGCGATCTCAGCGATGCGATCGCGATGGCCAGGCAGGCGCAGGACGACGGCATCGGCGAGATCTGCGCCACGCCGCATATCCGGCACGACCACGACGTGCGCATCCCCGAACTCCCCGGGCGGGTGGCGGCGTTGGCCGCGGCGGTGCGGGAGGCAGGCTGCGCCGCACGCATCCTTCCCGGGGCGGAGGTGGCCGCGACGGCGCTCGATGGCCTCGACGATGACGAGCTGGCGGCGGTCAGCCTCGGCGGGTCGCGGCGCTGGGTGTTGCTCGAGCCCGCCCCGGGCCCCCTTGACGACCGGTTCGAGACCGCCGTGGACCGTTTGGGAGGGAGGGGGTTCCGCGCCCTCGTGGCCCACCCCGAACGGCATCTGGCTCCGGACCTGACCGGGCGGCTGCGGAGGTTGGTCACCAAGGGGGCGCTGGTGCAGGCGACGGCGGCATTCCTGAGCGACGAGACCGTGCGCCCGGGGATGCTGGTGCTGGCGCGCGCGGGCGTGGTGCACGTGCTCGGCAGCGACGCTCACTCCTCGCGCGGGGGTCGCCCCGTGGCGCTGGCCGGAGCGCTGGAGGTGCTCGGCACGATCGAGCCGACCGCGTCGCATCTCGATTGGGTCGCCCGTGAGGCGCCGCAGGCGATCGTGCGCGGGGAGGAGCTCACCCCGCCGTTCTGAGCGGCGTGGAGTCCGCGAGTGGGCGGACGACCATGCTGCCGGCCAGCTCCTCGACCACGTCCCGGTGCCCCGTGCCCAGACCGCGGCGCAGGTAGTTCCCCGATCCCGCCGCGGCGCCCAGCACCAGAGCCTCGCGCAGCGGCAGCCCGCGGGCCAGCGCGGCGGCCACGGCGCCGGTCATCGAGTCACCGCAGCCCTCGCGATGGCCGTGCGGGAACCGGGGCGGAACGATCTCGAACGGCTCCTGGTCGCCCGGTGCCACCAGGATCGGCTCTCCGGCTCGGGTCACCACGACCGCCCCGGCGCCGGCCGCGAGCAGACGCCGAGCCGCGACCAGCGCCAGCGGTCCGTCCACGGGTCCGCGCACGTACTCGGCCAGCTCCCAGTCGTTGAGCTTGACCAGATCAGGTCCGGAGCGGAGGGCGTGATCGAGGCGGGGGGTGGAGAGGTCGGCGACGACGGGGACGCCCGCGGCCCGCGCGGCGCCGACCACCGTCTCGTACACATCGTCCGGTAGGCCGTCGGCCGGAAACGGATTGCACACCACCAGCACAGAGCTGGTCAGTGTCGCCGCGGAGGTGGCGCCCACGAGGTCATCGACCTCGTGCCGCTGCGGGGCGGGCCGCAGCGCATGGGCGAGCATCCGCCGCTCGCCCCCGCGGCGGTCGACGACGTAGCTGCCACTCGGGCCAGCGGTGGTGACCACGCGCAGCTCCCCCGGCATCGCCTCCAGCAGCGGTCGCAGAATCGACGCCGGCTCTCCGCCGGCGAGGCAGCAGAGGATTGGCCACGCCCCGAGCTCGGCGGTCATCCGCGCGACCCAGACTCCCTGTCCCGCGGCGTGGACGTGCACGTCGTCCGCGTCTCCCCGCGCTTCGATCGCGATGCTGAGCATCGGATCCGGTCCGAAGATCGCCACGCGAGGACGTGTGGCCGTGGGCGTCATCGCATCGAGTCTGGTCCGGAGGGCGGGAGCCGGCATCGGCGCCCACCCCTAACGCCAATGCGTGATTCCTACGGGAACATCAGCACACTCCTGATCCCGTCCTGGCGTTCCATCAGCTCGAATCCCCGGTTGACCTCGTCCAGGCTCATGCGGTGCGAGATGAACGGGTCGAGGTCGAGCTTGCCGCCGAGATACAGCCGCACGAACTCGGGCACCTGGTCACGGCCCTTGACGCCGCCGAACGAGGTCCCGCATACCCGCCGGCCGGTGATCAGGTACCGGGGAATGATGTCGAGCGTCTCGCCCCTGCCGGCGACCCCGGCGACGGTGCACAGGCCCCAGCCCATGCGCGCCGACTCGACGGCCTGGCGCATGATCGTCACCAGTCCCGTGGCCTCGAAGGTGTAATCGGCGCCGAAGCCGCCGGTCTCCTCGAGCACGCGGGCCACGGTCTCGGGACCACCGATCCAGGTGTCGGTCGCACCCTGCCCGCGCGCCAGTTCGAGCCGATCGGCGGACATGTCCACGCAGATGATGCGCTCGGCTCCCTGCAGCCGACAGCCGGCCACCGCACCGAGCCCGACCATGCCGGCCCCGAACACGACGCAGACGGCTCCGGGTTCGACCTTGGCGGTGTTGATCGCAGCGCCCAGGCCGGTGGACAGGCCGCAGGCGAACAGCGCCGCTCGGTCGGGCTCGGCCTCGGCCGACACGTGGGCGAGGGCGATCTCGGGCATCACCGTGTACTCGGCGAAGGTGCTCGTGCCCATGAAGTGACGGATCGGCTGCCCGTCCTGAGACAGCCGGGTGGTGCCATCCGGGAGGTAGCCGAGGTTCTGCTGCTCGCGGATCGCCAAACACAGATTGGTCTTGGGACTCAGGCAATGGACGCATGCGCGGCATTGCGGCGAGAACAGGGTCACGACCTGGTCGCCCGGCCCGACGCTGGTGACGCCATCGCCGACGCGTTCGACGATCCCCGCCCCCTCGTGACCGAGGACGGTCGGGGCGTACCCGGAGGGGTCCACGCCCGAGGCGGAGTACATGTCGGTGTGGCAGATTCCGCACGCGCGCAGGCGCACCAGCACCTCGCCCGGTCCCGGCTCGGCGAGGTCGACCTCGGTTACGTTGAGCGGCTGGCCGAACTCCTCCAGGACCGCGGCACGGATCTTCACGCTCGAGCTCCTCTCTGGTCGTGGCGCGGCCGCAAGCCTATTCGGCGCCGGCCGCCCGGTAGCGCTCCATCGCCCGCTTGCGCTCGACCGCATGATCGACGATCGGGGCCGGGTAATCGGATCCGATCACGCAGCCGGCTTCCTGCTGCTCGGATTCGCTCATCCGCCACGGCTCGGCCAGGTGCTCGTCGGGCACGCCGCGCAGCTCCGGCACCCACCGGCGCACGTACTCCCCCTCGGGATCGTGGCGGCGCTGCTGCGAGATCGGATTGAGGAGGCGGCGGAAGTACGGGGCGGAGTCGGTCCCCACCGAGGCGATCCACTGCCAGTTCCCGTTGTTGTTGGCCTCATCACCGTCGAGCAGCCGCCTCATGAAGTGCCGCTCGCCCTCGCGCCAGTCGAGGTGCAGGTCCTTGGTCAGGAAGGAGCCGACGACGAGGCGCGCGCGGTTGTGCATCCAGCCGGTTTCGAGCAGCTCCCGCATCCCCGCGTCGACCAGCGGATAGCCGGTCCGGCCACGGCGCCAGGACTCGAGCAGGTCCTCGTCCTGCGCCCACTCGAGTGAGCGGTAGCGCTGCTGCATCTCGTGCCGAGCCACGTCGGGGTGGAACAGCAGCACGTGCGCGTAGAAATCGCGCCAGCACAGCTGCCGCCGGAACTCGGCGGCGCCGTCTCCCGTGCGGCCCGCGACTCTCGCCTCCAGCTCGCGCACCGAGAGGCAGCCGAAGTGCAGGTAGGGCGACAGGCGCGAGGTGCCACCGGCCAAGCGGTCGTGGCGATCGGCGTAGCAGGCCACGCCGTGCGCCAGCCACGCGTGCATCGCCTCGCGGCCGGCGGACTCCCCCGGATCCACGAGGCGCGCCGGCGGGTCGTCGGCGCCGAGGGCCGAGGCGGCGGGCAGCCGGCCGTGGGCGATCCCGGAGGGCGGTGTCAGGTTCGCCGGTGGGTCCTCCACCGGGCGCCGATCCGCCTCGAGCCAGGCCCGGTAGAAGGGGGTGAATACCCTGTACGGATTGCCGAGCGTGGTGCGGATCGAGCCCACGTTGGCGGCGAAGTTGCCCGGGCAGACCTCGACCCGCACGCCGTCCCGCGCGAGCGCCTGGCGCACGCGCTCGTCGCGGGCCCTGGCGTACGGTGAGACGTCGTTGGCCCAGTAGACCGTCTCGGCGCCGGTCTCCCCGGCGAGCCGCGGAAGCTCGTCCCAGGGCCGTCCCTCCCTGATCAGCAGGGCGCCCCCGAGCCCGCGCAGCGAGGCGTCGAGCTCGCGCAGACAACCATGCAGGAAGGCGGCCCGAGCCGGTGAGGGAAAGCGCCCGCGGAGGATTCCCGGATCGAGGATGAAGACCGGGGCCACGCGCTCATGCTCGCGTGCGGCGAGGCTCAGCGCGGGATGGTCATGGACTCTGAGCTCGCGCCGAACCCAGACCAGTGCGGTGGAAGGCATCCTGGTGATATATCACGGCAGCTGGAGTGGGCCTGACCGCCGGCGCCGGAGGTAGTCGAGGTTACGGACCGGCCCGACGGACCGGCCCGACGGGTGCGATGTCCACCGCCCGGGCTCCCACCCGCCGGGCCGGGTCGCGCTCGTTGTCGAGCGCATCGATGAGCAGGCTCAGCATCCGCTGCCAGGCGGCCGGCTCCACCTGCTTCGCGGCCCGCGTGGCGGCGAACAGCAGCTTCAGATCCAGCGTGCTCGCGTCCGCGCGCAGGCGTCCCTCCGCGCGCGCCCCGGCCAGCAGGCACTCGAGCGCGGTCGACGCGCGCTCGGCCGCCTCCGCCACCCCGGGATGATCGGCCACCGCCACCCGCGCCTCGCCCAGGAAGTCATCGGACTGGCGCTCGACCAGCGCCCACAGCATCTCGGTCAGGGCGGACCAGCGATCGCCCGCACGCGTGGCCGCCTCGGCCGCCGCCTCGGCGATCTGGTCGAGCCTGCGCATCACCAGCGCCGCCAGCAGCTCGTGCTTGGAGGGGTACTGCCGGTAGACGCTCGCCACGCCGGCGCCGGCCGCCGCGGCGATCGCCGGCATCGAGGCGTCGAGGCCCTCTCGCGAGAACACGTCAGCCGCGGCGCCGAGCAGTCGCTCTCGCTTGCCCTCGCCGTCGAGCTCCGTCCATCCGGAGGGGCCGTCCAGGGCCGGAATGCTCATTCCGCTACAGTACTTCGCCGCCGTCCGAAATGCACGTTCGGGTTGGTCGATGCCAAAGCTGGGGAGTCTCTGCGGTCGATGGGCGAATCCACAACTGAACGCGTTCACCCGAATGTGATCCTCGCGGTCGTCTCGCTGGCCGGGCTGGCCTACGCGGTCCTCAGCTCGTCGGTGATCCCCGCGCTGCCCACGATCCAGCACGACCTGAACGCGTCGGAGACCGGCGTGACCTGGCTGCTGACCGGCTATCTGCTGTCCGCTTCGGTGGCCACCTCGATCCTCGGCCGGCTCGGCGACATGTACGGCAAGGAGCGGCTGTTGCTGTTCACGCTCGTGATCCTCGCCCTCGGCACCCTGCTCGCCGCCGTGTCGACCTCGCTCGAGGTCCTGATCGTCGCCCGCGTCATCCAGGGCGCGGGCGGCGGCATCTTCCCGCTCGCCTTCGCGATCATGCGGGATGAGTTTCCACCGGCGCGGGTGGCGGGGAGCATCGGCCTGATGTCCTCGATCCTCGGAATCGGGTCCGGCGTCGGCATCGTGACCGGCGGTCTGATCGTCGAGCACCTCAGTTGGCACTGGCTGTTCTGGATCCCGCTGGTGATCACGATCCTGGCCGCCGTCGCCACTTGGCGCTACATCCCCGAGTCCCCGGTGCGCGTTCCCGGGCGGGTGAACTGGCTGGCGGCGACGCTGATGACCGCGGGGATCAGCACGGTGTTGATCGCGATCAGCGAGACGACGACGTGGGGCTGGGGATCGCCGAAGACACTCGGTCTGCTGGCGCTGGGGCTGGTCATCTGCGCCGCCTGGATCATGGTCGAAGTCCGCAGCCGCGAGCCCCTGATCGACATGACGATGATGCGGATCCGGGGTGTGTGGACGACGAACACGGCGGCGTTCCTGCTCGGCGCCGGCATGTACTCGTCGTTCATCGTCTTCCCCCAATTCGCCCAGCTGCCCAAGAGCACCGGGTTCGGGTTCGGCGCCTCAGTCGTCGTGTCCGGCCTGTACCTGCTGCCCTCGACACTGGGGATGGGTCTGCTCGGCTCACTTGCGGGGCGGGTGGCGCGCCGCTTCGGATCGAAGTTCGCGCTCGTGGCCGGAAGCGGGATCACGGCGGCCGCGTTTGCCTTGCTCGCGTTCCAGCACGGCCATCCCTACGACATGCTGATCAGTGCCTTCCTGCTCGGGGTCGGGATCGGGCTGGCGTTCTCGGCGCTGGGCAACCTGATCGTGCAGGCGGTGCCCCCGGGGCAGACGGGCGTGGCCAGCGGCATGAACACGGTCATGCGGACGCTCGGCGGCGCGCTCGGCGGCCAGATCGCGGCCACGTTCATCGTCAACAACACCGTCCGTGGAAAGCCGACCGTGACCGGATTCACGGCCACGTTCCTGATGGCCACCGGATTCCTGATCCTCTGCGTGCTGGCGAGTCTGTTGGTCCCGGGTCGCGAGGCTCGGGAGCAGGGGGCGTCGCTCGCCCGCGAGCCGGCGCTCGCGCCTGCGGAGGCGAGGTAGTCGTGGCGCTCGCCTCGCTCGACCGGCAGCCGTTCGGGATCACGTGGGTTCTCGACGAGCCGATGACGCGCAGCTCGCACGCCCTCGTCGACGACGGGCGGGTGTGGCTGATCGACCCGACCGCTGTGCCGGAGGCGCTCGACCAGGCGCTCGAGCTCGGGCGGCCCGCCGCGGTGCTGCAGCTGCTCGACCGCCATGGACGCGGGTGCGAGGCGATCGCCGCCGGTCTCGGCGTGCCGCATTTCAAGGTTCCGACAGCGCTTCCGGACACCCCGTTCAAGGTTATTCCGGTGGTCGACAACAAGCTCTGGCGCGAGGTGGCGCTGTGGTGGCCCGGCCAGGGAGTGCTGGTCGTGACCGAGGCGGTCGGGACCGCCGCGAGCTTCGCTCCCGGCCCCGAGGGGGCGGGTGTGCACATCGGCCTGCGGCTGTGGCCGCCCCGCGTGCTCGCCGGTTACGTGCCCACCCACCTGCTCGTCGGTCACGGGCCGTCGCTCCACGGCTCCACCGCCGCCGTTGCGCTGCGGGAGGCGCTCGACCGGTCGCTGAGCGATGTGCCCCGCGCCGTCGTCGCGCTGGCCAAGGCCGCCGTGGACACGGTTCGGCGCTGAGCGCGGGAGCGTCAGCGTGACGACCTCACGTTGTGAGGTCGCGGCGGTCGCTGACGCCAAGCTTCTGCATTGCCCGGCTTGATCGTTTCCGGCTGGTTGGCCAGCCAGTAACATGCCCGTGTCGGTCCGCGGCGGAGATGAGGAGGAGAGCGAGATTACATCGACCAGGAACGGCCCAGGGGAGATTCGCCTTCCTGGAGAGGCGCCTGCCGGGGTCGAGGGGCAGCAGTCGCTCGACGACCTGGAACACGTGCTCGTCACCGAGCGCGAGCTGTGGATCGACGGTCCGCCGCACGAGCTGTTCGCCCGCCTGCGCGCCGAGTGCCCGGTCCACTGGACCGACCGGCTGACCGAATTCCCTGAAGAGGCCGGCTTCTGGTCGGTCACCACCGCCGAGGACATCCATGCCGTCAGCCGGGACTGGCGCACCTACTCCTCGGAGCTCGGGGGCATCACCGCGGCCACCGTTGGCTTCCCGCTCGAGTTGATGCGCGCGATGTTCATCGGCATGGACCCACCGAAGCACGACCGCCTGAAGATGCTCTTCCAGGCCGGCTTCACGCCCAAGCGGATCGCCGCCCACGAGGACGCGATCCGGGAGATCGCCGTCTCGGTGCTCGACTCGCTCCGCGGCCGCGAGACGTGCGACCTGGTCACCGATGTCGCCCAGCCTGTCGTCTCACGCGTGATCGGGAGCTTCCTTGGCATCCCCCCGGAGGACGACGCGATGTGGGCCGAGCTGATGAACGCGATGCTCGGGGCGGGCGACCCGGACCTCAATCCCAACGGTATCCCCGAGCTCTCGGCCCGCCTCATCCCGGAGGTCTTCGCCCGCTGTCAGGGGATGATCGCCGCGCGACGCGAGCAGCCGACCGACGACCTCACCAGCGTGCTGGTGCACGCGGAGGTCGACGGCCACAAGCTCGAGGAGCACGAGATCGTGATGGGCTTCTTTCTGCTGCTCGCGGCCGGCAACGACAGCACCAAGTCGACCTATTGCAGCGGCATGCGAGCGCTCATGGAGCACCCCGACCAGCGTCAGATCCTGCTCGAGGATCCGTCCCTGATCCCGAGCGCGGTCGAGGAGTCGCTGCGGATGTTCCCCGCCTTCGCGCACTTCCGGCGCACCGCGACCTGCGACGCGGAGCTGCACGGCAAGAAGATCCGGGCCGGCGAGAAGGTGGTGATGTGGTACGCCTCCTCGAACCGCGATCAGACGCGCTACCCGGACCCGGACCGCTTCGACGTGCGCCGCAACCCCGAGCACCAGGCCTTCGGCGCCGGCGGACGGCACTTCTGCCTCGGCACGGCGCTGGCGCGGCTGGAGCTGCGGGTCCTGCTCGAGGAGACGCTGGTGCGCTTCCCGAACATGGACCTCGACGGAGCCCCGGTGTTCGCCGAGTCGCCGTTCATCAACCAGCTGAAGACGCTGCCGGTCAGGCTGGCACCCGCCGTCGCGGCCTGAGCTCGCCGCTCTTGCCGCTCTTGCCGCTCTTGCCGCTCACGCCGCTCACGCCGCTCACGCCGCCGCGGCGATCGCGGCCAAGCGGTGCAGCGACGAGGTGATCACCTGGCGCTGGGTCTGGAGCCGGTGCGCCTCGGCGTCGGGGATCTCGATACGGTGATCAGCGTGCCGGGCTCCAGCGGCTCAAGGCGGAACTCGAAGCGCAGGTCGGACACCAGACACAACCATTCAACCTCGTGCTGGACGCCAGGCCGTAGTCACGAGCTGCCCTGCGGCGGCCCGGCCGTGGCCGCCGCAGGGGTCAGCTCGACCTTGCCCAGCGGCGCCGCGACCGCGACCGGCTGCTGCTCCACCGCAGAGCCGATGCGGACCGGCCCGACCGCGAGCAGGACCGCCCCCGCGGCCAGAGCGGAGCCGATGATGAAGCCCCACCCGGTGCGGAAGGCGGCGAGCGGGCCGCCGAGCGAGGGGTGGGCGAGGATCGCCACCAGGATCGCCACGCCGAGCGCCGAGCCGAGCTGGCGTGACATCCCCAGCACGGCGGTCCCGGTGGCAAAGCGCTCAGGGGGGAGAGGACCCGTGGCCGCGGCCGACAGAGTCGGGAGTACGAGGCCGACGCCGGCCCCGCCGATGATCTGGGCCGGCAGGAAGGTGCCCGCGTAGTCGGGCGCCGCGCCGATGTGCGTGCGCCACCAGAGGGCGCCGCCGGCGAACATCACCGCACCCGCGGCGCCCACGAAGCGCTGGCCGAGGCGCTGCCCGAGGATCCCCCCGGGAACGGCGAACAGGGCCGCCATGACCGGGCCCGGAGCGATCTGCAGCCCGGCCCGCAGAACCGACTCGTGCCAGACGGAGGTGAGGAACAGCACGCTGCCGAGCAGGAACGCGCCGAAGGCGCAGAAGAACAGCAGCGCGCCGAGGTTGGCCAGCGCGATCGCCCGGGTCCGGACGATGACCGGCTCGATCAGCGGCGCGGGATGTCGCGCGGAGCGCACAGCGACAGCGAACAGGAGCAACCCCGCGGCGACGAACAGGCCGACGACCCGACCTCCCGACCATCCCCAGCGCGGGCCCTCGACGATGGCCAGCGTCACTGCGGCGATTCCGGCGGTGAACAGGGCCGCCCCGATCATGTCCGGGCGCGGGCCCGTGTCGTCCCGGACCTCGCGCAGCAGTGATGAGGCGGCGAGGAACGCGCCGATCCCGATCGGAACGTTGACGATGAACACCCAGCGCCAGCCGGCCTGCACGAGCAGGCCGCCGATCGGCGGTCCGGCGGCGGCGGCGACGCCGCCGACCGCGGCCCAGATACCCACGGCGGCGCCGCGCTTGTGGGCCGGGAACTCGGGCAGCAGCAGTCCCAGCGAGGTCGGGAGCATGAACGCCGCGCCGGTGGCCTGCACGACGCGCGCTGCCACCAGCACTGCGACCGACGGCGCGGCGGCGCAGGCGGCTGAAGCGGCGCTGAACAGCGCCAGCCCGAACAGGAAGCCGCGCTTGCGGCCGGCTCGGTCGGCCCAGCGGCCGGCCGGGACCAGCAGCGCCGCGAACGTGATCGCGTAGGCGTTCAGGACCCAGGACAGACCCGCCAGGCTCACCCCCTTGAAGTTGCGCTGGATGTCGGGGAAGGCGATGTTGACGATGAACAGGTCGAGCGAGGCCATGAAGACCCCGATCGACACGGTGAGCGTGACCTTGGCGCGTCGCGACATCACTGGCCTTTCGGGCGAGAGGGTTGCATCAAGCAACCAACATATACCACAGGGTTGTGTCATGCAACCCATATCTCTAGAATGCGGGTATGCTCCCCTCCGACTACACGGGTCAGAACTGCTCGATCGCCCGCACCCTGGAGCTGATCGGCGAGCGCTGGACGATGCTGATCGTCCGCGAGGCGTTCCTCGGCACGCGCCGGTTCGACGAGTTCCAGGGCAAGCTGGGCATCGCCCGCAACGTGCTGCAGACCCGGCTCGAGCGATTGGTGGAGGCGGGGATCCTGCACCGCGTGCGCTACCAGGAGCGCCCGGCCCGCTACGAGTACCGCCTGACCCGCAAGGGCACGGACCTGTGGCCGGTCCTCGTGTCGCTGCTGAAGTGGGGAGATCGCCACGCGGCCCCAAACGGGCCGCCGGTGGTGATCGAGCACGTCGGATGCGGAGGAGAGATCGATGATCGCCGCCGCTGCCGCCGCTGCGGCGCCGATCTCGACGCATGGGAGGTGAGGGCGCGGCACGGCCCCGGTTGGGGGTCTCCCGAGCAACCGGCCGCGCTCACCTCCTGACGGGTCAGGAGACCGAGGGCGGCCCGTCCCGTCGCTGCTCGGAGCCGGGCTCGATGTGAGCCACGGGCGCGCCTTCCGCCTTCCCCTCGACGGAGTCCTTGAACTGGCGCAGTCCGGTACCGAGCGACTTACCGAGCTCGGGCACCCGCTTGGCGCCGAACAACATCAGCACCACCACGAGCAGGAAGGCAATGTGGATGGGGTTGATGATTCCGGTTCCCATTGCGTCTCCCCTCAGACGCCGCGCACGGCGGCGTCGGCCGCCTGAGCGAGCCGGGTGAGGAAGGAGAAGAACTCGGTCGACTGGCCCTTGAACAGGCCATCGGCCGTCAGGCCCTTGACCGCAGCCATGGCGCCCGAGTTCTTGGTCGACGACGGCCGGATGACCGACACGTCGGGGAGGTCCTTGCTGATGAAGTCGCACGGCTCGGGGAAGATGAGGTTGGTCTGAGTGGCCTCGCTCCCCGATGCGTTCAGATCCGGGAAGTGAGTGTGCGTCTTCGGGTCGGTGACTCCGGCCAGCGGCTGTGCCACCGCGTTACCGGCCTTGTCGTGCCAGACCGCGAAGTGGTTCACCTCGACCCCGCCGATGCTGACCACGATGCGCAGCACCTCGACGTTCGTCACCTGGAGGGCCAGCGTCGTGTACAGACTCGAGCCGCCCTGCTCGATCATCGCGAAGTGGAATCCGGCGCTGTTGGCGATCGCCTGCATCCGTGACTGCTGTGCGTTCACCGGCGGCACCGGCTGATCCTGGTGCGCTGGTGTGTCGCGATCGCTGAGCGGGATCGCCGGCTGGTTGACGATCATCACCGCCTGCGGGAACGAGGCCCCGAAGTCGGGGTTGTCCGCGGAGCGGTAGCGCGTGTACCAGCTGGTGTCGACGTTCAGCTCCTTGAGGTTGGTCAACCACCGGCGGCTGCGGTTCGCGCCCGTGGCCTCGCTTCCCCGCAGCGTCTTGAAGCGCTCGAGGTTGACCGGCTTGGCTCCCTTGGAGACCAGGTAGGCGTTGATGAACAGCTCATGGCTGCGCTCGTCGTCGGTGTTGTCGGAGATGTACTGGGGCATGTCGCCGTCGAGGTTCTCCAGCGCCTTGATGTAGGCGGGGTTGCCTCCGGTCGCCCCTCCGAGCTCGGCGTACTGCGCCCACAGATCCGTCTCCAGGATCTCGGCCGCGGCCAGGAACCGCAGGATTGCGACGTCGCCCTGGGTGGGCCCGTGGGATTTCGCGCTTGCGGCGGCCGCGGCGAGTGCGCCGGCCGGCACCGCTGCCGCGCCGGCGATACCAACCTGCTTGAGGAAGGACCGCCGGCCGACGACCTTGCGCCACAGCACCTGCAGGTCGTCCGCGCCCGCGCTTGGCGCGGCGGTATCGGTCGCGCGTGAGCGCGCTTCTTGCCCAGACATATAGGTCCCCTTCTCCGTGTTGGAAGTGACGATAAGCCGGCTGATACTCCCCACTGACGCACGCGCATCGGAGTTCCTTCCCGGCCGGCGTCAAATAACGGGCTGCGGGTGTCGCTACGCGGGACCGGGGGGGCGCCTCGACGGTGGGCGGGCTGCGACGATGTCGGTGTGCCAGGGACGTCCGCGCCATGAGTGCCACGCCGGCGCTGCTCGCCGCCTCGGCCGGCGTCGGGTTCGGCCACGCGATCCTGCCCGACCACTGGGTGCCGCTGGCGGTGATGGCCCGTGCCCGCCGCTATCCGCTCACCCAGGTCGCGCGACTGTCGGGTCTGGCCGGGGTCGCTCACGTGATGCTCTCGATCGTGCTCGGAGCCCTGATCATCGTGATCGGTCTGCAGTTCCAGTCCACTGTGCAGAGCGCCGAGGACACGGTCATCGGCTGTCTGCTGATCGCCACCGGAGCGGGATTCATGGTTATGGAGCTGACCGGGCGCGGTCATTCGCGCGCCGGCCATTCGCACGCCGGCCACGATCACGGCCCTGATCGCGACCACGACGATCACGAGCATGGCGGGCACGTGCACGACCACGAACGGGGTGGGGTGCGCGGCCTCGCCGCCGTTATGGTCCCGTTCGGGGCCGCGGCCTCACCGGACCTGACCATCCTGCCCGTGTTCCTGGCCGCGACCACCGCCGGCGTGGCCACCGCCATCGGCTCGGTGGTCATCTTCGCCGTGGTCACGATCGGGACCATCGTCGGGCTCACGCTTGCGGGCGCCAAGGGCGGCTACCAGATCCGGGGCGAGTGGCTCGATCGCTGGGGCAACACGTTCACGGCCATCGTCCTGGTGGTCATCGGAGCACTGATCCTGACCGGGACGATCTGATCGCAACACCCCGGCGCGCGCGACGGATCCGTCGCGCGCGCCGAAACCAGGCGGGCGGAGCCCGCCTCCTGATCTCATTGGGCCAGGACCGGCTCCGCGGGCGCGGCGGTGGGTAGCGTTCAACGCGCGGCGCGACGCAGCGAGAGCGCCAGGATCAGGATCACCGCTGCGCCTGC
>Ga0209839_10000133_pt1 | contig 34901 bp, 29 predicted proteins | sample OrgsoiDNA2013050_FD_185800 | JGI IMG/M metagenome (GOLD analysis project Ga0209839, IMG submission 185800) | Permafrost soil microbial communities from the Arctic, to analyse light accelerated degradation of dissolved organic matter (DOM) -... | ecosystem: Environmental > Terrestrial > Soil >... | reverse complement strand
ATTTCCAGGAGGAACAAAAGATGGCTATTCCAACCCTACCCTTTGGTCGCAGCGGGCATGTGAGCACGCGCACGCTCTTCGGGGCCGCTTCTCTCGGCGCGGTGTCGCAGGCGGACGCGGATCGCACGCTAGAAGTGCTGCTCCAATACGGCGTCAATCATATCGACGTTGCCGCGAGCTATGGCGATGCCGAACTACGCATCGCGCCCTGGTTCAAGCAGCACCGCGCAGATTTCTTTGTCGCCACCAAGACCGGCGAGCGTAAGGCCCAGGCGGCGAAGGAAGAACTGCACCGTTCGCTAGAACGCATGGGCATCGATTATGTCGATCTATGGCAATTTCACAATCTCGCCGACCCCATCGAGTGGGACCAGGCGCTCAGTCCCGGCGGCGTGATCGAGGCGGCCATCGAGGCGAAACAGCAGGGTCTGATACGCGGTATCGGCGTGACGGGACATGGCTTGCAGATTGCCGCCACGCACAGGCGCAGCCTTGAGCGTTTCGACTTCGACTCGGTCCTGCTTCCCTACAACTACATCACGCTGCAGAATCCCTATTACGCCGAAAACTTCAACGCGCTCGTCACCACCTGCCAGCAGCGCAATGCCGCTGTGCAGACGATCAAGTCGATCGCCTACAAACCCTGGATGGGACGCGCACAGACGCGCTCAACATGGTATGAGCCATTAGAAGACCAGAAAGATATCGATCTGGCGGTCCACTGGGTGCTTGGTCATTCCGGCGTCTTCCTGAACACGGTTGGAGATATCCACCTGCTCCCGAAGGTGCTTGACGCCGCCAGCCGCTTCGAGTCCGCGCCTTCCGATGAGGAGATGCAGGCCCTGGTTTCGCGCCTGGGCGTCGAGCCATTGTTTGTGTAGCAACGCGTCTGAAAATCATGATGTAGGGGCGCGATTTATAAGCCCGCTTTCCTATATATACCTTGCGGATTGGCTTGTGGAGCGCAACGGGCTTATAAATCGCGCCCCTATCCCATACTCTGTACATGAATACCGAAGAGGAAGAATACCAATGGGGAAGGGTGTCAACTGGCACCCTCCCCCATTGATTGATTGTACAGATGCTATACAGGTTGCGCCTGCGGCTCCCGCGACTCAACCACCGCCTCTTGTGGAGGAAGCTTGCCGGAGTGACCGCGCAGATCCTCGACAAGCGTGTAGAGGGTGGGCACGATCAGCAGCGTCAGAACGGTCGAGGAGGCCAGGCCGCCGATGACAACGATCGCCAACGGACCCGAAAGGAAACTGCTCGATCCACTGAGGCTCAGTGACATCGGGATCAGCGCCAGGATGGTCGCGATGGCCGTCATCAGAATGGGGCGCAGGCGGCGGCGTCCACCCTCGATCACAGCTTCACGCGCAGACAGTCCTCTCTTGCGGTACTGATTGACCAGATCGAGCAGCACGATCGCGTTCGTCACCACAATTCCGATCAGCATTAAGAGGCCGATCAGTGAAGGCAGGCCAAGCGCGGTGTGCGTTATCAACAGCAGCGCGATAGAGCCTGTTCCCGCAAACGGAATCGCCACCAGCAGGATCAACGGCGTGAGCAGGCTGCGGAAGGTTCCAACCATCACGATATAGACCAGCAGGATAGCTGCCAACAGGGCGAGGCCCAGACTCTGGAACGCGCTTGACTGCTGTGAGGTGACGCCGCCCAGCGAGACCGAAGCGCCCGAGGGCAGGCTCAGTTTATTGACGCGATTCTGCACATCGGTACTGACCGCGCCGACGTTCTGGCTGGTCACTGTCGCGTTGATCGTCGCCGTGCGGTTCGTCGCGATATGCGTGATCTGCGTCGGTCCGCTGGTCAGGGTAACATCGGCGAGATCACCGAGGCGCACGTTGCCGGTCGCGGTAGGAATGAGCATATCCTGTATACCCTTGACCGTCGTGGCAGGGGTGCCCAGCTTGAGATCGACATCCTGCTGCACGCCGTTGAGCGTCACCTGCGTCACCGTCGTTCCTGTGTAGATCGAGCGCAACAACTGGCCGACCTGCGCGGGCGTCATACCGTGGTTGATCGCCTTCTGCGAGTCAACATGCACATCGATCAGCGGAACAGCGTCGGTCAGTGAACTGGTAACGTCGGTGAGATTCGGCGTCTGCGCGACCGCGTTGTAGACTTGCTGCGCGGCCTGCCTCAACGTCTGATCGTTGGATGCCTGCACGTTTACAGCAATCGATGAGGTGCTACCCGTCTGCTGGCTGGTAGAAAGCGTGATGGTGCCGATATTCGGCAGTACCTTCAACTGATCGCGCACCTGCTGCTGCACGGTGTTCTGATCGGCGTTGGCGTTAGTCGTCACGGCAAAAGATGCCTGGTTGGTGCTATTGGATGACAGCGAGAAGGCCGATCCACCCGATCCAACCGTGGCCTGGTAGTTCTGAATGCCACTGGTGCCCGCGAGCACCTTCTCGACCTTCAGCGCGGCCTGGTTGGTCAGATCAAGACTTGAACCCACCGGCTCCTGCAGGCTGATGCTGAACGTATTCTGCGCCGAACTGCCGAACAGATTGGTCTCCAACAATGGATAGAGAGCGAACGTGCCGACGAGCAGCAGCAGTGCCACAGTCAACGTGATGGCGCGGTGCTGCGTGACCCAACGTAGCAAGGGCACATAGCCTCTTTCAAGGATGGAAGGCTTCTCGCCGTAACCTTGTGCAGCCTTGCTGCCGGGTACCTTCAGGAACCAATAGGCGAGTACGGGAATGATGGTAAGCGCGACAAAGAGTGAAGCCAGTAGGGCGATAGTTACGGCGATCGAGAAGGGCTGGAAGAACTCGCCGACCAGTCCGGTGGTGAAGGCGATGGGCAGGAAGACCGCAACGGTGGTGATCGTCGAAGCGGTCACGGCACCCGCGACCTCGCGTACACCGGTAAGCACGGCTGCACGCTTGTCTTCGCCGCTACGCATGTGCCTGTAGATGTTTTCCAGCACCACAATCGAGTCGTCGATGACGCGTCCTACGGCAATGGTGAGGCCGCCCAGCGTCAGGACGTTGAGCGAATAGTTGCCGACCCAGAGGCCGATGAGCGCGATGATGATCGAGAGCGGAATCGAGATGGCGGTGACGAGCGTCGAACGAATCGAGAACAGGAAGAGCAGAATCACCAGAATGGCGAAGGCGGCACCGATCAGTCCCTCGCGCACAAGGTCGCTTACCGAGGTGCGAATGGCGGGTGCCTGGTCGGAGATGACGGAGATCTTCGCGCCGCTGCCCAGCTTCTGTTCCAGGGCTGGCACAACGCCAGGGCCTGCTGCTGGAAGCTAATGCGGAGTGAATGAAGTTCAAGGAGTATTCCGCTGAAGACTAAAGTGCTTTAGCATAACATATCTTTTATTGCGCCACATAATCTATTATTCGTGCTAAAGGAGGTTCCGAGAAAGTACGTGTGTTTACAGGAAATGTATATGATGGAAGATGTATAAATTGAGAAAGATCTGGCTGTATAGTATAAGTAGCGACATTTTGTTGCGAGATAAGCGCTCTCCTCTTTTGCAAGCGCCACATTCGTACATCATTATCAACCATACAGTGAAGTACTTTTAAGTCAGCGCCGGAACTATGCGCTAGTCTTTTTGCCGCATCCCAGACGAAGTCGCGCATAGCCGAGCTATCAAGAATAATAGAAGCCTTTGCTATAGTAAGAGAAATGGAAATTCGTGTAAGGGATTTTTCGTACGCGTACCAGGCTGCATCGTCATTTGAAAGCCCTTCACGCATAAACCCCTCTTTGATTCTATCTTTATCAATGACCTGCCAATGCAGCCTTTGGCTTAATCTATTTGCCAGCGTGGTTTTGCCAGTGCCAGGAAAACCCGCCATAAGCACAAGTGTAGGCTTACTTTTGTGAAAACGCTCAAAACACTCCATCTCACGATTTCCTTACTTCCTGATTTAATAGTGCAAGGCACAAACCTACCTGCTAGAAAGCCACGTACTACTACTGCTGGAATTTGATAAAGCTCTCCGGAATCCTAAACGTTTTCTCTCTGTCTCTTCTCAAATGGGTTGCTCTGGTGCGTTTGTGGCTTATCTATAGTTTAACGGGCTGATAAAATGCCGATTTGTACCTACTTATAGCGTGAGTATAAGCTTAAAAACATGCTGAGGTGTGCCAGGGATGTGACAGATCTGTGCCAGGATCTCCTAACTAGTTATTACTTCGCGTACTGACAGACCGCTTACCTGCCAGAGCGCTGGCAGAAATTTGACATTTCCAGGCAGAAAAACGATACTACAATTTGGATAACTCCATATTTCTATTGCTGGCTCTGGATTGATTACGCTAGCCTCTTTATCGAAGAGAAAGGTTGAGAGGACCCCGATCATGAGCGATTATTCTACGATTAAAAACTATCTGCAACTCGGGCTTTCCGTTGTCACTCAGCTGTGGCTTTATAAAGCAAAGAACTGGATCACCTGCGTTTACGCCGCTGACATTGATAACGATGGGAAAATCGAAATTCTGGCAAGTTCAAAAGATGGCCGCGTGTGCGCTCTTAGTGAGGATGGTCAACGTAAGTGGGAACGTGTTATTGGGAGTAAAGCAATTGTAAACACCCTTACTGTAATCAATCCGCCCGATAGCCTCTCATCGCGCATTATCGTTGGAACGCAGGATGGGAAAATATATATTCTTTGTGAAGATGGAAAGACTATTGATACAAACGGGAAAACCTACACGTTTGATCCAATCACTGGCATCGCTCACGATCAGGAGAAAGAGAAGAAGGCGTATTGGCAAAGCTATGACTACGGAATACGCCACGTAGCTTTCAACTACAGTCCGAACGCATTTATCATTGTAGGAACAGATGATTATTGGATCAGGACGTTCAACTACAGTACACAAAAAGAAGAGTGGTATTTTCATACAGATGATTGGATTCGCTCCGTCACCTCTTATGATATAAATGGCGATGGAAAGCTCGAAACAATCGTAGGCTCTGGTAGTAAGCGTCTCGATATTCTCGATAGCACGGGTGCATGCCACCTCTCACAAGACATGCCAGGACGCATTGAAACCATTCTGGTAAACGATGTGGATGGAGATGGAGAGGTGGAGATATTGTTGGGCATCGATGGGAAAAAGTTATACGCATTTTCGCCCAGGCTTGAGGAGAAGTGGCATCTCCCATTCAAAAATCGACTCCTTTGTGTCTATGTGACCGATCTTAATCAGGACGGTACAAAGGAGATCATTGTCGGCTCAGAGGATAATCATCTCTATATTCTGGATAAAAATAGAAAAGAGCTATGGCGCGAGAATCTGGGCTACCGTATTCGCTGCCTCTACGCGCTAGATTTTGACAAAAACGGTCAAATTGAACTGCTCGCGGGTTCTGAAGATACACGCGTCTATGCCTTGCGTATTAAACTTGTAGACCAATTGATTGAAAAAGTTCGCCGCCAGTATCAACGCGTGCTGAAAAAGCCACCATTTACTGATATTGTAGAACGCCGCACACCAGAGTATGGACTGCTCACTGAGATTATTACAGGTGTACAGCAATCTACAAAAACAGTCAAAACAAAAGATGTAGAGCAGGCCGTAGCAGCGAAGGAGTATAAAAGAGCGCTCGCAGCGGCCCTTTTCCTGGAAGAGCAAAAAGTCCAGCTGCTCTGGAAAGAGGAATCTCAAGGCTTTATTTCGATGCTTAACATTGGCGATATTTCGGGCGACGAGAAACTAGAAATCATTACAACAGATGAACAAGATATTTATGCTTACAATTCTCAGAAAAAACGACTCTGGCATTACTCGATTGGAAGTCGCATTAAAGAGATCTACACAGAATATATAGATCGCGGGCACTGGAAAAAGATTGTAGCGCTTGATGCGGATAGCCAACTCCATATCCTCGGTCATTCATCGCATACGCCTGATAAAAAGCCTGGAAAAGTCTCAACGACCAGACTTGATGCTAACATCTCAAGCTTCTATGTGAATGCCTACAGCAGAAATGGTCCTTTTGAGTATATCTTCGGCTCCCTTGACAAGAAGATTTTCGTTTACAGAAATGACCCGGAGACACACTCTCATACCATAGAAGTCGACCCTCCACGGGGTATTACGGCGGTCTGCGCCCATCCTACCAGAGATGATACTTCTCTCAATATCGTTGCTGGCAGCGCTGATAATACTACCGCTGATATCACTATTTATGGCTATACGCGCTCCGGCAAGCCTTTATGGACGTATCAGATCAAGGGAACTGCACAGGTAAAAGCGCTGCAACTGCATATCGAAGATATCAACGATGATGGAAAATTGGAGATTGTTATCGGCTCAAGCGATCGCAATGTCCATGTCTTAAATCATGAAGGGCATCTGATCTGGCGCTATTATTTGCCAAACAATGCCGCTGCCGTTGATGTCGCTCGTTTAGAAAACGGTGGACAATGGTGTATTCTTGTAGGTTGCAAAGATAATTTCCTGTATGTATTTAGTCGTGATGGCGATTTGCTCTGGAAATATGACGCGGGTACACGCATCTCTGCTGTACGCGCAGATGATATAGATAATCGCGGTGACACGGAGATCATTCTTGGCCTCGGTGATGGTTTAGAGGCTTTGCAAATGATCAACCAATCGCACCTTCAGGACTTGATTTCCCAGTCCTGGCAGGCATTGCTAAAACAGAACCCCTCTATCATCGCCTCGTTCTTACAAGACGACGATCCTTTGTTATGTATTTTTGCATTAAGAAAGCTAGCCGACCAACCCGATTTCTCGAAAGAGGATTTTAAACAGTTTGAAATTGCGGCCCACAATGATTCCGTTGCTGTACGCAAAGCCCTTGTTCCGCTTGTGATGAGGCATTACACCATCGAGCCACAAAAAGCCCTCGCTCTTCTCAACGAGTTAGCCAGCGATCGTGAACAGGCGGTCCAACTAGAGTTTATTGCCAGTATCCATATTCTGCTGGCTCATGAGCAGGATCTTGCCTTTGAGTATCTGAACCAGTTTTTCAAAAATATGGATCGCAGTGGACGGCGTGCCATCGTCAGAGCGCTGCATCACATTTTTACGAGTCAAATGCAGTCAATGGGTGCTTCTGATGAAGAGGCTTTTCATCAAATCTTTAGCCTCCTACTTAAAAGTGCCTATGATGCGGATGCCTGGGATAAGTCCGATTGGGTACGCCAGGAGGCCGCGCGTACGCTGGCAAGCGCTTTTGATCACTACCGTTTCGACCTCCTGATGTATATTCAACGTCTGATTGTCAAAAACGTAGAACCTGCCATCTTACTACAAATCTCTTATAACGCGACCGCGCCTTTTGTGCAGCAGATTTTTCGCAATCTCGCGCCACTGCTTTCGCAACCAAATGATGCTAAATCGGGTCTCAACGAGAGCAATATCGTTGGCCTGCTAGGAACCGCTGTAAAGACATTAAGAGACCGCCAGGTACGCAACATCCGCTATGGAGGAGAGACGCTGCTCATCTATGAAGAGCTTTATCGCCTCTTCGACATCAAAACGATCGACGACATCGCTCAATATCGCTGCTGCGATGATTTCCTACCCGATAACTTCCCCCGTTTTCCAGATGCAAAAGGAGATCATTTTAAGCTTGTTTCGCCTCTCTTCGCCTTCCTACAACTTATTGCTCACGAAGTTGGACGTTATCTACAGCGCGAGGATGTGAAAGATCGTGTGACGGCCCTATTAGAAGCCCTGGATGCTATCAACGCTATGAAAGCGAAGATTCGGCAAGCATATGCGACGGTTGTAGGAGATGAGCCGTTGCTGAATCTTCCCGACCACCGTATGTTTGAGTTGCTCGTTGAGCGCTGGCAGACTATCGTGAGCACGAAATTGAGCGAAATACGAGGGAAGGCTGAGCTGAAGATTGAGCTGAAAACACCGAATGTGCAGCAAGAAGAACAGGTGGTATTTCTCTTAGCTGTACGCAATGAAGGCAGTGGCTCGGCTCACCAGGTAAAAATTACCCTTCTGAACAGCAACGATTTTACCGTAGTTGGCAAATCTTCGTTTACTATCGATATCCTGCTTAGCTCCCAGGAGATATCCAAGGAGTTCTGCATTCAACCGCGTACCTCTTCACCAAATCTCAACTTCGAAATCGTTTACAATGAAGTTGATGCAAAGTTAAATGATGCTCCTACCATCAAACAGTCCGGTCATAAATTGGAGCTGTCACCGTCAGAACAAGTTTTCAAACCGATTACTAATCTCTATACTACGGGGCTAACCACACGCGATAACAAGATGTTTTATGGTCGTGAGGAGGATATCAATTTTCTTAAAGACAATCTGACGCGTACGGGCACCAAAACAGTTGTAATTCTCTTTGGTCAGCGCCGCTCTGGTAAAACAACGCTGCTCTTGCATCTAGCCAATACATCAGCTTTAGAGCCACATATTCCTATAGTGGTCGATATGCAAACAGAAGCATTAAATATTAGCCTTGGTAGATTGCTACGCAATATAGCCTATTCTATCGCTAAAGAGTTTCGCAAGCGCAATATGCCTGTTACTCATCCGCGTTCTGATGAGTTCGAACGCGATCCAACATTTGCTTTTAACAAGTTTTTAGATGAAGTAGAAGAACAGCTTTTCGATCGTAAAATTATTGTGCTCATTGACGAGTTTGAAATACTAGAAGCACAGGTTAAACAGGGGTATCTTAAGCAGGAACTGTTCGGCTACCTGCGCGGCCTGATGCAACACCGCGAAAGCATCAATTTTCTGCTCTCGGGTACCCACACTATTGAAAATCTTACGCGGGACTACTGGTCGGTCTTTTTCAATATGGCTCTTCACCATCGTCTCTCACACCTGAGTCCCAAAGGAGCCACCGATCTAATCACCAGACCTGTAGCAGGCTATCTGGCGTATGAGCCTTATGTCATACTGAAAATTCGCGAATTGTCGGCGGATCAGCCTTATTTGATTCATCTGATCTGTCGGGCATTGGTCGAACACTGCAATCAGCAATGTAAAGCGTATGTCACCATGAACGATGTCAATACAGTCTTAGATGATGTGCTGAAAACGGGCGGCCAGCAGTTCGACTGGATACTGTCACAAATAGATTCTATTGATCGCGTCGTTCTCTCTGCTCTGGCTGAAAAAGGGGGCGATGAAGAGCGCTTCCTTTCCCTCCTCGACATTCAGGAAACTTGTGCTGCCCGCTTTATCAGTTTGACAAATGATGTGCTATTAGAGTCGTTGAAGAAGCTCAGCAACCTGGAGGTGGTCATCAGTAAAAACGATGACGAGCAGGTAGATAGGGCTGAACGTGCTCGCTATTCTATCCCCGTAGGTCTTCTTCGTATATGGTTACGTAAAGAAAAACCTATGGAGGTTGTTCTGCGCGAAGAGAAGCTGAGTAATGAACAGATAATACCTCTTCAACAGGCAAAGGCAAGCAAAAGGAAAAGGAAATAACAGCATCAGCGAAACAATGCATCTTCCGGTTTATAAAAAAATGCCGCTATACGTCATTATAATCAGGATAACATCTACGTATAGGCATAAAATTGTCACATATAGGCAGAAGCTAGACTGTATACTGTTAAACGCGTGAGTAAAGTTCATTTCTCTACTTATGGCATAACAGTTTACTAGATAGAAGTAACTTATTTCAGAGGAGGTAGCTGATGAGCCTTTCTAATCCCTACATAAATACAAATACGCTGCGCGACCAGAATATGTTTTTTGGCCGTCGTGCTTTGTTGAGGCGTATTTATGAAAGGCTGATCAGCAAACAATGCATCTCCCTGATAGGACTGCAACACGTCGGCAAATCTTCTTTACTACACGCTCTTCCCCTTCGCGAGCTTCAGGGTAATTTCGCCGATAGCCTGGAAAAGCATATCTTCGTACTGCTCGATCTACGCGAGTATAGCCAGAAAAGTAGCGATGATTTCTTCGAGGCAGTGAGCAGACGCATTCTCGCACAGGCGCGCAAGTATCTGAACCTGGATCATGAGTCCGAAGAAGGTGCCGACGAGTTCTTTGCCCTCTTGACCGAGATTCAGGAGCAAGGGTTTCACACAGTCCTGCTCATGGATGCCTTCGATAATGTTGCGCGCAACAGCCGCTTCAGCTGGGAGTTCTTCTCATTTCTGCGCTCCCAGGCAACCTTGGGGAGAGTATCATACGTGACCGCTACTACTGCTCCTTTACAAAAAATATGTCATACAGATATAGAGGACTCACCTTTCTTCAATATATTTGCTGTACAGGACGTGGGCGCGCTTGATCTGGAGGAGGCTCGCGAACTGGTACGGCATCCATCGCAGAAAGCCGGTTTAGCCTTTACATCCGATGAGATTGATTGGATCATCAAACTGGCTGGCCTGCACCCCTTTTTTATCCAACAGGTGTGCAACTACTTCTTCGAGGAGAAATTACTCCATAATGGAACAAAGGTCGATCGCAAGCATATCAAAAATCAAGCATACCGCGCGCTTGAACCACATTTCAATGATATCTGGGAGCGCCTCCCCTCAGACAAACAAGACCTATTGAAAGATGAAGCGCGCGTGGTCAATAAGCAGAAGCGCGAAATACCCGAACTGAGTGAGAGTTCACTCTTCCGCCTTTTTGTGCGCGATAAGTTCAAGATATACCTCTTCCACATGACTAAAGAGGCACTGGAGGAGGCACTGGGCAAGCTCAATGATCCTAAGAAGCTGGGCGCGTGCGAGCTTGCGAATATAGTTTCGTCGGGTGGTCCACAGGGTACGCCCACCGTCGTCGAAAAAGGCCTGCTGGTGCGCAAGATGCTCAATGAGGCGTTCGAGCGCATGCACGGCACTGGCGTACGCCAGGATGGCGCGTCCGATTGGCTTCTGTATAATATCCTTTATTATCGCTATTTCAAGCACCATATGAAGAACGAGCAGATATCCGCTCGCCTACAATTTACGAGTCTGCGCCAGTTCTTCCGTGAACGCACAAAGGCCATCGATGCCCTTTTTACTATCCTGCTGGAAATGGAAAATACCAACCTGACCAGCGAGGAAGAGTAAACCCGGCGGTATGATACTTTCTCATCTTCAGCATTATGCCAGCGCCCTGGCGTAAGAGGCACCGTTGCGCGCTTCCTACTTTCCGACGTTGAAGCGGAAGTGCGCGATATCCCCATCCTGAATGACATAGTCCTTGCCTTCGAGCCGTTGCAGACCCTTCTTCGCCGCCGCGGCGAACGAGCCGGTCGCCATAAAGTCTTCGAAGCGCGTCACCTCGGCGCGGATAAAGCCACGCTCGATATCGGAGTGGATCTTGCCCGCCGCCTCGGGTGCCTTCGCGCCCTTTGTGACGGTCCAGGCGCGCACCTCGTCCTCGCCAGCTGTGAGGAAGGTGATCAGGTTCAGCAAGCGATAGCCGACCTGGATTACGCGGTCTGCGCCCAATACGGGCAGGCCGAGCGCCTCCAGATATTCTCGCGCATCCTCGGGAGGCAATTCGGCCAGCTCCGCCTCCAGGCGCGCTGAGACGGCGACGACCTCCGCGCCCTCGCCCTTCGCTTTCCTGGCGATTGTGGCAATGCCTTTCAGCTCGCCCTCCAGCGTGGCGTCCTGCGCGCCCTCGCCCGCCTGGATGCTCGTCAGCAGCTCATTGGCAGAGGCGAGCTTATCCTCGCTGACGTTGAGCACGTACATGCGCGGCTTCATTGTGAGCAGGAAGAGTTCGTCGAGCAGGGGAGCGTCCTGCGGCTCTAGCTCGACCTGGCTGGCGGGCCGCATTTCGTTGAGCGCCTCCTGCAGGTGCCGCAGGACATCCAGTTCGCGCTGATACTTCTTGTCGCCCGATTTGGCCGCGCGCTGCGTGCGCTCGAGACGCCGCTCGACAGTCGCGAGATCGGTCAGGGCCAGCTCCGCGTCGAGACTCTCCAGGTCGCGGTTGGCATCGATGTTATTGTAGATATGCGGGACGTTATCATTGACGAATGTACGCAGGACGATTGCTAACGCGTCGGCGTTGCGAATATGCCCAAGGAATTCGGCGCTCAGCCCCTCGCGCTTCTCCTTGCCAGCCTGGGCACTCTGGCCCATGCCCGCCACGTCTACAAATTCGACGGTGGTATAGGTCGTCTTTTTGGGATGGAATATCTCCGCCAGCGGTTCGAGGCGCGGGTCCGGCACCTGCACGACCGCTACGTTCGCCTGCACGGTGCTGGTCGCGTACCCGCTCACGGGCGCGTTCGCCTTCGTCAGCGCGTTAAAGAGCGTTGTCTTCCCGCTCTGCGGCAGGCCAATAATACCTATAGTAAGAGCCATCTATGAAAGTTCCTTCTTCATGAATACGCATGATGTCTTTAAGTGTGGTATCTATTCTACCATACGTGGGTAGGGGAGATTGGCTCTCGCATCTTGACTTGACGAACGCTCTATTCGCCACTACAATATCGAGGAGAGATTTTTGAGGTAGGGACCAGCCTTGGCGCGTCCGGATGTATCATTTTCCTACCCGTTGTGAACCTTTTTCTCGTCGTCAGAGGGGAGGAACTGATACATCCGGACGCGCTAGAAGCTGGTCCCTACCCCGATCACCGAATCGATTAAAAAATGTGCCGGTGAGAGAAAGGCTAGATGGGGCCAGCCCCATCCCTACTGAAGAGAGGGAATATTTCCATGCCATTGTACGAGTACTACTGCTCGGATTGCAAAGCCAGGTTTGAGCTCCTGGTAAGCCACAAGCACGCCGACGATGTTGCGTGCACGAAATGCCGCAGCGAAAAAGTGCGCCGCCAGCTCTCAGTATTTGTGTCGCAGCGCGGTGCGAGCGAGGATAGTTCGTACGATGAGGTCGCGCCACGTATGGGCGGCTGCGCGTGCGGCGGCGGCGGTTGTGGCTGCCACTAAACGTACTGGACAGGTCTTGCTATGCTGTTTAATAAAACTGGCTACCGGCGCGGCGTGCTAGAGGGCGTCATCCTCTACACGCTCGGTCGCCTTGGCGCGCTGATCAATCCCGCTCTCTTTCCCGATTGGACCTATGTCGCCGTTCCCCTGCTCTTTCTGCTGCTGCAATATCTTATTGCGCCCTTCTGGGCCACGCGCCGTATGACATCGACGCGCCGCGAACGGCTCAGCAAGCGCTTCTGGCTGCTCGGTCCGCGCCTGGCGGCAATCTGCCTGGGCATCGATCTGCTCATTACGCTGGCGTTTGGTCTGCCCGCTGGTAGCTTCGGCGTTCCACAGGGATCGGGCCTGCTGCGCATGCTTACTCCGGGTCGCAACCACCTGACGCTGCTCGATTTCGGCGTCTACGAGCTGAGGACTGCTGCTCTGCTCTGCGCTCTTTTTACGCTGACGGTGATCTGCACGCGCCTGGCGATGGGTGGCTTCCTGCGCTTTACGATGCCCGCTGGGGGAAACCGCGTTACGCTGTAGTACTTTTCCCTGTCTGGAGATAATCTTTTATGTATCGCAGAGAAAAAATAGACTGGCTCTTCCTGCTCCTGTCTGTTTACCTGCTCGCTATTGTGGGCTTTATCTTCGCCACCCATCTCGACGCTATCCAGGCATCCCAGCCAACCTATGAGATTACGCTGATCGTTGTTGCCATCCTCGCCGTCGTCGGATTGTGGCGCTCGCTCTTTCGTTGGCGCGCTTAGTGCTCCGTCAAACGTCAATGAATCCCTACCGGGTGGGGGTCTCAGTGATCTTTGACGGAGCATTAGCATGAAAATGGATAGAAAAAATCTAGCCTTTTTAGTAGAAAGTATAGGGTATGCAGACAGAAGTAGTGCGGCATAAAAGTCGTCCACGCCGCCTGGGGCGCGTTATCCTGCGCGTTATCCTCGCGCTACTCGTGCTGGCCCTCGGCTACGCGCTGCTCTGGTTACGGCCCTTGCCCGCCACTGAACCCGCGCTGGCGGCCCTGCGAAGTGATAGCGCCGTCACCGTTACCTCTACAACCTCTGAAATATCGTTTCTGCCCACAAAGCCTGCGACAACGGGTCTTATTTTCTATCCAGGCGCTCTGGTCGATCCGCGTGCCTACGCCTATTCTATGCACGCATTCGCTACAAAGGGTTACGCCGCCTTTATCGTCAAGATGCCGCTCAATATCTCGTTCCTGGGCCAGGAGAACGCAGAGGGCATTATCGCGGCTCATCCAGCGATATCGACGTGGGCCATCGGCGGCCATTCGCTAGGAGGGGTGAGCGCCAGTACTTTTGCCGCGTCTCATCGCGAGATCAAGGGGCTGCTGCTCTACGCGTCCTATCCCGCGAGCAATATCGCGCCACAATTGCAGGGTAAAGAGGTCGTCTCGGTCTATGGAACACGCGATGGCCTGGCTGATCCGGCCTCTATTGCGCGCTCGCGGACGCTGCTGCCTCCGAACACGCGCTTCGTCGCGATTGAGGGCAGCATCCACAGTTTCTTCGGCGACTATGGCCTGCAGAGCGGCGACGGCCAGCCGACGATCAGCCGCGAACAGGCCCGGCAGCAGATTCTCGCCGCCAGCCTGGATTTTCTGAGTCGGCTGGCTATTTTTCACTCAACCGCAAAGCCGCCTTCTTCAATTTCTCCTGCCGCAATTTGCCGCCGCGCTTCTGCGGCGAGGTGAAGTATTCCACTGCGCACATGAGGGGTGCTAATTTGCGAAAATTTGTTTCTTGCTTATAAGGTAGACATTTGTTACAATGTCCGTACGGCGTATACAGCGCGTGTCACGCGTTGTCTTCTTTGGCATGGCAGAGGAAAGGTATGGTAGCAGTCTGTGTCTAGAGTATATGCAATCGCGAACCAGAAGGGAGGGGTGGGTAAAACGACGACGGCCATCAATCTTGCCACATATCTCGCAGCAGCGGGACGCAAGGTGCTGCTGGTCGACATGGACCCACAGGCGAACACTTCCAGCGGTATCGGCGTTATAAAGAATAAGCGCAACGCAACGGTCTACGATCTGCTTGTGCAAGAAAAGGACAACCTTACCATATTTGATGTGATCGTGCCATCCACACGACGCGAACTGGTGGTCGCGCCCTGCACGGTAGATCTCGCAGCGGCGGAGATCGAGCTGGTCGGGACCATGGCGCGCGAATATCGTCTGCGCCAGGTGCTGGAACCGATCCGCAACCGGTGCGATTATGTTATCATCGACTGTCCCCCCTCGCTCGGTCTGCTTACGATCAACGCCCTCGTTGCCGCCGATGGTCTGCTGATCCCCATTCAATGCGAATACCTGGCTCTGGAAGGGTTAACGCAGTTGCTCAATACGGTCAACCTGGTCAAGAATAAGCTGAATCCCAACCTGTACATTGTGGGCGTGGTGATGACGATGTTCGATCCACGCACGCGCCTGGCGGGCGATATTGTACGCGAGGTGCGCAACCATTTCCCCAACGAGGCATTTCAGACCATCATCAACCGCAATGTGCGCCTGAGCGAGGCTCCCAGCTTTGGGCAGGCCATTCTGGACTACGATCCCTCTTCCGCTGGAGCTCAGGCCTATCGCGCACTGGCCGAGGAGGTAATGGCTCGTGGCTAAGCAAAAATTCGGCCTGGGACGTGGCCTGGACGCCCTCATCTCCGGCGCGTCCGAGGTGATGTCCGCACAACAGCAACAACAGCAGCCCACGCAGCCCATAAGCTCGGAGCCGGTACCCCTGGTGCCGATCGAGAGCATTATGCCAAATCCCAGGCAGCCGCGCCGCGCCTTTCGCGAGGATGACCCCAGACTGCTGGAATTGAGCGCCTCCATCAAAGAACATGGCCTTATCCAGCCAATCGTCGTGACTAACCTCGATATCGTTGATACGCCGGAACCCGGCAAGGACGGCGATCCCTGGCTAAAAGAGGACGCGCCATCCTACACCGCGACGACGGGAAATCCCGACGCGCCAATCGTTGTGCAGTACCAGATTATCGCCGGCGAACGCCGCTGGCGCGCCGCTCGCCTGGCTGGATTGACAAAGGTACCAGTGGTGATTAAGGATGTGACGCCGCTGCAAATGCTCGAAATGGCCTTGATCGAGAATATCCAGCGCGCCGACCTTAACCCTATCGAAGAGGCGCTGGCCTATCAGGCTCTGATCCAGGAGTTCGGCCTGACACAAGAGCTGGTGGCGAAACAGGTCGGGAAAGATCGTTCGACGATCACCAATTCGCTACGCCTGCTCCAGCTCGCGCCTAAAGTGCGCGACGCCCTGATCAACCAGCCCGAGAACTTTAGCGAGGGACACGCCCGCGCCCTGGTTGGCATTACGAATGAAGAGAACCAGGTGACGGCGATGAGTCAGATCATCGCGCTGCACCTGAACGTTCGTCAGGCCGAAGAACTGGCTAGCCGCATCAAGGCTGCGCAGGATATTGAGTCCGCGGTACGCCAGATCGCTCCAGCAACCCACCGCTCGCCGGACCAGGAAAGCCTGGAGAGCCATTTTCGCGAGGCGCTGATGGTCAAGGTGGATCTCAAGTACAATGCGAAGGGCAAGGGAACGCTGATCCTGCATTTTAATAGCCAGGATGAACTTGAAGGGCTGTATAGCAGGCTGGTAAAAAAAGAAGAGTAACCTTTCAGTAGGGATGGGGCTGGCCCCCATCCGGCTCGGGAGCAGCGTTGTGGGGAAGCGGATGGGGGCCAGCCCCATCCCTACTGATTGAAGAGTAGAACCTGGAGGATTGCATGACGACCAGCGAAAGTTCGTTTGAGAAGGTTCGCCGCAAGATGGTACATGCCCGCGTCGAATTTATGAGCCAGCTTGCCAGATTCAGCACTGCTGAACTCATGCAACGCTTTTCCTCGGAAGATTGGTCTCCGCTGCAACTGGCTCATCACCTGTATATCACCGATGGTCTGGTGCTTGAGCAGTTTCAGCGCGTGCAAAACGAAGACAATCCCTCGCTCCCCGATACATCTCAAGTAGCACCCGAGCTAACACGGGCCTCGGAGACACCGGCCTCCCTGGATAGTGTGTTGGCAGGCATGGCGGCACGGCGCGAGGAGCTCTTCGAGTACCTTTCCAACCTGCCGCCGGATGCCTGGCAACGTCCCTTCCATCACGCCGCCTGGGGCGCAATGAAGTTCTATCAGATGGTCAATGTCCTGCCCCAACACGATCAGCAGCACGCCCAGCAGCTTGCCAACATTAAGGCGAGGATGCAGGAGCACAACGTTTAGCTGTTTCCATCCCTTTAAGCGGGTTAAGCAGCGACAGGACCTCTCACCATCCCTGGTAAGGACAGTATACTCATAAAAACCTGGCATGTCAAGTGGCAATGCACGAGCATTGCTATAATTTGTTATTTTTAGTATTTTCCAGATAGACATAATTCTGTAATTAATAGAAGAGGACACTTAATGATCGGCACCTTGATCAATTTCGCCACGGTGATGGTGGGAGGGCTACTCGGCCTGTTCATCGGCAACCGCTTGCCGGATAGCATGAAGGCTATCGTCATCTCCGCGATTGGCCTGATGACCTTTCTGATCGGCGTCTCTTCGGCCATCAAGACCGAGAACGCGCTCATCCCCCTGCTCTCGCTGGTAATCGGCGGCATCCTCGGTGAGATCATCAATATCGATAAGGGCATTAATCTGCTCGGCGACTGGCTCAAGAAGCGCTTCGATCGTCCGGATAGCCAGCAGAACTTTACCGCCGCCTTTGTGATCGCGAGCCTGCAGTTCTGCGTCGGCCCCCTGACGATCCTGGGCGCGCTCAACGATGGACTGTCGGGAAACTTCAGTCTGCTGACGATTAAGGCGGTGCTGGATGGCTTCTCGGCGATCGTGTTTGCCAGCACTTTTGGCGTAGGTGTGCTCTTCTCCGGCGCGACGATTCTGGTTGTGCAGGGCGGCATCTCGCTGCTGGCCGGTCTGCTCAAGCCGCTGCTGATCTCAGTTCCCAATGCGAAGATGTCGGCACAGCCACGCGTGATCGAGCTGGCCGCCGTGGGCGGGATCATCCTGATGGCCCTGGCCCTCAACATTCTGGATCTGAAGCGCATCAAGGTAGCGAATCTCCTCCCGGCGCTGATCATTGCGCCCCTCATCGTCGCTCTGCTGAATCTCGCCGGTATTCCCCTGGATTTCGGCCTTGGTGGCAGGTAACTTCATACGCGCTGACAGGTGCATATGTGCAAAGTGTACGAGAAACAATCTGTTATCATGTGGTAGGATTGTAATGCACCATGTTCTCGTATCGCGTATAACTCGTATCTCGTACAAAAGGAGGATATTTTGACGAGTCCGACGCAAAATCTGACACTGGCCCCCTCTGCTTCTGTTGATCTACATATGCACACAAATTACAGTGATGGGCGCTGGCCCGCGCAACAGCTCATCGACTACCTGGCCTCCGAACACTTCGATCTTGTTGCCATAACCGACCATGATCGCGTCGACAAGGTGGCTGAGATCCGCTCCCTGGCGGCTGAGAAGGGTCTGCCTGTGCTCTCCGGCGTGGAGATAAGCACCCAATGGAACGGACGCATGGCACACTTGCTCTGCTACGGTTTCGATCCTGAGCAGAACGACCTGCGCCCGATTACTGAGGAGGTGCAACGCCTGCAGTCGGAGAATACACGAGAAGTGAATGCTGAACTGCGTCGCCAGGGTCTAGAATTCCCGCTCCAGGAGGAAGTGCTGGCCGCAAATAACGGCCAGCTGCGCTTCCCATTCGATAATATTCGCCTCCTGGTCGCTCATGGCTACGCGGCGGATGGGCGCGAGGGCTTGCAGCGCATCGAACAGGCCGGTTTCCACTCGATTATGGCGGATATGGGGGAGACGGTTGCCGCCGCCCATCATAGCGGCGCGCTCTGTCTCATCGCCCACCCAGGTCGCCGCGAGCGAGGCTTTACTTACTACGATCCCGCCCTGCTCGATAGCTTGCGTGCGGAGGTTCCCATCGACGGCCTTGAGGTGTACCATCCCTATCACAGCCAGGAGACCATAGAGACCTATCTGGAGTACGTCCAGAAGCACGATCTCTTGCTGAGCACCGGCTCCGACTCGCACAGCGTTTCCGGACGTATGCCCCGGAAACACCGCGCTGAAGTCAGTCGGAAGCTGTTGGAACGCCTGGGAATACGCTTCACTTTAGATACCAATCGGTCGTCGTAATCCCTCCGTAGTTGACGGTCTTCTTGACTACTCCCGATGGCATAGCGAAGTCCGTAACCGGCTGCGCCTGCTCGGCCAGTAACATGCTATCGTGCCAGATGGGACCGGCACCATCAACGCCCGTCACGTTGATCATCGGCGAATTGTCGTTGTTGCCCGCCCACACGCCGATCGTGTAGTCGTTTGTGTAGCCGACCGTCCAGTTGTCGCGGAAATCGTTTGACGTGCCCGTCTTTACAGCGGCGGGCCGCGTCACACCAGGATTCCCCTGGTAGCACTGGCTCTGCGTATTGCTATACAGGTAAAGGGCGCTGCACTGCCCGAATTCGAATGTGCGCGAGTGGTTGTCGCTCAGAACGTTGGTTAGCATAAAAGCGGTCTGCTTACTGATAACCTGCTTGCCCTGTGTCCAGGGACGGAAGAGCACGCGGCCCTGTATATCTGTGACAACGTTGATCGCGTGTGGCGCGATGCGGATACCCCCATTTGCGAAGACGCTATAGGCCGAGGTCATGTCAAGCAAGTGTACGCTCAGCGAGCCTAGCACCATGGTATAGTTCGGCACCCCCTCGTAGCTCTGAATGCCCAGCACCTGCGCCGTGTGCAGCGATCTGTCGACCCCGGTCTGCATCAACAGCTTGACAGCCGGAATGTTGAACGAGTTCTGCAAGGCATAACGATAGGTAATCAGCCCGTGATAGCTCAGATCGTAGTTCTGGGGAGTGTATGCAGGCAGGCCGCAGCACATCGGAACCGTAAGCGGCCCATCCAATACAGGCGTACCAGGACTCACGCCATTCTCGAAGGCCGTCGCGTAAATGAAGGGCTTGAACGACGAACCGGGCTGCCGGTAGCCTTGCGTCGCCACGTCGAACGAGCCATCGACCGGATTGTTGGGATCAATATTGCCCAGCAGCGTGCGAATAGCGCCGCTGTGGTTGTCGATAACCACTTCCGCCGCGTCGGACATATTGTGTGACTTTGAGAGTGCCGCAATGTGCTGCTGCGCGATCTTCAATACCTTGTTTTGCAACTTCTGGTCGAGCGTCGTAGATACGATCAGGCCCGAGCGCGAAAGCTCTCCCGCCTTAACATGCAGATCCTGCGCCAACTCGTTGACTGCGTAACGTATAAAGTGCTGCGCCAGCGTGTTCGGTTGAATAATGCCGCGATGGAGGAAATGGGGCTGCTGCACTTCGTTGAGCGCGACCAGATACTGGCGATGCGTAATATATTGCTGCGCGTACATCTGCTTGAGCACCTCCTGCACGCGTGTCAGCGCCGCTTTTGGATGCAACAATGGATCGCGCGCGATCGGCGAGCTGGGAATGCCCGCCAGCATAGCCGCCTGGGCAATATCCAGTTGCGAGGCCGCCGTCGCCTGCGCTGTATCGCGAAGCCCGAAGTAGGTAAAGGCGGCGGCATCCGCCCCATACGCCTGCTCTCCATAATAGATCGTATTGAGGTACATGGAAAGAATATCTTGCTTGCTATATTTGCGCGTAATATCCGGCGCGAGCAGAATCTCTTGCAGCTTGCGCGTCAGGGTCGTTTGATTACCCACAATGGTATTTTTGATAAGTTGCTGCGTGATCGTGCTGCCACCTGAGACGACGTGCCCATTCGTCGTATCGGAGAGGGCAGCGCGCACAATACCTGTGATATCGTAACCGGAGTTGCTCCAGAAGTTTTGATCCTCGATGGCGATCTCCGCGTGCACCAGGTTGGGCGAGATCTTTGCTAGTGGAACCGTCGTCTGCAATCCCTGATCGATCGCTTCATAGAGTAACGTTCCCTGCTGGTCATAGAGCCTCAGACTATCTTTGGGCAAAATATCCTGCAGCGTCGTGATCTGCTGGTTATATTGCTGCTCCGTCGAAGTAGCGAGGGCCGAGAGCGTCACCAGAAACGTCATGGCGACAAGGAAAACGATCATGGTTCCAAACGCCATTGGCAGCATAGCCCACTGGGTACTCAAGCGCTCTATGGCGGCGTAGCGTTTATTGCTATGGCTCAGGAGCTTGCGCTTGATATGCCGTTTCGTGCGCCAACCGGTTGGATTTGGACGCCGGTGCGGCACGGCGTAGTAGACGCCGCGCTCCGGCTTCTCGGGCAGGTCGTTCAGGCGCTGCGCCGCCGCTGCTCGTGTATAAGAAGGAAGCGTAGCTGGTTTTGTGACTCTACCAGCCGCTTGCGCTACCTGCTTGCCCTGCTCCCTCTGTGACTGGATCGCTGTGTTTTTTATCTGAGCCGACTGCGTGGACTCCGGCGCTTTGCTTTGTTCCGTCTGCAATTTCTTCCAGCTTTCTAGAGAAACAATGCGAGAGGGCAGATAATAGATACTTGTTCATAATCTTACCTCTCCATATCTTCCCCGCCCCATTGGAAAATTATTCACTTACTGTATTAAAGTGTTTTTACGATGTTTGATATAAGATGTAAATCTTTTCTCGGCAATAACTGCAATGAGCATGCGCTTAGTATATACTCAACTACTTATCCTGGCAAGATATACTCTAGTATATTTTGTATTTGGCATTTGTACAAATGCCCGACTCTACAGTAAAAGACAGCATTACGAACTATGAAACATGCCCGTATATAGTAACGCAGATGGCTGGAAAAGGGTAACGAGATGGCGAAGCAATGCTTTCTAGTACTATACACTGCCCCCTTCATTATATTGCGAGAAGCAACATGCATATTTCAGCGTATTCATTACGCTATCTTTACTAGAAAAGATTGCAATTAGTCATTTTTCTATCTTCGCTTCCTGATACCTTGTTTGATCAATTACCACCAGCCCGGTATGGGCGAAGGTATGCCGTTGGGCGGCGGGGAGAAGGCAAAGCTGAAGTCGTTCGGGCAGTAAGGCGCGGCGGCTGCGGAGAGCGCCACAGCCTGCGGATTCGTCTTTGGCGTCGCGGTCGGCGAGGGTGCCGGGGTGACGGTCGGCTGCGGAGTCGGCAGAATGAACTGCGGGACGGTTCCAGGCATATACAGATCGGTAGTCTTTACGCCATCGGGATAAGTGACCTGCGCGCGCTCCAGACCACCCGGATCGCTGAAGTTGCGGATCGGACGGCCTCGCTCGGCTACAAGCATGGAGTCGTGCCAGATGGGAGCGGCCCCCTGGACGCCCGTTACATTGTACATCGGCGTGTTGTCGTCGTTGCCCGCCCAGACGCCCATGACATAATCTGTAGTGTACCCGACGGTCCAGTTGTCGCGGAAGTCGTTGGTGGTGCCCGTCTTTACAGCTGCCGGACGAACCGCGCCGCGATTGCCATACCAGCAGTCGGTCTGCGCATTGGCATACAACTGGAGCACGTTGCAGTCGTAAAATTCGGGCAGGCGCGAGGTGTTATCGCTCAGCACGTTGGTCATCATATACGCGAGTTGGGGACTGAGCACGTGCGTTCCCCCATCGCTGGGATGCCCGTACACCTGGTGCGTGCTGGCCATGACGATTTTATCGATAGCATAGTAGGGAACATGCACGCCACTATCGGCGAAGGTTCCATAGGCCGAGGTTTCGTCGAGGAGGCGCACTCCCAATCCGCCGAGCACCAGCGAGTAACCGGGCGTGCCGGTATAGTTGACAATGCCCATGTTCTTCGCCATAGCCATTGCCTGGTCAATACCCACATGCTCCAGCGTGCGCACGGCGGGAACGTTCAGGGAGTTCTGCAGGGCGCAGCGAATGGTCATATGACCATGATAGCGCTCATCGTAGTTCGTGGGTGTGAAGGTCGGCGGAATCGAATCCGGGATATTGATCGTGGTGGGTTCGTCCGCGATGGCCTGCGCGGGCGATGCCCCCTGCTGGAACGCGGTCTCGTAAACGAAGGGCTTGAACGACGAACCGGGCTGGCGATAGCCCTGCGTCGCCACGTCGAACTGCCCGTCGATGCTCTTGTCATTGTAGTCAATGCTGCCCAGCAAGGAACGGATGGCCCCTGTGTGATAGTCGATCAGCACCTCGGCGGCGTTGGTCAGGTGATGAGCGTCACGCAGCTCGGCGATATGCTTTTGCGCGATCTTCTGAATCTGGTCCTGCAATTTGATATCCAGCGTTGTATACACACTCATATCCGAACGCGCTAGCTGCGTGCGTGTTATATGAAAGTTCTGCTCAAGCTGCGTATACACAAATTCGGCGAAATGCGGAGCACGATTGACCAGGCTGACCGGTCTCTTGAAGAAACCAGGCTGCCTCGCCTCCTCGATAGCCTTAAACTCCTGCGCGCGCGTGATCGTGCCATCCCTTAACATAAAGCTCAGCACGTTCTGAAAGCGAGCGAACGCGGCCACGGGATGCAGGCGGGGATCGTAGGCGACGGGTAAGGCGGGCAGTCCGGCCAACATCGCGGACTGCGCCAGGTCGAGCTGTTGCGCGGCAGGCTTCCCAGGCCGATCCTCCAGTCCAAAGTAGACCGTGGCCGCCGCGTCGATACCGTAAGCTTGTTCGCCATAATAGATACTGTTCAGGTACATTTCCATAATGTCGGACTTGGTGTAGCGATTGTTCAGTTCGGGAACCAGGACGAGTTCCTGTAGCTTGCGTGTGATCGTGCTTTCGTTGCCGACGATGAGATTCTTAATCAGTTGCTGTGTAATTGTGCTGCCGCCCGCCACTACACGCCCGCTGGTCAGATCGTCTATCGCCGCCTGGATGATGCGCGTCAGGTCGATGCCGGGATTATTCCAGAAGTTCTTGTCCTCGGTGGAGACGGTCGCGCTGACAAGCGTAGGGGAGATATCTGGCAGCGAGACGAAAGTGTGCAGACCTTCGTCGGTCAATTGGGCGATGAGTACGTTTTTACTATCGTACATTTTGAGGTTATCACGCGGCATCAGGTCGCGCAGCGAGACGATCTGGCCTATGTATTTGCCCTGCGTATCGCTGTAGAAACGATAGGCGAAAAAGGCACCGACGCCGCTCAGGGCCAATAGAACGACAAGGAATGCAAAGAAGATGCTGCTGAGGAGCAACCAGAAACGCTTTGTCGAGCGCCGCTGCTCTTTACGCCCAACGCGCAGCTTCTTGCGCGAGATATGGCGGATCATGACCTTTCTATGCCAGCGCCTGCGCCGCGATTGTACAGTGGCGACGGTGCGCGGAGGCGCGAGTTCGAGCTGGCCCGTTGGTATTGTTGCTTTTCCCACCTGCTGCGAGGATGCAGGATCAGCTTCATCTATATTCTTTATGGAAGAAGGAGCCTTCACTACCGGTAATTGCTGGGAGAAGCGCTCCTGGCGCGCGCGCTTCCGTTCAAGATAGCGCAACGCCCGTTCCTGGCGCGGCGTAATTACGTTGCCTGGCTGCGGGCGCGGCGCGGGCACGATACCATATTGATTGTAGGGAGATGTATTCTGCGCATGTATAGGATCTCTATTTTTGGTATCATCTTCGCGCTGATCTGTTGACATTCAGGCTCCCCCGCTTTATCGTTTTATGCTACCCTGATGCGTCTTAAGAACATATCACATATAAATATAGCTATACAATCTTGCGCCTTTTCTTTCCCTCACTATAGTAGACGTTGTGGAAATCAAAATGTCTCATGTCTTTGAAAGAAGGAAGGGCACGCTCACTGTTGGGCAGCTTCGATAAGCGCGGGCAGGATCTCATTGGTGATGGCCTGGATCTGATAGAGACCTTCGAGCCAGGGAATGTCCTGTTCGCGGGCACCGCGCACCTCCGCAAGCTGGAGTATGCTCTCATCGATAAGCGTGCGAAAGTAGAGGAAGGCGCGCACCGCGTCGGCTACAGGGACGTGCGAACGCCCCGTGACCGTTCCATATGCGCGGCCCAGCTCGACCGCTTCGCTGAGCAGGTCCGCCCGGTTGGGATTATCGTTAAGCGCGCGCAGGAGGAGGTCCAAGAGGCGACGCCCAAGCTGGCGATAGCCCTCACGCGCATCCTCATCGAAGTGCTGGTACCAGGGCAGCGTCTCAACGGTCCCGTCGGTAAAAATAAAGCGCACGCGCCCCAGGACGCTCTGCACAAGTAGTTGCGCCGCCGGATTCGGCCTTGGTTCCGCTTCCTGGCGCAGGCGAGCCTCGATATCCGAACGACGGAAGCGGCGATGTCCACCGCTCGTGCGGCGCGATGGTAGCTCGTTGCGATCAGCCCACTGCCGCACAGTCGCCGGATGTATGCCAAGCATATCGGCGGCCTCGCGCAAACTCAGCCACTCTTCTCCTGGTTGCGATGTTACCATTGCACCTCCTGCTAGCGCCTCTGCCAATAAATGTCCACATGGTAGCTTGATTGTAAGGAATTCCATACGTATCGTCAAGTATTACTCTGTCAAACGTCTATTGAACCCCTTCTCCCAACCAGGCAACCGGCGTAGGGACCAGCATCAGCGCGTCCGTGATGTATCATATTCCTCCTCCCATATGACGAGAAAAACGTGCCCAACGGGTAGTAAATGATAAATCCGGACGCGCTGATGCTGGTCCCTACCCCAAAAATCTAGTTTCTGAAAAATATCAGGGAGAGAATTTCCTACTCCAACAACGGAATTAATCGAAAATATGTCGAGAAGAGAAGCAAGACAGGCTCCTACGTATACATCCATGCTATACTCCTTCAGCGAACACATTGGTATGATACAATATGACAGTTGTTGAAAATAGCAATTGAGCTGTATTAGCATATGCAAACACCACCCGACGAGCAGCCGCAAGAGGCAACCTCCCTGTTAGGCAGGAACCGCGACCTGGCGGTCCTGTATGCCATCGCGGGCTATCTCAATCATCAGATCGACGTTCACGAGGCGCTGCAGGAGGTATTGGCAAAGGTGACGGAGATGCTCGGCCTGCGCACCGGCTGGGTCTGGCTGCTAAACGAGCAAGGCCTGCCCTATCCAGCGGCCTCACAGGCTCTTCCACCCTATCTCGCGGACCACCCTGAACGCATGAGCGGTTCCTGCGTCTGCCTCGATACATTCTTGAGCGGCGATATGGAGGCGGCGGCGAATATCGACGTGCTGCGCTGCAGCCGCCTGAAAAACGCGGAGCGCGATAGCGATCCCTCGGCTCTGGGTCTGCGCTTCCACGCCAGCATCCCGATCTACGCGGGCGACACCCCGATCGGCGTCTTCAACGTTGCCAGCGAGGACTGGCGCGAGTTGCAGGAAGAAGAGTTGCAGCTGCTGCACATCATTAGCGACCAGATCGGCCTGGCGGTACAACGCGCGCGCCTCTCCGCCGATCACACGCGCGCGGCTGCTCGCCTGGCAACAATCGAGGAGCGCAACCGCCTGGCACGCGAGATACACGATACTCTGGCGCAGGGACTGGCGGCGATCACGCTGCAACTGGAGGCTGCCGACGCGTTGGCTGCATCCCGCCCCCAGCGTGCTCACCGCGCCGTACAGCGCGCCCTGGGCCTCGCTCGCAACAACCTCGAAGAGGCACGCCGCTCGGTGATGGACCTGCGCGCCGCTCCCTTGCAGGGCTATACGCTGCCGGAAGCGCTGGCAATACTGGCGGATAGCACAGATGCCAATACTGGACAGAGCGGGACACCGGTGCATTTTACATTTAGCCCCGCGACAGCTTTCCCCACGCTGCCCGGTCGCGTCGAGACGAGCCTCTACCGCATAGCGCAGGAGGCCCTGACCAACGCGCACAGGCACGCGAACGCGCAACATATCGAGATGACGCTTACCGCCACCGAGCAGCTGATCACCCTGGTAATTCAGGACGACGGCAACGGCTTCGATCCCGACATGGTGGCCCAGGTGAGCGGACAGGGACACTTTGGACTGACAGGCATGACAGAACGTGTCAGACTCCTTAAAGGCACGATCTGCATTCAAAGCGAGCCAGGAACCGGTACGCGTATCGACGTGCGCGTTCCCTACTGACTTAGTGAGAGGCATCAAAACTTATGATTCGTATTCTGCTGGCCGACGATCATCCCATCGTGCGCGAAGGTCTGCGCGCGCTGCTGGAGACCCAGAGCGATTTTGAGGTGATCGCGGAATGCGCGAATGGTGAAGAGGCTCTGCGCTTGAACGCGGCCCTGCACCCGGATATGCTCCTGCTCGATCTTGAAATGCCGGTCCTCGATGGCGTCGAGACGATTCGCCGCCTGCGCCAGACCTCGCATGTTCCCCGCATTATTGTCTTCACGGCCTTCGATAACGATGAGCGCATCATTCACGCGATCCAGAGCGGCGCGGACGGCTATCTGCTGAAGGAGGCACCCCGCGAGGAGATCTTCAAGGCGATCCGCGTGACGATGGAGGGCGGCTCGCTGCTGCAGCCGATCGTGGCCTCTAAATTGCTGCGCCACGTGGGCCGTCCATCTCAACAGCCGAACCATATGTCCGTCGATGAGCTTACCGAGCGCGAACTGGAGGTGCTGCGCCTGCTGGCCCAGGGCATGCCCAACAAGGAGATTGCCGCCCAGCTGGTCATCAGCGAACGCACGGCAAAGTTCCACGTCAGCTCCATCATGGGCAAGCTGGGCGCGACCAACCGCACGGAGGCCGTGGCGCTGGCCGCCCAACGCGGGCTAATCACCCTCCGCTCTTGACGTAAAATACTACTTATAATGATATCCTTGCTGGCCATTTGTCGCATTTTAATACCTTTTTAATGTACAAATGGCCCACTTGTACGTGTATACTGGAAAGGGATATCAACCTGATATCCTCTCCAAAATAGGGAAGTAGAGGAAGACAGCAGTCGCGAGCGATGGAAAACGAACGAACATATTTTCTTGAAATGCCCACGTTGATCACTATTCTGGCGCGTCAGAGGCGCAGCGGTATAATACAGGCCGATTCTGTACATATTCCTGGCATACGAGGAAGTGTTTTCGTATCTTTAGCAATTGTTGATGGTGCCGTCCAGTCCTGCCACATAGTTCAGAAGCAGCAAAAAATTCTGGAAGGGGCACAGGCCTACTCCGCGCTCCAGGGAATACCGGCGCTCGAATGGCAATGGCAGCCTCTCGCCTCTCCACCAGCGCATTCACCGCCGCAAGTCGCACCAGAGAGAGGGTCGGTCGCCGCCTCTCGTCCTGCAAAGCGTACTCCGCAACAGACGAGCAGCGCGCAGGATAGTTCCATATTGCAACAGCTTTCGCGCAACCATCGCCGTGTGTTATCTCTCTGCGATGGTACGCGCTCCCTTGATAAGATCGCAACCATGCTATTCATATCCCCACAGAACCTCTCCGTCTACATTCGGGACCTGGAGCAGTGGGGACTTATTCTATTTCGTCAGTTCCAGGGATAATGTGGGACCGGCAAGAAAGTAGGTATATGTAGATGAGCCAACACCATTCAAGCACCAATACCGCCTCTACGACGGTTGAAATGATAGAGCAAGATCTGCGTCAGACTGGCAAAATGGGCTGGTGGTACCGTTTTGCCGCGCCACCAGAGCCGTCAAGCACTACTCCATTTTCACAGCGAGAAGCCTACCGACGCGGGAAGTTGATCAGTCTCGCGCTCCTTCTGCAACTGGTCATCGTCATTGTGCTCCTGCCGACCGTCGGACTATTCGTCAATCACGCGCTCATTCCCAACCTCGTCATCATGGCCGTCTTGCTCTCCATCGCGCTTCTGTTCAATCGCAAGGGACGCGTTATACCCGCTGGTATTCTCGCGGTGGTAGGCCTGGATCTATCGCTTATGCTCAACCTGGCGAGCTATCCGGCGATGAGTTCGTTCTTGCTGCCCATGCTTGACCTGCTGGTGCTTCCTGAACTGTTTGCCGTCTCGCTCCTGCCTCCGGCGGCGGTCTTCGTCGATGCCCTGATCCATATCTGTTTTATCGTAGCTTCATTGCTGTTCCTCTTCCCGAAGAGCGCCGAGCTGCAGGCGCTGCTGCAAACATCCGCTCTGCAGGATGCATTGGCCCGCCCCATCGTCATCCAGGTGCTGGTCGCGGTCATTACATACCTGTGGGTGAAGAGCGCGCTCCAGTCGATCGAGCGGGCGGACCGCGCAACGTCTATCGCGATCCTCGAACGCGAGATGGCAGAACAGGGAATGCAGGTGACAGTTGAAAAGCAGCAACTGGAGGAGAGCATCCGCCAGATCCTCGCCGTCCACACGCGTGTTGCGAACGGAGACTACACGGTGCGCGTCCCGCTCACGCGGGGCAATGTGCTATGGGAAATCGGCGGCTCGCTCAATAATATGCTCAGTCGCTTACAGCGCTATCGACAGGATACGCTTACCTTTGAGCAAACCAATCTCGCCCTCAGTCAGTTTCTGCAGGCACGCAGCCGAGTTCACAATGGCTTCATTTCCTGGCAGCAGACCCACACGCCCGTAGATGTGCTTGTCCAGCAACATAATGGTTTTGTGCAATCGGCTCGACTGGCGCAGGCGGTTGAGTCGCCGGACGCGCCAGCATTATCATAAATCACATACCTGAAAGGATTTGCTTGATGACCTCAACACCATCACCCCAGGAGTTACCGCCCCAGGCCAGGATCCTCGACATGCTGCTCGGCATGATGAAGACCCGGGCCATTCACGAGGCTGTACGCCTCAACCTCGCAGAACTGGTCAAGGATGGACCGAGGAGCGTGACGGAACTCGCCCAGGAGACGCAGACGCATCCTGTTTCGTTGCTCCGCCTGCTGCGGGCGCTGGAAGGTCTGGGATTGTTCGTGGAAGTCGAAGCGGAAAAGTATGGGCAGACAGCGCTCTCGCATTTCCTGCGTCCCGGCGTCCCCGGTTCGATGTATGATGTAGCGGGTATTCACGGCGAGCAGTGGCAGTGGCGACCGTGGGAGAGCTTTAGCTATAGTCTGCAAACGGGCAAGACCGCCTTCGATCAGCTCTTCGGCATGCCGCTTTTCGAGTATTTTGCCAGCCGTCCGCATGAAGGAAAGGGCTTTCAGCAAGCGATGGCGGGCTTCTCGCGTCAGGTGGATAACCCGCTGGCACAAGGCTACGACTACTCGGCGTTCTCTAGCATTGTCGATATCGGCGGTGGCTTTGGCGGTCTGCTCACGACGATCCTACGCGCACAGCCACAGCTCACAGGCATCTTGTTCGATCTGCCGTCGGTCATCGACGCCGCCCATGAGCAGATTGCCGCTTCCGATATCGCCCCGCGCTGCCGACTCGTGGACGGAGATATGTTTCAGGCGCAGGAGATTCCACAGGGGGCCGATGCATATATTATGAAGCAGATCATCAAGGACTGGAACGATGAGGCGGCGGTGCAGATCCTCAGCAATTGCCGACAAGCGATGCGCCCCGGCGGCAAAATCCTGGTCGCGGAGCAGGTCATCCTGCCCGGACAGCACATGCTGCCAGCCAAGCTCATCGACCTTCAACTGATGGTCGTCCTGAGCGGTCAGGAGCGCACCGAGGCCGAGTACCGCGCCCTTTTCGAGAAGGCTGGTCTGACACTGGCCCGCGTTGTGCCAACCCACTCGCCTTACAGCATTCTTGAAGGCATAGCAGCAGGCGAAAACCCTTTTCCCTCTTGACGTTGACAAGAGTCTCCCTCTACAATAAAGAGGAATTTCGTAACCAGAGGAAAAGAGACTCAAAGCAAGAAGTTCATAGCCATGATGGTAAATATACAAGGGAAGGAGGAAAGTATGCCTCTTGCAGAACTCGTCCAGACACATCGTAATGACATTCTGCGCATTGCTTCCCGTTATGGAGCGTATAATGTGAGAATCTTCGGCTCAGTCGCACGCGGAGATGCAGACGAACAAAGTGATCTCGATTTCATCGTTGATATGGAAACTGGGCGCAGCCTGTTCGACCTGGGCGGCCTTCTGTCTGAATTAGAGGATCTGCTCGGACACTCAGTAGACCTCGTGACAGAGAAAGGACTTCGTGAGCGCATCCGTCATCGAGTCTTACAGGAGGCGATTCCCTTATGAGAGATCCCTTGGAACGACTCCGCGATATTCATGAAGCGATTGCACGCATCGAGAAATACACTCAGCAGGATCGAACATCCTTTGATCAGAATGAGTTAGTTCAAACCTGGGTTATTCATCATCTGGAGATCATTGGAGAAGCTGCACGTGCTATTCCGCAAGAGTATCGGCAGGCTCATCCTGATATTCCTTGGGGCCAGATCAGCGGGATGCGCAATATTCTTATCCACATGTACTTCGGCATCGATCGAGACATTGTTTGGGCCGTCGTCGAACATGACCTTCCACGTCTCAAGTCCTCTGTGCAAGCGATCCTCACGGAAAACACATGATCCCATTGCATAATAGTAGGGATGTGGCCTTGCACCTATCCATATGGAAAGCATTGTCCTTCGAATGGACAGTTTCCCCTCCCGGATGGGCGCAAGGCCACATCCCTACTAGCGCATCGTGGAACCCGTCGCCCGTTCGAGAGAAATCAGGTAGGCCATAGCATCCCGCCGCGAATGGCCGCACATCTCCTCAGAGGGCCGCAGAGCGCCGCACACCGCCGGGCGCTCCGGCCTGCCGAACAGCCGACAGCGATTATCGTCCGTGAGCTGCACGCAGCGCACGCCCGCCGCCTTCCCATCCGGCATACCAGGAATAGGCGACGAAATCGACGGCGCGATACAACACGCTCCACAGCCAACCCTGCATTCCATTCTTCCTCCCCCTCTCACAATTAATTTTTATGACAATCTCTGTATTTATGTATTATGCAACAACACGGCACGCCAAATCATCTGCCGACCCGCGCCCCTATCTCATAGATTGCCTTTTTTTCATAAATGTCGCAGTACAACATTGCGCGCTTACAATATGGGGGATTGGGAAGGATACGGATAACGATATTGCACCAATGCTGATCCTTTCATATAATCCGTTGCCACACGGTACATGTTACTGTATAATGAAAATCATCGACATACAATAGATAACAGGAGGGCGCAATGCACCCATACGAGGTCTTCATCTCCTATTCCCACGAGGATCGCTCGCTACTTGATAAATTCACCGCACATCTGAGCAATCTGCGCAGACAAAACATCATTAAACCCTGGTTCGATGGTGATATCGGCCCTGGTACAGAGTGGAACCCTGATCTCACAAATCACCTGGAAAAGGCCCAGATCATCCTCTTGTTGGTCAGCGCCAGTTTCATAAATTCGGATTTTTGCTACGGCATTGAGATGACACGCGCAATGGAGAGACACGCCGCGAACGAAGCACGCGTTATCCCTATCATTCTGCGTCCAGTAGATTGGAAAGGCGCTCCTTTTGCAGCCTTGCAGGCGCTGCCATCCGAAGCGAAACCTGTCACAAAATGGTCAGATACCGATGAAGCATTCACCAATGTAGTGAAGGGCATACGGCGCGCCATCGACGACCTGGACGCGAAGGCAAAAACGCCAAACCCTTAGTCGGCTCATCGTCATCCGAGAACCCCACGACGATGGGCGCGGCGCAGGGGCAGCCAGCTCTATGGCACCTTCCATTCCGGCAGAACCCGTTCTTCACGGGCCGGGAACAGGTGCTGAGCGACCTGCGCACTATGCTGCTCGCCAGCGCGTCCGCCGCCCTCGTCCAGCCGCCCGCCATCAGCGGGCTCGGCGGCATCGGCAAGACGCAGACCGCCATCGAATACGCCTATCGCTATCAAGCGGAGTATGCTGTCATCCTCTGGATGCAAGCCAGCAGCCGCGAAACGCTCATCGCAGATATCACGCGCGCCGCCACACTGCTGCACCTGCCGGAGCAAGACGCCAGGGAGCAGGAGCGCATCGTGCAGGCGCTCAAGCACTGGCTCGAAGCCAACACTGGCTGGCTGCTCATCTTCGACAACGCCGACGACCTGCACATCGTCAGCGACGTGCTACCCTCGCGCAACAGCGGCCACATCCTCTTCACTACTCGCGCCACGGCTATGAGCGACCTCGCGCAACGCGTCCCCATAGACGAAATGGACCGCGCCGAAGGCTCGCTCCTGCTACTGCGCCGCGCAAAAATACTGTCAACCGACGCACCCCTGACAAACGCGTCTGAAGCCGATCGTGCCGCCGCTCAAGCCATCGTCGAAGCCGTAGATGGTCTCCCCTTAGCGCTCGATCAGGCCGGAGCCTACATCGAGGAGACGCAATGCAGCCTCGCCGACTACCTGCAACTATGCCAGATACATCTATTGGAAGAGCGTGCCAAACGCAAAGACGCCCATCCCGATCCGGTCGCGACCACCTGGGCTATATCTTTCGACAAAGTGCAAAAGGCCGAGCCAGCCGCCGCCGACCTGCTGCGCCTCTGCGCCTTCCTCGCCCCCGACGATATCCCCGAGGCAATGTTTCTCGATACGCCGGAGGATATCGGGACCGACCTGCAATCTCTCGTGGGTAATCCACATAAACTGAATATAGCACTCCGAGAGCTACTCAAATATTCGCTGCTGCGGCGCAATAGCAATGAACACACTATCGTCGTTCACCGTCTCGTACAGGCGGTGCTCAGGAATGAGATGAACGAAGAGACGCGGAAGCAATGGGCCGAACGCGCAATAAAAATCGTCAGTTGGAGTTTTCCCGATGCTAGAGCAGTGGAGGAATGGCCGAGATGCCAGCAATGGCTTCCCCACGCCCTTGCCTGTACGTCATTTATCGAGCAATGGAAGTTAGCATTTCCCGAAGCTGCACGGTTGCTAAATGAAGCGGGGGTTTATCTGGATGATCGAGCACAATATCAGGAGGCTGAACCTTTGTATCAGCGTGCCCTGGCCATCCGAAAAGAGGCGTTGGGACTGAGCCACCCTGATACCGCCCAAAGCCTCAATAATCTGGGCTATCTCTACCAAGCCCAAGACAAGCTGGAGTTGGCTGAACCTTTGTATCAGCGCGCCCTGGTTATCCGCGAAGAGGCGTTGGGATCGCGCCATCCTGATACCGCCCAAAGCCTCAATAATCTGGGCTATCTCTACCTGGCGCAAGGCAGATTGGCAGAGGCTGAGCCGTTGTTCGAGCAGGCATTGGTGATCAGCAAAGAGGTCTTGGGAGAACGTCATCCCGATACCGCCCAAAGCCTCAATAACCTGGCTGCTCTCTATGACTCACAAGGCCAGTTGGAGTTGGCGGAATCCCTCTATCAGCGTGCCCTGGCCATCCGAAAAGAGGTTTTAGGATCGCTCCATCCCGATACCGCCACCAGCCTCAATAACCTGGGCTATCTCTACCGGGCACTGGGCAAGCTGGAGTTGGCTAAGCCGCTGTATAAACAAGCGCTAGAAATCTTCAAACAGGTGCTGGGGCCAGATCATCCCAACACGCGCACGGTACAGGAAAACTACGACTACCTCCTCCAACTGATGAAGCGCGACCCACAATAACCTCAATATACCTCATAATTCCCCATGAAGCATGCATGCAGGCCATTCCAGTGTAAAGGATGGGGTAAAATAAACGCGCACAAGTGAGACATTCGGGCTAATTGATGGGGCATTGCGCGGGGGACGAGGGCATCATGATATACAATAGCACATGTACATAGATGTTATTCGTATGTACGCGAGTCGAACTGGTATCTTTCTAGTGGGGGTAAGTGTCGAAATGGCTTTTCCGCGCCTGTATGCCGCCGTTGCCGTTGTATTGCTGATCGGAGCTCTGTCGCTCGCGGGTATTGTCGCCGTGATGACGATTGGTCCGAAACTGGCTCATGGGAGCAGCGTGCAGCATGTCAGTGGCAAGGTTGTGAGTATTACCGGACCCGATAGGGATTTTACGTTCCGAACGGCTAAGGGGGAGCTGCTGAAGTTTCAGTGTCGCAATGCATGCCGCGCCTCCAGCGGGCACCTGCAGCGCCATATCAATGAGAAGGCGAACACTGATGTGTATTACCAACAGGGACC
>Ga0209839_10000132_pt1 | contig 35115 bp, 28 predicted proteins | sample OrgsoiDNA2013050_FD_185800 | JGI IMG/M metagenome (GOLD analysis project Ga0209839, IMG submission 185800) | Permafrost soil microbial communities from the Arctic, to analyse light accelerated degradation of dissolved organic matter (DOM) -... | ecosystem: Environmental > Terrestrial > Soil >... | reverse complement strand
GGACGAGGCCGCCCGGCACTACGACGAGGAAGGACTCGCCGCACTGCTGCTGTCGATCGCCACGACCAACGTCTTCAACCGGCTCAACGCCCCCGCCAGGCAGATAGCCGGCGCCTGGGGCTAGGGAGGGAGGACGGGGAGCATGCGGGGCGGCGGCGCGGCCAGCGCGCCGCCGCACCCCGGCGTCCGTGGCTTCGCGGACGCCGGGGTGACAGGGATTACCGGCTGGTCCTTGCGGCATAAGCGCCTTGTGGCCGGCTTCTGGCTGGTGCTGACCATCCTGGGGATAGCGTTCTCGCAGAAGGCGACGGATGCCCTCAGCCAGGAATACTCGATCCCTGGCCTGTGCCGCGCCAAACTCGCACATGGCTCTGAGCTGGTGGCCCGGCGCAACGCCTGGGGCGGCGCCCTGGCCCTCCGCCCGGCCGATCTCGACCCCGACCTGTGCCTGATCCCGGTCGTCCGTCGTCCGCGCAGCCCACAGCCACCTCGCGAAGTGGTGTGCATGACCCGGCGCGGCGACGCGGCATGGCCAGGCAGGCAGGCAGCTCCTAGACTCGCGCTGCACCTCGGATGATCGTGCTCAACTGGCCATCCCGGCCGCATCTCAGCCGACGACTAGCCGCTCGTCCCCGAAGTCGGCGACGACCTCGACCCGGCCGCCGAGCGCCTCGACGTAGGCGACCACGGTGCCAAGTTCGGTGCGATCCAGTTGGCCCCGTTCCACGGCGGACACTCGCCGCTGCGTGACGTGCATCTCCGCCGCGACGTCCGTCTGCGTCATTCCACCCCTTCGGGGGTCCACCGGTGCGCGAACTTCACCGCAGAGCCCGAAGCGGACCTCATCGTCCCCGCGCCAACTACGACCTCGAAGCGATCGCCTATCACCAGCTCCTTCCAGCCACTCCCCGCTCGCGGCTCAGGCCGACCCGCGCCAACGGGATCCTACGGGCCGGGCTCGGAGGACGGCGGGCTCGCGTCCTTGACGCGGCGAAAGCCGGCCGGAATGCGCACCTTGAGCATGGCCAGGTTGCCGGCGGTGGGTGCCAGCCACCGGTAATCCTGCCGCCACCCGCCGATCACCACCCGGATCAGGAAAAACGTGACGGGGCTGACGTACATGGTCAGCGGCATTTTCGTCAGCCGCCGGGTACCGGTCAGCCTGATGGCGATGGCCCCGTCCACCTCTACGCGGCCGGTCACCGAAAGGCCTCCGCAGCTCAGAGCCGACTGAATGTAGGCCGGTGACGTGAAAATGGATTCGCCGGCGACCTGCGGATCGTTCATGCTCCGCACCAGCGCGCAGGCCGACCCCGACGGTGGTGCGCCGAGCCCGGTGAGTTGCGTCCCCCGCGACCAGGTCCGGTCGGAGTAATTGACGGTGGTCTGGGTGAACCGATAAAGGGAGGGGGAGGCCTGGCCCGGCCACAGCGGCCCATCCGCGATATCCGTATCCGCCGCCCGGGGCTGTCCCTGTCGCCGCAGGTAGGCCGCGAAGACCTCGGTCCGCGATCGGCCGTGGTAGGCCCACTTGATGGAGCGGGGGACAGACGTCCTGACCGGCTTGCTGTAGGGCACCTCGGTGACGACCTGCTCAGGCGATGAGATTTCCATGATCAGGCTGCGGGTGCTGATGGCCCGCTGCGCGCGCTCGATGATATAGGCGGCGGTCTGCGCCCGCAGGCCTCCGCCGTCGGCCTGCCGAGGCGGAGCACTGCCGGCCGCGCCCGTCACCGCGATCACGGCGGCCGCCGTCACGGCAGCCGTCACGGCGGCGATCATGGCCTGCGCCCTGATGCGCTGGCGCCGACGGCCCCGGCGCGCCTGGCCGGCGAGGCCGGAGGGAACGCTTACCTCCGCGGCGAACCATTCCATGCTGTCGCGGACCAGTTCCTCGAAGTCCCCGCTCATGTCGTCTTCTCCTGCTCGACGTGCACCGGCAGCCACGGACTGGCCAGGTCGCGCATCCGCTGGAGCCCCCGGGAGGCCGCCGACTTGACCGTTCCCTCGGAGCAGCCGAGCGCGGCCGCCGTCTCCGCCTGGGTGAGCTGCTCCCAGTAACGCAGCACGATCACCGCGCGCTGCTGCGGCGGGAGCATGCGCAGTACCCGCATTAACGCGTCGCGCAGGTCCACGGCGGCCATCACGTCCGGGTCGCCCGCCAGATGGCTGGCACCGATGACCGGAAGCTTCCGGTGCCAGGTGCCCTGCCGTCGCCAGCCGTCGGCCGCCAGGTTGTACAGCGTGCGCCGCAGGTAGCCCTCCGGACTGCCCTCGATCCGCCGGCCTCGCCTCAGCAGCCGCTCCAGCCCGGCCTGCAGCAGGTCCTCGCCGTCCTGGTGGCTCCCGGTCAGCAGCACCGCGGTGCGCATCAGCTGCTCGCCGCGATCGGCGAGCAGCCGCTCCAGGTCAGCAGCGCCCTCGGCATCCGGCACAGCGGTACCTCCTCATGTCGCTGACCAAGAACGAACCAGCGGCCCGCTGGGTTGCCTCGGCTGGCCACCAGCATGAGCCGCAGCCCTGCGGCAGCCTCATTTCTGGCATTTCGGGAGGCAACTTGCCGGCGCTGGCACGTTTCTTGCGTGACCCTGGGCCGCGTGACCCTGGGCCGAAGGAGGCTGTCGCGTTACGGGTGATGGTTGGCGGGGTGGCGCTGCGGCCGGAGCCGGCGGTCTCTCGCCCGGCCGGGGCGCCCGCCGGGACTTGCGGTCGGTCCGGGCATGGCTTAGGGCTGCGCCGGAACCGGATCGCCGGTGATCACCACCGTTTTTCAGCAGTATGTGCTGGCGGGTTCAAGGGGTCGTCGCAACCTGGCTGGCAGGCCGGAATGGCTACTGGTAGGACTCGCGGCGTTCGGGCGGTGCGCGCCAGCGGCCTGCTGACCGGCCCGGCCGAAGCTCACGAAATCGAGCAGGTGCTCGCCCGCTGCCGATCAGCGATGACCGCGACGGTGGCACCGGCCAGCGCGCGGCGGCCGTCGCGGATGCCGCGAGCTGAGGCGTCCGGGTCTACCGGCAGTGGGCTGAGTCAGAGTGATCATGTCAGTAGGTGCGGTTCGCGCGTTTCATCTCGCCGGGCGCCGACCTCCGGACGGGCGCCGATCACGTCTCACTACGTAGGCGGTGAACGGCCGTGGGGCATCCCACACCCGGCCCCGCCCGTTGGACCGATCCGTGCTGCAGCCAGGGCAGCGGACAAAGTGCGAGCTCGTCTGTCGGCGCCTTCCGCCAGACTGGTGCAGACGTGGGCAGAGCCGAGCGGGGAGAGACGGGCGTGGAGGAGCGGTTAGTGGAGAACTCGCAGGAGCGCGCGCGGACCCTGAGCCTCGTCGACTTCCTGGCGGATTATGACGCGCGGCGCAACCCTCCCGTCTACGACATCAGGAAGTACGACCTGTTCCTGCTGCGAGACCAGGACCTTCCCGATGTCGCCGGCGTCGCGCTCTCGCCCGCCGCGTCGGCCTGGCTGACCGTTGACTTTCTGGACCTGCCCGCGCGTCCGGACGTTCCCGAGGACCTGATCCCGCTGCTGGGCCTAAGCGACGCCATCAGTCCCCACGTGCGGCCATCGGCAGGGACGACATCGGCCGGAGCCGATCCAGACCCAGACCCAGACCCAGATCCCGACGCGCTGCTGGTGTCCGCGGCCGAGCAGTGGATCGCGACCGTCTGGGAACCGTTCGCCGCCCGCTGGGCCGACGTGACGGCAGCCAAGACGCTCCACCGCGACCTGTTCCGGCAGCGCGAACTGCTTGCCACGAACCGGGAATCAGTGGAACTCGTCTGGGGGTTCGGGCGCCTGCGCTGGACGCATGACGGCGAGGTGATCGACCATCCGCTGATCACGATCCCCGTGGAAGTCGAGCAGGACGACGCGACGCAGCGAATCCGCGTCTGCCCCGCCGGGGCGCCCGAGGTCGAGGCGCGTTGCCTGGCGGGTCTTACCCTGGCCGACCGCGCGGGCTACATGAACGTCCGCCAGTCCGTTAATGACGAGGGCACGGATCTGTGGGACGCGCAGGTCCTGCGAAGCCTGATGCAGCCCCTGATCCGCAGCATCGACGATGAGGGCACGCTCGTCGAGAACGCTCCGTCGCCCGCGGCCGTGGCTGACGGCAGCTGGGCGCTGTTCATGCGCCGGAGGCTGCCCGACTACCAGGGTTTCCTTGAGCGGATGCGGACGCTGTACCGGGACGAGTCAGTGCCGGTACCCGACACGCTCCAGGCCGTCGTCTCAGACGCGCCGTCCGCCCTGGCGGGCGGCGCAGGCGACGGCGGCGCCGACCGCGACGCGGAGCCGCTGCTGCTCCCGCTGCCCACCAACCAGGAACAGCAGCGCATCCTGACCCAGGCCCAGCGCAGCACCGGGGTAACCGTCCAGGGGCCGCCGGGAACTGGCAAGTCCCACACGATCGCCAATGTCATCAGCCATTACGTGGCCTACGGCAAGCGGGTCCTGGTGGTGGCCGAGAAGGAGCAGGCGCTGCGGGCCCTGACCGGGAAGATTCCGGACGGCATCAAGGACCTCACGGTCTCGGTGCTCGGCGCCGATGCCGACAGCCGGCGCCAGCTGGAGTCAGCGATCGGCCAGATCCAGACGCGGGTCACCGGCATCGACAAGGCGTTCGCCGATGAGCGCATCCGGCAGCTCACTTCCGACCTGGATGCCGCCAGCCGCGCCATCGCCGTCACGACGCAGGCGCTGCTCGCCACCCGCGAGGCGGAAGTCGAGCGCCTTCCCGGGCGTTGGCTGGCGGGCGAGACGCCGACGAGGGCGGAAGCTGCCCGATGGGTGGCCGCGCAGGCGTCACGGCTTGGCTACATCGCCGACCCGGTGCCGCCCGTGACGCCCAGGCCGGTGAGCGGCGGGGAGCTGGCTGAGTTCGTCGCGCTCATCCGCCAGGTGGGCGTGACGCGGGCGGACGCCTGCGCGGTGACGCTGCCGGAGCTGACCGCCATACCGGCCGCCGCCGACCTGGAAGACCGGTTCGCCAGGCTGGCCGCACTACAGCATTCCATCAGATCCCTGGGCAATTCCGTTTCGGACTGGAACCTGGCCGTCGCCGCCGGTCACGAGGGGCTGCAGGCTCTTGCCGCGAGATGCCACGAGGAAATGGAGTGGGTGGCCGGCAGCGCCGGCACCTGGCTCGGGAGCATCCGCGATCAGGCCAGCGATCAGCTCCTGGCTCAGGACTGGGGATCGTTCGGCGCTCGCCTGTCTCAGGACCGCCAGGAGGCCATCCGGCTGCGCGGTGTCCTGACCGCGCACGACGTGGTGCTCCCGGACGTCATCGAGCCCGCCTTCATGGACGGGCTGCGGGACGCCGGGGACCGGCTGGCCCAGTCCGGGAAGCTGGGCCTGTTCGCCGGCCCGGCCAAGCGGGCCATGCAGGACTGCGCGGTCGACGGACGGCAGCCGAGCACCGCCGCGGACATCGGGCTGTGCCTCCAGGCGGCGGCCCTGCGGGACGTTCGCCGCCGCCTGCTCACGAGCTGGCACAACCAGCTCGCCAGAGTCGGGGGCGCTGAGCTGGGCGGGACCGTGCCCGAGGACGTCCTCGGCCGGGTCCTGGATGACCTCGCCCGGGCGCTCGCCTGGCCGCAGACCTGGGCGCAGCTGCGCACCGACCTGGCCGCCGCCGGCATTGGCAGCCCAGCCGTCGCCAGCGCGGGGGCACTTACGCAGCTCCGGGACGTCTGCACGCGCGCCGGCGACCAGATTCGCCTCCAGGAACTGACCCGATGGCTGCAGGGCCTGCACGATCGGCTCCGAACCGGCGCCAAGGCCCCCGATTCGTCGCCGCTGTGGGACCTGCTGGCGGATGCGCTTGCCCACTCTGACCTGACGGGCTGGCATCGCCTGCGGGAAGAGCTCAGGAACCTGCATGAAATCGCCCCGGCCGCCCGCCGCCTGCGTGACTTCCGGGAGAGGATGTCCGCCGCCGCGCCCATCTGGACCTCCGGCATCCTGGCCGATCCGCTGGCCGCCGGCGAGCCCGCCGACCTGGACGCCGCCTGGCAGTGGCGCCAGCTGGAAGGCTGGGTAGCCGAAGCGCTCTCTGGCCCTACGCCGGCGCAGTTGCAAGCCAGGCTCGAGGAGCTTTCTCACGAACGGCGGCGTGTTGTCGCTGATCTTGTCGCCGAGCGGGCCTGGCGCCGCCTGGCCGACAACCTGGGTGACCGGCAGCGTCAGGCACTGAACAGCTACGTGCGGGCGGTGACCCGGTTCGGCAAGACCGGGGGCAAGTTCGCCCAGCGCTGGATAGCAGAGATCCGCGCTGCGCTGGATGAGTCCAAGGATGCCGTTCCAGTCTGGATCATGCCGACCGCTCGGGCGCTCACCAGCTTCCGCCCGGAGGCCCGGCCGCCCTTCGATGTCCTGATCGTCGACGAGGCATCCCAGATCGGCCTGGAGGCGCTGCCCCTGCTCGCGCTGGCCACCAAGACCATCGTGGTGGGCGACGACAAGCAGACCAGCCCGGAGAACGTCGGCCTTGAGCGCCAGCAGGTTTTCGACCTTCTGGATGACCACCTGGCCATGGTGCCCAAGTACCGGACGCTTTTCGACCCGGATAACAGCCTGTATGACATCGCCTTCCAGAAATTCCCTGGCGTCGTCATGCTCACCGAGCACTTCCGGTGCCTGCCCCAGATCATCAACTTCTCCAATACCTACGCCTACAACAATCGCATCATCCCCCTGCGCGACCAGGCACCCAGGCCCGGCTGGTCGCCCCTCGGCGCGGTCAGGGTGCTGGATGGCTACCGCAACGGGATGGTCAATGAGCCAGAGGCGGACGCCGTTGTCGGGCTTGTCGCCGAACTGTGCGCCGATCCCGAGTACGACGGCATGAACATGGGCGTCATCTCACTGCTCGGATCGACGCATTCCAAGCTCATCTGGAATAAGCTCTACGACAAGCTCGGCCCGGAAGAAATGCGAAGCAGGCGCCTGACCTGCGGCGAGCCCGCGAACTTCCAGGGTGATGAGCGAGATGTCATCGTCATCTCCACCGTCGTCGCCGTCGATCCCGCGATCCCGGCCAGCCGGATCTCCGCCATGACGGGCACCGCCGCGATGCGGCGCATCAACGTCGCGGCGTCCCGCGCCCGGCAGCAGATGTGGGTCGTCCACTCCGCGGATCCCGGCAGTTTCCCCGATGACGACCTGCGGGGCGCGCTCATCCGCCACTGCCGGGAGGCAGGAACCGCCGTCGCCGCCGCCGCGGACCTTCTCGGCGCCTGCGAGTCGCAGTTCGAGCGGGACGTCGTGCAGCGCATAGTGGCGCGCGGCTACCGCAAGGTGTCCGTCCAGCACAGCGTCGGCCGTTTCCGCATCGACATCGTGATCGAGGGCCCCGGCGCCCGGCTCGCGGTCGAATGCGACGGCGACCGCTGGCACGGGCCCGACGTCTGGCACCAGGACCGCGCCCGGCAGCAGGTCCTCGAACGAGCGAACTGGACCTTCGAGCGTATCCGCGGCTCCGCCTTCTATCGCGACCCGGACGCTGCGCTGATCCCGCTCTGGGACAGGCTGGCTGAGCTGGGCATCCCCGAGGGCGACTGGTTCGCCGACGTTCCCCAGCCACTTCTGCGCGAGGTATCCGGGCTGGCCACGGCGCCCGATGCGGAGCAAGCCGCAGATGAGGTGGCCGCTGCTCCCACGACCCCGTTCATGCCCGCGGCCGATGGATGGCCCGCGGGATCAGCTCCCGGAATCCCGGCGGAGCGGCGGCCGAGTCCTGACGGCCGCTGGGGATAGTAGGGTCTAGTTTCGCCAGCAGAGTGGGATTTGGGGAGCAGTGGGCAACGCGAACGCGGACCGCGCGAAGGTGCTCCGGTTCTGGCGTGCGGTGGAGCTTTTCAGCCCGCAGAATGTCCCGAAGGTGAACCCGGGCAAGCGCGTGTACCAGGTCGCCGACGGTGGCCTGCTGCCGTGGGAGCAGGGGCATCCGCTGCGCGCTATCGCATTACCGGAGTCCATGACGTGGCGGCACACGGTGTACGGCGGGATTTTCTCAGTACAGCGGGTGCGTGATTCGCTGGAGAGTACGTTCGGGGCAGACGGGGAGAGCTTCGACGCGCGTCCGCCCGGCGAGAGCGCACTGTTCGCTGTTACCGTGACCGACGAGGGCCGCCCGCTGCGGGGCAGCGAGGAGTTCGCCAGTTGCGCGTGGGCAACCGGCCGCCTTCTGCGGCCGGGACCGCAGGACGCCGGCTGGCTCGCCGGCTTCGAGGATGCCAGCGCCGAGTGCTATCTGACGTTCGCCCGACTGGTGGCAGCGCCGGACAGCGATGCGCAAGGCGCCGAGCTTCGTGCCCAGGGTCCCGAATTGGGACGCCCGATCGTCACCAGCGTCCTGTCGGAGTTAATCGCTGAGGTGACAGAGCGGTTCGGCGTCGCGGCTGCGCTCGGACCCGCCGGGATCCGGGTAGCGAGCGTCCCGTTACCCAAGCGCCGCGAGCTTGCCGTTGATGGCGGGGAGTTCCTCAACAGCTTCTTTGCCGCAGACCTGGCGCGCGTCGCTGACGCGGTCAGCGACGGCGACTACGGTGCTGCCCTCGGGGCGTATCTTCGCGGTCCTGGCCACGCCGGGGAACGCATCGACCTCCGTGACCGCCCTGGTGTCATCGACGACCTCGTCGCGCCGGAGTACACCCCTGCCGGACGCTGGCCGGCCAAGACGAGCCAGCCGCTGGCGCTCAGCCAGCAGTTCGCCGCCAATACGGTGCTGCGCGAGCTGGCCGGAGCGCCGGGTATCTTCGCGGTCAACGGGCCGCCCGGGACCGGCAAGACAACCATGCTGCGCGAGTTGGTCGCGGCGATCGTCGTCGAGCGGGCCTGCCGTCTCGCCGAGCTCCCTCATCCCCGGGACGCGTTCACCGGCGAGTTCCGCTGGAAGACCGACGGTTACACGCGCACCGTCAGCGCATGGAATGACCGGCTCACCGGATTCGAGATCGTTGTCGCATCGTCCAACAACGGTGCCGTGGAGAACATCTCCCTCGAGATTCCGGGCCGGGACGCCATCGCGGAGGACGAGTGGCTCGCCGAGGCTACCTACTACTCCGAGCTCGCCACGGCCGTGCTCAACAGTAACAACGACGGCACGAAGCCCGAGGTGGAGGCGTGGGGCCTCGTGGCCGGCCGCCTTGGCAAGAAGTCCAACCGGCAGAAGTTCGCCCGCGCCTTCTGGTTCGGAAAGCCCGATGGCGGCGTCAAGGGTTTCCAGGACATCCTCAAGGACTATGAGGGCACCCCTTGTGACTGGCCCACCGCCGTACAGTCGTTTCGTGCCGCCCTCCACGAGGTGACCGCATTGCGAGCAGAACGGGCCGCTGTTCGGCTGAAGCTAGCGGAGATCCCCGCCGTCCGGGCCGGCATCGTTCGGCGACAAGCAGCGTACGGTGCCGCCAGGGTGCGGCTTGAGCAGATCAGCAGCGATATCACCCGGGCAAGGCAGGCGGAAGCAACCGCAGAGCACGCGGCAGGTCTCGCCGCGCAAGCCTGGGAGTCTCACCGGCGGTGCCGCCCGGGATTCCCGGCCGCGCCTTTCGGCTTGGGCAGGCCGGCTCGGGAGTGGCGTGCCCGGGACCGCGAGCTGGCCGCCCCGATGGACGAGACCGAGCGGCAACTCCGGGCCGCGCGCAGCTGCACGGCAACGCTGGAGGCGTCGCAGCGGGAGGCGGAGGAGACAGCTCAGCGGTGCGGCACACAGCTGGATGCTCTCACCGCCCGGCTCGAACGACTGGATCACGAGGTCGCCGATGCCCGGGCACGCTGGGGCGATGCCATCCCCGCCCAGGACGGGCAGGCTGACCCGGCTAAGCGGGAGTTGTGCGGGCCATGGACTGACCCGGAGTGGAATGCGGCGCGCAGCCGCCTGTTTCTTGAGGCGCTCCGGCTCCACCAGGCCTTCCTGGCGGCCGAGCCGACCCGGATGCGCAAGAGCCTGCACGGCGCAATGGACGTGGTCAGCGGGAGCATCCCCCGCGATGTCCCCGTGGAAGCGATCCAGGCTGCCTGGCAGAGCCTGTTCTTTGTCGTGCCGGTGCTCTCCACCACGTTCGCGTCCTTCGCCCGCGTCTTCTCCCACCTTGGCCGCGAGTCTCTGGGCTGGCTGTTCATCGACGAAGCCGGCCAGGCGACCCCGCAGGCTGCCGCGGGAGCAATCTGGCGCTCTCAGCGAGCGGTGGTCGTCGGCGACCCGATGCAGCTCGAACCCGTCGTCACCTTGCCGTTCACCGCCCAGCAGAAGCTGAGTGCCAGCTACGGCGCGGGAGAATGGTGGCTGCCCAGCCGGACCTCTGCCCAACGCCTCGCCGACGAGGCCAACACTTACGGCACGTACCTGCCAGCCGAGGACGGCGACGTCTGGGTCGGCGCCCCGCTGCGCGTGCATCGTCGCTGCGTCGAGCCCATCTTCACCATCTCCAACACCATCGCTTATGGCGGGCTCATGGTCTATGGGACGGCCGGACGGGAGGAGCCGCTGGCTGCGCGAGAGAGCGTGTGGATCCACGTGCCGCGAGCAGGGTCGGAGGGGCACTGGGTTCCCCGTGAGGGAGAGCAGGCCCGCAAGATCCTTGCCGCGCTGCTGCACAGGTACCACCTCGAACCGGAGCAGATCTTCGTGCTCACACCGTTCCGTGATGTTGCTGACCACATCAGACAGCTGTGCCGCGAGTTCCCTGGGCTACGCGGCGGCACCGTCCACACCGCGCAGGGCAAGGAGGCGGACATCGTCGTGCTCATCCTCGGCGGCGACCCCCGCAGACCCGGCGCCAGGCAGTGGGCATCCCAGCGACCAAATCTCCTGAACGTCGCCGTCAGCCGCGCGCGACAGCGCCTGTACGTCATCGGCGACCAGACCAGTTGGGCCCGGTACCGCCACTTCGACGTGCTGGCGAAGTACCTGCCCCAGTGGCCACCACAAGGCGGCGCTGCCGATCTCAGCTGGCCCGCAGACCCTTGACCGCAATAACCACAAACCAGTCCCTTCGCTCTGTAATCGCAACGTTGCCAATCGACAGTCCCGCCTTCTCGCACAGGCCGGCGAACTCAGAAGGCATGTAATAGCTGAACCAGCGCTCTAGCGGGAACTCCTCCGTCGAACGCCAGCCTTCACCCTGGCCGCGTTTCATGCTAATTGCTGCACTGCCATCCGGGATAAGTACCCTCTCAATCTCTCTCAGCGCAGCCAGGCACGAGTCTCTCGGCACATGCAAAAGCACACCGCTGGCAATCACGCCAGCAAAGCTATTGTCACCGAATGCCAGGTGCGTCACCTCACAAGATACAAGACTTCCCCGGAGCGCCGTCGGCCGCAGTCGACGGAGCATCGCTGAACTAATATCACTCGCGACCAACTGCCGCCCCAGGCTCTTAAGAAACAACGAGTCGCGTCCCGATCCGCAGCCCACATCGAGCACTGCTCCTTCAGGAAGGCCGACCGCGAACTCGCGCAGTTCTGCGTCTAGTCCAGGATAGCGCAGATACGAGCTGGTCGCGCTGATAAATTCGTCAGCCAGGCAAGAGTAAGCGTCCGCCGTTCTAGATATAATCGAGCGATCTACTCTCACCAGAGCCCCTCGAAGTAAGTACCTCCCAGGCCGATGCACAATTGCTGTATCTCACTGCGAATCACTTCATCATGCAGGAGCCTTGCACCACGATGTATATCGACGGACACGCATCCTATGAATCGGCCTTTGCTATCACGGATCGGCGATGACAATATCGCACCCCTGTCGCGTACTAACAGAAATTCTCTATAGCTGAGACCATCGCGCTGCTGGTGGCTAAGCTTGTTCCACTCGTCCTCGGAACTCACGCGCCGGTACCGGGCGTCGTTGTCTTCAATCACTTCATCGTTCCGAAGCCAACTGGAACCAACTACTCCCTTGCCCCGATAGAACCGCACCGGCCGGAGGGCGGGAAGTGAGCCAAGCCGGACCGTCCTGATGCGTAGTAGTTCATGAACGAGGAACGGCGGACGACGCTGGAGCACCCAGGTGACCCGCCAGACATGCAGCGCCAGGTCCGGCCAGTGAAATTCCGCGGGATTCCGGCCTGATCCACCGCCCCCGGTACCTTGACGCGTTAACAGCTGGCATCGACCCAGCACGTCTCCCAGTGTCTGCAGGAGATGCCTGTCCCAGACAGCCCGCACCGGCTGCTTCCGGTTCTCTCGATGCGCCGTCGTCGGCTGGAACGTACCGAACAGTGCAGCTGTAACAGTGAGGCTCACGGGTAGCCAGGCACTTCGGTGGACAGGCGGATAACTCCAGAACCAGCCAAGCTGATGTCCCTGGCGAGCCGCCACCAGGCCGCTGCACACGAGCACCACGGCGGCATCTGTCCACGTCGGCCATCGGCGGCCCAGGGCCAAGGTCTACGCCTTCTCGTCTACCTGGGCATCGACCACCAAGCTGCCGATGTCACTCTTCTGATGGCGCCACGCCACGCCTGGCAAAGCCGATCTCGCTCCATCTTCCCTCAGCAGAGAGATCCCCTCTGCGCTTCCAACCGCGTGACCCAGGACACAAAAATCAAGGCCATTATTCGCGAACTCGTTGCTGCAGGCTTCGAGATCATCAGGACGAATAGTAAAGGCAAGTTGGAAATCCGCTGATGCACTCAGGGCAAGCGCCAACGGATCCGCGCCGATCAGCGCCGCGACCTCACGGACGGGATTCACTACGGGGACATTCGCTCTCAAGACCTCGAATCCCACCCCGCTCGACTCGGCGAGCTGCTCAATCGTTGCCTTCAGGCCGTCTGACGTATCCTGGCATGCTGATGCATACGGCTTTCGGGCTAGCAGGCACCCTTCGGCAACTCTGGCTACCGGGCGTCTCCAGCTCTCAATCAGTTCGTGCTCAGTGTCCGCCGAGAGCTTCCAGCCGCGCTCTTCGCGGTTCGGAAAGTAAGCCACCGCTGCTCCGAGGACGCCGCAAGGACCAGTCACGCAGAGCAGGTCGCCGGGCCGAGATCCGCTCCGTGATAGCACCTTGCCCTGCTCGCATAGGCCAAAGGCTGTGGCAGAAAGTATGATCCGCTCTGCTTGACCGATGTCACCACCCACATTCAGAGTTCCAAAATCCGCTACTGCTTGGTGGATGCCGGCCATAATTTGCTCGAACGATTCATCGTCTAGATCATTCGGATACCTTACGACTGTAAGCACGCCCAGAGGCGTCGCTCCCATCGCCGCGATATCGCTGACATTGGCTGCCACCACGTAATAGCCAATGTCAAAATTGGACAGTAGCCCAAGTTCGTAGAGAGCAAACTTGGGGCCTCGGACGTAGTCGGTGCCAACTACGATGGTGACCGGGCGATAGACTTCGTATGCCGCGCAATCGTCTTTCCGATCTCCACCTATGACCAGCCTGGTCAGCGGTTCGCTTTCCGGTCCTACAATTGCGCCAGTCTGCCCGCCCAGAAAGGACTTGACGATCTGCGCAACACGTGACGGCTCGTCCGAGAATGTAGGACTACTCACAGTACATTTTCCCGTCTCTCTCTGAGGCACGACTCGGTGCACCCGAGAATAGTGCCGATGGGCAGGTATGTGGTATCGATCACGATCGCATTAGGCTTGCTGCGAATCTGCTCTAGGGTGTCCAGATCACGACGAGTGATCGCCCCTACCACTACGGGCCTTTCTGGATGACTGCAATGCTGGGCGCGCCTTCTGGCACGCCTGACCCCGAAGCTCGCATTGAGAAAGACGTGCAGATTCGCGCCGGGCAAGATGGTGGTCGCGACGTCTCGCCCAGCCGCAATCGTCGTCTCGCTCAGGCTTACGAGCTCGCGATGATAGCCGGTTATTTCTCGACGCCGCTGTGGATTTCTTGCCACATTGTCCAGGCAATTATCCACTTCAAATCCCCAAAGTTCTTCAGTGATGTCCCGGCCGCGATAGTAGACCGCTTCGGCACGACTTAAGGCGGTTCCATTAGCCGATTCGAAGCTTTGTGGGGCATGCTCGATGAACGATCTCCACGAATCTCCTGCGGGAAGCTCCGTCCTTGCAAGTGAATAGGCGAGCGCCCGGTAAGTAAGCCCGGTGTCAATGAAGACTCCCCCGAGGCGACGCGCTAGCGCAACTCCCAGGGTCGTTTTTCCACTGGCAGTGGGCCCGTCGATCGAGACCGTTAGAGTTCCTGCCACGTCACCGGCCAGTTCCGCTGAGGCCTCGAACTGTCTGACGCAGTAGGTCTGGCCGCAGCGAAAGCCCCCAGTCCCACTCGGGCTCAGGTATACCCAGCACTTCCGCCAAGACTACTCGAATGTACTGATGCCGCTTGCTGAGCTTCTCCACGTACAAGCGATGCACATTTCCGTTGCTGTAGTACAGATAAGGAAGATCGTTATCCCCCGGCTCTTTCAGCCCTCGCCAGGAAATGATGTCGCGCCCGGCGAGACCGTCGGCCTCGAATATTTGTACCGCTGACTGACAGTTCGGAATTATCTGCCAGTGCGCATGTGAAATACAGGGAGAGTTCATCATCGAAGAACACGATCCGTGTTCGAGAATCGTCGGTGGCTCATACTTCTGCGCAATGAGGCCGATGCATTTTTCCCGGAATTCATCTAACTCGGCATACAGACAGCCAGGAATCTGGCCAAAGCTAATGTAATGATCTTTCGGTACTAGCAGCGTGTGACCGGGTGCCAATGGCGAGATGTCTGCCACTAACGCGAAGTTAGCGCTCTCCAGAACCACTCGAGAGTCGGGATCCCCCATATAGATCTCATGGAAGGCGATCCCGTCTCGATGCCCGGCAAGTTCTTGGCAAAGCTGTGAGTCATCACATGCGGGGGGCTGCTGATCAGACATGCGCACCCCTTTTGCGAGGCGACTCTGGGGCCGCCGCGGACGGCGACCAGCAGGACCGGGCGACCGGCTACCGTGCATGATTTACGTTCTCTCTCGTGAATTCTATCGGCACGGAGGCTTCATTGACGAGCGGACCGTACGACGGGGCTGCTGACTCACCGCCCGCGCCCTCTACCTGCGGCGGGGCCTTCACACCACCGTGCGGCGGATGGCACGCTGTGGCAGGCGGGTCGACAGGACAAGGCGCATCGGCGGTGTGCCGACGACAGACCTGGGGTGACCTGCGACATATCCCGGCACTCGTCGCGACGTTACGACCGTCGCGCTATCGCGACGCAGCCCGGTGTCGAGAAGCTGCCGGTAGAGGCGGTGCGCTGGGCGAACCGGAGCGATCCCCTCCCGCCGCGCGGTGTCGGCAGCGCTGGACGGGATCCGCAGGCCGGCATGATCAACGTCACCGAAGTACCGCGATGGTGACGAGGTCGATCGCGGTCAGCGCGAGTTCGGACATCTGGTACGTGCTGTAGTCGGCTCCCTCAAGTCGGCACTTGCGGTCATCGAGATCGTGGATTGGGGCAGTGGTAGCGAGAGCCTTCAGACGCAGCGCGAAGCCCACGTCGGAGCCGCCGGAGGCTTCGTTCTGAGCCATGCAGAAAACCGTAGTACCCGACACTGACAGTGGTTACCGCGTCTAGATCCGACGAATCCATCCGATCGCGACGCTCGAGCCAGCGATGCCGTGGGACGACGATGGCCGACCTGCCAGAATCTCAGCACCCGAGCGGGCCGGCGGCTTCCCGCCTGGCCGGGCGCCGCCTGGGGCTTGCGGTCACCCCGGGCGTGACTTCGGGTCGCGCCGGAACCCGGCTGCCGCTGATCACGACCGTTTTCCCGCGCTCTGTGCGAAAAAACGGTCGTGATCATGAAACCCAGCCAGCCTGGGCGGCGCCCAGGCCTGAACGCCCCGGAAGGGCTCGGCTGTCGGCGCTTTCCGCCAGACTGATGCGGACGAGGGCAGGGACGAGCAGGCGGAAACGGGCGGGAGGGCACGGCACGTGACGACCACTCAGCCGCCAGACGGCAGCCGGGCCGACGATCCCGTCGGGCTCGTGGTCGGGACGGTCGCCGCCACCCCGCTGCAGTTCTCGGTCGCGGTCGGTCCCGGCCAGTACCTCCAGCTCGACGACGTGGTGGTCACCCGCCGTGACCTGCCCGGCCAGCTGTCGGTGCAGGTGTCCGGCGTCGTGACGAATGTCGAGGCCGTGCACGAGGGTGCCCGGTTCGCGTCGGACGTCTTCCTCATCCAGCAGGGCGCGCTGCCGGCGGAGGTCGCGGAGACCGCGGAGGTCGCCGTGACCCGGGTCGAGCCGGAGATCTACGTACCGCCGATGCCCGGCGCCCCGGTGGCGCGGGCGACCGGGGCGCAGCGTGACGCGGCGCTGTACTTCGACGAGATGGGCGACCAGAAGGTACCGGTCGGCTTCGGCCGGGATGGCCAGCCCGTCTACGTCAACTTCGAGTTCGTCGACGGCACCCGGGGCGCGCACGTGTCCATCTCCGGCGTGTCCGGGATCGCGACCAAGACCTCGTTCGCGCTCTTCCTGCTGCACGCGATCATCAGCTGCGGTGTCCTGGCCGCCGAGGCGCACAACACCAAGATGCTGGTCTTCTCGGTCAAGGGCGAGGACCTGCTGTTCCTCGACTACGCCAACGCCAGGCTCACCCCCCAGCAGCGCGACCGGTACGGCGCCCTCGGGCTGCCGGCGACGCCGTTCGGCAATGTACGGGTGTTCGCGCCGCCCCGGCGCGGCGACCCGAACGGCACCCCGGATGTGTCGGCGCGCGACCGGGCGGTCAGCCCCTTCTACTGGACGCTGGCGGAGTTCTGCCAGGACGAGCTGCTGCCGTTCGCGTTCGCCGACGCCGAGGACGAGCGGGCGCAGTACACGATGCTGATCGGCCAGGTCGCCGCCCGGCTCCGGCGCGACCTGGTCCCGGTCGGCGCGGACGGGGCCATCAAGATAGGCGGCGTGGACCCGGCCCACGACACCGTGATCCGGACGTTCGGCGATCTGGTCGGCCTGCTGGAGGCGGAGCTCGGCGACGAGAGCCTGCGCGGTTCCTGGGTGGCCGGGAGCGCGGTGACCGGCAGCGTGAACGCGCTGCTGCGCCGGCTGCGCTCGGCCGTCAAGCCGCTGTCGGCGATCATCCGGGGTGACCTGACCCACCGCGGCGAGCGGTCGATCACCACCTCTCGCGCCCAGGTCACGGTCGTCGACCTGCACAACCTGCCCGACCGGGCGCAGCGGTTCGCCGTGGGCGTCACCCTGCGCGGCGAGCTCGCCCGCAAGGAGCGCCAGGGAACTGCGCGGCCGCTCATGTTCGTCGTGCTCGACGAGCTGAACAAGTACGCGCCGCGGGACGGCGACAGCCCGATCAAGCAGATCCTGCTGGACGTCGCCGAGCGGGGCCGGTCGCTGGGCGTCATCCTGATCGGCGCGCAGCAGACCGCCAGCGAGGTCGAGCGGCGGATCCTGGCCAACTGCGCGATCCGGGTCGCCGGGCGGCTGGATGCCGCCGAGGCCGAACGGCCCGAGTACGGCTACCTGCCGCCCGCCCAGCGGCAGCGGGCCACGCTCGCCAAGCCGGGCACGATGTTCATCGCCCAGCCCGATATCCCGGTGCCGCTGGCGGTCGACTTCCCGTTCCCGGCCTGGGCCACCCGGCCCAGCGAGAAGGGCACCTGGGCGGGGCGGGACGACGGCCCGGCCCGGCCCGCTGACCCGTTCGCCACCATTCCTGGCGCCCGCGACGACCCGCCGCCGTTCTAGCTAGTCCGCCATGCCGAGCGAGGGCCCGTTATGAAGATCCTGCATACCAGCGACTGGCACGTCGGCAAGGTGCTCAAGGGCCGGGACCGCTACGACGAGCACGAGGCGGTGCTGCGCAGCCTCGTGCAGGCGGCCCGCGCGCAGGACGTCGATCTCGTGCTGATCGCCGGGGACATGTTCGAGACCTCGGCGCCCAGCCCGAGGTCACAGGGCCTGGTGATGCGCGCCCTGCTCGCCCTGCGCGAGGACGGGCGGCAGGTCGTGGCGATCGCCGGGAACCATGACAACGCCAACCTGCTGGACAGCGTGTACCGGCCGGTGCTCGGCGAGCTCGGCCTGCACGTGGCCGGAACGCCGAAGGCGCCCGACGCGGGCGGCACGCTGCACCTGCGCACGCGCGGCGGAGAGCAGGCCACGGTCGCGGCCATGCCGTTCCTGTCCCAGCGGTACGCGGTCCGCGCGGCCGAGCTGCTGCTGCACGAGGCCGCCGAGCACGCGCTCGACTACGCCCGCCGGGTCGCCGACATCGTCGCGCTGCTGACCGCCGGGTTCAGCCAGGACGCCGTCAACATCGTGATGGCGCACGCGACGCTGCTCGGCGGCCGCCGCGGCGGCGGCGAGCGGGACGTGCAGACCACGTTCGAGTACGAGGTGCCCGCGAGCATCTTCCCGGCCAGCGCGCACTACGCCGCGCTCGGGCACCTGCACCGCCAGCAGGAGATCCCCGCGCCCTGCCCCGCCTGGTACTGCGGCTCGCCGCTGGCGATCGACTTCGGCGAGGAGGCCAACGAGCCGGGGGCCCTGATCGTGACCGCGGCACCGGGCATCCGCGCGGACGCCCGGCGCGTGCCGGTCACCGGCAGCCGGCCGCTGCGGACCCTGCGCGGCCCGCTCGACCAGGTCATCGCCGAGGGCGAGCAGGCGGGTGACGCGTACCTGCGGGTCATCCTGGCCGAGTCGGCCCGGGCCGGCCTGGGCGACCTGGTCCGGGACAAGCTGCCGAACGCGCTTGAGGTACAGCTCGACGACGCGCACCGGGCGCAGCCGGGATCGCGCGGCGGGGACCAGCCCAGCCGGGCCGGCCGGACGCCGCTGGAGCTGTTCGGCGACTACCTCGGCGAGCACAAGGTCGACGACCCGCGGGTCCTGACCATGTTCGCCGATCTGCTGGAACAGCTGACCGACGGGCCCGCGGCCGCGACGGCCTCCGGTTCCGGGGAGGCGTGATGCGCCCGCTGCGGCTCATGCTCGACGGCTTCGGCACCTACCGGCACGAAACGGAGGCCGATTTCTCCGATGTGGATTTCTTCGCGCTGATCGGGCCGACCGGAAGCGGGAAGAGCACCCTGATCGACGGACTCTGCTTCGCGCTGTACGGCACGGTGCCGCGCTGGGGCAAGGAGAACGCGATCGGCTATGCCCTGGCGCCGTCGGCGAATTCCTGCCGGGTCTGCCTCGTGTTCGAGCTGGCGGGCGACCGGTACGCGGCGGTGCGGGCGCTGAGCCGCGACAAGAAGGGCCAGGTGCACACCACCGCGGCCCGGCTGGAGCGGCTCGATGCGTCCGTCCCGGCCAGTGCGCCGCTCGCGGAGCTGCTCGAGGCGAGCGCCGAGCAGCTCGCGTCGGGTCCCGACGAGGTCAAGGCGCGGGTCCAGGAGCTGCTGGGGCTGACCTATGAGCACTTCACCCAGTCGGTGCTGCTGCCGCAGGGCAGCTTTTCTGAGTTCCTGCGGGCGACGTCCGCCAATCGCCAGCGGCTGCTCGTCGAGCTGCTGGCGTTCGGCGTGTATAAGGAAATCGGCCAGCGGGCGAGGGACCGGGCCCAGCGCGCCGAGGACCGGCTCCAGGCCGCGCAGCGCGCCCGCGATGAGCTGGCCGGCGCGACGCGGGAGGCGGAAGCCGCCGCGACGGCGCGGCTGGCCGGCCTGACCGCGCTGGCGGCGGCAGTCGACGAGCGGCTGGCCGCGCTCACCGGGCTCGGGCAGCGCGCGGACCAGGCGCTGCGGCAGGCTAGCGAGGCCCGCGCCGAGTCCGGCCTGCTGACGGCGCTGCGGACGCCACCCGGAGTTCCCGGCCTGGCGCAGCGGATCGCCGCGGCGGACGCCATGGTGGCGGCCGGTCAGCAGCGCCGGGCCGACGCCGAGAAACTGGCCGAGGACGCCGCGGCGGCCCGCGCCACCCTGCCGGACAAGTCGCGGATAGAACGCGCCCTCGCCGCGCACGCCGACCGGCGGGAGCTCGCATCGGTGCTGGAACGCCAGCACGCGGCGCTGGCCGCGAGCCAGGCCGCGGAGGCCACGCTGGCGCAGGACGTGCAGCAGGCCGGGCGGCAGCTCGAGCTGGCTCAGGCCGCGCTGCAGGCGGCGCAGCGGGCGCACGCCGCCGCCGGCCTGGCCGGGGGACTGCACGTCGGTGACGATTGCCCGGTGTGCCGGCAACTGGTCGCGGCGCTGCCACGGCACGCCGCTCCGGCCGATCTCGCCGCGGCCCGGAAGGCTGTCGGTGCGGCGGACAAGGCGCACCGGGCCGCGGGGACAGCGCATACGACGGCGGCGAAGGCCGAGGCGGCAGCCAGGTCCGCGGCCGACGGGACCCGGCAGCGGCTCGACGCAGTCGGCAGCGCGCTGGCCGGCGTTCCGGCGGAAACTGCGGCCGCCGAGCAGCTGGCGGCGATCGAGAAGGCCGACGAGGCGGCCGCGCGGACGAGCCGGGAGTCGTCGGCGCGGCGGACGGAACTAGCCGCGGCCGACGCGGCCCGGGCGGCTCTGGGCGAGGATGAGCAGGCGGCCTGGACCGAGCTGGGCGCCGCCCGGGACAAGCTGGTGGGACTCGGCGCGCCGGCCATCGGCGCAGCGGCCGTCGGCGCGCCGGCCATCGGGGCGGCGGCCGTCGGGGCAGCGGGCCGCGCCGACCTGGCCGCGGCCTGGGCGCAGCTAGGGACCTGGGCCGCAGCGGAGCAGGCCCAGCGCTCCCGGCGGCAGCCCCAGCTCGACGCGGCCGCGAACGACCTGCGCCGCGAGGCCGCAGCCGCAGCCGACGCGCTCGCCAGCCTGCTGGCCGAGCACGGGATCGCCGGCGCGACCGAGCCGTCCAGGGCGCCGGCCCTCGTCGCCGGGCACCGCGCCCGCGCCGAGGGGGACCTGCAGAAGCTGCACGACAACCGCAAGCACGCCGCCCGGCTGGACCAGCAGATCGCCGCGCATCGCGAGGAGGCACAGGTCGCGGGCATGCTGGGCCAGCTGCTGCGGGCGACGTCCTTCGAGCGCTGGCTCTGCAGCGAGGCGCTGGACTCGCTGGTGACCGAGGCGTCCGCGACGCTCATGGAGCTATCGGGCGGCCAGTACGAGCTCGACCGGGACGAGCGCAACGACCTGGTCGTGATCGACTACGAGGACGCCGGCGCCCGGCGGCCCGTGCACACGCTGTCGGGCGGCGAGACCTTCCAGGCCTCGCTGGCCCTGGCCCTCGCCCTGTCCCGCCAGGTCATCGGCCTGTCCGCGGGGATGCGCGACCTGAACTCGGTGTTCTTGGACGAGGGATTCGGCACCCTGGACGAGGACACCCTGGAGACGGTCGCCGCCACGCTGGAGCGGCTCGCCGCGGACAAGGACCGGATGGTCGGCGTCATCACGCACGTCGCGACGCTGGCCGACCGGGTTCCCGTCCGGTTCGTGGTCAGCCGCGCGGGCGGCACCTCGACGCTGCGGAAGGAGCGCGCGTGACGGCCCCGACCGGGAGAGCCCCGACCGGGACGGCCCCGACGGGGACAACACCGACCGGGACGGCCCTGACTGGCGCCGATGTCTCGTTCACCGTCGACCCCTGGGACCCCGGGTACGGCCTCGCCTTCGGGGAGGAGCTGAACGGCGACGGCCGGCCGGAGTCGAGCGCCGAGCTGAACCTCGACCTGGAGGTACCAGCGGGCCAGTGGCGCCCGATCACGCCCGACCCGGCGCTGCGGTTGCCGGACACCGTGCTGTTCCTGGACGGCGTGCGCCGGATCGACGCTCGGGTCTGGGTGCACGGCGCCGACCCGCAGCCCGCCCCCGGCCTAGCGGCCTCGTTCGCGGCCGGGCTGGTGTCCTGCAATGGCTCGGCGCGGATTCAGGAGGTAACGGTGGAACGGGGGCTGTTCACCGCCGCCCCGGACGCGGCCGACATCGCCACGCGGCAGGCGCGCTACCCCGCCCGGCTGGCCGCCGGGCCCGGGCCGGACCAGCTATCGCTCGCCCTGCAACAGCGGCTGGCCGATGCCGAGGTGCAGCTCGCGCTCCTGTTCCGGGCCGGCCAGCCGGACGGCGACGACCTGCTCGTGGTCGACGGGCCGCTGCGCGGCCGGACTCACCTGCACCGGACCATCGGCTACATCAAGACCCACCACACGACCTACCTCCCGGCCGGGCAGGCCGCCGTGGTCAGCGCCCTGGCGGCCGGCCAGCGCACCCCCGCGTTCATGATGGGCACGTCGTGGCGACGCAACTCCTGGTACCTGCGGCTGCCCGGCTCGTCGGGCGCGCCGTGGTCCGGCGTGGTCCGGGTGGAGTGCTCGGCGGACCTGCCGCGCCAGGAAGTGGTGACGCTGGCCGACCTGAGCGCCCGGCTGCTGCCGCCGCTGGCCAGCTCCCCGCACAAGGATCCGCGTGCCCCGCAGAACCTCGTGCCCATCGGCGGGCTCGAGCGGGAGCTCCGCCACCGGCTCGGTGACCAGCAACTGCTCTACCGGTACCTGCGAGCCGCAGCCGCAGCCGCGCCCGGCTCGGCTGCCCGATAGCCGGGACAGCACCGGCTTCCGATCTGGCCCTCAGCGAATGTCCGCAAAGCGCACATTTCACGCTGGCGCGCTGCATTAACCTCGTGCACGTGCATCGGAAAAGATCATTTGCATGATCATTCGCCGAGTGCATTAACTTACTGGCGATAATTGCATGCTGCAATCGAATGCACTAAGCTCCTGGTCCGATGAACTGCGTGACTGTTTGCGCCGGTCAGCGAATCAGGGCGGATCATCTACGCAGGTAAGAGACATTCTGCGCCGTTCTGTCATCGTTATTGATGATCATTTGACATTTTATCTATATGCGAGATTCGCTCAGTTCTCCTGTGACGGAGGTCTATTCGATGGTCGTGGATCTGAGGCGGCCCACCGGTACGCCGAGGCGTACGGCGCCCACCACCCCGAAGCCGCAGAGAGGCTCGACACCATGATCAGTAATTACGACGCCCGCCGCCCGCGCGCCGACGCGCCGACGGCCGATCCGGTGTCTGCGCCCGGCACCGAGGCGGACACCTGCAGGCAGGGTGGCCTGGAGAAGGCGGTCAACGGCAACGATCTCGCGACGGCAAGTGCGCACTTCCGCCAGTGCACCGCCTGCCAGCGCGAGTTCCTCGGCCGCGGCGGCATCCTGCCCCAGCTGGCGCGGCCACAGTAAGCCAGCCAGCAGACGGATGCGGCGCCCGTTGACCTCCCGCATTGATGTGGGTCAACCGGCACGTGCCCTGGCAGCCCCTGCGCATCGCCCCGCAAGCTCCCGCGCGGCTGCCCGCGCTCTTGGTAGCATCCTGGATGTACCGCACTGGTAGCGGCCTCCGTTCTTTCGCGTTCTGCATTCGGTTCAGGAGGCCAGCTATGTCGTCTGTTGAGGTGCGCGCGTGCCGGCGCAGTGACCGGGAACAGCTCACCCAGCTCGTGAATACTCACGCCGCCGCGGTGGTGCCCGGCATGGGCGTGTCGGTCAGCACGGTGCTGTCGTCGCTCGAGCGGCAGCCGGGCGAGTTTATCGAAGATCCCTGGGTGAGCGAGCGGGTCACCCTGGTCGCCGAGCAGGCCCGCCGGATCGCTGCTGCCGCCCACCTGCTCCGGTACTTCCCCGACGAGCGGGCCGGGAAGGCGGCGCGGGATGTCGGCGAGATCCACTGGTTCCTGTTCTGGCCCGAGGCTCCTGCCGGGAATCCCTGCTGGCCGGATGCCGCCGAGGCTGCGGACGCGCTGATGGCCGCGTGCCTCCGGCAGCTAGAGCGATGGGGCGTGACCCGCCAGCATGCGGGCGGCGAGCTGCCGGTGCGCGGCGTGTACGGGGTGCCCGAGCAGTGGCCGCACGTCAGCGCGATTTACCAGCGGGCCGGCTTTGCTCATACCGGGCACACCGAGATCATCTACCTGGCCAGCGTCGGGGACCTGCCCCGCCCGGCTGAGGTCCCCATCGGCGGGCTGTCGGTGCACCGGTCGGTGGGCTTGAACGGGACGCGCCTGTCCGCCGTCCTCGGCGGGGACGTGATCGGCTATATCGAGGTCGAGACGTTCGAGGAAGGAGAGCGGCTGCCCCGCCACGGCGGCTGGGCGGACGTCGGCAGCCTGCGCGTCACCGAGCAGCGCTACCGTCGCCGCGGCGTAGCGTCCTGGCTGCTCGGGCAGGCCGCCGACTGGCTGCGCCTGGCCGGCGTCGACCGGCTCCTCGACTACGCCTGGCTCGACGGCACCGACCCCGATGGCCAGGACTACGCGGACTACCGGGCGTTCCTCCCGGCGGTCGGGTTTCAGGAACTTACCCGCACCAGGCGAGGATGGAACCGGACGCCGCGAAACGCCTGACGAGCCAGCCCGCGCGGCCCGGCTCACTGGGGTGAGGAGCTTCGACATGCGCGTGATGGTGCTGGCAGTGCCAGACTGCCCGAACGCGATGCTGCTGGAGGACCGCCTGGCACAGGTGCTGGACGGCCGCGGCGATGTGTCTGTCAGCCGTCAGGTAATCGAGGACGAGCAGGAAGCGGCCCGGCAGGGAATGCATGGCTCGCCGACGATCCTGGTGGACGGGACGGACCCGTTCGCCGGGCCGGGGCAGTCGGCCACCGTGTCCTGCCGCCTGTACCGGGACAGTGACGGCCGGGTCGACGGTGCGCCGTCGGTGAGCCAGCTCCGCGAGGTGATCGGCGAGCCAGCTGCTGACGCACGCCGCCGGTCTCGGCGCGGGTAGGCGTCTAACCTGCTGATAAGAACACCCGGGAACCCGGGCTCGGAGGGAAGATACACGGTGGACAGCCAGGATCCGGTGGCCATAGCTGCAGTGCACGCGATCCGCACGGGCGATACAGCCGCATTGGCGACCCTGCTGGATGAGCATCCCGGGCTCGCGTCGGAGCCCGTTCACGGCGCCCGGACGCCGCTGCACGTGGCCGCGGACTGGCCCGGCTACTTTCCCGCCGGGCCGGCCACCGTCCGCCTGCTCATCGACGCGGGCGCCGACCCTAACGCGGCCGTCACCAAGAGGACCCAGGCCGAGACGCCGCTGCACTGGGCGGCCAGCAGCGACGACGCCGACGTGGCCGACGCGCTGATCAGCGGCGGCGCCGACATCGAGACGCCCGGCGGATCGATCGGCTCCCCGCTGGACAACGCAGTTGGCTACGGGTGCTGGAACGTCGCCCGCCTTCTCGTCCAGCGCGGCGCCCGGGTCGACAAGCTCTGGCACGCCGCCGCCCTCGGGATCAGGCCGCGCGTCGAGGAACTCCTCGCCGCCACCCCGGCCCCTTCAGCAGACGACATCACCGAGGCCTTCTGGCAAGCCTGCCACGGCGGCCAGCGCAGAACCGCCGAGCGCCTGCTGGCCAGCGGCGCCGACCCCAGCGCAACCCCCGGCTACAGCGATCAGACACCCGCCGAGGTAGCTGCGGAACTCGACCCGCAACGAGAAAACCTCGTCACCTGGCTCCACGACCAGAAGCAGGTCAGCTGAGGTAGCTGGCCCCCGGTTTACTCGCCCGTGCCGGCTTCAGCGCGGCCGTAGCGATCTACCGGCGCATCGGAGGAGGTACTCCGGCTCAGTCCGCGAACCCTCACAGAAGATCAGAAACGTCTTTCGGGGCCTGCGAGTTGCCACTCTTCGCCTGAGCGGCCGTTCGCCGGCCTTATGCCGATCGCGGGCCATCAGGCGTCCCCCGGCACCAGGCCCAGGGCCCGGCGCAGCATGAACTGGTCAAGCTCAGGGACAGCACCGAATCTGCCCTGGAGATAGGCCCGTTCTAGGTTCAGCGACCGTCGCACCTTGTCACCGCCATACTCCGCAAGCGCGGTCAGCGTCGTAGCCCCGTTATCACCCTTTTCCGTCAGCCAGACCTCATCCCGATTGAGGAAGTTAAGCAGGCTGGTGTCGTGGGTGGTGAAGATGAGCTGAGCCCCGTGAGGATTGGTATCGGGATCCTGGAACAGCTCCAGCAGCCGGGCCGACAGGAGCGGGTGGAGGCTAGCGCCGATCTCGTCTACCAGGAGAATCCGGCCGGTGCGCAGGACGCCAAGGGTCGGCCCGATGAGGGTAAACCAGGTCTGGGTGCCTGCGGACTCCTCGGATAGCTCGAAAGGCAGTTCCTGGTCCGCAACGCGGTGCATCAACTGGGGGCGGCGCCTCGGCTGTCGGCGAGCCTGCGGAGATATGCGGGCGTCGTCATGGTCTGCCTCCACGATCTGCACCTCGTCGATCCCCAGGTCGGCGAATCGCAGCAAGGCTAGGGCCGACCCACGGTCACCGACCAGGCTGTCATCAGACTCGTCGAAAAGCCCCAGTTGCGAGCTGTCTCGCTTGTCGAACAGCTGCATTGTCGGCAGCTCCCGACCTCCACTTACTCCGAGCCTGTTCCACGCAGCTACGCGGTTGTGACCGAGAACCTGAAGGCCCGCCAGGTGACGTCCGAAGGGCGTGACTTCCGGCTCATCGAACCTCATGGCGGCCGACAGGGCCAGGGTGGTGGGGGTCAGCAGCTCGCGGGTGCCCGCCAGGGATCCGAGCCCGCGCCGGAAGCTGATGTCCGGGCCCTCTCGCTCGAACAGCACGCGCCTGCGCCGTTCCGGATAGCTATACAGGCCCTCGAACAGCACGGACGAGTCATCTACGTCCAGGCGATACGCGTAACGGACGCCTCCGACGATCATCTCGACCTCGTACCAGGATGGCGTCTCCGGTCCGCGACCGAACTTGAACGGCTCGCGCGGAACGATCTTGTCCCACGCCCGCAGTGACTGTCCCACCGCCATCGACAACCATGCGAGTGCTTCCACGACGTTGGACTTCCCCGAAGCGTTCGGGCCGTAGATCCCGGCGATGGCCAGCACGCGCTCCGAGAGCAGATCGAACCTCCGGGCAGCGGGCCGGTCCTCGTCGACCGCGATCATGGACAGCTCGACGGGATCCAGGATCGACCGGTAGTTGGCGGCCTCGAACCTCAGCAGCACTAGCCTCTCCCTCGCGGCCGGACTGCATGCTCACCCGAATATACGGCAGAGATCGACGGAAAATGCCATGAGCGTGCAAGCAATACGCTCGCGGGCCAGACCAGCAGCTTCATGAAACGGCACGGTCAGCGCCCCGCCCCCGCCGAAGCATTGTCGTGGCCGCGTTTGAAGACCTGCAGGCTGTGCCAGCTGACGTAAACAATGTCCACCGCCGGCTGGCCGGGACGCGACGCCAGCAAGGGCTGTCCGGCCAGCGCGTCGACTGCTCGGCCCGCGTCGCTGCGGGCGACATACAGGTCGGAGACGCGAATGCGCCGGTCCTCGGTAAGCCCCAGCACCCCCAGGTCCAGCCGCCGCGGCGAGCGTGCCATCGTCAGCCAGCAGCCGCTCAACCTCGGGTCTCAACCGACCGACCGCGCCCCTATCCAGCAGCCAGCCTCGCCGCTCCGGCGCATCCGGGCCGATCTCACGCCCCAGCCCGTCCCGCAGATCCCATAGCTCCCGCTCCAGATGCACAAACGGCATCGCCGCACGCTGCCGGGCCGCAGCCGGACTCGCTACCGGCGGCCCGAACTCATTGATCAGCTGGCTGACAGGTTCCTCCGCCTGCTCATAGGTCGCCAGGCTGGTGCCAGTCGCAGCGAACCTGCCGAACAGCCAGAGCAGCAACAGCGGCTGCGCTAAGCGAGGCGCTAGCCCAGCAGTTCGCTGGCCCGCGCGGCGGCGTGCAGCAGCAGGGGGTCTGGCGATTCGGAGTGCAGGCGCAGGCACGCCTCGGTCAGCTTGATCGCGTGCACGTCGCCGGTCGCGACGGCGCGGTCGGTCAGGTCGTCCGGGGCTGGCGGCTCGCCGCCCGGCAGCGGCTCGGGCACGGCATTCACTGCGTAGGCGGAATACAGCGCCGCGGCTACCTGCCAGAGCGCGTCGTAGCTGGGCCGTGCCTGTTCGGCAGGGAGCAGCTCCAGGACGGATCGCGCGGCGGCCGGCGCGGTCACCGCGTGCAGGAAATCGATGGGCTGGGTGCGGCCGTAAATCAGGAAAACGCGGGCGAACGCGGTGCTCAGCTCGAGCAGGCCGACGCTCACCTCTGATGGCGGGCGCAGCGCGCTGACCGCTGCCGGAAAGCGCGGCTCGGCCGCCAGGCTTGTCCGCAGCCGGGTAGTGATCAGTCCTGGCGGCACGGGCCCGGCGGCGACCGGCAGGCCGATGATGGCGGCGTCCAGGTCCAGCACGCCCTCGGTGCACGGGGATCCGGGTATCTCGAGGTAGCTGGCTGCCCAGTACGCCAGGCCGCGGGCAAGCTCTGTGACCCGCTCGCCGGTCTGCCGGGCGGCGAGGCTGCGGGCGGCATGCGAGGAGCGGATGATGCCATGGGTTGCCGCGGCGGCCACGCCCGGTATCAGCCGCGGCCACCAGCGGGCCAGTACCTGCTGCCAGGGCTCCTCGGCGAGCTGGTTCTGCAGGTACAGGTCCCAGTCGGCGACCCGGCGCGGCACTCCGAGCGCGTCGTGCCAGGTCTGGTCAGTGATGCGGTCGGTCGCGCGGGGGGCGTCCTCAAGCCGCGTGAGGTAGCCGTCGAGCCATGGTTCTACGTCCTCGGCGCGGCCGAGCCGGATCATCGCCTCTGCCCCCATTGGGCCGTGATTGGACAGCCCGCCGCGGAATTCGGGCCCGGTAACGGCCAGCCGGGCGAGGCTCTCGTCCAGGACGTCCTCGTATCGCCGCGTCTCGCTTCGATCGCGCATGATCGTCTCCACTCTATATAGAGGCAAGACTATATCGTGAGAAGGCGATATACTAGCGAGGTGCCCGATCAGATTGATGTGCTCCGCGCCCTGGCTCATCCGGTGCGCTGGGGGATCCTGGAACGGCTGGCCGCCGAGCCGGGGATATGCGCCTGCGACTTCACCGAGTTTTTCGACGTGTCCCAGCCGACGATCTCCGCTCACCTGAAGACGCTGCGCGAGGCGGGCCTGGTTACTGCCCAGCGCAGCGGAACCACGATCTGCTACGCCCTCGCCCGCGATCAGCTTGCCCGTCTCGCTGACCGGCTCGGCGGCATGGCCGCCACGGTGGCGCGCAGCGAACGGGCCCTTCGCTAGCGCAGCGGCCCCCGCAGCAGGACCGCGCCACGCGGCGGGGTCACGGACAGCCGCCGCCCGTCCACGGGCAGATCGCCGGCTCGTAATCGTGGCCTGCGACCTCGCGCAGGAACTTCCCGTTAGCTCCGTAGTCGCCTGTGATCCAGCGGGCGATCACGAGTAACGAGACCCGGGCCGCCCCGGCCGCCCGCAGTGCGAGGGCCGCGGACTGAGCGTGGCCCCCGCTGGCCCAGGTGTCGTCCATCAGCAGCACATGGGAGCCCTGCGGGAGTACCTCATCAGCCCGGTAGTGATCCGGCCGGACCCCGCGCGGGTACCGGACCTGCGCCGCGGCCGTGAGCCGGACCTCGCGCCCCGGTGCCAGGCCGGCGACCAGCTTGTGCAGGGGATGCTCGCCGGGCTTGGCCGGGAGCGACGGTACGGTCGCCCAGTGCGTCACCGGCGCCCCCGCCAGCGCGCCGGGGCACGCCGCATGACCCGCCAGCCCGAGGGCCACTAGCAGCCTCACGACCGTGCGGTGCTCCTCTATAGGTGTCGGCGCCGCCTTATAGCCCCACATCACGTGCCCGGACTGCCGGCCGGCCACCGCGTAGGTCAAGAACGCGGTCGCGTCCGCCAGCCCGGCGTGCCCGCGCTGCTGCCGGCACGGATAACAGCGCTCGGCCCCGGCCGAGGGCCTCGCGCAGACCGCGCAGGTCTCCCGTTCCCGCCGGACCGGATTACGGAGATAGCCCCCGGCCCTGGCCACAAGTGACGCGCTCAGGCGGGTGAGAGCGTCCTGATCAGGCATTCCTACGCTGACGCCAGCCTCTGGAGGTCCGCCTCGACATCCGCGCGTGACGCGACGAGCCGGTCCACGACGTCGGCCACCGCGCGCAGGCTGCCGGCCACATGCACGCCGGGCCGCCCGATCAGGGCCCGCGCCCAGTCGTTGCGGCTCACGACCAGGTCGGTCAGGATCACCGGCCTGCCGTGCTCCACGGCCAGCCGGGCCTGGACCCGGGCGCCGCTCCGCTCCCCCGCCTCGACCACGACCGTCGCGAGGCCGTAGCCCGACATCGTGGCGTTGCGCATCAGGAAGGTGTGCTTCTGCGGCGGCGCATCGGGCCAGAACTGCGACAGCAGCAGCCCGCGGGACGCGATCTCCTCGTGCAGGCCAGCATTCTCGGGCGGGTACACCCGGCTGATGCCCGTTCCGATGATGGCGACCGTCCGGCCGCCATCGTCGAGCGCGGTGCGGTGGGCGGCGGTGTCGATGCCGCGCGCCAGGCCGGCGACCACCGTCACGCCGCGCGAGACCAGCTCGCGCGCGACGCCGGCCGCGATGGCCAGGCCACGGTCCGACGCCCGCCGCGATCCCACGACGGACACGGCGGGGTCATCCGCCAGCAACGACCCGCGCGAGAACAGGACGGGCGGAGCCTGGTGGATCTCGCGCAGCCGGGCCGGATAGTCCGCCTCGAGGATGGTCGTCAGCTTCCAGCCCCGCTCACCCCAGTGGCTGATCTCCTGAGCCGCTGCTACGAGGCCATCGCTCTCGCCAGGGGCTTCCAGGAGCACGGCCGGGCTGAGCTGTTGCCAGACCGCCAGGGCGCTCCCCGCCGCCAGCACGTCAGCGGTCACCTCCGGCCAGCTCGCCGCCTTACGTCGCAGCAGCGCAACGAGCGCGGCCCGCTCCTGCCGCCTGCCCGCATCCATCACCCCAGCGTACGGGGATGACCTCTGCACCCGCATGTCCCGCACCCGAAGCAGCGATAGCCGGCATAAACGTCACAAGCGATTTGCTTATCTGCGCGGTTGCAGCGTCATGAACGTGCGATCCCTGTTGTTGTTGAGGCTGTAACGCGGCTCTGGGGCGGGCCGGGTGTCCGGGTTCGGGGTGCTGGCAGGGCGGCGGCATCTGGGCGGGAGCGGCTGTGCCGCGTGCGCCGGCGCGGGGTCCCGTCAGCCCCGCGTGCCCCGCAGGCCCCGCGCGCCACGCGGAAGTCGGCGGTGCGGGGGCGCGGCGCGGCGTCCAGTGTCGTGGCTGGGTCTCTGCTGCTGCTAGGACGACAGTAGATGCCCAGCCACGACACTGGCCGGGGGCGCGGCGCGGGCGCAGCACCCCGGCACGCCACCACCCGCGAATCACTGACACCACACGCCCGCCAGCCGCATTACAACCTCTGTATCAGCAGCGATCGCACGTTCATGTCGTTCCGGGTCCGCAGATAAGCCGCTTACTTGTGCAGGACGTAGACCGTCTGGCCGCCGATGGTCGCGGCGGTGAAGTGCGCCTTGACCCAGCTGGTGATCTGGCTGGAGGCTCCGCTCCCGCCGCCCGGACCGCGGCCGCCCTGGCCGCCGACGATGTAGTAGGTGATGTCCCCGGCCGCGACGTAGGCCTTGAACTGGGCGAGAGTCGGCGCGGGGTCATCGCCGGTGAAGCCGCCGATGGCCATGACCGCCTTTCCGCCGGTCGCCAGCTCCAGGGACGCGGCGCTCTGCGAGCCGTCGGTGGCGGCGGCCCAGCGCGTCGTGGTCTTCTCCAGCGCGGCCGTCAGCGCGGAGCTCACGCTCACCCCGCCGCGCCCTCCCCCGCCGCCCGCACCACCGGCGAAGCCACCAGCTCCGCCCCCGGCCGCGGACCGCGAGCCAGAGCCGCCCCCGCCAAAGCCACCCCCGCCAAAGCCGCCGGAGCCAAAGCCGCCGGAGCCACCAGTCGTGACGGCCGTCGGGATGCTGCCGCTGTGCGGCGTCGCCGCCGTGGCCACGCCCCAGGCGGCGGCCGGAACGGCCAGCGCGACGATCGTGACCAAGGCGGCGCCCGCGATCATCCGGCGCCCGGCCCGCGCCCGTAGCGCAGCCGCCCCGAGCCCCAGCAGCGCGAGCGCCGAGACCGCGATGGCGACGACGGCCACGGACGGATGGAACGAGGACTGGGATCGCAGCAGCGCCACGTCCCAGGCACACGTCACGAGGACGGCACCCGCAAGCACCACATACGCGGCCCGGCCGGCCGCACCGCGCCGCTGCCACAGCAGCACCCCGCCGATGCCGACCAGCGCCGCGATGGCCGGCGCGAGCGCGACCGTGTAGTAGGGATGGATGGTGCCCCGCATGTAGCTGAAGGTGGCCGCCGTCACGAGCAGCCAGCCGCCCCACAGCACGAACGCGGCCCGCACCGGATCCGCCCGCCGGCTCCGCCAGGTCAGCCAGACGCCGGCCGCGAGCAGGAGCAGCGCGGCGGGCAGCAGCCAGGAGATCTCCAGCCCGAATTCCCCGCGGAACAGCCGCGTCAGGCCAGTGCCGCCGCCGAACCCGGTGCCGCCGCCGAACCCGCCACGGCCACCGCCACCGCCACCGCCACCGTTACCGGACCCGCCCAGGAGCCGGCCCAGCCCGTTGTATCCGAACGCGAGCTGTAGCGGGTTGTTGTCGGTGCTGCCGCCGATGTACGGCCGGTCGGCGGCGGGCCACACGAGCACGGCGACGATCCACCACCCGGCGGCGAGCACCATCGCGACCGCGGCGGCGAGCAGTTGCCCGACCCGGCGGCGCAGGGACACCGGCGCCGCGACCAGGTATGCCAGCCCGAAGGCAGTAACGGGGAGCAGCGCCTGGCCGCTCTTCGTCAGGAACGCGAAGCCCACCGCGACTCCAGACAGGACCAGCCACCGGGTGCGGCCGGCCTCCAGCGCCCGGGTCACGCCGTACGCGGCGGCCACCAGGAGCAGCACGAGCAGGGCGTCGGGGTTGTCGAAGCGGAAGATGAGAACCGCGGCCGGGGTCAGGGCCAGCACCGCGCCGGCGATCAGCCCGGCGGCGGGACCGGCGACCCGGCGGACCGCGCCGGCCAGCAGGCCGACGGCCGCGATGCCCTCCAGCGCCTGCGGAACGAGCAGGCTCCAGCTGCTGTAGCCGAACAGCCGGGCGGACAGGCCCATCACCCACAGGGCGCCGGGCGGCTTGTCGACCGTGATGAAGTTCGAGGAGTCGAGCGAGCCGAAGAACCATGCCTTCCAGCTCTTGGCTCCGGCCTGGACGGCCGCGGCGTAGAAGCTGTTCGCGTTTCCGGACGCGCCGAGGTCCCACAGGTACAGCAGGGCCGTCGCCGCCAGCAGGGCGAGCAGGGCCGGGCGGTACCAGCCGGGACGCGCGGCCTGCCCGCGAGGGAAACGGCCCGGCGCCTGGGGCGCGGACGAGTGTGTGCCGACGCGGCGCCCGGGCAGCTTGGTCTGGGTCATGTCCGCGAATCTGCCAGCCGCAGTAGCGCCGGAGATGAAGCGAGACTCTGCGCTGGCTATGCGTCAGTCGGTGCTGCTGGTGCGCGCCGATCGCGGACTCAACTGATCCGGATCCGGCGACGTCTGACACTTTGAGACAGTCGCGCGCTAAGCGAGGAGCCTGGTGAACAAGAAACAGGGCAGGGCCTTCGAGGCCTTTGTCGAGTCGGAGGGCAATAACCTACTGCGCCTCGCCGTGCTGATGACTTCGAACTATCAGCTCGCCGAGGATGCGGTGCAGCGCACTTTGGAGCGTCTCGCGGCACGGTGGGACCGGGTCGAGCACCCCAAGGCCTTCTGCCGCAAGGTGCTGACCAACCTGGTGATCGACGATGCCCGCGCGGCCGCCCGGCGGCCGCGTGAGGAGCCGCTGTCACCGACGCACGAGAATCCCGACCCGCTGGCGCAGGACGGCCTGAGTTCCGTCGAACTGCGTCCCGCCGTGCTGAGTGCGCTGGATTCGCTGACGCCGCACCAGCGCGCCATCGTCGTGCTGCGCTACTTCGGCGATCACAGCGACGCGGAGGTGTCCCAGGCCCTCGGCGTGGCGGTCGGCACGGTCAAGAGCACGGCGTCCCGCGCGCTGGCGCAGTTGCGCACCCACCCCTCCCTCGCCGGGCTGTTCTGCCCGGCGGACTACCCAGCCCGATGAGAGGAACTCTCCATGCCGACCACTGACGAGGACCTGCTGCGCGACCTCCTGCGCGGCAGCACCAATGACCTGGCCCTGCGCCCCGGCGGCGCGCACGCCATCGTGACGCGGCAGCGCCGCCGCCAGGTTCGCCGGAGGTTCGCCGCGGTCGGCGTCACGGGCGTGGCCGCGGCCGTGGCCCTGACCGTCGCCGAGAGCGGCGCAGCGCCGCAGGCCAAGCCGTCTCTCGCCGGACCCGGCCAGGCCCGCGCCGTGCACCTGACGACGGGTCAGGTCGTCCTCGACGGCCTGGCCGTCAGGGCCGCCGCTCAGCCCGACGGCAAGCGTTACGTCGTGTTCACCGAGGACCGGGCTCCGACCAAGCAGACGTCGGTGTACGACCGGCTGACGGGAAACATGTGGGTGTACCAGCAAGGCGGCGGGGCGCCGCCGGTGGCGGTCGTGAAGCACGGGTCGCCGACCAGTGCGGAGCTCGCGGCGAAACTGCCGGCCAACCAGGCCGCCTTGCGGGCCTTCCTGATCAAGGATGCCAACGCCGATGACGCGAAGGCGGCAGCGTTTGCGCGGCGCAGCAGGCCGCACGCGGCCCCCTATGTCGACACGCGGACCAGCAACGGCAAGGTCTTCGACCAGGCCATCGACTACCTGTACATGCCGCTTGTTCCCTCGGCCCAGCGGTCCGCCATGTTCAAGCTCCTCGCGGCGACGCCCGGCGTCCAGGTGCGCCCGCATGCCCGGGACAGCCTGGGGCGGCCGGCGATCATGCTGCGCAACAGTGACGGACCCGTGTACGGCACCACCACGGTGTTCGAGGATCCGGCCACGACGCGGCCGCTCGAGGAAGACTTCGCGGGGGTGAGCTTCACCGGTAAGGACGTCTTCAAGTCGATTACCTTCACCAACACGCGCCCAGCCGATCCCTATAGGCACAATTAGGTATCCGGATCGACGCCCGCATCCGGACCCGGCGGCCAGTCCAGCCGCCGGGTCCGGATGGTGATCCCGCGCGGGCGCCCGTGCCGGACCCGGTGATCCGGTGGGGCTTCCGGGTGTTCGGCCGCTGGACTCAGCAGCGCTTCTACCGCGCCATCGAGCGGCGGCTGCGCTACGGCGCGTCGAGGCAGGCGCGGATCAGCTCAGCTGACGTGAGGCCGGGGACGCGGGCGCGGAACTGCGCCACGAGCGCTTCGTATCGCT
>Ga0209839_10000131_pt1 | contig 35249 bp, 29 predicted proteins | sample OrgsoiDNA2013050_FD_185800 | JGI IMG/M metagenome (GOLD analysis project Ga0209839, IMG submission 185800) | Permafrost soil microbial communities from the Arctic, to analyse light accelerated degradation of dissolved organic matter (DOM) -... | ecosystem: Environmental > Terrestrial > Soil >... | reverse complement strand
TCCTGGCCGACGGCGGCGGCGCCATCGTCCTGTCCCGCCAGCACGGCTTCGCCCGGATCCTCGCCACCAGCGCCGCCTCCGACCCCGAACTAGAAGAACATCACCGGGCCGGCGAGAAACTGTTCCCCCCCGGCCTCACCAACGGCCGAATGCTCAACTTCGAGGAACGAATGGCCTATGGCCAGCGACTGGCAGAGCAGGGCGCCTTGCGCTCCATGGGGGACTTCGGGCAGGTCCTGGTCGACACGGTCGAGCAGACCCTGAAAGAGGCCGGCGTATCCATGGGCGACATCACGAAGGTGATCCACGACGGCTTTCATCATGACGCGCTGCGCATTATCTTCCTCGACGCGCTGAACGTGACCGAAGAACAAGGCATCTGGGAGTTCACCCGCCGCGTCGGTCACGGCGGTCCCCTCGACGGCATCCGGGGACTGGAATACGTCTGGAAGAACGGCGAGGTGGACCTGGGCGACAAGATCCTGCTGCTCAGCGGCGCACCCGGCATGGAAGCGGCATGCGCCGTGCTGGAAATAATCTCGACACCATGACGACCAGGGAGTAATTCGCCGCCGACGGCGGTGGGCGACACGAGAGCAGCGTAAGGAGCAAGTCTCATGACTGAAACGCACGGTACCGATTACGACGTGATTGTCATCGGCGGAGGGCCCAGCGGGTCTTCCTACGCGATAACGATGGCCGGGAGCGGACACTCGGTGCTGCTCCTGGAAAGGGAGAAGTTTCCGAGGTTTCACATCGGCGAGTCACTCTTGCCCTATACCGCTGACGTGCTGGAGCAGCTCGGCGTCCTGGCCAAGCTAAAGGACGTCGGCTTCCCTGTTAAGAAAGGGCTCGAGCTCTGCGGCAGTGACGGTTTCCTCCGGCGTGTCGGTCTCGGTGAGATAGGAGACGGCTTCCGGAACTGGACTTACCAGGTCGAGCGAGCCGACTTCGACAAGATCCTCCTTGACTCCGCCGCGGAAGCAGGCGCAACTGTCCTGGAAGAGGCTCGCGTTAACCAGGTGATCTTCTCGGGCGAGCGCATCGCTGGCGTTCAGTACACGCGATATGACGAGCCGCACAGCGTAACCGCGAAATTTGTCATAGACGCGAGCGGGCGCGCCGGTGTCGTCGCCAGGGCCCTGCACCTTCGGAAGACAGACAACAATCTCAAGATGGCCGCGATCTTCAAGCATTTCGGCGGCCTGGATGAGAGCTACAACCCCGGGACCGAGGGTGATACCCAAATCGGGGTGCACAAAGAGGGCTGGATCTGGGCCATACCGATCCGCAAGGACGTGATCAGTATTGGTGCCATGGCACCCGCTGACATCTTGCGGAAGTCGCGTCCCGATGAGGTGTTCGCGGCGCATCTTCCGCGGCTGCCGCGGATCGAGGCCCGCATCCGGGGAACCGAGGTGTACCGCGATCTCAGCGGTGAGAGCAACTTCGAGTATCACTCCGACACTCTGGCGGGACCGGGCTACTTCATCATCGGGGACGCGGGCTGCTTCACGGATCCCGTGTTCTCCGCCGGAGTTTATCTCGCCCTCGCGACCGGCAAGAGGGCAGCTGAGCAAACCATCAAATGCCTGGATGAAGATGGCCCCGAGACGGAACTGGCTAAGCTTTATCAGGACTTCTTCAAGACCGGCTACGAAACCTACTACCGGCTGATCCGCGCGGTTTACGATAAGCGAGCCCCGGTCATGGGTCAGTTCATCCAGAAAATGCTGACCGACGCCGGCATCGAGGAGAAGTGGCGGGTGCGGACGCTCAACGGCGACTTCTTCACCGACACTAACCCGTTCGTCAACCAGCTGAGAATGCACCGGGAGTGGGACCTCTTCGAGAAGTACGAGCCGCTGTTCGCCTGCCCGGTCTACGGCGACCGATAGCCGGGGGCCGGAGATCAGGGGTGAGCATCGACGAACTTGTGGCGCACGTGGTGGCGAGCGCCGCGGTCATCATCGGGCTCGGATTCCTGCTCGGTGCGGCCCTGCGACGGCTTGGGCAGCCGGAAGCGATTGGCCAGATCTTTGCTGGGATCGCACTCGGACCTAGCATTCTCGGTCGGCTGCCCGGCCATCTCGAGGCCGCCCTGATTCCCCGGCCGGTGGTGCCGTACCTGACCGTCGTCGCGCAGATTGCCCTGGTGCTGTTCCTCTTCGCGGTGGGCTACGAACTAGATCTTCGCGTACTCCGACGACAGCGGCGGGTCGTCCCGCTCGTCGCCTTGCTGGCGTTCGCCGTGCCGATGCTGCTGGGCGGCGGATCAGCGCTCACGCTCGGCTCGCTGTACCAGCCAACCGGCGCCGGGGCCGGCCATCGTGCCGCGTTCGTGCTGTTCATCGCCGTCGCGCTGTCCATTACGGCGGTACCGGTCCTGGCCAGCATCATCGGTGAGCGCGGTGCGGCAGGCACTCTACCGGGCGTGGTCGCGATGACCTCGGCCGGAATGATCGATGCCGTTGGGTGGCTAGCGCTCGTCGCCGTGCTGTTCTTCGGCGGCGCGGCGGGCGCGGGACACTTGTCGCCGCCCATCACTATGGCCCTCTTTGCCGGTTACCTTCTGATCATGTTGTACGTCGTACGTCCCGCGCTCTTGCGCTGGCTACGCCGGCCCGGCGCGCTGGTGCAGCGCGATGCCCCGATCATCGCGGTGGTGGCGTTAACGTCAGCATGGGGCACGGCCGCGCTCGGCCTGCACGTCATCTTCGGCGCGTTCCTGGCTGGACTCATCATGCCGCGCACCGTGGACGGCGCCCCGGACGCGGATCTGGTCCGGCCGCTCCAGGAGACCGGCAGTCTGCTCCTGCCGCTCTTCTTCGTGGTCGCCGGGCTGTCCGTGGATATCGGCGCGCTGCGCGCGCAGGACCTGGGCCTGCTCGGGATCGTCTGTGCCATCGCCGTCATCGGCAAGCTCGGCGGCGGTGCCCTAGGCGCGCGCCTGGGCGGCATGACCGGCCGCGACGCGACGGTCGTCGGTGTCATGCTGAACACTCGTGGGCTGACCGAGCTCATCGCGCTCAACATCGGGCTTCAGGCCGGGATCATCAGCCAGCGCCTTTACACGGTTCTGGTCATCATGGCGCTGCTGACGACCGCGCTCACCGGGCCGCTGCTCAGTCTGCTGCACTTCCCCGCCGCGTCCCGGGGGTGGTCCGCTTCAACGCGTGATCCGATACCCACCAGTACGTCCGACGAGGCGCCGCAGTCAAGCCTTGGCTGATGAGTAATCTGGCGGGCCAGAGGCACGTCCGCTGCGACGCCAGTTAGGCAGCAGAGGCTTGATCGCAGGCAGCCGAAGAGGCCTGGCGCGGAGCCTCGGCCTACGGATTGCGGCTGAAAGCCGGAGCTGCCGCCAGCGGCCGCTCCCCCGTCGCCGGGGCCGGCTGGCCCGGCCAGCTCTGATACCTGTGCCGGGGCCGACCGCGAGCCCATCAGTGCCAGGTAACTACGGCACCACCTCGAGGGTGCGGCCCCTGCGCCTCGCGCAAGGTTATGCCGCCACGGGGCCCGCCGCGCAGCACTGCTGATAGCGACTTCGCGGTGAGCTAGACCGCTGGCTCGCCGACGCCAGGGCCGCCGGCCTCGACCACGACGACATTGAGGCGCTCTACGCGGCAGCAGTACGGGACTGCTTTACCGGCGCGGCCGGCGCGGCGGGCGCCGCGTGAGCGGCCGCGTCGCGATCCGAGCAGAGCGACTGGGCCGCAGGTACGGCCGCCGCTGGGCGCTGCAGGACTGCACGCTGGCCTTGCCCGCCAACCGGGTGATCGGCCTGGTCGGCCCGAACGGCGCCGGCAAGACGACGCTGCTGCACCTAGTGGTCGGCCTGCTCAGGCCCACGGCCGGCGGGGTGGCGGTCCTCGGCCACTCGCCGGGCAGCGCCTGGCCGGCTGCCTCGCCTCCGGCGGCGACTGCACCCAGGCCTTCATCGCCTTCGTCAGCCGTTACAGCATTCTGCTCGGGCTGTTCGCGCTGCTCAACGTGGTGCCAATGCTCGCAGGCCTGTTCTGGGGCGCCCCGCTGGTCGCCCGCGAAATCGAGCAGGGCACCCACCGGCTCGTCTGGACTCAGTCAGTCACCCGCCGCCGCTGGCTGATGGTCAAGACCGGCATGTTCGTGATCGCCGCCATCCTGGCCGCCGCCATCCTCACTGCCCTGTTTACCTGGTGGTCACGCCCGTTCGCCCGGATCGACCAGGCCGGAAGTTTCGGCCTGAGCCGTATCAACCCCGACGTCTACGACTTCTCCGGCACCGTCCTGATCGGCTACACGCTGTACGCCTTCGCGCTCGGCACCGCCGCCGGGGCCTTCATCCGCCGGACCGTGCCCGCCATGGCGGTCAGCGTGGCCGGGTTCCTGGCCTTGCGGATTCCGATGGAGATGATCTGCGGCCAGCTCTTCGCCCCGCTGAGCTATCGCTATCCGAACACGAGCCAGGACCCTCGCGCCGGGCTCGGCGACTGGATCACGCCGCCGGGCACGTGTTCGGGACCAGCGTCGTCTACCAGCCGCTCACCAGATTCTGGCCGCTGCAAGGCATCGAGACGGGCATCGTGGTCGCCGTCGCCGCCGCGCTGCTGGCCGCCGCGACCTGGCGGACCATCCGCAGCATCAGCTGATCAGCCGCCGCGCAGCGCCTCGGTGGGCGGCAGCCTGGCCGCGCGGGCGGCGGGGTACACCCCGGCGAGGATGCCCACGGCGACGGCGGCCGCGATCCCCCCGATGACCGCCAACCCGGGTACCACCACGGGTTGCCGGTTCACCAGGGCGAAGGCGAGGGTGGCCGCCGCGCCGAGGGCCACGCCGCCGGTACCGCCCGCCGCGGCCAGCAACACCGACTCGGTCAGGAACTGCGCTCCGACCTGCGCTTTCGTCGCCCCCAGTGCCCGGCGCAAGCCGATCTCCGTGCGCCGCTCCAGCACGGAGATCACCATGATGTTGGCGATCCCCACCCCGCCGACCAGCACCGACACCGCGCCGAGGGCCAGGAACAGGCCGGTCAGGGCCGACCTCGCGGTGGCCCGGGCGGCCAGCAACTGCGAGGGCTGGCTGACCTGGACCCCTTCCGGCTGGGCCGGGTTCGCGGTGAAGGGCAGCACCTGGTCCACGGCCTGAACCTGGTCCGGCTGGGTCCGCAGGTAGATCTCGGTGGGATGGCCACCCAGGCCGAGCCGGTCGTTCGCGACGGGGAACCCGACCAGCGCGGCCTCGTCGATCTCAGGTGCGAGCGGCACCGGGCGCAGGATGCCGATCACCGTGAAGTACTGGCCGGCCAGGTAGACCTGAGTCCCCGGCGCCACCTCGTTAATGCCCAGGGTTCGGGCGGCGACGGACCCGAGGACCACCGCCGGATAATGGATAACGGCCTGGTTGAGGAAGACGCCGCGCGCCGCGCTCCCGCCCAGCGTGTGCAGCAGGCTGGTCTGGGCGGCGAGCACGGAGATACCGCCGCTGTCGATGACCGGCACGGCGGCGCTGCGGCGCACGGTCAGTCCCGGCAGGTAGCCGACGGCGGACACCGCCTGGACCGGGGGGATCCGCCTGATCATGCCCGTGGCCGTCTGCGGCAGTGCCGCCGGAGATCCGGTCTGGTCCTGTCCCGCGCTCACGGTGAGCAGGTTGCCCTCCGCGCCCAGCTCGGCGACCAGGTGGGCCCGGGACGAGGCGGAGATGCCGAGCACCGCGACCGCCGCGGCGATGCCGATGGCGATGCCGAGCGCCGACAGCATCGCCCGCCAGGACCGCGCGCGCAGGGCGCCGGCGCCCGCCGCGACGGTGTCCCGAGCCCGGATCCGCGACCGCGGCGGCCGGGTTCCCGCGGCCATCATGGCCGCCCGCCCGGGCGGGCCGGGGTCAGGTCTGGGTCCTGCCGCGGGCCATCGGAGATGATCAGCCCGTCGCGCATCTCCACCTGCCGGTCCATCGCCGCGGCGATCCCGGCGTCATGGGTGACCACGACGACGGCCGTCCCGGCCTCGGCGAGCTCGCCGAGCAGGGTCACGATCCCGGCGCCGGTCGAGGTATCCAGGTTGCCGGTCGGCTCGTCCGCGAGCACCGCCGAGGCATGCCCGGCCACGGCGCGGGCGATGGCCACCCGCTGGCGCTCTCCCCCGGACAGCTGCTGCGGCCGGTGGCCGAGCCGGTGGCCGAGCCCGACCTGCTCGAGCGCAGCGATCGCGGCGCACCGCCGCTCGCTGGCCCTGGCGCCCCGGTACAGCAGGCCGAGGGCGACGTTACCCACGGCGTCGAGGTGATCGAGCAGGAAGAACTGCTGGAAGACGAAGCCGAGCTCGTGCCCGCGCACCGCCGATACCTCGGCGTCCGATAGCGACGACACGTCGCGGCCCGCGACGGCGACGATCCCGCGGGTGGGCCGCTCCAGCGTGCCCAGGATGTGCAGGAGGGTGGACTTGCCCGATCCCGACGGCCCGAGCACGGCGATCCGCTCGCCCGCGCTGATCCGCAGGTCCACGCCCGCCAGCGCGGGCACCGGCGCGGCCCCCGGGTAGGCCTTCGTCACCCCGACCAGCTCCAGCACCGGTTCGCCGGCGGCAGTACGCCCGGTCATGAGGCGGGCACCTGCACCGGGGTACCCGGGCGCAGCCCGGCCCCGGTGACCTGGACGAGCGTCGCGCCGAACAGGCCCGTGCGCACGGCGACCAGGCGCTGGCCGCCGCGGCCCGGGACCTGGACCGCGTAGCCGCCGCCCGCCAGCGCCACCAGGGCGCTGACCGGCACCGCGAGGACGTTCCGGGCGCTCGCGCTGGTGACGTTGACGGTGACCGGTGCCTGGTCCAGGTGCCCCGCGACGCGCGGGTGCGCCAGCGCCACGATCAGCTCGACCGTGGCCGTGCCGCCGGATCCGCTGCCGTCGCCGGAACCGCCGCCGGGGGGCGCGGAAGCCGAGCCGTCCGGGGTACCACCCGATGCGGCGGTAGCCACCCGCGACACCGACACCACCACGCCGGGGACGGTAGTCGTGCCGTCCGGGAGGGTCACGCTGACCCGGTCCCCCTTCCGCACCAGGTACTCCTGGCTCACCGGCAGGGCGGAGCTGACGACCGGGTCGTCAGACGTGGCGGTCAGCACCGCGGAACCGGGCTGGGGGAGGCCGCCGACGGTCGGCGTCACCGTGGTCACCCGCAGCGGACCGGGGGCATAGGCGATCTGCCCGAGGGGGACGACACCGGTCACCGTGCGGCCCATCGCCGCCTGCCACCGCTGCACGGCGTAGGCCGTGGCGAACGTGAAGGTGTCGCTCACGGTGAGCGTCTGCGCCGTGGCGTAGCCGAGCGCGATCAGGTTGACGTCGAGTTGCGCCACGTCCGGGCCATTAGTCACGCCGAGCGACAGGTCGCGCCATTCGGGCCGGTGGCCGTAGAACAGGACGACCGGGCCGCCGTCGACCTCGAACAGGCGGTGGCCCCGGCGCACCACCTCGCCGAGGGCCGGCAGGACCGTGTAGGCGGTTCCCTGGAGCTGATCGGTGATCGTGACCGAGCCCGCGTAGCCGAGCGACCCGCCGACCTGGACCGTGTTGGTGATATTGGTGCGCACGACCTGGGCGGAGGCCACCGGGACGCCGCCCGGTCCGGCCGGTCCGGCCGCTCCGGCCTGGCCGGACAGCCCTGCGGTGACCGCGACCGCGGCGCCGCCGGCGACCAGCGCGCCCAGCCCCGCCAGCAGGCCCGCCCGCCGCCAGCGCACCGGCCCGCCCGGTCCGCTGCGTCCGTCGCTCCGCACGTCAGCCATCGCTGCCCAGACTCGACAGAGTCGAGGCCCGGATCTCGGCGGACATCTGGCGGTGACAGGCCTGCCCGGCCTCCTGGAATCCCTGGCTCTGCTTCCCGCCCGCGGGTATCTCGTTGCCGGTCATGCCGAACCCGTGCCCCGGCGTGTAGGACGTCCTGGCCGTCGGGTCCTGGACGTTGGGCAGCCCGTGGGCCCGCTCGCATTGCGCGGCGCGGACCCCCGCCTGCACGAGCTGCGGCGGCGCCGGGGGCTCGTTGCCGGGGTTGAGACCGGCCGCCACCACCAGGGCGCGGCACGCCGCGGCCACTGCCGCCAGCGTCGGCTGGGAGGCGTTCTGAATGGGGCGCAGATCGCTGTAAACAGCCCCGCCAGGGGTGAGCACCGGGTCGGCGTAGCCGGGGACGCCGTGCTGGCGAATGCACTGCGCGGCGGCGTGCAGCCTGGCGGCCCGGCTGCCAGCGGCCACGGCCGTCCCGCTCGCGCCCGTCCCGCTCGCACCCTGGCCGAGGCTGGGCACGGCGGCGGGCGGCGGGCCGCTCCCGCCGCAGCCGGCCAGCAGCACGCTCACTGCGGCCAGTGCGGCCAGTGCGGCCAGTGCGGCCGCGGCCCTGGTCCGCAGTACACGACCTGCGATGGTCGCCTGGACTCTCATGGTGATCCTCCTCGCGGCTGTTCACGTCGGGCGGGTGGCCTGCCCAAGGGAGTTCTACGCCGCCGGGGATGACACCAGCGCTACGCCGCGGCTGGCTCCGGGCGGGCCCCCGCTGACTCGCGCGGCCCTGGCCCCCAGGTGGCGGGGGTGAGCGAGCCCTGCCGCCGCACCTCGTGTTATGTCCCTGTCATGCCGGGTGGGGCACCATGGGGACGTGCGCGTGCTGGTAGTGGAGGATCAGAAGGTGCTGGCCAACCGGATCGCGGAGGGCCTGCGCGATCAGGGCATGGCCGTGGACGTGGCCTACGACGGCGCGGCCGCGGTCGAGGTGACCGCCCTCACCCGCTACGACGTCGTCGTGCTGGACAGGGACCTGCCCCGGGTGCACGGCGACGCGGTGTGCGCGAGCCTGGTGGCCGGGCCCTCCCCCGCGCGCATCCTCATGCTCACCGCCGCCGCGGCGGTCGAGGACCGGGTAGACGGGCTCAACCTGGGCGCCGATGACTACCTGGCCAAGCCGTTCGCGTTCGCCGAGCTCGTGGCCCGGGTCCGCGCCCTGTCCCGGCGCAGCCCGGCCACGCCGCCGGTCGTGGTCCGGGGCGATCTCACCGTGGACCGGGCCCGGCGCCGGGTCAGCCGGGATGGCCGCCCGGTCACCCTGACCCGCAAGGAGTTCGGCGTCCTGGAAGCGGTCCTAGGCGCCGACGGCGCCGTGATCAGCGCCGAGGAGCTCCTGGAAAGCGTGTGGGATGAGCACGCCGATCCGTTTAGTAATACGGTCTCGGTCACGATCGCGAGGCTGCGGCGGAAGCTCGGCGAGCCGCCGCTCATCGAGACGGTCATCGGCAGCGGCTACCGGCTGCGGGCCACCTGATGGGGCGCACGTCGCGGGCCAGGCTTTCCGGACGGCGCACGATCCGGCTCCGGCTCACCGTTATCTACAGCGCTTTGTTCCTGCTCACCGGGGCGATGCTGCTGGCCTTCACCTACGCGTTTGTCGTCCGCGGCCTCGGCCCGGTGACCAAAGCGCAGCAGTCGGCCGCGATGAACCTGGCGTCGTTCAAGAAGGAATGCGGCAGCGCGCTGGCGCGCCAAAAGCTGCACCCGCCACTGAAGTCCTCAGACCAGAACCTGATCAACAAGTGCGAGCGCGGCTTCAGCGCCGGCGTGACGGCCGGCGCGACGGCCCAGCGTGCCCAGGCCATCGACCAGCTGGAGCTCTACTCGCTGATCGGGCTGGGCGGCATGGGCATCGTCTCCGGCGCGGTGGGCTGGCTGCTCGCCGGGCGGGTCCTGCGGCCCGTGCACGTGATCACCGCGGCCGCCCGCAAGGCGTCGGAGGAGAACCTGGGTGAGCGGCTGGAGCTCGGCGGCCCCCGCGATGAGCTCCGGGACCTCGCCGACACGTTCGACGCCATGCTCGGCCGCCTGGAAGCGGCCTTCGCCAGCCAGAGCAGGTTCGTCGCGAACGCCTCGCACGAGCTGCGCACGCCGCTCACCGTGATGCGCACGGCCATCGACGTCACACTCGCCAAGCCGGACCCGACCTCAGCGCAGCTGACGGACATGGCGGTCGAGGTCCGGTCGGCCGCGGACCGGGCCGAGGCGCTCATCGAGGCGCTGCTCACCCTGGCCCGCAGCGACCGGGGCGGACTGCGCCGGGAGCAAGCCGACCTGGGCGTGCTGGCCGAGGACGCGCTCGACTCCGCGGCGCCGGCCATCCGGGCCGGCGCCCTGCGGGTGGAGACCGCGCTGGAGCCCGCGCCGACGTCCGGTGATCTTGTCCTGCTCGACCGGCTGGTCGCCAACCTCGTCGACAACGCCGTGCGGCATAACTCGTCCGGCGGGTGGATCCAGGTGGTCACCGGGATGCGGGGTGCTGCCGCCTATGTCGCGGTGACCAATGGCGGCCTCAAGATTCCCGCGGAGGTGGCGCCCCAGCTGTTCGAGCCCTTCCGGCGGCTCAGCACCAACGCGGAGTCCCCCGGCGGAACCGGCCTGGGCCTGTCGATCGTCCGCTCGGTGGCGATCGCGCACCACGGCAACGTCGTGGCCCGGGCGCGCCCGGCGGGCGGACTGGACGTGTCCGTTCGCCTGCCGGGCGGCCCGGAGCCGGACGCTACCGGTCGGCCCGCGCGCTAGGCGGCCAGCGGTAACTGGCCACCTCGCCCCCCGTCACGGTCACCGTCGCCACCGCGGCGGTGTCGTCCCGCCAGATGACGTAGTCACCCGCGGCAAGACCCGGGTAGACGGCCGCGTACTGCACGCTGCCCCCGGCTCGGCGCTCGCGGACCTGCGAGTGGGTGCGCCGCGCGCCGGGAGCGCCGCGCGGGCTGATCTCGATCTCCTGGCCGTCCAGGCCGACGGGCGTATGCAGCACCAGGGCGCCCGTGCCGGCCCCCAGATTCAGGACGACGCTGCCGGATCGGGACGGGCCGGGGACAGACTCGGTCATCGCGCTGGCGCCTTTCAGGATGGGTTGTCATAGCCGTCGTAAGGCACGCCCAGGTAAGGGAAGACCGCCAGCGGCTGGTTAGTGACGCCGGCGTTCGTCAGCCCGTCGGTAACGTCAGGAACCACGGCGTCCACGACGTAGGCCGGGTCGATCAGCGGGTACACCACTCCGGCGAGCGCCCGCAGTTCGATGGTCACCACGTCGTCGGTCACCCGCCGGCCGTTCGGGAATCCCGCCGGATCGCCCGCGATGAGGCCGAGGATGCTGTAGCGAGCGGAACTGGCGGGCGTCGGCGGAATAGCGGTATTGAGCCGCAGCATGTCCGCCTGCACATGGCCGGTGAAGTTCGTGAATCCCTTGATCAGGCCGGCCGGGATGCCAGTGAGCAGGATCGCCTCCAGGTCGGCTCGCGCCGTTCGGGCCTTGTCCAGGGCCGCGAGATGCGGGAACGCGCCGGGGTAGAGGACGGGCAGCAGCCCGGCCAGCTCGGGGTGCGCGACGTACCTCGCGAACTGCTTGTCGCGGGCCGGCCGCTGCTTGTTCCAGTAGTCCTTCTTGCCCAGCGGAACGATGACCTCGTTGAACAGCGGATTACCCAGCCGCGAGACCTGGGTGAAGGGTCCGCTGGCGACGACTGCGCCGCCGTCGGCGTCCGCCACCTGGACGCGCTGGCGGCTCGCGCTGGTCCATACCCCGATAGTCGGGCGCCCCGGCCGGGTCAGCTGGGAGATAGGAACCTGGATCGCGAGCGAGTGCACGTTCAGGCGGTTGGTGGCATCCACGCCGGGCGCGCTCTTGAGCCCGGCGGCCTTGCCGTAGACGTTGGCCTCCTGCAGCGGGCGCAGGTTGCCCAGGTCAAAGATCGAGCCGAGGTCGACGTAGAACTCCTCGGCCCGCTGGCCCGCGAACACCCGGATGCCGTGACCCAGGGAATGCACGGCCGGCCGCCCGAGATTTTTCTCGTAGTCCGGCGTGGACAGCACCCCGACATTGCACGGCGGGCAGGCCAGGTGCTCGCCCAGGACGTGATCGCCGCGGTGGTCGAGCCGGGTGACCGAGTAAAACTGCTTACTGTTCCAGTTCGGGTCGTGCAGTGATCCGATCGGCCCGGTGTTGTAGAGAAAGCTGGTGGGAGTGGTCAGCTTCGTGGTGAACCGGAACTGATAGGTGACATCGGCTACGCCGTCGCCGTTGTTGTCGACGTGGATCTCGTAACGCACGTTGTCGCCGAACTCGTAGAAGTTCGGCCCGCCGGCGGGCTCCTGCAGCGGGATGTAGTTGGCGATCAGGGTGACTGTTTCCGGGTGGTCCGGGCTGACAAACGCGTAGACATCAGTACTGTCGGCGACCGGATCCTTGGAAATTTCCGGCGCCTCGCGATGCGAAGACATCAATGACCTCGAAGGCTAGTGCCGCGGACGGCAGGACGGATGGCGGTCTTCACCGGCTCGCGCGCACCAGGCGCGCGGCCAGTTCTGGGTCGTGCAGGCGGGTCTGGCTGGTACCGCGGAACACGTCAATCTCGCCGGACCGGGCGTCGCGGACATGCACCACGATCTGGTCCGTCGTGGCCGCGCCGGCGGCCGGCGTGGCCGCGCCGCGCGTCTCCGGCTCGGCCGGCGTTGCCGGGTGGCCCGCCGATCCGATAAAGGCGGTCGCGGCTATTCCCGCCGCCCCCGCGCCGGCGGCTCCCCACAGCACCGAGCGCCGTGACAAGCCCTGCCGAGCCTCTGCACCGGAGCTCGCGCCGTTGTCGGGCCAGCCACTATCGTCGTGATCAGGCATGAGTGTCCTTTCCGGGACTGCGGCACGGTGCCCTCGTGGTTACGAGGGGCCGTCTTTATGGCCGTAGTTCGGTCAGGGGCGGCCAGCGGATGGGCCTTGTACCCGCGGATACCAAATCGTTACGATCGCGGCTGTTGGCCGGGCATTTGTCCGCCGGGAGTGCGGCCCTGCTCGCCGACGACGTGGTTGGGCACCTGCTGTCGTCCTAGCAGCAGCAGAGACCCAGCCACGACGTCCCGGCCCGGCCGGAGCTCTATGCTGTCGAGGCCGCGGGGTCGGCGGCCGGTGCCTGCCGGGCGGTCACGGCCGCCTGGCCGCGGATGAGCCGGCTGGCCTCGGCCCGGAGCCGCACGAACGCGGGCAGCTGCCGGGTGGCGATCTGGTCGCGGGGCTTGGGGAGCGCCACGGTGAGCTCGGCCCGGATCCGGCCGGGCGGCCCGCTGAGGATGACGACCCGGTCGCTGGTGTAGACGGCCTCGTCGATGTCGTGGGTGACGAGCAGGATGGTGATCTCCCGGTCGCGGCGCAGTCCGAGGATGAGGTCCTCGAGGTCTTCGCGGGTCTGGGCGTCCAGGGAGCCGAATGGCTCGTCCATGAGCAGCAGGACGGGGTCGCAGGCGATCGCCCGCGCGATAGCGCAGCGCTGCTGCATGCCACCGGACAACTGCCAGGGATAACGATGGGCCGCGTCGGCTAGCCCCACCGCGGCGAGCGCTCGCTGGGCGGTCTCCCGGCGCACGGCCCGGCGCGGCTGCGTCTTGTGCAGCGGCAGCGCCACGTTGTCGCGGACGGTCAGCCACGGGTATAGCGACCTGCTGTAGTCCTGGAACACCACGGCGAGCCCGTCAGGGACCTCGCGTACCACGGTCCCGTTCACGACGATCGTGCCCTGGGACGGGTGCAGCAGCCCCGCGATGCACCGCAGCAGCGTGGACTTGCCACAGCCCGAGGGACCCGCGATGGCGACCAGCTCGCCCCTGGCGACCTGCAGGTTAATTCCGTCGATCACCCTGCCCGCCACCCTGCCCGCCCGATGCGCGGCATCGCCGCGGCCGTAGGAGTAACCCACGTCCGTTATTTCCAGCAAGGTGGCTCCCGTCAGATCGCCAGGCGGCGGGCACCACGGTGCCAGGCCAGCAGGTAGTGCTCCGCGCCGAGAACTGCGGCGTTCAGCGCGTAACCGAGGATCCCGAGCAGCACGATTCCGGCCCACAGACCGGTCAGGTCGAAAGCGCTGCTGGCGTTGTTCATCTGATAGCCGATGCCGTTGCTGCTGCCGGTCAGCTCGGCGATCACCATGAGGACGAGGGAGAGTGAGACGCTGATCCGCAGTCCGGTGAAGAACCTGGGCAGCGTCGCGGGCACGATCAGCCTGATGAGACGCTGACCGGCCGACAGCCGGAAGACCCGTGCGGTCTGCGCCTGGAGGAGGTCCACCGACCTGGCGCCGTCGATGGTGTTCAGCAGGATCGGCCAGGTAGCGCCGAACGCGATGAAGGCGACCTCCATCTGGGTGCCGAGCCTGAAGATCACGATGAAGACCGTGACGAGCGCGACCGCGGGCAGCGAGCGGCCGAAGTGCAGGAGCGGGCCAAGGTAGCCGGCCAGCGCGGCGGAGCGCCCGATGGCGATCCCGAGCAGCCCGCCCACGGCGACGGCGATCGCCAGCCCGGCTATGGCCCGGGCCAGGCTGGGGACGATATTGGCGCTGGCTGCGGGAGTCAGCAGCAGGTGGCTGACCGGGCCGGAGAACCACAGGTGATAGATCTGCGCCGCGATCGCCGACGGCGGCGGGAAGAACGGGCTCTGCCGCCAGTTCGCCCACGCCTGCCAGGCTCCCGTCCCGGCCGCCAGCACCCCCCAGCGCCACAGCCAGCGCACGGCTACCGAGGCGGCCTGGCTCACCCGTCCGCCCCGAGGCTGGCGTGGTACCACGGCAGCGCCCGGCGCCCGGCCCAGCCCAGCAGCCCGTTGAGCGCCAGTCCGAGCACGCCCGCCCACAGGGCCGCGGCGAGGACCAGGGCGGTGTTTCCCGTGCCGGTGTTCGCATCCGCGATGAAGGCGCCGATGCCGTTGCCGTCGATACGGCCGGTGATGATGCCGGTGCCGATGCTGAGGATGAGCGCGATCGACGATGCCAGCCGGATCCCGGTCACAATGAACGGGGCAGCGGCCGGCAGGCAGACCCGGCGAACCACGGCGAGCCGGCCGAATCCGAACGCGCGCAGCGTCTCCTTGGCCACCGGGTCAACGTCATCCAGCCCGTGAATCGTGTTGAACAGCACCGGCCAGACCGCCGCGTACACGATCAGGGTGATGTTCATCCGCTGCCCGGGACCGAGGAACAGGGCGACCAGCGGGATCAGCGCGACCGACGGGATCGGCCGCAGGAACTCCACCGCGGCACGCGTGGCGCTGCGCACGCCGGGCACGCTGCCCAGCACCAGGCCGCACGGCACCGCCAGCGCCACCGCGATGCCCAGCCCGGCGGCCAGCGCTCCTATGGTGGCTCCGGTGTCCGCGAGAAACCGGCCGTTGCCGACCAGTCCGACGGCGCGGGCCAGCACCGTGGAGGCCAGCGGGAGGACCGCCCGGCTGATCACGCCGCTGCGGCCGAGCACCTCGCCGAGCAGCAGGAAGGCCGCGACGCCGGCCAGCCCGCGGACCCACGTCGCGGCGAGAACCCGCCGGGCCCCGGGCCAGCCACGGACCCGCTCGTTACTGGTCATGCCGCGCTGGATGCTGGTCATGCCGCCCCGGCTGCCATGGCGTGCTCGGTCAGCCCGACGAGGACGTTCTTGACGGACTCGCGGCTGCGGGCGTCGCACTGCACGACGGGCACGCCGGGACTGATCGACAAGGCCTCCCTGATATCGCCGGGCCCGTGCGGGAACTCGCCGTGGAAGCCGTTGACCGCGACGATGAACGGCAGGCCCGCCGCCTCGAAATAGTCCACGGCCGGAAAGGAATCCGCCAGCCGTCGCGTGTCGATCAAGACGACCGCCCCGATCGCCCCCCGGGTGAGGTCATCCCACATGAACCAGAACCGGTGCTGGCCCGGCGTGCCGAACAGGTAGAGGATGAGCCCGGCGTCCAGGGTCACCCGGCCGAAATCCATCGCGACCGTGGTGGTCGTCTTGTCCACCGTGTAGGAGAGGTCGTCCACGCTGGCGCTAGCCGCGGTCATCACCGCCTCGGTGGTGAGCGGGGTGATCTCCGACACCGAGCCGACGAAAGTGGTCTTGCCCACGCCGAAGCCGCCCGCGACAACGATCTTGACCGATATCACCTATCTGCCGCCCCCCGGCCACGGGCTGGCGGGAATGCCGCGCATCTCCGGCGTGAGGACGGTTCCTGCCCGCTCGGCCAGCAGGGCCATCTCGTAGGCCAGCAGGCCCAGATCGCAGTCATTGGCGGCCAGGACCGCCAGGGCCGAGCCATCCCTGACCGACATCACCATCAGCAGGCCACGTTCCATCTCCACCACGGTCTGGGCGACCGGTCCCCCGTTAAATATCCGGGCCGCGCCCTGCATGAGGCTGGTGAGGCCGGAAGTAACCGCCGCCAGCTGGTCCGCGCGATCGGGTGGCAGACCGTCCGAGAACGCCAGCGGCAGGCCATCGGAGGACACCACGAGCGCGTGCGCGACGGAGGGAACGCTGTCGGCGAAGGCCGTGATCAGCCAGTTCAGGTCCTGCACGGGACTCACGCGGACTCCTCATTGTCCGGGCGGCCGACGGCTCCGGCTGCTGGTGCCGCCCGTCTGTTCACCAGCCCTCGGGCCATAACCCTGGTTGCCTGTTGCCCGGGGTCAGGACGCTTCCGGCCTGCTCGGCGAGCATGGCCATCTCGTAGGCGACCAGGTCCAGATCGGCCTCGGCCTCGGCCAGTACCGCGAGGCTCGACCCGTCGCTGATCGCCGTGATCACGAGCACTCCGTACTCCATGGTCACCAGGGTCTGGGTGAGCGAGCCGCCATCGAACATCCGGGCCGTCCCCTGCGCCAGGCTGATGAGGCCAGAGGTAACCGCCGACAGGTGCTGCAGGCGATCGGCCCGGATCCCGTCGGAGACCGCCAGCGGAACCCCGTCGGAGGAAACGACGATGGCGTGTGCCACATCGGGGACACGCTCGGTGAAGTCGGTGACCAGCCAGCTGAGATCCTGCGGCTGGCCGCTTGCCGGATCCAATGAACTCCCCTGTCCGGTGTGTTCGTGCATGCTGGACGGCCGCCAACCCGCTGCAATCTGTCCGCGGCGAGCCATGCCCGTCGCTCACTGCGACCCGTCCGGCGGGTAGGTGACGGGCACGGAGCCGCGGCCCCGGCGCGAGCCGCGCTGGAAGCCTGCCAGGCGGTTGCGCGCGGCCTCCGCCGACTCGGCCGGCGTGACGGCCCGGGACGGCCGGGCCGGCCTGGGCGCCCGCTCGCCCGCGGACCCCGGCACGAGATTGGCCCGGGGGGTGCGCACGGGCAGCCCCGCGGCGGTGACCCCGGCGGAGACGGGGGCCAGGACCACTTCCGCGGCGCGCCAGCCATCATCGCCGGGTGCTGACCACGACGGCGCGGGTGCCGCGGTCGCGGGATTCGGACTCGCGTAGCCCGCGGTCCTTGGAGTCGAAGTCATGGGGGGCGGGGCCATCTCGGTCGGGATCACGGGGATCGGAGTCACGGGGGCGGACGCTCGGCGCGGCAGGCCGCGCCCGCGCGCCCGGAACCAGTCAGACTCCACCGAGTCGAAGATCGGCAGGGCCGTGCCGTACTCCGGGCCTTCGGGTGCCGGGACCGCGACGGGAGCGGGCCGCGACGGGACGACAACATGCGGGAGCGGCGCGGTGACGTGCGGGAGCGGCGCGGTGACGTGCGGGGGCGGCTCCGGGACGATAACGGGAGCGCGGGCCAGCGGAGACCTGGCGGCCCGGTCCGACGGCTGCGCCCGTACCGGAGCGCGGGGCCTGGGGGCCGGCGGCTGGAGGGCCGACCTGATGTCGCTGGTAATCAGGGCTCCGGGCAGGTGGACCTGCGCGGCGACGCCGCCGGCCGGCGGCTTGTGCAGCCGTACGGCAATCCCGTGCCGGGCCGCCAGGTGCGCGACCGCGAACAGGCCCATGTGCCGGGCGACGGCCAGGTCGGCGGCGGGCGGGTTCTCCAGCCGCTGGTTCAGCTGGGCGAGCTGCTGCTCGGTCATCCCCATGCCGCTGTCGGTGACGCCGAGGAGGACCCCGCCGCTGACGTGCGCGTGGCCCGTCACGATCACCTGGGTGGTCTTCGCGGAGAACATAGTGGCGTTCTCCAGCAGCTCGGCAAGAAGGTGGACGATGTCGGTGACCGCGTTCCCCGCGACCGCGAGCCCCGGCTGGATGGTGAGGGCGACCCTGTCGTACTGCTCGATCTCCGAGGCGGCCGCGCGGACCACGTCGACCAGCGGCGCCGGCCCGGCCTGCCGCCGGGGCGGCTCGTGGCCCGCGAGCACGAGCAGGTTTTCCGAGTGACGGCGCATCCTGGTGGCCAGGTGGTCCATCCGGAACAGGCTGCCCAGCCGCTCGGGATCCTCCTCACCGAGCTCCAGGCTGTCGATGAGCCTCAGCTGACGTTCCAGGAGGGACTGACTACGCCGGGACAGGCTGACGAACATGGCGCTGACACTGCCGCGCAGCCGCGCCTCGTCCGCGGCCAGCCGCACCGCCTCGCGGTGCACGCGGTCGAAGGCCCGGGCCACCTGGCCGATCTCATCGGTGGAGTGCACGCCGATCGGCTCCACGGCCGCGGCACCGTCGCCGCCGGCCTGGCTCAGCTCGCGGACCTCGCTGGGCAGGCGAACCCCGGCGATTTCGAGTGCCCCGGCCTTCAGCAGCCGGAGCGGGCGCACCATGGATCGCGCGATGATCACCGTCGCCAGCAGGACGAAGATCAGCACGGCCAGCGCGGCGGCACCGGTGAGCAGAGCCGACCGCGCGGCGCCCTGATGCAGGACGCGGGCCTGGGCGACAATCGAGGAGACCAGCTGCCGCTCGGCCAGGCGCATTCTGGCGATGGTGTCGAACATGTCGGCATCCCACTGCGGGCTGACGCTGGTACCCAGCGTGCCGCCGGTGCTGCCGACCACGATGGCGTGCGCCTCCAGTGCCTGAGCCTGGTCGACCATGGGCCCGGCGACGATGTCGTCGAAGGCCTGCCGTTCGCCCAGCGTGGCCGACGTGTCGAAGGACGCGAGGTCGGCGGCCTGCTGTGCCTTGGCGGCGGTGAGGGCGCTCATGGCCTGGGGCCCCATCTGGCCCGTGGCCAGCGACGTGGCCACGATGGCCTGCTGCTCAGATGCCTGGTCCTTCATCCGGGACAGCGAGCCGAGCGTCCGCACGCCGGCGATCAGGGCGGCGTTCCCGCCCTCCTGCGCGATGTCGTCATCGAGCGCGAACAGGTCGGCGTTAGCCAGCGAGTATTCGGTGATAACGGGCAGTGCCGGGGCCTGGCTCCCGGCCGCGTAGCTGCGCAGATCGGGCAGGTCAGCGATCCTGGCCAGCACAGCGGCCACGGCGGCCCGCGTCTGGGCGGCGAACGCCGGGCCGATCCCCCGCGCCAGTGCCGTAACCCTGGCCGCCTGCACATCGGTGATGCCGTACTGGGCCCGCAGGCCCGCTAGCGTGGCGAGCGGCCGACCGTCAGCGATGTAGACGGCCGTCCGGTCACGCTCGTTCTCCATCGCCTCCGCCAGACCGGAGGCCTGCTGGCCGAGCTCCGCCACCTGCTCGGCCCGCCCGAAGGTCGCGGCGTTGCCGGCCGCGACGTCGACCCGCAGGCCCGCGAATGCCATTCCCGCTACTAGCGGGATGACGATCAGCGCGATCAGGCGCCACGCCACCAGCCAGTTCCGCAGCGCCAGCGCGGAGCCCGCCGAAGCGTCGTGCTCCGCCGCCTTGCCGTAGGACGGCCCGGCGGCGGGACTGGCGGGCATGGCTGGACTGAGCTGGGTCATCGCGCGCCTCCTCGCTGATCTCGGCACTTCTGGTTAACGGCCTGGCTCTCGTCGCCCCGTCTGCTCAGCCTGGTCAGGCCATATCCGCCGGCCCGGTGTCCGGGTCACCCGCGGCCGGGCGCCGGGCGGTCAGGTAGGCCATCTGGATGCGGCGCAGGAGGCTCCCGTCGGGCTCGCGAAGATCCTCGGCCATGGTCATGGCCTCGGCGCGGGCGTCGGCCAGGCGATCGGCGGGGATGTGCCGCCAGGTGACCCAGGGCCCTTCCGCGACGGACGCCTCCCACCACTGCTGCGGGCTGTCATAGCGGACGGTAACCGTCTCGACGGTTCTGGTGATCGAGGTGTATCCGCAGGCGGCGAGCATCTCCTCGGTGTCTGACAGCTGCCCGGGGCGGTGGACATAGCTCTCGAAGCCGGCGGCGCCGGCCGCGTAGGCGTCCACCGCGGCGATGACCGGGGACCAGCGGGCGTCCGGCCCCGCGCCACGGGAAAACGCGAGCGTCCCGCCCGGCACCAGCAGCTCGCGCCACCGCGCCAGGGCAGCGGCGGGATCCGCCAGCAGGTACAGCACCAGGGACGCGAGCACCGCGTCGAAGGTGCCCGGGTCGAGCGGCGGGCTGGCCGCGTCACCCTGACGCAGGGTGACGCGGTCGCCCACGCCCTCGTCCACGGCCTCGCGCTCGGCGCGGACGAGCATCCGGGGCGCGAAGTCGATGCCAGTAACGTGCCCGCCCGGGCCCACGGCCCGGGCCGCGCGGATCAGCACGGCACCGGAGCCGCACCCGACGTCCAGCACCCGGCCGCCGGGCCGCAGCCCGGCCAGGTCCACCAGTCGGGCCGCGATCGGCCCGGCGAACTGCGGGCCGACGCTGTCATACCGATCCGCCGCGTCGTCGAATGCCGCCGCCACGTTGGCGGACATCTGAGTCCCGAGCCCGGCCATCGTCAGCCGCCGATGATGGACTTAACCATGAACCGCTGCCTGAGCTGCTTGTACTGGAGCATCAGGTCAGCCACTCGCTGGAGTTGCACCGCGCTGGTCGTCGTCGGGAACGACCCGATGGCCATGACGCCCGTGATGGCGGGGCTCAGTTTCAGCTGCGCGCTGAAGGTGTGCTGCAGGACGGCCAGGTTCGTCGCGGCGATGGCATTGCCCTGCCTGATGGCCTTGGCGAACGCGGCCGCGGTGCGCGGGTACTTGGCGGCCCAGGACGCGAGCACGGCGTACCCGGAGATCGGGAAGCCCTGGCTGGGCCCGGTGTCGATGTCGGCCAGTTCCTGCACGCCCAGCTGCTTCACCGCCTCGCTGAGGAACGGCTCGATCTCGAACGCTGCGTCTACCTTTCCGGCGGCCAGCACGCCCGGCATCGCCGGGAACGGGAACGGGACCACGTGTACCTGTGCGGGCGTGATGCCGTAGGGGGCGAGCGCGTTGTACAGCAAGTCGGTGGTCACGCTGTTCGGCTGGTTGACCGCGATGGTCTTGCCCTTGAGGCCGGCCACGGACGTGATCTTGGAGTGGGCCGAGACGATGATCTCCTGGACGTGCGGGCCGAGGGAGTACCCGGCGGCCAGGATCTTCATCTTCGCGATCCCGGCCGCGTCAGCGCCGATGTAGGAGGGGTACTGGCCGGAGGACACGTCAATGCTGCCGTGCAGCATCCCCGGGATCACCGTCAGCGCGCTGATCACCGGCTCGATCTTGACGTGCAGGCCTGCCTTGGCGAATAGGCCCTTATCCTGCGCGATGTACAGGCCTCCGGCCCCCTCGCCGGCCACTGCCGCCACCACCAGGTCCTTTTTCTCCGGCCCGCTGGCCTTGGCGGTGGCGGTGCTGCCGCACGCGGCCAGCGCCATGATGGCGCCGACCGCCGTGGTCCCCGCCAGGACGCGACGCAGCGGAAGTCGCGGCGGGGCAGCCGCCCCGCGTCGTGAGCGCATACCAGATTCCGCCTTCCTGGCGAGGGAGGTAACAAAGGTCCCGGCATGGTCCCTGGATCTGCGGCCAGCTCGGAGATGAACATTATTAGTGGACATATCAGGCATGCGGGGAATTATTGGGTGACGCAATGACGGCGAGTGCGGCCGTCACCGATCTGCGTCACCTTTCTGGGGCGGCGGCGGAATATGGCGGCGGGGGCGGCGAGCGGCGGGCGGAGCGGCGGAGCGGCAGTCCGGCGGCCGGGTACCGGCGCGGGCGCCGCACGGGACTTGCGGTCGCCGTCGGCTACCCGAGCTCGGGTAGCCGGCGTAACTAATAGGAAAGTTTCATAAAGATTGGGCAACTGGCCTAGAAACGCCCGGTCTGGGTGGTGTTGACTCCCTGGAACGGCCCGCCAGCGAGGAGATCACATGAGACGGCGTCTTCCCAGAGGGATCACGGGAACCACGATCGGGGCGGCGGCGCTGCTGGCGATGGCGGGCTGCGGAGCCTCCACGGGCTCCACCGCCTCGGCGGGCTCGACCACGCTGGCCTTCTTCGGCGCCGACTACGGCACCGGGCCCGCCAACAGCACGTCCAAGTACTGGGACGCCATCGCGTCGGCCTTCCACAAGGCCAACCCGAGCATCACGGTGAAGGTGCAGACCGTGCCCTGGACGGACTTCACCGCCAAGGTGCAGACGCTCGTGCAGAACAAGCAGTACCCCGACATCCTCGAGGGCGACGCCGCGCCGCAGTTCGCGCAGAGCCACCTGCTCTACCCCGACAGCAAGGTGCTGTCATCGAGCCTGCTGGCGAACATGATGCCGACCTTCCTCAAGGACGGCCAGTACCAGGGCACGGACTACGGCATCCCGTTCACCACCAGCACGCGCGCGCTGTACTACAACAAGAAGATCTTCGCCGCCGCCGGAATCGCCTCGCCTCCGCAGACCTGGGCGCAGCTGCAGTCCGACGCGGCCAAGATCAAGGCCAAGGGTTACGTCGGCTACGGCATGCCGCTCGGCAGTGAGGAGGCTCAGGCCGAGGCGCTGCTGTGGTTCCTGGGCAACGGCGGCGGCTACGTCAACAGCAGCGGGACCTATGACATCAACAGCTCGCAGAACGTGCAGGCGCTGCAGTTCATGAGCGGGCTGGTCAAGGCCGGCGACACGCAGCCGACCCCGGGGACGACGGATCGCAAGGACGTGTGGGCGCAGTTCGCCCAGGGCCGGGTGGGCATGATGCTCGGCTCGCCCGCCGTGATCCCGATCATCCAGGCGGCCGGAATCCTTAAGCCCGCGGACTACACCACGGCCGACGTGCCCGGCAAGAATGGCCCGCTGACCTCCACGCTCGGCGTGCACGACGACGTCGTCGCCTTTAACACGGGCGGCCATCAGGCTCCGATCCGCAAGTTCCTCGACTTTGCTTACCAGGACAAGTACCAGCTGCAGTTCGACAATGAGTACGACCTGCTTCCGGCCACCAAGAGCGCGGCCGTCAGCATGGGGGCCAACCCGATGTTCGCCGCGTTCCTCAAGAACATCCCCCAGTCAGTGAACTACCCGTCCAAGGCCAGCTGGCAGACCGTGCAGACGCAGATCCAGACCACCCTGGGCCAGGCGGTCACCGGCAGCCCGAGCAAGATCCTGAACGCGATCCAGCAGACCGCCGTGAGCGGCGGCTGAGGCAGGCATGTCGCAGGTTGCGGCCGCCGGGGAGACCGCTGGCGAGCGGCTCGGGCGCGCCAGCGCCCCGGCCGGCTCCCCGCGGCCGCGGGGAGCCGGCCGGGGCCGCCGGATCCGGCGGCGCCTGGAGCCGCTGGCCTGGCTAGCCCCGGCGGCGATCCTGATCGCGGTGGTGGTGCTGTGGCCCATCGTGACGCTGGTCCAGACGTCGATGCAGAACATCACGGCCATCGGCGTCACGATCGGGTCGGCGGGGACGAGGAACTTCAGCAAGCTCTTCCAGGACCCGAACCTGCCCGGCATCCTGGTGCGGACGGTGCTGTGGGTGGTCGCCGTGGTGGGCCTCACGATGCTGGTCTCGCTCGGCCTGGCCCAGCTATTCAACCAGCGCTTCCCCGGCAGGCGAGTCGCCCGGTGGGCGCTCATCGCGCCGTGGGCGGCGTCGGTGATGATGACGGCCCTGATCTTCCGCTGGATGCTGCAGCCCGACAGCGGCGCGATCAACATCTTCCTGCATCAGCTCGGCATCGTGGCGCACTTCAACTCGAACCAGTCCTCCTGGCTGGGCCGGCCCGACAGCGCGATGGCGTGGATGATGGGCGTGGCGGTGTTCGTGTCCGTCCCGTTTACCACCTACGCGCTGCTGGCGGGGCTGCAGTCCATTCCCGGCGACCTCTTCGAGGCAGCCAAGATCGACGGGGCCACGAGGTGGCGCAGCTACCGGGCGATCACCCTGCCGCTGCTGCGGCCCGCCTTCCTGGTCGCGGCGGTCATCAACCTGATGAACGTGTTCAACTCCTTCCCGATCATCTGGGAGATGACGCGCGGCGGCCCCGGCTACGCGACCAACACGACAACGGTGTTCATGTACAACCTCAAGGAGAGCTTCATCGGCGAGGCGGCCGCGATGTCCATCGTGAACTTCACCCTGATCATCGTGATCGTGCTGTTTTACCTGAGGCTCAATAACTGGAGCCGACAGGATCCGCGGGAGGCGCGCTGAGATGGCGGCCGGGACCCTGACCGCGCGGCGCAGCCGGCCGCCGCGACGGCCGCCGCGCCGGCTGCCCTCGGCGAAGACGGCGATCCTCGCGGGCACCGCCTACCTCATCGCGATCATCTTCCTGCTGCCGTACGCCGAGATGGTGATCACGGCGCTGCGGCCGCAGCGGGAACTGCTGGAACGCAACTACCTGCCGCACCACTTCGCCTGGTCGAACCTCACCAACATGTGGGGCTCGGGCTTCGGCATCACCACCAGCTTGCGCGTCAGCCTGGAGGTAGCCGGCGGGGCGACCATCCTGGTGGTGCTGGTCGCCCTGCCCGCCGCCTACTACACGGCCCGGCACCGGTTCCGCGGCCGCGGCCTGTTCCTGCTCATCGTGCTGATCACCCAGATGCTGCAGCCGACCGCGGTGATCGTCGGCATCTACAAGGAGTTCCTCAGCTTCCACCTCCTCGACACCGTATGGGCGCTGATCATGGTCAACGCGGGCTTCAACATGGCCTTCGCGGTCTGGATCCTGAACGCCTACTTCGGCTCGATCCCGGTGGAGATCGAGGAGGCCGCGATGGTCGATGGCAGCAGCAGGCTCGGCACGCTATGGCGGGTCACCCTCCCGCTCGCGATGCCCGGCGTGGTGACGGCCCTGATCTTCACGTTCATTGCGGCCTGGAATGAGTTCATCGCGGCGCTGACCCTCACCACAAGCAACGATGTCACGCCGCTGACGGTTCGCCTGGACATGTTCATCGGCCAGTACACGGTGGACTGGCAGCACCTGTTCGGCGCGTCTGTGGTGGCCACCATCCCGGTGCTGATCCTGTTCGCGCTGATCGAGCGCCGCGTCGTGGGCGGCCTCACCGCCGGAGCGGTCAAGTAGCCCGGGCGGCTCCCCGGCCAGTCGCGGCGGTCGCCCTGGTCGCGGCGGTCGCCCTGGTCGCGGCGGTCGCCCTCGTCAGGGCGACTCGCCCGGCGCGGGCGGGCGGAAGCCGGCGAACGGGTTGGTGACCACGAGCGACGTGCTCGCGAACCGGTACAGCGCGGCCGGCCGGCCCCCCGCCGTGCCGCGCTGCACCGTCGCGCTGGTCGGCTCGATCACCCCCCGCCGGGACAGGACGCGCTGCAGGTTGGTGGCCGAGACCGGGTGACCGAGGCAGGCGGCGTAGATCTCCCTGAGCTCCGCGATGGTGAACGCCACGGGGGCCAGGGCGAAGCCGATGTTGGTGTAGGTGAGCTTGGAGCGCAGCCGCTCGCGGGCCGACTCGATGATCGAGGCGTGGTCGAACGCGGTGGGCGGAAGGTCCTCGACCGCGTACCAGGCGGTATCGGCGGGCACCCGGGGATTCACCTCGGTCGATACCAGGGCCAGGTAGGCCGTCGCTACCTCCCGCTCACGCGGGTCGCGATCGGGGTCGCTGCGGGTCTCGAGCTGCTCCAGGTGCGCCACGTCGGTCAGGTCCACCTTGGCGGCCAGGTGACGGCCCAGGGATGTGCCGAGGCGCTCGTCGGCACCCAACGGGCCGCCGGGCAGCGCCCACCGCCCGTCGAAAGGCTCCTGGGCCCGCTGCCACAGCAGCACGTGCAGCCGCTCCAGGCGTACCTGGAACACCACCGCGAGGACCTCATGGCGAAAACGGCCGCCCCGCCCGCCCGGCCCGCCCCGCCCGCCCAGCCGCGGATCTCCCCGCCGGGCCGTCGTTACTCCGGTAGCGGCCGGTCGCCCGAGCCCTGCCACCCGCCCTTGACCCGATCTCACTCGCCCATGATAGCGTGGCGGTTGTAGTTTTCGACTGTTAGGCGAAAACTACAATTCGGGGAAGGAGCACACGTTGGCCACTACCGCGATCACGCAAGACTCGGGCCATGAACACCGGGGCCCGGCCGACTGGGCGGAATGGGCGGATGAGATCCGCCGGCTCGCCGCCATGCGCGACGCCGTCATCCTGGCCCACAACTACCAGCCTTCACGGATCCAGGATGTGGCCGACCATGTCGGTGATTCCCTGGCCCTGTCCCGGATCGCGGCTGCCTGCGACGCATCGACGATCGTCTTCGCCGGGGTCTACTTCATGGCCGAGACGGCCAAGATCCTGGCGCCCGAGCGCACCGTGCTGATCCCCGAGCCCCGGGCCGGCTGCTCGCTGGCCGACAGCATCACGGCCCCTCAGTTGCGCGCGTGGAAGGCCGAGCATCCAGGCGCGGCGGTCGTGGCGTACGTCAACACCAGCGCCGAGGTGAAAGCCGAATCGGACCTGTGCTGCACGTCCGCGAACGCGGTGGACATCGTCGCCGCCATCCCGGCCGAGCAGGAGGTCCTCTTCCTGCCCGACCAGTTCCTCGGGGCGCACGTCCGGCGCGTCACCGGCCGCCAGAACCTGCACGTGTGGCTCGGCGAGTGCCATGTGCACGCCGGCATCAGCCCCGCCGACCTGCGGGAGAAGGTGGCCGCGCACCCGGAGGCGGAGCTGTTCATCCATCCCGAGTGCGGGTGCACGACCGCCGCCCTGTGGCTGGCCGGCACCGGCGACCTCCCGGCCGGCCGCACGCAGGTGCTCTCCACCGGAGGCATGCTGAACGCGGCCGCCGCCACCACCGCCTCGACCGTGCTCGTGGCCACCGAGACCGGCATGCTGCACCAGCTGCGCCAGGCGAACCCGCGGGTGTCCTGGGAGCCGGTGAACGCCCGCGCGGAGTGCCCGTACATGAAGATGACCACGCCCGAGGTGCTGACCCGCTGCCTGCGGGACGGCGTCAGCGAGGTGGTGGTCGCCCCGGACGTGGCCCGGCGCGCCCGGCGTGCCGTTAACGCGATGATCGCGGTCGGCGCCCCGTCTCAGGCCGGCGAATGAGGCCCGCGATGGGGACGGCCATCGGTTACCTGCCCGCGCCGCGGATCGGCTGGACCCGCGAGGCGGACGTGGTGGTCGTCGGCGCCGGCGTGGCCGGGCTCAGCGCCGCCCTCGAAGCATCCGCGCATGGCCGGCGGGTACTGCTGGTCTGCAAGTCCGGGCTGGACGCCGGCTCGTCCCCGCTGGCCCAGGGCGGCCTTGCGGCGGTCCTCGACCCGGCCGACACCCCGGAACTCCATCACCAGGACACGGTCACGGCCGGGGCCGGACTGTGCGACGACGCGGCGGTGGCGGTGCTGGTGTCGGCCGCGCCCGGCGAGATCGCCTGGCTGGCGGCGCTCGGCGCTCGCTTCGACGCCGGCCCGCTGGGGCTGGAAGGCGGCCATTCACGGCCGCGGATCGTGCACGCGGGCGGCGACGCCTCGGGAGCCGAGGTCCACCGGGTCCTGCGCGACGCCGTACTCGACAGCCCGGTCGAGATCCTCGACCACACCGTCGCGCTCGACGCCGTGCTCGACGAGCAGGGGCAGGTGGCCGGCATCCTGGTCGGCGTACCCGCCGGGCCCTCGGGGGCGCCCGGCGGGTACGCGCCGCACCGACCCCCTGGGCCGCCCGGCGAGGGCGGCCTGGCCGTCGGGGCCATCCGCGCCGCCGCCGTGGTCCTGGCCTCCGGCGGCTACGGGCAGGCCTACGCCACCACGACCAACCCCGTCGGAGCGACCGGGGACGGCCTGGCGCTGGCCGCCCGCGCCGGCGCCGAGGTGAGCGACCTGGAGTTCGTGCAGTTCCACCCCACGGTGCTGTGGCAGCCCGGGGCCCGCGGCCAGCAGCCGCTCATCACCGAGGCGCTGCGCGGCGCGGGCGCCGTGCTCGTCGACGCTCGCGGTCGCCCGGTGATGGCCGGCCGCCATCCCCTGGCCGATCTGGCCCCCCGCGACGTGGTCGCGGCCGAGATGCACCGGCGGATGACGGCCGGAGACGTCCCCGCCACCCACCTGTGGCTCGACGCGACCGCCGTGGGCCGCCGCCGGCTGGCGGAGCACTTCCCGACCGTGACCGCCGTCTGCCGCGCGGCCGGCATCGAGCCGTCCAGCGACCCCATCCCCGTCGCCCCGGGCGCCCATTACGCGTGCGGCGGAGTCCGCGCCGATATGACGGGCCGAACGACACTGGCGGGCCTGTACGCCATCGGCGAGGTCGCGGCGACCGGCGTGCACGGCGCGAACCGGCTGGCGTCGAACTCGCTGACCGAGGCCATCATCACCGGGCGGCGCCTGGGTCGCCTGCTCGGCAGTGGGCCGCCGCCCGGCCCTCTCCCCGCCGATCACTCCCCCGCCGACCATTCCCCCGCCGACCATTCCCCCGGCGACCATTCCCCCGGCGACCATTCCCCCGGCGACCATTCCCCCGGCGGCCCGGCCAGCCCGATGGTGACGGCAGGATCGTTGCACGCCGCCGGTGCCGACCTGGCCGCCGCCATGTCCCGGTACGCCGGCGTGCTCCGTGACAAGACCGGCCTGGAGCACCTGCTCCAGCTACTCGCCGCCACCGAGCCCGCCGTGACCCGCCCCCTTGACCTGGCCACCGTCGAGGCGATCAACCTGCATACCGTCCGCGTCCTGGTGGCCACCGCAGCCCTGGCCCGCACCGAGAGCCGGGGCTGCCATCGCCGCAGCGACGCCCCGTGGACCCGGCCCGGGCCAGCCCGCCGGATCGGGATCCGCGCCCGCGACGGCGAGATCGAGGTGCACCTCGACGACCCGGTCGCCGCGCTCGCCGGGGCACCGGCGTGAGCCTGCACGAGCCGGTGCGCGACGGGCTGCTCGCCGCCGGGATCGATCCCGCCGACGCCGAGCGCGTGGTGCGAACAGCGCTCGAGGAGGATCTGCGTTACGGGCCCGACGTGACGACGCAGGCCACCGTGGCCGTCGGCGTTGTCGCCACCGCGGACGTGGTGGCGCGTCAGGGCGGCGTGATCGCCGGCTTGCCGGTGGCGCTCGCCGTGCTCGACGCGGCGGGCCTGCCGCCCGGCTGCGTGACCGTGGCCCGCCCGGACGGCTGCGCCGTCGGGCCGACGGACCGGGTGCTGACCATCGAGGGGCCGCTACGCGGACTGCTCACCGCCGAGCGGACGCTGCTCAACCTGATGACTCATCTGTCCGGCATCGCCACCGCGACCCGGGCGTGGGTCGACGCCATCGCCGGCACCGGCGCCGTCGTCCGCGACACCCGCAAGACCACCCCCGGGCTGCGCCAGCTGGAGAAGTACGCCGTGCGCTGCGGCGGCGGCAGCAACCACCGGCTGGGCCTGGGGGACGCCGCCCTCGTCAAGGACAACCACGTCGCGGCCGCGGGCGGCATCGCCCAGGCCGTCAACGCGGTGCGCGCCGCGGCCCCCGCCATCGCCCTCGAGGTCGAGTGCGACACGCTGGAGCAGGTCCGCGAGGCGCTGGCCGCCGACTGCCAGCTGATCCTGCTCGACAACATGCCCCTCCCCGACCTGCGCGCCGCCGTGGCCCTGGCCCGAGGCCGGCCAGGTGTGCGGCTGGAAGCCAGCGGTGGCCTGCGGCTGGCCACTGCCCGGGCCGTGGCCGAGACCGGCGTCGACTACCTGGCCGTCGGCGCCCTGACCCACTCCAGCCCGGCCCTCGACCTAGCCCTCGACCTCCGCTGACATATCCGTGCCTGACAACGAGTCGGCTCTCCTGGTACCCCTTCGGTCCAACGCCTGCGCGCTGCTCGCGGGAGTTCCCGTCGCGGCCGTGAGACGCCGCCTCAAGTACGCCAGCCTGTTCTATGAGCGCATATACCTTGAGGCAGGCGTCTTCCGGATACACGCCGGGCCGGCCGGCCACTTTGGCGTTCTGGAACCGTCCGACAACCAGAACCCCCCGCGCTGGCAGACCCTTGGTAAAGAAACACGCCGAACAAGAAGCGTCATTCACCGTCGGCATCGGTAGGGAGACCGCCTCTGGCGTCCCGGCCGAAACCATGACGACCGCTATATCGTCACCAACCACAGTCTCGTGGGCGGCCACGCTCCACCCGTTCGCTCGGGAGTTCCCGCCAAGGACAGACTGGATCGAGTTCGCCCGGACGCGCGACCCGACAGGCGAGGTCAGGCAACTCGCGCGGGGCTGGGCGATGGCGGCCAGGGCGGTGTGCCGGCAGATCCCGTCCCGGGTCGGTCCCCGCGAACCTCGGCCGGCGATCACCACGGCCGTTTCAAGATCGCGAAGGAGGCCGGGCTTACAGCCAGTTCTGAGTTGAGCCCATCCTGAAGCGGACAAATCGGATGGAGGTTCTTAGCGGTTCGGATTACCCCGTCTATTGCCAGTGCAATCCGAACCGGTAATTTAAGAATGTCCGTATCCACCAGAATTGGTCATCAATCATCGACCGAAAAGGCTGCATACGCTGCCAGGCTCGCGTGATCTTGAAACGGCCGTGCAGCGATCACATACAGTGCGCAGAGCTGACACTCAACGTGAAACCGCGACTGTAATATCAGCCTCGAGATTCCGCCAGCTGCGCCCGATCATTCATAAGCGGGACTGTCGCCACATACGGCATCACTACATGATGTTCTCCATTATCAGGCCAAGCCTTGCGCTCTGCCATTCTACCCAGAACGAGCACCAGTAATATCCTTGCCTCATGTTCCGGTTCAGGTAATGAGCATCGTCATAGCCTGCCATATTCGCCTGGTTGTGAAGCTTTCCCCATATCTGGTAATAGAGATTCTCGTGTATGTCCCGGAAACGGTAGAGGAACTGCCATTCGCTGACGGTCCCAGCCGCCTGAAATTCGCCCTGTACCGCAGTGACCCATGTGCCATTTCCCTGAATATGGCCGCACATAATGCCCTTAGGGATGCGCAGGGAGAGGTGGGAGAGCTCTATGACCTGCCCTCCCCACCCTGTGCAGCCTACGGCCGACAATCCGCTTGGGTCGGTCGCGCTGACGGGGTCGCCATTGGCATAGCCGTAGGGTTGGCCAGTCTGCATGACCGCAGGGTCAAGCGATATGAACTGGCCGGTCACGGGATCGTAGTACCGGTGCACGAGGTAGACGAGACCGGTGAGGTCGGTGTAGCCCCCGGCGTATCCGAAGGGCGTGGTTGGCGTGCGGCCGCCAGCGGTTTCAGGATTACCCCACGCATCATAGCTGGCTGTGGCGGTGACTGTCCCCGAGCCGTTGACGGTGCCACGGACTGAGCCGAGCGAGTCGGCCACCAGGTAGGTGACGCTGCCGGTGGCCAGGTTTACCTGCTCCGCAGGGGTCCCGGAGACGGTATAGACGTAAGCGTTGGCAGAGTCCATGAGTAGCTGCGGGGCGTCCGCGACCTTGTTCCACACATAGCTATTACTTGTGGCGGACCCGCCCGCTGGCTCAGTCGTGCTGGCGGCCCGCAGGCCGTCCCCGTCGTAAGTAGCCGATGTCATGTCCGCAGCGCTAGCTGAGTAACTGGCGAGCTGTCCAGCGCCATTCCAGCTGGCTGACGCAATGCTGTTACCAGACTGGGTAGCAGCAAGGCGCTGCCCGTCGGCGTTATAGGTGTAATTGGTAGTAGCCGGGGATGTCATGCCGGTGACGAGTTCGCCGGCGTGGTCATATATGCCGCCAGCGCCGCCGGGCAGGGTGGTCAGGCTCGATGAGGCATCATAGCTGTAGCTATCCTGGGCGCCGCTGCCAGGCGTCATGCTGGTGACGCGGCTCTGCGCGTCATAGGCGTAACTGGCCGGGAAGGCGGACGACGCTGGAGTGTCGCTCTCGGTGCGGATATTCCCTGCGGGAGCGTCGCTATAGGCATAGGACTGCAGCGTACTGCTCGAATTCTTCAGCGTAATCGACGCTGCCGAGTCAGTATTATCGTAGCTGTTGGTGAGGGTATCCCCGGTCGAGGCAAGCGATGTCGAGGTTGGCAAGCCATCGGGCGTGTCGTTAATGCTCAGCTTATTCCCGGTGAAGTCTGTAGCAGAAGCGAGCCTATCCGCGTTGTCGTAGCCATAAGAGACGCTGTCACCGCTGGCCCAGGTCGCAGTCGAGGGTAGCGGGTAACTGATGGAGGTGTTGTTGCCATCTGGGTCGTAGTTGTAGCCAACGGTCTGGCCGCTGCCATCCTGCACGGATGTTAGCTCGCCAAACGGGTCATCGACATAGCTCCAGGTGCCGGTCGCGTCCGTCATGCCCATCCTGTGCCCGCTAGCGTCATAGGAATAAGTCGCCGAGTGGGCTGATGAGCTGGAGTAGGAGATCGACGCCACCAGATTCGCAGGAGTGTAGGTCCAGGTGGTGGTGATGCCGCCAGGATCGGTGCTGGTGGCCTTGTTACCAGTTGGGTCATAGGTGTCTCTAGTGGTCGCCCCATTGGGGGCGGCACTGGTCCCCGGGGTGGAGGTGGCGGCCAGCTCACCCATCGAGTCGTAGCTGTATGTCGTCTGATATGCCGCCTGAGTGGGGTTATTGCCGGCGGAGACCGCCCACGGGTAGGTAGCCTGGCAGGCGGCGGTGCCGGAACTGTTCCCGTCGGCAGCCACCACACTGGTCTTGTCCCCGTTGGGGTCATAACAGAAGGTGGTCGTGGCGGCCGTGGAGGTGCCATACCCGGTTGTCTGTGCGGCAAATAGCCCGGGGCTGGCGTAGGTGTAAACGGTCACCTGCGCTTGATCATTACTTGAGGCTGGCGGCGCGGTAACCTTCGTCAGATCCCTGGCGCCGTCATACGAATACGTCGTGGTCTCGTATCCCGTCTGCCCGGCTGGAGCAGGTGTTGTGTCGGCGATTTTGCCGCCGTCAGCATCGTAGGTGTAAGCCGTGGCGTCCGAGGCGAGGCGGTCGCCGTACCCGGATGGGTAAGCGCTCGGGCAGGAGGCGGGGGTAAGGCCGCCCGCGGCAACACCGGACGGGGGAACGGTCTGGGCAGTGTTGCCGTCGCCGTCATAGCACGTTAGCGTCGCGTTCCTGTCAGGGTCGGTGACCAGAGTCGCCTTATCGGCCGCGTTGTAGGTTGTCGTAGTGATGAAGCCGCGCGCATCCTTCTGCGTGGCCTGGTTGCCGTCCGCGTCGTAGCCATAGCTCGTGGTGCGGGCGGTGACGGTGGCGCCATTTCCGCCCGCCTGGGTCGTGGCGGTCTTCTGGCTGTCGACGTTGTAAGCCGTCGTCGTTGCGTAGTTGCTCGCATTGGCACCGGGCAGGTTGCCGTCAGGTGAAGTCGTGGAGGTCTGCTCGCCGTCGCTGTCATAGCTGTACGAGGTGACGGCGTTCTCGGCGCCGTTCCCGTCGGGGGTGGCGGAGGCCGTCAGGTCCCCGGCAGAGTCGTAGGTGAGCTGGGTGACCACTCCGTCGGCATTGATGGTGGCACAGGGCAGTGACGGGGACGGCGCCTTGCTGGTGCAGGAGACGATGCTGCCGCCCAGGGTGACGGTGTTGCCGTTGAAGAGCTGGTAGGTGGTGCGCAGATAGGCGGCGCTGGATGCCCCTGGCCCGTAGGCGCCGACGGTCGAATACAACTCGTTGCCATTGGTGTCGTACAGGGTGTAGGTGAGTCCCTCCGGCGGTGCCGAGGAGGGCGGGGTGACTGTCCCGCCCGGGGAGACGGGCGCCGGTCCGGCGTTCTGCGTGCAGGCGGCGGATGAGCCGGCCTCCGCGTTCGCCGCGCAATTCGCCTGGCTCTGGCTGGTGTAGGAGTTAGAGATCGTCCCCAGGCCGTCCGGGCCAGGCTCCGTCAGGGCGGTCTGATCTCCGGCGGCGTTGTACGCGTAGCTCGTGGCGTTGCCGTCGCCGTCGGTGGTCCAGGCGTCCAGGAGGGTGCCGCCGCTGGTGCCGCCCGCGGTGGTGTTGGGCCCGTAGTCCTGCTCGGACGTCAGCGTGGAGCCGGTCCACTTGGAGTCGGCGGCGAGGGTGCCGTCGGTGTAGTCGTCGACGGTCTTGTTCCCGTCCGGGTCGGTGATCACGATCGTGCCGGTCCCGGTGGCCGGGTTGAAGCCCGTGTAGTTAAACGTGGTCGTGAATCCCATGGGGTCGGTCTGGGAGGTGACCCGGCCGAGGGTGTCGTAGACGTTGACGGTGGCGTCGCCGGCGTCGGGGCCGCCGGGCTGGGCGTTCGGGCCGGTCATCGTGAGCAGGTCGCTGGCCAGCAACGGGTTACCAGTGGAGCCCTGGCCGTAGGTGTAGCTGGTCTCGTGGGTCAGCGGGTCGGTGGCTGAAGTGAGCTGGCTGGCGGAGTTGTAGCCGTAGGTCCAGGCTCGGCCCATCGGGTCGGTGACCGAGGTGACCAGGCCGGCCGAGTTGGAGCCGATGATCAGGGCCCGGCCGGAGGCGGCGGTGATGGTCTCGCAGGAATGAGCGCTGGACGGGCAGCCGCCGGAGCCGGGCGAGGGGGACAGGTAGGTGACGGTGAGGCTGTTGCCAGCGGTGTCGGTCTCGCTGAGCAGCTGCCCGGTCCAGGAGTAGGTGTAGCTGGTGGTACCGGGCGCCGGGCTGAACGTGTAGATCTGGGTGCTGGCGTTGTAGCTCAGCGTCGCGCCGGTGAAGGCGGGCAGCGCGCAGAAGGAGCCCGCGGTCTGGTAAGGGGCGGTGCAGGTCCCGCCGGACTGGGCGTAGAAGGTGATCTGCGCCCCGCCGGGCTGGGTGATCGTGATCCCGCCGGGGGCCGGGTAGAGGGAGCTGATCTGCCCGGCCGCGGCCGGCACCGGGGAGGTGGCGGTAGCCGGGACCTCCTGGAGCAGGTTGTAGCCAGCGTCGGAGATGAACAGGTCGCCGGCCACGTCGGTGCCGATGCCCGATTCACCGTCGAGCTGCGCGGAGGTCGCCGGGCCGCCGTTACCGGAGCTTCCCACCGAGCCGGGAGTGCCAGCCACGTTGTAGATGTCGCCGGCGGTCATCGACTGGCCCCACTGGGTGCCGTTGGCCGCGGCGATCTCGCGGACGCTGCTGTTGGCGGTGTCATCGATGTACAGGTCGCCGGCGGCGTCCAGCGCAACCTGGACCGGCTGGCCGAGCATCGAGGCGGGGGCAGGGCCGCCGTTACGGAATTGCCCTGGGTGCCGGCCGGCGAGCCGGCGATGGTGTAGATGTCCCGGGCAGTCATCGCTATGCCCCACTGGGTATGGCTGGCGGCGGCGACCTCCTGGATCCGGTTGTTCAGGGTGTCGGA